>Ga0134125_10000062_pt1 | contig 165224 bp, 155 predicted proteins | sample KB31751_FD_96464 | JGI IMG/M metagenome (GOLD analysis project Ga0134125, IMG submission 96464) | Terrestrial soil microbial communities with excess Nitrogen fertilizer from Kellogg Biological Station, Michigan, USA - KB3-175-1 | ecosystem: Environmental > Terrestrial > Soil > Unclassified ...
AGCGATGAAGATTAGCGCTATTTATTCCCCCAGCGAGCCTGCGCCGCCTTCTTCGCAATTGCGGACCGCTTCTTCGGGCTGAGTGCCGCCGCCCGTGCAGCGCCGCCCTTGGCACCGCCCAGCTTGCCTAGCGCCACCGCTGCCGGGTTCTTCGTCGGCTTCTCCAGAGGCGTGCCGTCCATGTGTTCGCCGATGGCTTGCTCTACTACGCGGAGCGCCGTTCGCGTGAAGTCGTGGTCCTTGCTTGAGCGCGTTGGCATGATACGGTTATAGCATGAAAAGTGATTCGGGATTCCCATTGAACGGCCACATCGTGAATGGCCATCGAGTCGAGGTGCTGGGTGAGACTGAAAGAAATGTGACCGGGCGATTAATCCCGAATGACGGGGCGGGAATTGTTATAGATTTCGATGTAGAAATAACGCCCCGCCAAATGACGATCCCGGCGTTCATGGATGACGTCATCAGGGACTTCAAAGAATGCATCCGACTACGCCTCGCCCGATGCCTGTCTAGTCGACCAATTTGAAACTGACCCACTACCCATGCGCAAGGCGCATACACCGAATCGGTCCACGACTTGTCCCCGGTCGTGTCCCCGGATGCCACGCGGATAGCCCGTCCGAACCCGTCGAGCGTGGTCGTCGTCACCCCATTCGGACCCGTTACCTTCTGCCAGAACGGCGCACTCGATGCGTATGTGTAGCCCGTCGTCGCCCCATAGGCCGAGGTTCCTCCTGAAGGGCGCCCATATGCGTCGTAAGACATCGCCAGAAATTCCCCATTGGCCCCCGTCGTTGAATAAACGCCCAGCCACGGTGTGTAGGCCACGGTCTCGCTATAGCTCTGTGCCGTGATGGTGAGAGGCGCGGAAAAGTTTGTTGTGGCATTGGCGCTCGCCGTAATATACGCGCCAGTGGTATCCTGCCCCCACGAAAACGTACCCCACGGATAATAGTAACTGGTGGCTGCCTTTCCAATCCTGTATGCGGCGTAGAGCAGCCCTCTGTAGGCGTAGGGCACTGGAGAACTGGCGTCATACTCTCGCGGAGTGCTCCCTGGGGGCGGGGCCGTGTAGCAGGCCAGAGTGCTGCAGTGGTCGTAAGTATTTGTCACCAGCGTAATCGGCGAGCCGCCGCCCGGCGTCATCGTCGTGGTCGAAAGCAGATTGAACACATAATTTGCCAGATATCCCGGCGTTGTTAGGTAGGTGTTGTTCCAGGTCTGCAGTGGCGTCGTCGTATTGTTATACGGATAGATCGCGGACTGAGTCGTGTTCCCGTAGTCGTCGACCGCCTGCGTGCTGTATGCCGACACGACGTTTGACGTGCCCTGCCCTGTCGTGGTGGTTTTCGCCGAAAGATGCGGACGCCCGATCGTATCCGGCGCCCACGTGTATACATCGTCCTGCAGCACTGTGCCCCCGGCCGCCGTGCTTTGCACAAACTCCGATACAAGCCCGAGCTGCCATTTGGGTCCCGATGTGAAAAAGTTCCACGTTTTGGCTCCCACTCCGCTCGCGTCCGTCAGCGTCATCGCGCTGTGGAGAATTACGGAATTGGCTGCATCCGGTCGGGAGATCCCATAGATCCACGGGGTGCTTGTATGCCCCGAATCGGTCTGGAGGTAACGCGCGCTTACCTCCCGCAGTGACCGGCTACCCAAATAAGTAAATGAGCCGTAATCCCAGCTGATCTTTCCGCCGGGCGGAAAGACCACGCTCTTCAATTCCCCGGCGCCTCCCGCGTCGTATTCGAACTGCCATGGAGACCCGGGACCCAGAGTGGCCCCTGTGAGCAGTGTAACCGGGGCGCCGAACGACGGATCCGCCCCAAAAGGAGGTTCCTGCGTAACAGCGCTATATGTCAAACCGGAGCCGCTGCCTGCCGTGCCGATCTGATTCGTATAAGAAGTGAGATGAGGAAACGCGTGGCTGCTCCGGCCGCTCTGATCGTATACGAACCGGAATGTGTCATCACAACTGTCCGGCTATAAAGGGAACAGAATCAACTGATTGGCTGAGCTGGGCAGATCATCTTGGGTGGCGGGTGGCTGAAGAGCCTGCAAAATGGGCGTTTTCTCGAAAAGAGTAACGCTGAGAATCTGTAGAATTTGGTAGAGGCTGATCTCCAGGCCGAGGCGCTTGCGGACGATGGCGACCAGCACGTAGATCGAGACCGCGATCCAGATTTGAGTTTTCACCGCATTCTCACTGATGCCATAGAATGCCTTGATTCGCAGGTGCTGCTTGATCCACTTGAAGAACAGTTCCACTTGCCAGCGGGCCTTGTAGATCTGGGCGATAGTAAGAGCCGGCAGCGTAAAGTTGTTCGTCAGGAATTTGAACCGCTTCTCCGTTTCCACATCGAAGTAACTCACGCGCCGCAACGCATCCGGGTACACTTTGACCGAATCGACGGCCGCCAGGATGACGGTGTGATCGGATCGAACGCCGGTGGTCTTGTCCACGGTGCGGGAGTAGCGGCGTTGCAGAATGACGTTGGACTTGGTTCGCACAACGAAGAACGCTCCGCTCGCCGTGAAGCCGAACAAACGTTCGAAATCCAGATAACCGCGATCCATGACGTAGAACGCGCCGGCCTCCGGCAGGATCTCGTCGAGGATGTTGACATCATGTACGGTGCCGTCGGTAATGCTGATAAACGTGGGAATATTGCCATGCAGATCGAGCAGCGTGTGCATCTTGACCGCCGCCTTGTTCTGGCGAAATCTGGCCCACGGAAACAGCGACAGGCAGAGGTCGATGGTAGTGGAGTCGAGCGCGTACAAACTCTGATCCATCTCTACACCGATCGGATCAGACGCATAGAGCGGGCGCGCGATACGGATCAGCACTTGTGCGAAGTCGGCAAAGATGCGCCAGTCATGCGATTCATTGGCATCGGCCAGAGTGGAACGCGCCACGCGACCGTGAAAGCCCATGTGGTAAAGCTTGCCGCCCAGAGATCGCAGGCAGGCTTCGATGTCGCGAAGACCGTCCCGATAAGTCAGTTGGGCGAAGGCCATCGACAAATACTGATCCCAGCAAGAGAAGCCACGTGGCCGCGCGTCCCCGCCGTATCGAGCCACGCAACGTCGAAATTCACGATCCGGCAGGAAACCCAGCAACTGCGAGAAAACGGTTCGACCTTGATTCACGCATAATTGTGCACCATCCGAATCCGCTCACGACACCTTTGCCGCGTTTCAAATCGCGGCAAGCCCAAAACCCGTTCAACTCTCGGCAAAAAAAGCACTTGCCAGCGGCCAATCTTTCATTAGCCGGACAGTAGTGATGTGTCATATAGGATCGACGATCCGGTCGCATTGGCGTGACAGGGAATGATGTTATAAGTGGGGAGGTAGAAGTTGAAGCAAGGCTGCGCTCGCGAGTCCTCGATCGCGATAATTCGTGAGCTTGTGTTCTGCGTCACTGTCCAAACATATCCCGTGGTTGGATTCGGCGACTGCGAAAACGGCAGGTCCAGCCCGCTATCGTACGTGACGATCACCTGATTGCCATTTGTATCTTCGATGATAGTAGGGTACATAGTCCCCGCGTCCTGCTCGGTTCCGCCTGAAGTGCAGCCCAGCACCCAGAATTTGCCATCGGCGAAATGAAGTCTGGCGGGGCTCACATTGGTGTCCAGCCAGACATACGCCGCCTGATTCTGCGTGGTCCAGACGCCGCCGGCGTTGTTGGTGAGCCGGTATTGCGCTCCCGTCCCGTCGGTGTAGACATAATGATCCACGCCGGCCGCCGTATAGTAGGGCGTAACTGCGCCGATCAGGGCTTTCCATCCGTAACCGTAACCCACATCGGCCCCCAGGTTCCAGTTCACGCCGTGATCGTTGAGCCAGTTCTGCGAATCGTAAACCAGATTCACCGGAACTGTCCAGCCGGTCCGGCCCTGTGCGCTGGCGAGTGGAATTGTGAAGTGCAGGTTGCCGCTAAGAGTATCGATTTGTTCGCCGCCGCCTCCCCAGTAGCTGCCTGTGGAAAGCAGCCCTGTCCGCCTTGGATCGACCGCCCCCGTAGGCGGCGTTGTTATCGTTATGTTCGTCGAAGGCCCCAGGTTCCCGTGAAAGTCGAGAGCCTGGATGGTATAGGTATATGTCGTCGCCGCCAGCGCCGTGGCGTCGCTGTATTCGGGTCCGATTATCGTGGCGTTGGACAGTCCCGGTCGCGAGACGATATAGCCATAAATGCCGATTCCGGCGGAATCGTCGGCGGCTCCCTGCCATCTCATCGATACGATTGTTGGGCGCAGGCTCGTAGCCACCGAGGCGGCAACTATTGCCTGCGGCGAACTGGTGTCATGATGACCGACGCGGATTGATCCCGTCCCTGTCACGATGTTCGTGAAATAGCTGCCGCTGGGCAAACTGTACCCCCCAAAACCCGGCTTTCCCGACCCCGCTGGAATCGTATAGACATACCGCGTGTTGTTGATAAACACCCACAGGTTGGTTCCGAAGACGACCGAGCGCAGCATGTCACCGCTTCGCAGTGCAATCGAGGCAGCGGAAAGCTGCGTGACTGACCCGCTCACCCATTGGTTGATCGCGAGGGTTGCCATTCCGCCGGATTGCCAGTTCGAGGCCGGCGTGACCTCGACTGAAATATAGCTCCCGGCCCCGGGCATGACGCTTGTTGATGAGGCGTGGAGAAAATGGACATACGTTCCGCCGCCGCCTCCGGGAAATATGGTCGTGTCCAGTTCGTAGTCGTCCGCGCTGGCCCCGCTTACTGTGTTTGGCCAGATCAGTGAGCCGCCGCTTGAACTGGCGAACGTCGTATCGCCATTGGCGGTCCAGCCGCCTGCCGAATATGAATTGAAGTCCCAGGTGAACCCGGCTTGCCCAAAAACATGCTGGGCCGCAAACAGCGTCAGGACAACAAGTGAAGCGCGGAAGCCGAAAAATCGTTGCGTGGGTGCAGGGTGCTGTCCCGCGGGGTTGCGGACGTTTTCTGGCCGAAGCGCAGTGCGTGCCGCAAATTCGCCTTCAATCCCGCCCCGCCTCCTGGGATGACGCATGCGCCGAAAGGATGCTGTGTTCGCTGCAAATAATCGCCATCTCATTGCGCCACCACATTCAGCGAGTCGAGCGAAAAGTTCTTCTTAAAACGTTTCAGTTCTCCTTCAATCGCGTTTTTATTCGTAATGCCGACCTCGAAGACTCTGACGTCCGCTCTTTTGTCCGCCAAAATGACGTCAAAGGCATGGCGATTGACCGCGACATACTGAACGATGGCCGTCTTGCCGTCGTCGGCAACCTGCATGCTCCAGGCGATGATGCCGTCGCGCGAGGAAGCATCGATTGTCGCTGGTGCATATTCCGGGCGTATTGGATCCCCCTTCTTCCCTGACCCGTTCAGATGGACAAGGCAAATCAGCCGGTGATAACGCTGACCGGGATCAACGGGCTGCTGGGCGAAAACGCTTCCAGCGAGAATGGATACGAGTACGACGAACGCAGCGATGCGAAGCATATATCGCTCGATGCTACACGATAACCGTGCGTTTTGTCACAAAACTTCGCCTATTTTGCTTATCTCCCGACAGCGGGGCTCCACTGAAATTGCAGGTTTACGGCGCCCCAAGGCAACGCGGCCTCGGGCTTAAAGAATAATAGGCACCTATCCGCGGCCTTTTGAAATGACTTTTGTAGCAGCTTAACCGTTCACGACAAGATCAAAACTCAATTCCCTTCAGAATCAACAAAACCCGCCAACCTTTCTCAGCTCACACCCCACCCTCGTGATAAAACCCCGTCATGAGATCCGAAAAGCAGCGTCAGGCATCCCGTGCCAACGGCGCCCGGTCCCGCGGACCCACGACCCCCGCCGGCAAAGCCGCCTCCGCCGCCAACTCCGCGCAGTCCACCGGACCCGTCACCCCCCAAGGCAAAGCCCGTTCCGCCCGCAATGCCATCCGTCACGGCATGCTCGCCTACTCGACTGTCCTCGAAACCGAATCCGTCGAGCTCTTCAACGAGATCATCGCGGACTATCACCAGGAACTCCAACCCGTCACCCCCATCGAGATTCGTTACGTCGAGACCATGGCCGCCGCCGAGTGGCGGCGTCTCCGCGCGATCTGCATCCAGAAGGCGCAGCTCACCGCCGAATCCCGCCGTCAGGAGGACATCGATATCGACTCTGCCGTCGCCTCCACGCCTGGGGCGGACCTCCCAGACCCCACCCCGGAACAGGCCGCCGAGCCGATTCCCCACCACTACACGGCGCAAGCCATCGTCGCTCTCTGCCGCGAGTCGGACGCTCAGGAACTCATCAGCCGCCACGAAAACCGCTATGAGCGGCAGTTCCAGCGCGCCCTCAACGGCTTCTACGCGCATCGGGAACGGCGTCTGAAAGCCGAACAGCGCCGCACCCGCGACGCCCGCCGCCGCAAACCGTCACCATCGGGTTGGGTTCCCGAGCCTCTCCCAAAAGCCTCATAACCCGGACCTTATCCACCCCGCCCGCGAAAATCCCAAAACAAAAATGCGGAAACGAAGTGAACCCGGGAGTTTGAATGTTCTCTGCAATCTCTGCAATCTCTGCGATCTCGGCGATCTCCGCGAGCTCTGCGTGAAAGCCCGTGCCCAATAAACGCGGCAACTCCCGTTGACAGCCGGAACCGGAATATTTGCACCCGATTTTCCAATAATTTATCCAGAAATCGCCGTCCCCGCTCGCCTTGCGTATGTTAGCTTTCGGGCGTGCCGGAAACCCTGCTCGGGACCGGAGTCCGGCGCAAGCCGAGGCTTCCACCCAAACCACAACTCGATCCCGTAACCTTCGCGCGCACCCGCTTCGGCTTCCGCGTCAACGAGCAGCAGGCCGAAGTGCTGCGTTCCAGCGCGCGCCGCGGAATTCTCAACTGTTGCCGTCAATGGGGCAAGTCCACCGTCACGGTCGCCAAAGCGCTGCACCGCGCGCTCACCGAGCCAGGCTGCCTCGTTATCGTCTCGAGCCCAAGCCGCCGGCAATCGGGCGAATGGATGCGCAAGGCCCGCGGCATGGTCGCGCGCATGGGCATCCGGCCCCGCGGCGACGGAGATAATGCGGTCTCGCTCCTGCTCCCGAACCGCTCGCGCATCGTCGGGCTGCCGCGCCTCGAAGACACCGTCCGTGGCTTCTCGTCGGTATCGCTGCTTCTGATCGACGAAGCCTCGCGCGTCTCCGACGAAATGTACGACGCCCTGCAGCCGATGCTCGCCGTAACCGACGGCGATCTCTGGATGATGAGCACCCCCCGCGGCAAGCGCGGCTTCTTCTACGAAGTCTGGACCTTCGGCGGACCCGACTGGCTTCGCATAACAGGCGAGGCCGCCGCCTGCCCCCAAATCTCCAGGCGCTTCCTCGAAGATCAGCGCCGCGCCATGAGTGCCGACAAATTTCGTCAGGAATACGCCTGCGAATTCATCGGCCCCGGCGCCGGCCTCTTCGACCGCGATCTGGTGGAAGCCATCCTGGATAACGCTGTCTTGCCCCTCGGTCTTTGACCGTGTTCGTGTTCATTCGTGGCGAAAGGATTTTGGAATGTTCTATATCGGAATCGACCTCGGCAAACGCCGCGACCACACAGCCATCGCAATCGTCGAGCGCGCAGGCCAGCACCTGTTGGTCCGCCATCTCGAACGCGTACCTCTCGGCACCCCTTATACCGGCGTGATCGCCCGCATCGTCGCCATTGTCCGCGCTCTCGGCAACTGCGCGATCGTAATCGATAGCACGGGCGTCGGCGAACCGGTAGTCGAAGTCCTCCGCCGCTCCGGACTCGGCTGCGAAATCACCGCCGTCACCATCACTGCCGGTGAGCGCGAGTCCCTGACCGGCCGTCGCGGCAGCGTACCCAAGCAGGACCTCATGTCCCGCCTCCAGCTCGCCATCGAAAAGCGCGAGCTGAAAGTCGCAAGCCAGTTGCGGGACGCCGGAGCCCTGGTCAAAGAGCTGTTAAACGTCCGCGCCCGCGAAGGTCTCACCATCGGCAAACCGAAAATCGGCGCCGATGGCTACGGAGAACACGACGACCTCGTCATCGCCATGGCGTTAGCCTGCTGGCGAGCCCGCCGCCGTGAAAACAGCTTCGGTGAAGGCCTTCTCCCGGTTTACAACTGACAATCCCGGCATCGACAGATTCAAAAGGAGAACCGAAAAATGCTATCCCTCTATCTCTCGAGACGCACCACCGAACTCCGCGTGCCCCAAAAGGCCGCCACCGAAATCGGCGCCCGTTTTGAAGGGCCGGTCCTGAATGGTGACGCCACCCCCACCCAAAAACTCCTCGAACCGCCGCCGCCGTCTGCCTCGAACGGCGGATATAATAACCGCCGAATCATGCGCCCGATCACCCTGCTCACCCTCGCCCTCGCGGCTTTCGCCTATGCCCAGACCGACTGGCCAGGCTACGGGCGCGACCCCGGCGCGCAGCGCTACTCTCCCCTTACTCAAATCACGCCCGCTAACGTGACGCAGCTCGTCCAAGCCTGGAAATTTGAATCCCGCCCGGCATCTGCGGATTCAGCGGCCCGTCCCCGCGCTTCCGGCACCACGCCGCTCATGGTCGATTGCATTCTCTATTACGCGACGCCATACCAGTCCCTGGTCGCCATCGAGCCCGAAACCGGCAAACGCGTCTGGACCTTCGAGCACAAACACGCTGCCCGCACCCAGCGCGGAATCGCTTACTGGCCGGGCAACAAGAACTCGCCGCCGGCCATCTTCTTCGGTACCGAGGACGGCTTCCTCATCGCCGTCAATGCCCGCACCGGCAAGCTCGTTCCCGGCTTCGCGCGCGAAGGCGAGCTCGATCTCAAGCCCGGCGCGCGCGCCGGCGAAGTCTCCAACGCTCCTTATGGATTGAACGGCGCCCCCGGCATCTACAAGAACCTCGTCATCACCGGTTCGCACCTTCAGGACTATGGCTCTTACGGCGGCCGCGGCGACGTGCGCGCCTGGGACGCCTCAACCGGCAAACTTGTCTGGACCTTCCACACCGTCCCCCAGCCCGGCGAACCCGGTCACGAAACCTGGCTCAATGATGGATGGAAGAACCGCTCCGGAGTCAACGTCTGGAACACCTTCACCGTCGACGCATCGACCGGCACTCTCCTGATGCCGATTGGCGGACCCAGCGATGATCGCTACGGCGGCGACCGCCCCGGCGCCAACCTCTATGGCAACTCGCTCGTCGCCGTCGACGCCATGACCGGCAAGATGAAGTGGTATCTCCAACCCGTCCATCACGATCTCTGGGACACCGACCTCCCGCCGCAGCCCACGCTCGTCGATGTCGTCAAAGACGGCAGGAAGATCCCCGCCCTGATCCAGGCGGGCAAGACCGGACTCATCTTCATCCTCGACCGCCGCACTGGCAAAGCCATCTATGGAATGGAAGAGCGCGCCGTGCCTCAAGGCGACGTCCCGGGCGAATGGTATTCGCCGACGCAGTTGTTTCCGCTGAAACCGCCGCAGCTTGCGCGCGCCACCTGGAACAAAAACGAGATCACGAAGTTCACACCCGAGCAGCAGAAGTATTGCGAAGACCTTTTTAAAAACGCGGAAAACGATGGCCCCTTCGCGCCCGTGCGCATGACCGACACCGTCGTCTTCCCCGGACCGGACGGCGGCTTCAACTGGGGCGGCGGCAGTTTCGATCCCCGGCTTGGCTACTACTTCATTAATTCGCACGACCGCGGCGCCGTGCAAAAAATGGTTGCCCGGACTCCCGCGGCCGATCGACCGAAAGGGCAAATCCCCGGCGCCGGCGATGCCAGCCAGATGCCTTACATCCGCAAGACAGTCGGGCCAATCATCAATCCGGCGACAGGATGGCCGTGCCAATCTCCGCCTTGGGGAGAACTCTTCGCGATTAACGTGAACACCGGAGACGTGGCATGGCGCATACCATTCGGCCGCGTCGAGTCCCTCGAGAAACTCGGCATCATGAATACCGGCTCGTACAACATTGGCGGATCGGTCGCGACCGCAAGCGGGCTTCTCTTCATCGGTGCTACCGACGACCAGCGCTTCCACGCCTACGAATCGAAGACCGGCAAACTTCTATGGGAAACCAAACTCCCGGCCAACGGACAAGCCAACCCGATCGCCTACCGGGGCAAGGACGGCAAAGAATACGTCGTCATCACGGCACAGGAAACGCTCGTCGCCTTCCGGCTACCGTAGGCCAGCCGTGATATCGCGCATCTTGCGGCGCGTGCGCCGGGCACATCGAAGCGCTGCACCGAAGTCCACGCGGCCTGCGCATTCAACTGATGTGACGCCGTACAGCCCAACATTTCATTCGCACTGAACAGTTCCTCACAAGAGGACATTCTCGGGCGCTCGTTACTATTTGCACGCGAAATCACGCATTCACGCGTAGGGTTCGGGGACCGTTATCGCCCCGATTCGGATTGGAGGATTCTTTTTGACACCCATCGCTACTTCCACCGCCATCTTCGCCGCACTCACCATGGCGGTCTCTGTCCCGCTGTTGGCCGCCGTATCGGCGACTCCAGGAGTCATCTCGGGCGTCATCACTCTCGACACGTCCGCGGCCGTGCCCAACCCCAACTTCATCCCGGACGCCATGACGATCGACGCCGTCGATTCCACCGGCCTCTACACCGCTCACGCGAACGCGACGCAGGGAGGCACGGGATGCGGCGCCGGCTCGCAAACCTGGTGCTACTCCCTTCCTGTGGAATCCGCGCTCGCCAGCTCGGACACGCTGCGGCCGATCGATATCGGCAAGTCCGTGCCGTATGTCAGCGACCGCATTCCTTTCAAGCCGTCCGCTCCCGTCGCGATCGGCCAGAGCCAGACTCTGACCAGCATCAACATGGCCGGCAGCACCGAGTTCTTCCCCTTCAATTCCGTTTCCACGCGGCCCCCCACCACGCCCATCCCGCCTCCGAACTTCTTTTATCAGCTCTACCTCAAGCCCGGCGACAACTACACATGCGTGACCCGGAGCGTCACCATCGATGAGAACGCGGGCGCCGCTTCCACCGGAGTTTCACAGAATGATGGCGGTCAACCCTTCGGGAACGCGCCGCCCGATGGCGTCAACATCGATAAGCCTTACGACTTTCGACAAATAGCCGCGATTGCCGGAACCGCCACCGCGCCTCCCGGATTCTCCGTGTATAACCTGCAGGTCAATGTTGGCGCGCCGGGCACCGGCGCTCCCGGGCTGGGCGTAGCGACGCAGTACTCGACCAACAATCAATCGGGCGTGCCCCTGCCATCGCCCATCAATTACGTTACCCGTATTTTCAAGGCCGCCGACCTCACGGCCGCGGCCAACGCCGCGGTCGCCGCTTGCAAAGTAACCGGAGCCGCGCCCGCGGGCTACGTGCCCGTGGGTGCCGGACCGAGCGTTGGGCCGAAGCAATGAGCCCCTCAGTCCAACAGATCGAGGACTGTTTCGGCGGGCCGGCAGGGGCGCACGCCCTTGGCGGTCTCGACCACCGGACGATTGAGCAGGGATGGATTATCCGCCAGAAATCCGATGAGCTGGCCCTCGGACCACTTCGCGTTGTCGAGGTCGAGTTCCTTGTAGAGCCGTTCGCGTGTGCGCAGAAAGTCACGCGTCGTGAGGCCGGAGCGCGCGATCATTTCCTGAAGCTGCTTGCGCGTCGGTGGCGACTTCAGGTATTCGACGATCTCCGGCTCAACGCCGCGCTCACGCAGCAAAGCGAGCACGTTGCGCGAGGTGCCGCACGCCGGATTGTGGAAGATGGTGACGCGCTTCAAAGCCATGAGGACACTGTATCCTCACGGCATACGGGCGGCGGGCGGCTCCGGCGCCGGTGCGCCCGGCGTGGCTGCGGTGACCGGCTGCGCGGCTTCCGCCTTCCGTCGGCTTTCCATCAGCGTCTCGATCGGCAGGGCATCCTGTACGGGCGGGCTTCCCGCGGCCGGCTGAACGCCGGTTGTCGAAGGACTCGCCGCGCCGTTCGCTGGCAGGAACGGTCGTGGGAAGTTGATCCCGTTGCCGGTCACGGCGGAAGTTGGGCTGACCAGTTCCGGCGTGACAATCACGACGAGTTCGGTATTCTGCTTCGATACCGACTTCGACTGAAAGAGCTTTCCGAGCACGGGTATGTCGCCGATGAACGGGATCTTCTCGAGAATGTCCGTCGTGCGGTTGTCGAGCAGCCCGCCGATCGCGAAGCTCTGTCCCGGAGCCAGTTCGACTTCGGTGTTGATCTTGCGCGTCGTCAGCGCCGGCACGTTGAAGCCGCTCACCGAGAGTCCGTTTGTGAAATCGAGCGCGCTGACTTCCGGCGCGACGCGCAGATGGATCGTGCCGCGCGGCGTCATCTCCGGAGTGAACGCCAGACGCACGCCGAACTCGCGAAACTGGATGGAGACTGTCGGAGTGCCGTTCGTCCCCGCGCTCTGTACCGTTGGAAAGGGAAACTCTCCGCCGGCGAGGAAACTGGCCTGCTTGCCATTCTGCGCGAGGATGTCGGGCTCGGCGAGAACCTGCACGAGCCCTTTACTCTGCAGCGCCTGAATCGTGGCGCCGAGGTTGAGGTCGGGGCGGAAGAAGAAAAGGTTGAGCGCATCGGCGAGCGTCGTCGTGACGGTGTTGCCCTGTACGGTCGGCGCCGGAGGTGGCGAGAACTGCTTCGTGCTGACCGTGCCAACCGTGTTCGTCGCGCCGGTGCTGATGATATTCATGCCGAGCTGCGTGCTCAGGCTGCGGTCGACGCTGGCGAATTTGACCTTCAGCATGATCTGCGCCTCGGCGGGCGGCACGTCCACATAAAGAAGGTTGACGGTCTTTCCGAGCGACGAGGCAATGGCGTTGGCTCGCTCCGCCACCGTGACGTTCTTCACCCGGCCGCGCAGGAATATGACCTCGTTCTCCCAGGACACGCTGATGTCTTCACCGGGCAGTTCTTCGTGAATGCGCCGCTGCATCGTCTCGAAGCGGCGCACAGCCTCGGCTCTGCTGGGCTGCACGGAGATGTCGAAGAACATCTTGCCGCCGCCTTCCTGCCAGACGATCATGCTGGTCTCGCCGGCGGTCTTGCCGTCCACGAGAATCTCGCGCGGCCCAATGGCGGTCGCGTGAGCGAAGTCCCCCAAACCGATGGAGATGCGCTCGATGGGAGATGGGCTTTCCACGAGGACCGACTTGCCGGCGGTCACGGTCAGCGCGCGCGGTGTCTCCTGCGCAACGGCGGGCAAGGCAAGCAGCGCGAGGGTTACGAACAGCCGGCTCATTCGTTTCCGTCCGTGATGGCGAACTTTGCATCGGTGCGAGTGAGCCCGTTGATCACTTCGATGGTCCGCACTCGAGCAGGCGCCGGCGCGTTTGCCACCGGCACAGGCGCGGGAGGCGGCTCGGGCCGGCGGCGCGCCGGTTCCGCCGCTTTTGGCGCGGGGGGGGCCGAAGCGCCTTCGAACAACTGCGCCATCGCGGTGCCGGGAGGACGCACCACACCCGTATCCATCGGGTTACGCAGTACCAGCTGTATATGCGCTTCATTGCCAGCGAGGCTGAGGCTTTCGGCCTGTTCCGGTGTGACAAGCAGGTTGACGACCTGGACCTGCTGGGGTTTGCCTTCGTTGTCTTTTTGCAGATTGGTGCCGGCGGAAAGAACCTGGATGTTCTGCAGCAAGGTCTTTACGCGTGGTCCCGCATCGGCGGGAGCGCCGGGCGGCACGCCTGTCAGCAGTACGTCAACCCGCATGCCGGGCACAACAAAGCCAGCGAGACCGACCACCTCATTGACTTTCACCGCGCACGCGCGAAGGCCCGGCGGGATGGTTGCCGCAAGACCTCCGCCCGCGCCGGGGGCCGACAAGCGGTCGGTAAGGACGGGCTCTCCGGCATAGATCTTTGAGACCACGCCGCGATGCTGGACGGCGTCGGCCTTGACCGCCGTGCCTTTCGGGATACTCCCAAACCAGCGGGACGCGCGGATATCGGACGGTCCGATGAGAGTGCCGACTTCGAGATCATGGGCCGCCACGATCACCTCGGTCAGCGGCACGGCCGGCGACGCGGCGGCGACACGAGACCCCATCGTCTGGTAAACGATGTAACTCAAACACGCGGCAAAGATGGTGGCGAAAGCAAGAACGGCCAGTACTCTTCGCTTCATTTAACGCTCCATGGCATGGTCAATTGAAATCTCCTCGGCATCTGCCGGTGGGTAATGCAATTCGCCATCCTCCGGCGGTGACGCCAACTAAAGGAGTTAGTTCCGGCTCCAGGCAGATGTGTAAACGCCGCTGGACAGGATTGTCGTCGGTTTGTTACTCGATAAGCGCCACCGTTCTGATCGCGAGGCCGGTCTTGGTGCCGGTGGGATCGTAGGTAAAGTGAGCTCCGCCAGTGAAGCTGACTCGCTGCGCGACGATGGCCAGATTGTAGCCGTCTGAGGATGCCCCGTTCGAAATCGAGACAGCGGTCGTTGGGAAGTACATACTGCCGGTCAGCTTGAGCGCCACGCCACCGGCAAAAGTCGCGTTGACGCTGGATGTAATCGAGCGGTCCTGAAAGAAGAGTATCCCCATGTATGTGCCCGACGTGGGTGCGGTAAGAGTGATGCTGGCGCCGTTGCTGATGTTTACCGATCCGTAGGTGGAGTTTGTGCCGGTCAGATAGAAAGTGACCCCGCTGCCGGTGACGGTTGCGCCGCCGCCCAGATTCAGCGTGCCTCCCTTGATGACATAGGTGCCCGCATTGAATGTCGCGGTAGCGCCATTGCCGATGGTGATGCCGCCGCAGTAGGTGCCGGGATTCAGCGTCCATGTCCCGTAGCCCGGTGAGTAGTTGGTGTGTTGCGAGTCGCAGGACGATGCCACCGTCGGCGCCGGAAGCGAAACGAATGGATCGGCGACTGCGGACGCCGCGCCGCTTGGCGTGGGATTCGAGCTCCCGCCGTTGCTGATCGAGAATTTTCCGTGTACGGCCGAAGCGGTCAGCGAGGAGCCTCCCGTGATCGTGCCGCCGCTGGAACTGCTCGACTTCACTTCAACGGCGCAATCCGACACGACGCTGGCGCCATTGCTGAGGCTGAAGGCGCCTGAAGAGCTCGGGTCAAGCGTATAGATGCAACTGGCAGGCACCGATCCGACAATTCCTGCTGTCGCTTTCGCTTTGACCGTGGTGGTGGAGAGGCCGAGCATCTGGATAAATCCGCCGTGAACAGTGCGCTGGACGGTCACGGTGATCGCGGGCACGCTCACGGAACTCAGCGATGCTCCGGTCACGCTGCCGGGAAAGCTCACGGCGACAGTATCGTCGGCCGTTCCGCCGAAGCCGTTGTAACGGGCGTAGACGCAGGGCGTGCGCGCGTCCGTCGTGGTACAGGTGAAGGAAGCCGCCGGCGAGCCGGTGGCGAACGTGTTCGCCCCGGTCGCGTTCGTGCCGTCGAAGATGCTCATGATCCCGGCCTGGGAGGCCGCGTCGGCGGCGCTTTGCGCCATTTGCCTGTGCACGTAAAGAAGCGCGCCGTCGATTCCGAGGCCGAGCGCGCCGAAGATGAACAGGCTCATCCCGACAATGACGAGAAGGAGCGCCTGACCACTCTCGGCACTTCGTCCCGGCCGCCTCAAAACGTGATAACCCCTTGTGTGGCGCTGCCGAGCCTCGGCGCGATCGGGAAGTACGAGACGAACTTGTCGTACGGGTAGATGACGCTGACGGAAACAGTCTGCCCAGGCGCATTGGACCCGCCAGGATAAGTCACGCTGATGATGAGGTTGCTGGTGTTGAGTAGCCCGGCGCTGGCAAACCCCTTGATCACGCTGACGACCTGCGTGGGGTTAGCGGATGGGCCGCTGGGGCCTGTCACTCCCGTGCCGGTGCGAGTTGATCCGTGTGAACACGCATAGCGCATCCCGGCGCGCGCCGCGCTGGCGACTGTGTTGGCGACGAGCACCATCCGGCCGCACTCGAACACCATCAGCAGAAGGAACACGGTCAGCACAGTGACCACGCTGAATTCGATCAGGCCCTGGCCGGCCTCGCGGCGCCTCGTGACCCTGGTCCGGATCCGTCTCATTGCATCAGTCTGGCGACCGCCCGCTGATGGATAGTCGTCGTCGGCAGCGTGAGCGCGATCCCGAGACGGCTGAAGTTCCACTGGGAGATGTAGGGCACGTACGTATACGTGCCGTCGACAGATCCGAGGACAAATGTGGATGGCTCCGGGTCCGCCGGCGGCGTCTGGGAGCCACTGCCCGTGCAGGAAACCGTGCCATCGTCATTGGTGCACACCCGAACCACAAGGCTGCTTCTGTTCAGCAGCGAAGACATGTCATTCGTCACGGCTGTCTGTACCTGCGCGGCGGTCGGGGCGGTGGGCTTGCCGATTGAAGCCGTACTCATCGCCATGTACTGAGCGCCGGTCCGGACGGCCCCTGAGAGGCTGATCCACGCGAAGAACAGGCCGCCGAAGTTCACGAGATTCATCACCAGAAGGAACATGAGAGGCAGGATCAGCGAGAATTCCACCAGAGACTGGCCGGCGCGTTTGTCGAGCGGACGCGGCGGCAGCGCCGCGATGAAGCGCAAGACCGACTCCCGTTCTTCGACTGAAGGAAAGAGAAATTCCACGCCCACGCCATCCGCACCCTTGCGCACAACTCGGCAAGGGATACAGACCGAATTGTCAGGGCTTTCCTCCTGCCCGGCGTGCCCCTGCTCTTCCTGCCCGCAGCGATGCTTCTGTACGATGAGCCGAACGAGCGTGCCCACGTACCAGCGCTCATCGGTGCACAGGTAAGCTCCGGTTTGGCTGATATCGAGGAGGCGCCGGCCTTCGGGCGTGGCGCCGTCCCAGTAATACGCGACCACCGGGGGGCCCGGCAAGCGCGGAGCGCGGCGAGCATCCTGCTCTTGCGGCCCGACGGCCTTTTTTACGGCCGACCCGAGACTATTCCACATGCGTGAAATCATGCGGCCATCGCTCCCGCCCCGACGTTCTTCCCAAGCTCCTCGGGCGCGCAGATGACGAGGCGGTCGCCGATCTCGGTGCGCGATCCGAAGATCGTCCTCGGCGGCAGTTCGACCAGACTGTGACACGACAGGGGCAGCGCCATCATTGGCGAGGGTTCGAGGTGCTCGACCAAATGGACGACGCGGTGCGATGCGTCAAGATAGACCGCATCGATCGGCGTTGTCCTCCCAACCGTATGGACCGCCGCGGAAGATTCGAGCCAAACGCCGTCGTGGTGCGGCGCGACGAGCGCCGGACGCAGGGAGACGCGGGCGAAGACATCCTCCGCACGGACCATTCGGAGACTAAGAAAAGAATCGCGCGTTCTGTTGAAAACACAAAGCATCGAGATATCCCGTTGAACGTCACACCTGGCTGCTGTACTTTGCCGCTGTAATTTGACCCGCGCAGCGGGCGTCCGGCAATCTTTCGCGGAGCGCCCGCTCTTCGTTGGTTCCACACACTAGGCCGCCTTCTTGCGGCGCCGCTGAATCATGATGCCGAGCACGATGGCGAAGCAAACGCCGGCAATCACGCGAATGATCATTTCGTTGTTCATGGTGTTCTCCTTTCCTCAAAGTCACTAATTCAGATACTTGTCAAAGGCCTCGAACATGGCGATCATCGATGGCCCGAGAGTCACGACAAAGAGCGATGGAAATATGAAAAGCACGAGGGGAAAAACGAGCTTGACGGTCGTCTTGTGCGCCCGCTCCTCGGCTTCCTGGCGGCGCTGGGTGCGCAGCGAATCCGCATGCGCGCGGAGCGCCTTCCCGATGCTGGTTCCGAACCTGTCGGCCTGGATGAGGATCGCCGATAAGGCTTTGATGGTGTCGACGCCGGTGCGCTCGGCGCAGTGCGTCCACGCATCGGCGCGAGGGCGTCCGGCTCTCTGCTCGAGGCCGACGAGATTCAGCTCATCCGCCATTTCGGGCTGGCTGAGTTGCAGCTCCTGGGCGGCCCTCGATACAGCCTTGTCGAGGCTCAGTCCGGCTTCGACGCAGATCACGATCAGATCGAGAGCTTCGGGCAACCCGAGCCTGAGCTTCAACTGGCGCGACGCGGTCAAGCGGCCCAGAACAAAGTCGGGAATGAGGTAGCCGATACCGGCCGCGCATACGTAAGCAAACAGCGGACTCAGCCGGTAAAGCCCCGTAATCGTCACGAGCAGACATAGCAACAGTGGCGTCAGGGCGCGGATGCCGTAATAGACGTTGACATAAATGTCTTCGCGATAACCGGCGCAGGCCAGTCTTTTCCGGACCTGCGAGACTTCGGCTTCGCTGCGCGGCAGCATCTTCTGAAAGGGCTGCACGATCTTGTGGATCCGCTCGGCAGGCGGGGTAACGGTGACCTGCGCGACCAGACCTGAATCGGCGGGCGAAGTCAACAGGCTCGAGAGCCTGCGCGCGGCGGCGTCCCGATAAAAGAACGCGGTACCGAGCCCGGCGATCAGGGCGAAGGCGGCGATGAAGGCGGCGGCGATCAGCAGCATGGTAATCTCCTCAAACCCTGATCCGCACGATCTGGCGGATGATGAGGCCGCCGACGAAAGTCATGCCTGTCGCGCTGTAGAGAAGCTTCAAGCCGATATCGGTCGTCCAGAGAACGCTGATTCCTTCGGGATGCACCAGATACATCAGGCAGCCGAGAATGGCCGGCATCAGCGCGAGCACCATGCCGGTGGCCCGGCCCTGGGCGGTGTGGACGGATATTTGCTTCTTAAGCCGGAAGCGCTCTCGATTCGTCTGCGCGACTTTCTCAAGCACTTCGGCGAGGTTGCCGCCGCTCTCTTTCTGGATCAGGATGGCAGCGACGAAGATGCGGACATCCTGCACGGGCGCGCGTTCGGCGATGTTCGTCATCGCGGTGCGGAGGTCCGTGCCATAGTTTTGCTCTTCGAAGCATTTGCGGAATTCAGCCCCGAGCGGCTCAGCCATTTCCTTGCCGAGATAGCCGATTGCGGTCATCATGCTGTGGCCGACGCGAAGCGCGCTGACGAGCATGTCGAGCGCTTCGGGGAGTTGCTGTTCGATTTTGGACAGCCGTTTGGCGCGCGTTCGGCGCAGCCACACGAAAGGCGCGGGAAGCGCGAAGGCAGCGATGCCGAAGGAGATGAGGAACGATCCGGTCCGAAAAGAGAGAAGGATGGCGACTGAGGCCCAGCAGCCCACGGCCGCGAGCAGGAGATTTTCAAGCGAACAGGCCACGCCCGCCTGGTAGAGCAACAGGAAAAAGCGGGCACGAAGATTGAGCTTGATCAGGAACTGTTCGAGCCATTGGATGCGGCTGAGCGGAACTTCCTTCTTGCGGACGTCCGTCGCGAGCTCGGCGAGGCTGGCGGGCGCAATCTCGGATTCGAGCGCGAGGAGCCGGCGCTCAATTTCCTTGGAGCGCTCGGGCTTGAGCAGGAGCGCGGCGGCGATCGCGAAGACTCCCGTGAAGATTGCGATGATGACAAGCAGCATGGGGCGCCTTTAGTTCACTTCCACACTGCGCTCGAAGATTTCCGCGGGGAGAAGGATGCCGGCCACCCGCAGACGATCCAGAAACTTCGGCCGGATGCCGCTCGGCTCGAACGCTCCAACGACCTTGCCGTCCGGCCCGATGCCTTTGCGGACGAAGTTGAAGATGTCCTGCATGCTGATGACATCGCCTTCCTGGCCCGTGATCTCGGAAATGTTCATGACTTTGCGGGTTCCATCGCTCATGCGCGAGACCTGCACGACGATCGTTATCGCGGAGGAAATCTGCTGGCGGATCGAGCGCTCCGGCAGATTGACGTTCGCCATCGCGACCATCGACTCCAGCCGGGAGAGCGCATCGCGCGATGTATTCGCGTGGATGGTCGTCATCGAGCCTTCGTGGCCGGTGTTCATGGCCTGCAGCATGTCGAAGGCTTCATCGCCGCGGATTTCGCCGATGATGATGCGGTCCGGGCGCATACGAAGGGAGTTGATCAGCAGGTGCCGCTGGCGCACCCCGCCGAGACCTTCGACGTTCGGCGGTCGGGTCTCGAGCCGCACCACGTTTTCCTGCTGGAGCTGGAGTTCGGCCGCGTCCTCGATCGTGATCAGGCGTTCGGTCGGAGGGATGAAGCCGGACATAATGTTCAGAAATGTCGTCTTGCCGGCGCCGGTCCCCCCGGAGATCAGGATGCTGATGCGAGCCTTCACCGCGGCGGTCAGCACCTGGAGCATTTCCTCCGAGATGCTTTGGAGCTTGACCAGGCGCTCGGCGGCAACCGGTCCGCTGCCAAAGCGGCGGATGGACATGGAGGGGCCGTCAAGCGCCAGCGGCGGGATAATAGCGTTGACGCGCGAGCCATCGGGCAGACGCGCATCGACCATCGGAGAGGCTTCATCCACCCGGCGTCCCACTCGGGAGACGATGCGGTCGATGACCTGCATCAAATGGGCGTCGTCCCGAAATGAAACATCGCTGCGCTGCAGCTTGCCGCGCTTTTCGACGAAGACGTTATGGGCGTTGTTGACGAGGATGTCGGAGACGGCCGGGTCGCGCAGCAGGGCTTCCAGCGGGCCGAGCCCGAAGACTTCGTCGAGAAGATCGTTGTCGATCTGTTCCTTTTCGCTCGCGCTCAGGGGCATGCCCTTGGCGGCGACAATCTCCTGAATCATGGCGGAGACCGCGAGGCGGGCGCGCCTGTCGTCGACGGAGGAGAGCTTCTCGAGATCGAGCTTCGAGATCAGCGACTGGTGAACTTCGGCTTCGAGGACTTCGAGGTTAAGAACTTCCACGTTGGTTTCCTGAAGTACTAATCGTCAGAAAATGCCAAAAACTTTGCGGCGTTTCGTCTCAACCTGCGCAGGTTTTCCGCAGGCGGCCTTCGCCATGCCGGTCAGGACGTTCGTGACGGGGGAATCCTCGAGAGCCAGCGGCACGCCGCGGTTCTGCGAATTACGTACACCGGAATAGTCGTTCGGGATCTTCCAGTCGGCCGGGCGGGCGAGGGCTTTGATGGCGTTTTCCTCCCGAATGTCGATTTCGCGCGAATCGAAACGGTTAAGAATGACTTCGATACGGGGTCCGCGATCGAGCCTCGAAGCTTGCTGAGAGGCCACCCATGACATCATCCGGCGCGCGTTGCGGAGTGACGTGATGCTCATTTCGACGACGATATAGAGCGTGTCGGCGGCGGCCATCATAGTGTCGAAGAGCTCGCCACCCACGCAGCCGGCGTCCACAACGACATAGTTGTAACTGCGGCGCAGCACGCGCTGGAGTTTCTCGCACGCACCCTCGGCGGCGCGAAACGGCGCATAACCCTCGGGAGCCGAGAGAACATCGAGGCCGGAGCTGTGGTTGACGACCAGCCGCGAGAGGAAGTCGGAATCCACGCGTTCCGGGTTGCGCAGTGCGTCGGCGATTGAAAACTGGGGGCTCACGCCAAGGCTGAGCGCGACATCCCCCAACTGCACATCAAGGTCAACGATCACGACTTTGCTGCAGGATTCCTTGCGAAGCGAGACTGCGAAATTGGTGGCGATGGTCGAAACACCCGCGCCGCCTTTGGTGCCCGCGAAGACGAGAACTTTGGCTTCCGATCGGCGGTTCTTTGAATTGCGGCGGCTGCGAACGCGATCGAGAGCTTCCCGCAGGGAAACTTCGGAAAGCGGCGCGCTCAGGAACTCGCGCGCGCCGGTCTGCATTACCCGCATCAGCAGATCGGATTCGGTACGGCTGGAACAGACCATTACCGGGAGAGAGTCGCGGCGGGCCCCGATCTCGGCGGCCAGGTCCAGGGCCTTTTCGGCATCCGCATCCATATCGATCACGACGGCATCGCAGTCGAGACCGACCAGGTCGTCGATCTCGCCAGACGCTGGATACCGCTCGTAGACGCGAGCCGTGGCCACGGATGAGGCTTTAAGGCTGTTCAGGAGTTTTTCGCGCCGCCCCGGCTCGGGCATTACCAGAGCAATGGAGAATCCCTCGGGGGCTTCGGTCCGGTAAACCGGGGCCGTGCGGGCGATGGTTGCGGGTTGGCTGACCGGAGCTTCGATGGTTGCAGACATAAGACAAAATTGAGAACCGTTTAATTTAAAGTTCAGCGGCCGCGGATTGCGAGAATCGACGGCCGCCGGAATTGTGGCTTTGGCATCTTTCAAGTGGTGTAGGTGTTGATCTTCGTTCCGACGGCTGTGAACATGTTGCTGATATTGCTGGCTACTCCGGTCATCCCGGCCGACGCCGCCAATGCGATCAACCCAAGGATCAGGACGTACTCGATCAAGTCCTGACCGCTTTCATCCAGCCACAGGTTTTTCATCAGTAACTGGAATCGGTTCAACCTGCTGTCCTCCTTCAAATACGCTGTTGCACGCCCGCTGGGCCGGCAACGCGGGACAACCGAGAGGCCGCCCTCTCGCGCCCATTAGCTGGTGTAGGTGTTCAGTTTGGTGCCGATGTTGGTGAAGGCAGTGCCGATTTTGGTGGCGACGCCCGACATGCCCGCCGTGGCCGCGAGCGCAATCAGCGCGACGACGAGGGCGTATTCGATCAGGTCCTGACCGCTCTCGTCTTCCTTGAATGCATGCGCGAACGTTTTTCCTTTGATGTAGAACTTCAATGCCAGATCTTTCATGAGATCTCCTTTTCGCAGGTAAGAAAAGCATTCGCTAAGCCAAAAGGCCTGGTTCCGGCAGGTTATTGATAAACAGGGACTTGAAGAAAGTACCCAGGATGGAAACGGAAGAAATGGTAAGCAGCCGGATACAGCGACGAGTTCAGCCGTTTACAGTGGATGACACTCGCGGGATCCGCCGATTGGGTGAGAGGTTTTCCGGGCCACCCCACTATCGTTTTGATGGAGGCCTTCCGGCTGTCGAATCCGAGAATCGAGCTCGTGCTGCTTCTCGCAGCGACCGCTGTCAGCCGGTTTGTGTTTCGCAGCCATTATCTGTATGACATAGATTCCGTGAACTTTGCGCTGGCGATGAAGCGTTTTGACCCGCGCGTCCATCAGCCGCATCCGCCTGGGTATTTTCTTTATATCCTGGCCGGAAGACTGCTCAATGGGATCGCGCACGACGCGAACGCGGCTCTCGTCGCGATGAGCATTGCCGCCAGTTGCGGCGCCGCCGTTGTTGTTGCGTGTCTCGCGAGCGACTGGTTCGGTGCTGGAGCGGGACGGTTTGCCGGGTTGCTCTTTCTGTTCTCTCCGCTGGCGTGGTTTCACGGGACGGTGGCGCTGACGTACATCGTGGAGACTTTTTTCTCGGCGCTGGTCGGGTACCTCCTCTGGCGAGGCAAGGTATATGCGGGAGCTGTAGCGCTCGGGCTCGCGGCGGGATTTCGTCCATCGTCCCTGCTGTTTCTCGGGCCGCTCCTTCTATTTGCGCTACGAGGCTTGCCGCGCCGGCGGCAAGTGGGCAGTCTGGCGGTTCTGGTTGCGACTCTGCTGGCATGGATGCTCCCGATGGTTGCGGCGAGTGGCGGATTTCACGTGTGGTGGTCTTCTCTTGCCGCTCTTTGGACTGCCGTGCCCGGCAAAGAGACCGTAGTGAATTCTTCGATCGCCAATTCCTTTGCAAGGTTGCTGACCATCGTGCTTATCTGTGGCCTGTGTTTCGGCTGCGCGGCGCTGCTGCCGCTGTTCACGCGGTCGCGTCTCCCCCCTGGAATCGCGACATTCATCTGGGCTTGGGTGCTGCCAGGCTTGCTGTTCTTCACGTTTGTGTTCCTGAAGTTTGTGAACAGCGGATATCTGCTCGTGCTCTCGCCACCGGTGTTCGCATGGCTGGGATTGTTGGCCGCAGGCTGGTGGCGATCTCGGAAAGCGATGCTTACGGGGCCGATTGCGGCGCTCTGTCTGGCGGCCAATACCGCTGTCTTTCTGTTTGCGCCGTTTTACTGTTCGTGGGCTTCGGTGCGGAAGTTCGAGCGTCAACTCGCGGACGTAGTTGCCACGCTGCCCTCCGCCGGAGCTCCGGGCGATACGTTGATCGTCGGCTTCGATTCGCACTTCATGGGTTACCGCCACGCCGGCTACTACCTGCCTCGATACACGACCATCGAATACCCGCGGATGCGCATTGCCGATGGTCCGCGCATCTTTACGATGGAGCATCGCGATACGAGTGCCGCGCGCGAGATCGATTCAGCGCGCTTCACCCGTTTCGTCATCTTCCCGCTTCCGGACGACAAGAGTTCGAGGGACTATATGGCGGGCGTTGACGCGAAGCTGGGGATCACAGGACAGGCAGGCAAGGCCTTTGTAACCGGTCCGATTGGCGCGCTCAACCTGCTGTTCCCGGCGGGAGGTCGCTGACTCTCATGGAGCAGCGGTCCGGTGTCTCCCTGCTGGTGGTCGAGACCGGAATAACGCTGGTTTTTTTGCTGCTCGCGGTAGCGTGGCCAAACGCGGTAACCGCCTGGTTTTCGAGGCTGGAGGCTATCCTGCAACGATTCGCTCGACGCCGGGCCCTCGCCATTGCCACGGTCGGGCTCGCAGGCCTGGTTATCCGGCTGGCGATCCTCCCGATCGTGCCTGTCCCGCAGCCATGGATTCACGATGAATTCAGTTACCTGCTGGCAGCTGACACCTTTGCTTCCGGACGCCTGACCAATCCGACGCACCCACTCTGGCAATACTTCGAAAGCTTCCATATCACCCACGTGCCGACATATATGTCCATGTACTTTCCGGCGCAGGGTCTTTTCCTCGCGGCCGGACAGGTGCTGGCTGGTCATCCGTGGTTCGGTGTGTGGCTCAGCGCGGGTCTGATGTGTGCGGCGATCTGCTGGGCACTCCAGGGATGGCTGCCGCCGGGATGGGCTCTGCTCGGCGGAGCACTGGCTGTACTGCGTCTGGGACTCTTCAGTTACTGGGTGAATTCCTATTACGGCGGGGCAGTGGCAGCGATCGGCGGCGCGCTGGTGCTCGGCGCCGTGCCGCGGCTGCTCCGGCTAGTCCGGGTGAGGGAACTGACGATCCTCGCATGCGGCGCGATTGTACTGGCGGTGAGCCGTCCGTGGGAGGGCGTGCTGGTCTGCGGGCCCGCCGTGCTGGTTGTTCTGCGAGCGGTTCATCGCGCGAAACGCTGGCGGACGATCGCGGCTCCTGTCGCTCTTCTTCTGGTGGGCGGCGTGCTCTTTGGCTATTACAATTACCGGGTTTTCGGGAGTCCGTTGACCCTTCCCTACCAGATCGACCGAAGTACTTACGCGATGGCGCCGGTGTTCGTCTGGGAGAAAGCGAGTCCCGAGCCGGCGTACCGGTATCCGGAAATGCGCGACTTTTACGTTAACTGGGAGATGAAAGATTACCGCGAGGCGAGGACTCTGCGGGGCTTTATCGACCGCACGGCCCAAAAGCTGGGTATCGGGTTGTTCTTTATTTGCGGTATCTCGCTCATGCCGCCGCTCGTGATGACGATTCGGGTGTTGCGCGACCGGCGCATTCGGTACCTGCTCGTCGCGGGCGCGATCTATGCCATTGGGCTCGTGACCAACGTCTGGCTCTTTCCGCATTACCTGGCCCCGTTTATCGTGGGTTTCTATGTGGTCCTTCTGCAGGCCATGAGGCATCTGCGGAACCGGCGTCCCGCGATGGTCCGCATGATCGTGGTGGCCTGCGTGATCATGGCCGGGCTCCGGCTGGCGGCGGGGCCACTCGATCTGACGATGCCGCGTTTTCCTTCCATGTGGTATGGGACGGAGCGGTTCGGCCTCGCGCGCGCGAGGGTTGCAGCGGAGCTTGCGGCCGAGCCGGGAAAGCAACTGGCGATCGTCCGTTACGCGGCAGGACATGCGCCGTTCGATGACTGGGTCTACAATGCGGCGGATATCGACGGGGCGCAGACGGTGTGGGCGCGCGATAACGCGGATGGGGATGGTCCGCTGCTGAGGTATTTCAAGGGCCGCACGGTGTGGCTGGTCGAGCCGGATGCAATACCGCCGCGGGTTTCGCGCTGGAGATAGTTTTTCTTTGTTGCCATTTTGCCGAATCTTGCCGCCGGTAATGTATCGCGCCGGCCTCCCGCAGGCATTACGCTGTCGCGGAGGTCCTCGGTGTAACGGAAGCCGCGACAGAGCTTTACGACAGTCACTATGCCGCCCTGGACCCGTGGAATTTTTGCACTGCGGGAGCGTGGAATTTCGGAATGGATTGGACCGGGAAGTGATCTGTGTCCGGGGCTGCAATTCGAAGCGACCGAGTTCTACAACGATTACTGGGGAATTGTCGCTCCTGCCTGATTCCAGGCGGGGATCATTCATCAGAATTCCGGCAGTTCCTCCGTCTTCACGATGCATCGTGACCGTAATCAGCGCGATTTTGATGAAGACGACACATGGGATTAACCGCAAGACACACACCTCTTACAATCCTTCACTCGGCATAAGTATGGTGCGACGGGCAATAGGCTTTTGGCATCAACGCCGCCGGGCAAGTAGTTGGCGCGTCTTATACAACCGGGAACACAGGTCGTGACGCCTTTCTATACTCAGGCGGCGCATGATCGATCTCAGCACGCTCGGAGGAACGACATCCGTTGGCGTCAGCATAAATGCCACGGGCCAGATCGTCGGTTATTCGACAACAGCCAGCAACACTCTCGAATGTGCTTTCCTCTACACCGGCGGTAACGTGAGCTCTCTCGGGACGCCCGGGGGCGAGGGCAGCTGGGCTTATAGTATTAACGCCTCGGGCCAGGTTGTCGGCATCCGTAGTTACAACAGCATCGGCACTCACCACGCGCGTTCCGTTATTCAGCCGGCGCAATGACCGATCCTGGCACGCTTGGGGGCATCGGTAGCTTCGGTCTTGACATCAACAGCTCGGGGCAGATCGTTGGTTACTTTTACACGACCGGCGACTCCTTACATGCCTTTCTGGATACCGGCGGCATCATGACGGATCTCGATTCGCTTTTGCCGCCGGATAGCGGCTGGGACCTGCAGGTGGCAAACGCCATTAACGACTCAGCTCAGATCGTTGGCTATGGAATCATCGGGGGGCAAACAAACGCGTTTCTGCTCGACGCGGGTGTCAGTTCCTCACCGGAACCCACGTCGCTTGGCCTGGTTAGCGCCTCGGCCGTATTTTTGTTGATAACCAGCTTAAGGAGCTACGCACGGCCACTGCGTCGTTATTGATGCGGGCCCGCCGGCAAGATTGCCGACGCTGCGGGCACGAGTGCCCGCGCCACGCGGTCAGGCGGCTTCGAGTTCCATTTCCACGGGTCCTGCTTCGCCCGGGTCGCGAATAAGCTTGTGCAGGTAAGCGCGCGAGATGTTGAGGCTCTGTGCGGCCATCGTCTTGTTGCCGTTGCATTCGTGAATCGCTTTCCGGGCCAGGGCCAGCTTAAATGCCTGGAGCTGCTCTTCGAACGATCCTGCCGGGAGCGCGTCCCCGATGCCAAGGACATCGGGCTGTTGCAGGGTTTCCGGCAAGTGCTCGGGACGAATCTCAGCGCCGTCGCAGACGATCAGCGCGCGCTGGATCACATTTTCCAACTCGCGGACGTTGCCGGGCCAGGAGTGCTCGACCAACAGCGCCATGGCGCTCGGACTGATCACTTTTCCAATGGCGTCGTAGGCTTCGGCATATTTGGAAACAAAGTGCCTGGCGAGTACCGGAATATCGTCGGAGCGATCGCGAAGAGCGGGCGATTTGATGCCCATCACGTTGACCCGGTAATAGAGATCCTGTCGAAAGGTTCCGTCCTGAACCATTTGCGCGAGATTGCGGTGCGTTGCGAAGACGACGCGCGCGCGCAGGGGAATCGTTTCGCCGCCACCGAGGCGGCTGAATTCACGCTCCTGAAGCACGCGCAGAAGCTTCACCTGTGTGTGCAGGCTCAACTCGCCGATTTCGTCGAGGAAGAGGGTGCCTTCGCCAGCCTGTTCCAGATAGCCAATGCGGCGGCCACTGGCGTTCGTGAATGCGCCCTTTTCGTGCCCGAACAATTCGGCTTCGATAAGGTTTTCCGGAATGGCGCCGCAGGAGACGGCGACGAACGGGGCTTTCTTGCGCGGCGAGAGGTTATGAATCGCACGAGCGATGAGTTCCTTGCCGGTGCCGCTTTCGCCTGTGATCAGCACGAATGCGTCCAGATTGCAGACGCGGCGGATAAGGTCGTAGACGACGGTGGCGCGTCCGCCGGAGCCGATGAGCTGGTCGCAGCCGGCCGGCACGGAGCTTTGGCGGGCAGCCGATTTCACCTGGGACTTCAGGGTGGCGTTCTCATGCGCCCGCAGCACGACTCCCTTGAATTCGGACATGACGGGAGGGCGGCGGAACCAGTCGTAAACGCCGAGATCGACCAACTCGAGGGCGACGGAACGGTGGGCGTCATCCGCCATGGCGACGACCGGAATCGAGCTCTCCCGCACGGATTCGTACAGGCCGCACAGGTGAGCGCGCGAGAAGCCTTCGGTGTCCAGGATCAGGACGTCACAGGCGCGTGTGTTCACCAGATCCTGAATGCGTTTGGCATCCGATTCGACGATGAGGCGGAAGTCGGCGCCTAAAGTCGGCCCGAGGAGGTTCCTCAGGTGAAGATCGCGGGAGTGTAACAGGAGCTTTAGCATTTCGCGCTCGATGTTGGTCAATCGGCGGGGATCGGCCGAAGCTTTAGGGTGGTTGAGGGGCTGCCTGCAACTTTTGACGCGCGCGGCGCCCGGAGCCGTTCGAACTCTGGAGATTTATTGGGCGACGGGGAAGGGACTTCTCTAACTCATCTCGCCGGCCGGCCGGCGAGAATCGCGACCACGTTCCACGCGATCACGAGAGAATAGCCGAGATTCGCCCTGCGCAATAGCCGCATGCGTCCATTCCAGTAACAATAAGCGCCGATCAGAGCGGCAATTAGCTTCGGGAGGAGAAGCCCGGTCCAGTGGCCCGAGGCGGAGGACAGTGACCATGCGGTCAGCGGGTTGCCTTCGTGGATGCCCTTTTGGAGGAAAAGCACGGTAGTGAGTCCGTCGAGAGCCTGCAGGAGCAGGAACAGGGCGAGCGCCGTTGTGGCTCCGGTTCGAATGCGAGTGGGGTTCACCACTCGTTCATTATGGGTCGATGGTGCGCGACTTTGGGGTTGTGAAAGAAACTTCGGTACTAGAGCCTTGTAATGCGGGGCTTAACTGGTCTCCCAAACCATCGATCGGAGGCATTTCGAGCATCGATTTGCGAGATACAGCCGGCGCGGAAAAGTATAGCTCCGATGCCAGAAGCACGCCGGCGATCCACAGGAGGTCCGCGCCAACTAAATGCGATAACTGAAGCCAAACGGGCGTCCCAAGCAGAATATTGGCGATACCGAGCGAGACCTGGCAGAGAACGAGCCCGATGATCGCGCCGCCCAGACGTCTTGTGGCAACACTGGTCTGTTTTGACGTCAACTGGCGTGCGCCGAAGGCCACCAGCCAGATTCCCAACGCCCCGGCGACGATCGGGTGAAGAATTCGCACGCGTACGAAGATGTTGGAGACTGCGGAGAAGTCCGCTTGCAGCCCCGCACTCAGGGTAGTGGGGACCGTGAGGGTATCACCCAGAGCGGCAAACGTCCCGAGGACTCCCGCGGCGAGAAAGCCGGCTATGGACAGCCAGAGATCGCGGCGCCGGTGGGAGGGGGGCATGCTCCGCGGGTGGGCTTCATCCGCTTCCCAGGCGGTCACGGTAAGAGCCGCCAGCAGAAATAGTGTGTTGACGAGGTGCGCGGAGAGCCAGAGTCCGCGTGAGACGGATTCGTTCGAGCCGACAAGGCGGAGCAGAACCAGCGCGGCTCCGATCGCGCTCTCAATGAAGATGGCAAGCACCGTCAGCAGGCTGCCTTTTCGTACCCGGTGACCGCGCGGAAATATGCGCCACGCCCAGACCGCGAGTACGAGCACCGAGATCACCGCAAGGCCACTGGTGATTCGGTGGGCGAACTCAATCAGGGTTGCGCTGATGCGCGCCCGCGGGATGACCTCGCCATTGCAGAGAGGCCAGTGCTCACCGCATCCCGCGCCCGAGCCGGACGCGCGAACGTAGGCTCCCCAAACGATCACCATGAGCTGGAAAGCCAGCACGCTCCAGGCGAAGGTGCGGAAGCGGGAACGCATGGTTCGGGCGGGACGATGGTCCAAACACTATTACAGCAGGAGGGTGGTTGTGCTCGATAGCGGTGCGGGCGCAGAAGTAGGGGTTGCAGGACGCCTCGGAGCAGTCAGCATGGCCGGGCCCGCCGCCGCCGCTGGGTAGAGAATTCGTGAAATGAAATCGGCAACCAGATGAGTAATTTGCAACAGGAAATTGGCGCGCTTTCACAAGCGGAGACGATGGACCTGCTCGACATGATTTGGGAAAGCATCGAGGCCGATATTCCATCGCTGACCGCGGGACAAAGTCTGGAACTGGATTTCCGGGTTGCTCGCTACCAGGAGAATCCGTCCGATGTCATCCCGTGGGAACAGGTCTGGGCCGATTTGCTTAAGAAACAGTGACGCTACCGTCGTTTGGCTTCCGGAAGCGCACGCAGAACTGCAAGAGGCGTTATGCGGTCGGGAATTCGCATAGTAGGGAAATTCGCGTAAATCGCGAGCAAGCGGCCATCCGTATGGTCCTCAGTACCCCAAGCGGAGTGCCCGTTCCCCGATCTGGTCTCAGCCGGCAACAATCAATCCGGCAGCTTATAGGCCGTATACTCCGCGCTATACCCCTGTCCGCTGATCGCCACCACAATATACTGCTTTCCGTTCACCATGTAGGTCATTGGCGACCCGCTTTGCGGCGCGGGCATGTAGATGGCCCCGGCATCCTTTCCGGTGGCTTTGTCGTATGCGCGGAGCAGCGCTCCTTTGCGGCCGTCCGGCTGAGTCGCAATGCCTTTTTCGCCGGCGATCAGCAGCGTCTTCGTGACCAACTGACCGGCCTGACCGGGACGTCCCGTTCGCGGAATGTTGAGTCCTTTGAGCGCGGGGTTGTCCCGGATGTTGTCCGGCGTGTCGCCATGCGCTACCTGCCAGAGGATTTCGCCGCGATTGAGGTCGATCGCGGTGATTGTTCCATACGGCGGCTTGATCAGAGGCAAGCCGCGCACGTTTGTCCCGCCGCGGCCGGGAGTTTCCGCGCCGGCGGTGCTGTCCTCCGGACCCGGCAAGGGCTGGTAAGGCGATTGTCCGGAAATGAAGTTCATGTCCGAGCGCCCATTGGCCGGGGGAAGAAGTCCGATGGGAGAGACCGAGTTTTGAGCCGACACATACGCCACGTGCGTTTCCGGGTCATAAGATCCGCCGGGCCAGTTCGCCCCGCCCCCGCCCGTCGCCAGCGTGAGCGTAGCCAACGGGCCTTTCGGATTACTCACCACCGGCGGCGTGAACATCGGACCGATCTTGTAGCGGGCCACCAGCTTCACGGCCTCAGCGCGCAGCTCGGGTGTGAAGTCGATCAAGTCGTCGATCGAGACGCCTTGCTTCGCGAACGCGGGCGGCTTCGTCGGGAAGGGCTGCGTCGGTGAATACCACTCGCCGGGCACGTTTCCCTTCTCGACAGGCTTTTCCACGATCGGCCAGACGGGTTGGCCTGTTTCGCGGTTGAGTACATACATGAACGCCTGCTTGGTGGGCTGCGCGACAGCCTTGACGGTGCGCCCATTGATCGTAATGTCGGCGAGAATCGGCGGGCATGGATTATCCATGTCCCAAATCCCGTGATGCACGTATTGGTAGTACCACTTGCGGGCGCCGGTCTTCAGGTCGAGGGCGACAATACTTTCGCTATAGAGATTGTTGCCAGGCCGGTGCCCTCCGTAGTAATCGCCGGTCGGCATCTCGACGCCGATATATATGGTGTTCAGGTCAGGATCGATGGACGCCTGTCCCCACGAGCCCGTGTTGCCGGTATAGGACCACGAATCCTGCTGCCAGGTGTCGAGTCCGGGCTCACCCGGCTTGGGGATCGTGTGGAAGGTCCACAGGCGCTTGCCCGTCCTGACGTCGAAACCACGGACGTAACCCTTTACGTTGGTCTTGCTCTTCGGAACGCCGCCCGGCTTGTGCGCGGCGCCGATCACGATCACGTTATTGGCGACGACCGGCGCGGAGTGCAGGCCGATGTCGGGGCTCAGCGGGTCGATCGTCTGATCGTCGTCTTCCTTGAGATCGACAACTCCGCCCTTGCCGAATGTAGCAACGCGCGCGCCGGTTTTCGCGTTCAGCGCGATCATTCGGTAGCCGGGCGTGACGTAAACGATGCGCTCTTCCATCCCATCCGTCCAGTAAGCGAGGCCGCGGCCGGAAAGCGCGCGCGGTGCCGCCTTCCCGCGCTCGCCTTCGTTCTCGCTGTATTTCCACAGCAACTCACCGGTCGCGGCGTCGAGCGCAACCACGGCGCGCCGCGTTCCGGCCGTAGCATAGAGAACGCCCTTGACCATCAGCGGCGTCCCTTCGAGATTGGCTTCGGGCGTGGGGCCGAGGTTGTCGGTCTTGAACCGCCAAGCCACCTGCAGTTTGGAAAAGTTGCCCGCGTTGATCTGGCCGAGCGGCGCGTAGCGAGTGCTGCCGGTATCGCCGCCGTAGCTTGGCCACTCTCCATTCTTCGTTCCGGACTGCGCCCACGCGGGCGTTGTCGTCACGGAAAGCACGCACAGCGCGAGCATCGCGCTGGCGGTCAACGGGCACACTCTCTTCATGTCATCCTCCCTGCCTGGAGTCGCACGGCCTGGCCGCCGGTCTGTCTCGGTGGATTATATTGCTGTTCGCGGAAAAATGCACCGGTACAGCGCGTCCGAGGCCTTTTCCGGGATCCCGATGTATATCGCCCTGTGTGGTGCAATCCTGAAGAAGAGTTCGCTCTGATCTCTTTTTCATGGAAGCCTGCGATCGCATCCAGCAGTTCGTCTTCGATAAACCCGGGCTGAAGGCCCGCGAGATCGCGTCGGAACTGGGGCTGGATCGCGCGGAGGTAATCGCAGCCCTCAACGAATCGCCCGGAGTGACACAGGATAACTCCTATCGCTGGTGGCCGCGGCGGCCGTCTGCCGCGATGCCGCGGCCGCCGCGAAGTTTTCTTGCCGATCTCTGCCGCTATTACCTTGAATGCCTCGCGCGCGAGAGCGGTCCGGCGATCAGTCTTCCAGCGGCCGACCTGACAGGTTACTGCGCGCTCGACAGCCTTCCGTTCGCGGGCAATTTCGGGGAACAGTTGGCATGTGCTCCTGCGACGAGGAAGCTGGTACAGAAGGCGCGCCGCGCGGGCGGCCAGCTCACGTTGTACGTGGGTTACGCGCTGCGCGTTCGCACGGTCCGGTTCAGAAACGAAGAAGAGACCCGGCTGGAGCCTCTTCTGCTGTATCCCGTCGACGCAAACAGCCAGACTCTGATTCCGGGCAGCCATATCCCGCTGTTCAATCTGGAGGTTCTGAAGAGCCTCCCGGCGGCTGACAGCGGCAACCTGATCGACGAGGCGATCCAGCTTGCCGAAGAGCTCGGACTGGCGAATCCGGAGGAGGATTTGCCGGCGTGGGACGAAATTATCGTTCGTTTGCAACGGCAGCGTCCGGATTGGGATTGGCGCGAGGATCTCGATCCGTGGTCGTTATCCCGCGAACCAGCGCTTTCACAACTGAACACACCAGGCATATACAATCGCGCCCTGTTGTTTGCCGGCACGCGATCGCCGTTTACGGCGGGGCTGGAAACCGAACTCGGCAGATTGATGACATGCGAACCGGCAGACCGCGAGACCGCGCTTGGCCGCTGGCTGCACGGTGACAGCGCCGGCGAGCTGGCGCCTGAGGAGGGGCCGATCCTTGAGGTCTTGCCGCTCAATGCGGAGCAGCGCCAGGCGGTTATCCAGGGATTGAATGCGCCGCTCACCGTTGTGACCGGGCCGCCCGGCACCGGCAAGTCGCAGGTGGTTGCATCCCTGCTCGCGAACATGGCGTGGCAGGGCCGAAGCGTCCTGTTGACCAGCAGGAACAATCACGCTGTGGATGTTGTCGAGCAGCGGGTCAACAGCCTCGGCGCCTACCCGCTGCTGCTGCGCCTCGGTAAGGAAGAACATCAGGCGCGGATCGCGCAGGCGCTGAGCAGCCGCCTGGCAGAGTCCTCCACGCCAGCGGACACTCTCCGTTACGAGCAGCTCCTGGCGATCCATGAAGAGAACCGCGCGGAGTTTGGCTCGCTTCAGCGGGATCTTGCGGCCACGGTCGAGCTGCGAAACCTCGTGGACCGGAGGGAGCGGACCGCCGAGGCGGCGCGCGCGCACTTTGGCCCGGCGCGCTTCAGCACTTTGCGCACCACCGATCTCGCGGCGATCGGAAGAAGGCTGGCTTCTCTTTCCGCGGCGCTCGATTCGAAGGCGGTCCGGTTTCTCGAGAACAGGTGGCGGCAGCGCGTGGACCAGGCGGCAGCAGAGTTGCGCGAAGATGCGGGTCTGCTGGCCGTGCCCATGCCGGCAGAGGGCACGGGCGACGATTGGGAAGATTTTCAGACTTCGATGGAGCAGCGCCTCCAATGGGCTCGCCGGGTGCAGGATTACTGGCAGGCGTTCGAGCGGTTGCGCGCCGCAAAACCGCTCGAGCAACTCGCACGCGATATGAACCGCATGGCGGTCGAATCGGCCGGCAATTCGCGCGAGTTATGGCAGGCCTGGCTTCAGCTCTGCCCGAGCCGGTGGGTCCCCGAGACCCGCAGGCTGCTCAGCGAATATGTTTCTCTCCTTCAGATCATTGCCTCCGGTGGAGGTGAGCAGCCCGCGGGCCAACGAGTATTCCGCCGCTACTACTCGTTGTTCCCGAAGGTGGCAAAGGTGCTGCCCTGTTGGGCTGTCACCTCGCTCTCGGCGCGCGGAAGGCTGCCTTTCGAGCCGGCTCTGTTCGATCTGGTGGTCATCGACGAAGCCAGCCAGTGCGACATCGCGTCGGCGTTGCCTTTGTTGTTTCGCGCACGACGCGCCGTCATCATCGGGGATCCGTTACAGCTCCGGCACGTCAGCGCCGTCGCCCCCCAGCAGGACCAGCAGATTCTGACAGCGCACGGCCTTGCCGAGGGGCATGGCGCATGGGCGTATTCGGTGAATTCCCTGTTCGATCTCGCCCGCTCGGTCTGCAGGCATGAGGATATCGTCAACCTGCGGGAACACCATCGCTCGCACCGCGACATCATCGGCTTTTCCAACCGGCATTTCTATCGCGGCAGGCTGCGGATCGCGACGGACCACGAAGCGCTGAAGATTCCCGGCGGGGGGACGGCCATCCGCTGGATCGATGTGCAGGGCCGCGTAGTACGACCTTCGGGCGGCGGCGCGCTCAATGGCATTGAGGCCGCCGCGCTTGTGCAGGAGCTTCGAACGCTAGTGATGGAAGAGGGCTATCGCGGCGCGACGGGGGTGGTAACGCCATTTCGCGCCCAGGCAAACCGCATCCGCACCCTGATCCACCAGGATGAGGAACTGTCGCGGGAACTGGCCGGTATGCAGTTCATTGTGGATACCGTGCACGGTTTCCAGGGAGATGAGCGCGACATCATCTTCTTCTCTCCGGTTGTCTCGCAGGGAACCGGCGAAACCACCCTCCGGTTTCTGAAGGCCAATGGCAACCTGTTCAACGTGGCAATCACGCGTGCCCGATCGGCGCTCATTGTCGCCGGCGATGCGCGCGCGGCGCTCGGTTCCGGCGTGAGCTATCTCGCCAGTTTCGCGGAGTACGCGCGCGAACTGGAGACACATAAATCACCGGTTCCGTCAACCGGGGAGCCGGGTCCGGAGTATCCTCTGGTTGCTCATCCGGAGTTCGTCTCCGAATGGGAACGGGTATTCTATTCGCGTCTGTACCATGCGGGATTGCGCCCTGTGCCGCAGTACGAAGAACCGCCGTACACGCTGGACTTCGCACTTTTCGACGGCGACCGGAAGCTGGACATCGAGATCGATGGCGAGAACTATCACCGCGATTGGGATGGAGAACTTTGCCGCCGCGATCAGCTTCGCTCACAGCGTCTGGCGGATTCCGGGTGGGATGTGATGCGTTTCTGGGTGTATGAAATCCGCGACGATGCAGTGGGCGCGATTGGGCGCGTGAAGAAGTGGGTGGCCTCCAGACAGGACTAGCGGGCTGTCTCCATGATTTTGGCTCCTCGGGCGCATAGACGCGGGCAAAAATGCCGGCGGCGGCCAAAATTGACCGGCCCACATTGGTTTCGACATGACCGAGACGTTCCACTGACATAGTCATGTTGCGGAAGTGCCTCGCGTCATCGTCGGCAGACCACGACCTTAAAAAGGCCGCTCTTCATGTCACGAATCGGCGGTCGCAACTGTCATAGCAAGCAGACCGGGCACGACAACGCTCGCGGTGGAAAAAGGAAGGACGAGATGAAGATTGTAGTCATTGGCGGTACAGGACTCATCGGTTCAAAAGTCGTCAACAAACTCCGTGCGCACGGGCACGAAGCGGTCGCGGCTTCGCCCGCAACGGGGGTCAACAGCATCACGGGCGAAGGGCTCGCGGATGCAGTGAGAGACGCTTCGGTGGTGGTGGATGTGACGAACGCGCCGAACTGGGAGGATACGGCGGTCATGAACTTCTTCGAGACATCCACTCGCAATCTACTCGCGAGCGAAGCCGAAGGGGGTGTGACGCATCACGTCGCCCTGTCGGTTGTGGGAACCGAGCGGCTGCTCGAAAGCGGCTACTTTCGAGCGAAGCTGGCGCAGGAGAACATGATCCGGAACTCTTCGATTCCGTGGACGATCGTCCGGGCAACGCAGTTTTTCGAATTCGTCAAAAGCATTGGCGACTTTTCCACCGACGGCAACACGGTGCGGCTGCCAACCGCATATATTCAGCCCATGGCGGCAGACGACGTTGGGGCGGCGGTCGCCAAAATCGCGGTGGGTTCACCTGTAAATGGAATCGTTGAGATCGGCGGTCCCGAACGGTTCCGATTCGACGAACTCATCAAGCTGGATCTGGCGGCGCGGCAGGACTCACGCGAAGTGATTACCGATCCGCAGGGGCGCTATTACGGGGTCAAAGTGAGCGGGAACGAACTGGTGCCGGGCGACGGCGCGAAGCTCGGTGCGCGGAGATTCAGCGACTGGCTGAAGCAATCCGCCGTACAGATTGCGTAAGGCCGCGCGCGTAGCGTAGCGTCCATTGCTTTCCCGAAACCGTTGTATCCTGTGCACTATGACATTGCGCCGAACGACGTGGCTTTTCGGGGTATTTGCGGGGATGGTCCTGCTTGCATGGGCAACCCTCGCGCCTGGCCAACAGGTTAAAAAGATCGACGATAAGGTCCTGAAAGACGCCGGCAAAGGCACCGAATGGACCATCAATGGCATGAACTGGGGCGAGCAGCGCTACAGCACCATGACGCAGATCAATCCCGCGAACGTCGGTAAGCTGGCGCTCGCCTGGTCGTATGAGCTCGGTCCCGGCGGGGGCAACCAGCAGGCCACTCCGCTCTATTCGAATGGCGTTATCTACACCGTGACGAACTGGAGCATTGTCGCCGCTGTCGACGCGAAGACCGGTAAAGAGCTCTGGCGCTACGATCCCGACGCGGACCGCACCATGACGCAGCCGGGCAAATCGCGGCTTTGCTGCGGCGTGAACAGTCGCGGGGTGGCGCTCTACGAAGGCAAAGTGCTGGTTCCCGTGATCGACGGGCGCATGCAGGCCCTCGACGCGGCAACCGGCAAGCTCCTGTGGTCTTCGTGGGCGATCCCTGAGCCGACAGCCGGCGAGCAGTCGTCATACTCCTTGACGATGGCGGCCCGCGTCGCAAAGGGCAAGGTGTTTATCGGCAATGCGGGCGCCGAGTTTCCGCCGTTCCGAGGCTATGTTTCCGCGTTCGATGTGAACACCGGCAAGCTGCTTTGGAAGTTCTATACAACCCCCGGCGACCCGTCGAAGGGCTTCGAGAACAAAGCAATGGAAACCGCGGCCAAAACGTGGGGCGGCGAGTGGTGGAAGATGGGCGGCGGCGGATCGATGTGGGACGGCATGGCCTACGATCCCGACGAAAACCTTTTATATGTCGGGACGGGCAACGGAGCGGTGTGGTCGGCGGACGTTCGCAACGGCGGAAGGACAGAAAAGCTCCAGGACAATCTCTATGTGGCCTCCATCCTTGCGATCAACGCGGATACCGGCCAGTTGAAGTGGCACTATCAATGCACGCCGGGCGATGAGTGGGACTATGATGCCATCCAGCATTTGCTGCTCGCGGACATCAAGATCGGTAATCGCACCCGCAAAGTCGTGATGCAGGCGAACAAGAACGGCTACTTCTATGTCATCGACCGGACGAACGGCGAATTCATTTCCGCAACCGAGATGTCTCAGGTGAGCTGGGCTTCGGGAGTCGATGCGAAGACAGGGCGCCCCAACGTGGTTCCGGAAGCGCAATATTCGTCGAAGGAGGGTGTGACGGTGTATCCCGTGCAGATGCACAACACGTCACAGATGTCGTTTAATCCGAACACTGGCCTGATCTACGTTCCCATCGCGGTTGAAAACACTTTCAGCTTCGTGGCGTCCGAGGGCTATTCGCCGACTCCAGGAGCCCAGAACTTTGGGCTGAATCTGGGCGCGGCGCGCGGCGGCACGCCAATGAAGACGCCGCCTCCGCACGGGCCCGATCGCAAGAATGCCGACGGAAGTAAAGTGCGCGGAGGCATTCTGAGTGCATGGGATCCCGCTACCGGGAAGGAACGCTGGTTCGCGCCTGGCGGGGGACAGTCCGGCGGCGGCACGCTCTCGCTCGCCTCCAATCTCGTGATTCAGACATTGAGCAATGGACACGTGAAGGCGTTTACCGCGGATAAGGGCGAGCCGCTTCTGGATGTGCAGTTGCCGCTGACGTCCGGTACCGGTCCGCCGATGACGTTTATGGATAACGGCAAGCAATATATCGCCGTCTTCGCGGGAACCGGTTCTCTGGGGCGTGGCGGCGTTGGTGGCGGGCGCGGACGCGGCGCAGGGCTCGCCGGTGCGGGACGCGGCGCGCCTGCAGCAGGTGCACCTGCCGCAGAGCCCACGGCGGCCGCGGCTCAGGCGCAGACCGAAAACAATGCACCGCCTGCGCCTGAGGCGAACAATAATCCGAAGCTGTTCGTTTACGCCGTTTCGAATTGAGGGCCGTGCAATGCCGGCACGCGATCAGAGTACGCGTCCTGTTCGGGCCAGGCATATTTTCCTCATCCCGCTGTTTGGTTTGTTTCTCGCGAGCAGCCTCGCCGCACAAACAACCGTCCGCGGCACGGTAATCGACAAAGCGACGGGAGCGGGTGTGCCGGACGCGAAGGTCCGGTTCTTCTCGCCGGATACCGGGGCCCACGAGATCCAGAGCGATCCGGCAGGCCGGTATGCGCTCGCCGTAACGGCCGGTTCTTACTACATCAGCGCCGAAAAGGAAGGGTATTTCCGGAAGAGCGCGGCGACTGAGCCGGGCGGCCGACTGCCGATGATCCGTATCGACGAAGGCGCGAGCGAGAGCGTCGATTTCGAGTTACAGAAATACGGCTCGATTCGCGGCCGCGTGACCGGCAATGACGGCGAAGGGGCCGGCGGCGTACAGCTGACTCTGATTCCGGCGATGCCTGCGCAGGACGCGGTGATTTCCAGCGATGACGGGTCGTTCGCTCTGACGAAGCTGATGCCTGGCACCTACAAGATTCTGGCGCGACCGCGGTCCGCGGCTGAGTTGCGCGGGAACGGCCGGCTCGCCGACGTACTGACTTATTACCCTGACGTTACTGACGCCGCCGGCGCATCCGCAATCACGCTAACCGGCGGCACGGAAGCCTCGGGCATCGACCTCCGTTTGCAGCGCGCCCCGGTTTACCGCATCGCGGGCGTGGTGTTCGACGCAGATGGACATCCCGCGGCGGGAGTGCCGGTCCGGCTGCAAAGAAGACTTCCCGGCTCCGCGCCGACCGATGTCGCGGTAGGTAAATTCGGCGATCGCGCGATGTCTTTCTATATGCCTATGCCGAAGGTATTGGCGCCGGTTGAGCAGATGGCCGAATCGACGATGACATCAGAGGACGGGAAGTTCGCGTTCGCGGCTCCCGAAGGTGACTGGCTCATCTTGGCGGACATGCCACTGGAGCGAATCGCGGGAACCCGCGAGGATCGGGTGTCGGTTGCCGACCGCGAGTTGTCGCTCTCCAAATCGGACGAAGACTCAATTGAACTTCGGCTCGCGCCGACATTTCGCTTCGTCGTGCGAGCGGAAATCGCCAGTGACCGGAAGGCGGCGTTCGTGCCTCCGCTGATTCTGCAGCCGTTGCAGCCTGGCCGTCCTGCGGTCTTCGGCCAGCCGGATAATCATGCCGCGCGCGGCGGCGACGCGGGACAATCGATTACTTTCGAACATGTGCGGCCCGGCGCCTATACCGTGACCGGCGCCGAATTGGGCGCCCCCGAGGGCCTTTTTCTGGCATCGTTCAGCGTCGGTGGCCAGGAGGTGCTGAGCCGGCCCTTTTCCATAACATCCGGCGCGATCGAGGGCCGCGCCATTTTCCGCAGGAGCACCGGCAGCCTTCGGGGAGTGATTGAAAAAGGCGCGCCCGCTACCGTGCTCGTGGTCCCCGCGGCGGACCGGCCCGACTTGCCCATTGCCAGCGTGGAAGTCAAAGACGAAAAGCCGTTCACGATTGCCGGCCTGCCGCCCGGCGACTACTCGGTGATCGCTTTGGATCGCGTGGTTCCCGCGAAATTCGCCGACCAGGCATTCATGAGCGGCGTGACCCGGACGGCCACTGGAATCAGGATCGAGGATAGCCCTGTCGCCGTGACCCTGCGGGTCAATACCTGGCCGGATCCGTTACGTTAGAATTTCCCTCCTGAAGTTGCTGGCCCGACAGTTGCCTGCTGCCTTTTGCGCATAGCCCGGATCACATCGCCTGGTCAATCGCGGATGATGACGAAGGCCGCGTGAAGTCTGCGGGCCCGAATCTACAAACTCATGATGCTGCCACGCGCAAACCTTTTCGCGGGTATTCGGATTGTGGCGGAGGTTACCGGTCCCGCCCTCGCCAGGGGCCTTATCATCCGGCGTCGAGGAGTGATGCGGATCGCGGACTGGCCTGGCCTTGATCATCGTGCGATTCAATGCCTGGAGCGCTGCAATCTTCAGTACGGACGCGGGCCGATTCTGGTCAGAACAGGCGCCCGGTACATTGCCTTCATCCTTAATCCTGATGACGTCCATCGCGTGCTTCGGGAAACTCCGTACCCATTCGCCTCCGCCAGTCTGGAAAAGCGCGCGGCTCTCGTGCATTTCGAGCCGAAAAATGTGCTCATTTCGGAAGGCGCCGAGCGGGCCGAACGCCGCGGATGGAATGAGCGGGTGCTGGAATCGGAATGCCCGCGGCATCGCTTCACCGGCAATTTCCTGCACATCATTTCCGGCGAGGTGGACGTTCTTCAGGCAAAAATCGCAGGCCGCGAAGAACTCGTGTGAGACGATTTTTCCGCTGCCTGGTCGCGAATTGTGCTCCGGGTGGTGTTCGGCGACGCGGCGCGGGCAGACGACGAGCTTCTGAGAATGTTGGCTGGGCTGCGGCGGGCAGCAAATTGGGCCTGACTGGCGCCAGTTCGCGGGCGGCTGCTGGCCCGCATGCCCGGCCGGATTCGGGACCATTTGGAAATTGCCGGCGGGGGCAGTCTGGCGGCGATGGCCCGCGAAATCGATCCATCGCCGGAAGTCGCGCCGGAGCACCAGATTCCGCAATGGCTCTTCGCATTCGATTCCGCGTCAATGGCGACGTTCCGCGCGCTTGCCCTGCTTGCCGCGCACCGGGAGTATGCGCGGGGAGTGTGCCAGGAAGTGGAATCGGCTACCGGTGCGACCGAACTTCCGTTGACGCGTTCGGCGGTGATGGAGGCGGTTCGGCTCTGGCCTACGACGCCGCTGCTGCTGCGCGAAACGAAAGCGGCAACGGAATGGGAAACCGGGATGATGCCGGCCCATACCGCTGTTGTTATCTTTGCGCCGTTCTTTCATCGCAACCGGCAAGCGGCTTCGCACGACAGGTTCGCACCGGAAATATGGTTGAAAGACAGCGGCTTGAGCCAAACACCTTCCATGCCGTGGCCGCTGATTCCGTTCAGTGAGGGTCCCGGGATTTGCCTTGGCCGCCAGGTCGCGCTCCTGCTTTCGACGAGCGTGATTGCCGCTATTCTGCGGCGTTTCCGGCTGCGATCGAAAAGGCCAGACAAATTGCGCGCGGACCGCCCTTTGCCTCTGTCGCTGAATCAATTCGATCTTTCATTCGACGTTCGGAATACCCGCGCTTCGCACCGTTCCGAACAACTGGAATTCGTAGCCCAAAGTTGAGCCGCGAAAGGCGTTACAACGGCGCGGGCGTTGCTGCTGCAGACCACAGCCGCCCGTTTGCATCGCGGGCGGAAAGAAGCGAGTGGAAGGAGAAAGATAACCTATGATCCTTCAGGAAGCGCCATCCGCGTCGACTCCGACAGCCCAGGACCGTATACCCGCCGGAAGCCGGACCGGAGCGCACGCTGAGAGCAAACATGCTCACGATTCCGATCCGCAAGCCGGGGCAAGAGCGCTCGGGTGGTTCAGCATCGCTCTCGGAACTGTCGAGCTCCTGTTCCCGAGGCGCCTGGCGCGGGCAGCAGGAATGCCGCCGAAGCCAATCCTGATGCGCCTTATGGGCTTGCGCGAGATTGGAGTGGGCGCCGGCATTCTTGCCTCGGAGCGGAAGGCCGGTTGGCTCCGGGCGCGTGTCGCGGGCGATGTGATCGATCTTGCGATGTTGAAGTCCTCATTCGACTCCCGCCGGTCCAGGCGCGTTCGTCTGTCGGGCGCTACCGCGGGTGTAGCGGCCATCACGGCAGCGGACATTTTCTATGCCCGGAAGCTCTCAGCCGTCGAACCCGGTACCGGCCATATTCGCGTCGAAGCCTCGATGGCCGTGAACAAGCCGGCGGCGGAATGCTACGAGTTCTGGCGGGACGTGACGAATTTTCCGAAATTCATGAAGAACGTCGAAACGACGCGCGTGAGTGACGGGCGGACGCATTGGAAGGTCCGCGCAGGCCTGACGAATCTCGAATGGGACGCCGATATCACTGAGGATGTGCCCAGTGAAACGATTTCCTGGCAATCAGTGAATTGCGCGGAACTTCCCAATTCCGGTTCTGTCCGGTTCGAGCCGCGGCTCGGCGCCCGGGGGGCCAATGTTCGGCTCGCGATGGAATATGAAGCTCCCGCGGCCGGACTCGGAGGAGCCGCTGACGGATTCCTGAAAACAATATCGCAACACCAGGTTCGCGAGAATCTCCGGCGCTTCAAGAGTGTGATGGAGTGCGGCGAGTTTCCGGTCACGGAGGGGCAACCCTCCGGCCGGCAAATGTGCGCCGCGAAGAAAGAGGCAGTTCAGTGAAAGCGCTCTGCTGGTATGGCAAAGAAGACGTCCGGGTCGAAACTGTTCCGGACCCTCGGATACTCAACCCGCGGGACGCCATCGTGAAAATCTCGAGCACCGCAATCTGCGGCTCCGACCTTCATCTCTACGGCGGATTCATTCCTTCAATGCGGCGCGGTGACATTATCGGCCACGAATTCATGGGGGAAATCGTCGAGCTGGGTAGCAAGGTGTCGAATCTGCGGGTCGGCGATCGTGTGGTTGTTCCTTTTCCAATCGCGTGTGGCAATTGCTTTTCGTGCGAAGCCGGCATGTACTCCTTGTGCGAAAACTCGAACCCGAATGCCTGGATGGCGGAAAAGCTCTGGGGACACTCACCCGCGGGACTGTTCGGCTATTCGCATCTCACCGGCGGGTATGCGGGAGGGCAGGCACAATATGCCCGTGTTCCGTTTGCGGATGTCGGGCCCATCAAAGTCCCGGAACATCTCTCCGACGAACAGGTACTCTTTCTCTCGGATATCTTTCCGACCGGCTACATGGCGGCGGAGGCGTGCGGCATTCGCCCGGAACACACCGTCGCGGTTTGGGGCTGCGGGCCGGTCGGCCAATTCGTCATCAAGAGCGCTTTCCTGCTCGGCGCAGGCCGGGTTATCGCGATCGACCGCTTTCCCGAGCGTCTCCGAATGGCGCGCGAGAGCGGGGCAAAGACGATCAACTATGAGGATGCCGATGTTTACGACTCTCTGCTCGAGATCACCGGCGGTCTCGGACCTGACTCGGTGATCGATGCCGTCGGAATGGAAGCCCATGCGCCCGGGCCGATCGGAGCCTACGACCGGTTCAAGCAGGCCGTTATGCTGCAGACCGGCCGTCCGACAGCGTTGCGACAGGCGATTCGGGCGTGCCGGAACGGCGGCACCGTTTCAATCCCCGGAGTGTATGGCGGATTCGTGGACAAGATCCCCATGGGTTCGGTAATGAACCGCGCGTTGACGATCAAGTCCGGCCAGACGCCGGTGCAACGCTATCTTCACCCGCTTTTGGAGCGGATCGTCAAAGGCGAAATCGATCCCGGTTTCGTCATCACCCACAGGATGAAGCTCGAGGATGCTCCTCGCGCTTATTCGATGTTTCGAAACAAACAGGACGAGTGCATCAAGGTCGTACTCAGTCCGAACTGAGCATGAACAGACGTCTCGAAAATCAGGAGCAACGTCATGGAACAGCACGACAGCATGCCCTTTGCGGTGATCACCGGCGCTTCGAGTGGAATCGGATATGAGCTGGCGGCCCAGTTCGCTCGTCACGGCTTCGACATTCTGGTGGTGGCCGAAGACGGGCGTCTCGAGGAGGCCAGAAAGGAACTCAGCGCACAGGGCGCGAATGTGGAAAGTCTCCGCGTCGACCTCGCGCGTTTTGAAGGCGTCGAGACGCTCAATCGGCAGATTCAGGCTTCCGGACATCCGGTGGACGCTTTAGCGATCAACGCGGGAGTGGGTGTCAGCGGGGAATTCTGGAAGACACCCCTTGATGCGCAGCTGAATCTGGTGAATCTCAACGTTACCTCCGCCGTACATCTGACGCACCGCGTGCTTCCTGCCATGGTGATGCGCAATGAGGGCCGAATTCTCTTCACATCCTCAATCGCGGCCACGACGCCAGGGCCGTTCATGTCGAGCTACAACGCCTCCAAGGCGTTTCTAAAGTCTTTCGCGGAGGGCATTCGCAACGAACTGAAGGACACCGGGGTCACGGTTACAACCTTGATGCCGGGCGCAACCGAAACCGACTTCTTTCGCCGCGCGGGCGCGGAGGACACGAAGCTCGGAGCCAGTGAGAAGGACGACGCGGCCGAAGTGGCACGCGAAGGCTTCGACGCGTTGATGGCGGGGAAGGATCACGTGATCGCGGGCTCTTTCAAGAACAAAGTGCAGGCGACAATGGCGCACGTGCTGCCCGATCCCATGACAGCGGACATGCATCGCAAGCAGTCCGAACCGGGCTCGGCCCACAGATAGACTCCGACAGGACGGCACGATAGTCACGCGGATGGCGCGTTCGGGCAAGAAAACGGCAGTGATATTCGATCCGAAGTCGAACGAAATCGTAAGATATCCGGCGCGCCATCGAAGCAGCATTCCAAAGTTGAAAACAGGGAGAACAAGCGAAATGGCTAAGGCACCTCGGAAGCACGCGTCAGTAACTAAATCCGCTGGAGGGAAGCTGCGGGAACAAACGCGGGGACAGGCCGAGCGCGACCCGAAAGGGCGTAAAGGCCAGTACACCGGTGCGGGTGACTCCGCTTTGACAAAGAAGTAGCAGTCATCCTGGGCCACGAAGCTTTGCGCAGCTCATGTCGCGGCGGCGGCCTGACGAGCGCTTCTGCTCTCGTGGTACTCGGTCTCCGTATTCACCGCCCAAACATTCGATTTGTCCATTCGCCCCGCGATGATGTTGTCTACCGCAGTCATCGCGGTCAGCATGGAATGGTCCTGGTTGTTGTACTTGTGCATCCCGTTGCGGCCAATCAGGAACAGATTTTCGAACCGGTCGATGTACTCCCGTACTTCGGCGAATCGTTTGTACGACCCGAAGTAGGCGGGATAGGCCTTTGGAACGCGGATCACACAGGCATCCAGAATGTCGTCCTGATCGATGATGCCGATCTTCTCCAGTTCCGATCCCGCGAGTTCGATCATCGCGGGATCGGGCAGACGCCAGATCGGGTCCGTCTCGCGGCAAAAGTATTCGAGACCGATCCAGACAGTCGAAGGATCGCGGACCATCCACGGGCTCCAGTTGTTGAAGATCTGCATGCGGCCAACCGATACGTCGGATTCCTGTATGTAAATCCAGTTGTCCTTCAGGACTTCATCGGCGCCGTTCGCCTTATCGTGGATGCGAAGGCGATTCAGCAGCAGCCCGACCGTTATGAAATCGCGATACTCCAGCCCGGCCGCTATCGCAGCAACCGACACGGGAACGGCGGCATCCAGAGATGCGACGAGCTCCTTGACCGGCATCGTCGAAAAGAAGTAATCAGCCTCGAAGGTGCGCTCCAATCCGGTTTCGACGTGGGTTGCAGTAGCCGCGACGACACGGTCCTCGCAGGTGTGGATGCGATCTACGGACCATCCTGTTTGAACGCAGCCGCCCTGCCGGCGCAAGTCCGCCGCAACATAGTCCCACAACTGCCCCGGACCGAGCTTCGGATACATGAACTTCTCGATGAGCGATGTCTCGGTGGACTTTTGGCCGACATCGTGCCCGCGCTCGCGCGCCGCGACGCTTCTGAGAAAATGGCGGACCGCCGACCTGACCGATAAGCCCTTGATGCGCTGCGCACCCCATTCAGCGCTGATTTGGCAACAAGGCTCGCCCCAGACCTTTTCGGTGTATGACTTGAAAAAGGTGAGGTAGAGCTCGCGGCCGAAATGGTTGATAAAGAAATCCTCCAGACTCACTTCCGGCTTGACAGGCCGCATCATGCTGCGGGCGTAGCTGAATCCGATCCGGGCGGTGCGCAGCCATCCGAGTTTTCCCAGTGTGTCAGGTGTGAGCCGGATCGGATACTCGAAAAACTGGCGCAGGAAATAGATGCGTGACTTGCGATTGCGGATCAGCATCACGCAATCGTCGTTCGCGGGATCGGGTGCTTTCGGGTGCGTGCTGATGCTTCGACTCTGGCGTCGATAGAAAATGTCGTGACAGGCTTCGGCTGTTTTCTGAACGGGCATGACTTCCGTCCACCAGTTCATGATCCTGTCGGATTTCGAGAAGAAGCGGTGCCCCCCGATATCGATCCTGTTGCCTTTGTACTGAACGGTTCTTGAAATACCGCCCATGTGTTCGCTTTGCTCAAGAACGAGCGGGTGAATATCGGTTCTTCTTGCCAGTTCCAGCGCGGCCGTGAGACCGGCCGGGCCGGCTCCGATAATCAAGGCCTGTTTCTTTCCCATGGGCGGTGCGTCCTTTGTGCGGAGACAGGCCATAGTCGACCCGCTGCGTCTCAGTGCGCCTGGTTAGTCCGGCGCTAACTCATCGTAAGAACTTCCGCTTAAACGTGGGTCTCGAAAGCGTCATCTCCGCGACACAAACGGAGGTGCGGTCGTAAGAGTACTTACAGCCGGGGGTGCAGGTGTTATACGAATTTGGTAAGAGACGGTGGGGCAAGGTATCTGGTGTGAGTTAATGTCACGCAAATAACTCTTGCAGCGTGACTCTATCGGGCGATTTGTCCAATGCCGTATATAGCCGCCAGACTCGAATTCAAAGACGCGTCGGCCCCCATACGCTTCAAAGGATGATCCGAGTCCGGGTTGGCCAGCCACACCGTCCGGTGAGGAAGTGCACGAACCAGACGCAGATCGGATTCGGGCGAACACATACGCGCGAATACGATCCGCGAGCCGCTCAGGTCCGCGGGATTAAAAACCCATTCGTCGTACCAGGGATGTCCGGGCCGGCGCTCGACAAAGACCAGATGTCCGCCGGGTATTTGCTCAAGGCGATGAATCGCCTGGGCGCGCCTGCCCGGCTGGGTCAGCACTGCCGCGAGCACGCGGCCTGCGGTGCCACCGAGCGTCCGGGCGCCGGGCTGGAGTGCGATTGCGAAGGTCAGCAGCAATAACGCGCAGGCGAAGCCTGCCATGAGGAGGCGCGTGGCCGCTAATCCACGTTGCCGGAGGCGGCTCGTAGCCCGGAGTTGCCGCCAGCACTCAACCAACAGCCAGGTAATCAGGATGGTTTCACCCCCGCTTTGCTGTGGATACCAGGCGTGATATGTCGCATGATCCAGCACAAGAACTGCCGAGAGGCCAAGCCAGGGCCACGTCTTACGCCGCCGAACCACCATAGGGAAGAGGAAAAGGGCCGGTGTCGAAAACGGTCCGATGAAAAAGCGCCAGAAATCGCGCAGGCGCCGCCATTCAGCATCCCAGAGCGCCGCAATGGACGAGCGCCGTCTCCAGAGAGCAAGCTGGTCTCTGTAATTCGCCGCAACTTCCGGAGTTCGAAAGCGGGAAATGATGACAGGCGCCTGCCACCAGTAAGACTGCGGGGTTCCGTACATATCGCGATAGAGCGAGTACGGCATCTCCGCCGCGTGACCTGTAATGGCTTTGTTATAGACGCCCAGTGCACTTACCCCGCAAGCAACAATCAGCGTCGTGTGAATGCCCGCCCTGCGAAGCGGCGCATCGCGAAACAGCCAGATAGCGGTGAACGTCATCCAGATCAGTGCCTCGGCGGGCCGGCTGGCCAGCAGAATGACCAAGCCCATGCCCGCCGTGATCGCGTGCAACGTCCTCCTGGACCGCTTCCGCTTGAGTCGTGTCAGCGACCCGAATACAAAGGACCCGCCGACTGCAGAAACCGCGCCCCCAAAGTAACTATTCATCCAGAAACCAAAGACACCGATTTGAAAGGCCATGAGAACGGCGCCGAAGAGCGCCCAGCGCCGGGAGACAATTCCAGAGAGAGCCCAGCAGGCAGCCCCGCACATAAGCCCGCAGCTCAGCCAGACGCCCCACCATGGAACACCGGTGATGAGTTCCCCGGCGGCCAGAAAGACGCCCTGCGCCGGCTGATATTGCGACGCATACACCGGCGTCATCAGCTCGTATTCTGTTTCGAAGTGCTCCCACAGAGGCGGCGTGGGATTCGCCAGCCGTCCATGCGCCAGGGTGTCGCCGAGCAGTAAGTAACTGAATTCATCGTGGACGTGCGGCTGGGGTATGGGGAACCACGGAAGCAGCACTAACCGGAAGATCATGGGCAGTAACGCGGATGCTGTCGCGGCGGCCGCGGTGCGTTTCGACAATCCGGCAAATGCCTTTTCCAGCGCGCGAAAGCCGTGGGCCCCTGCCTGTGGAACAACCCACGCGAGCAGGAGCGCAAGGGCCGCAACCGCCCCGCAGAAGAGCTCGAGAGCCTTGGTGCTGTAAAAGATCGAGTAGGTCATCACTCGGCACTTAGGGCGACCTGCTCCGGCGAGGTGACGGGCAGGTTCCGTTCAAGCCTGTCAAGCACTGCGTCGTTCAATCGCTCGAGCGTATAGGGACGCGCATCGGGCTCGACTACCCAGACATCGTGATCGCTCAACCAGGAGGCAAGGCGAATGTCGCTTTCGAGCGATACGTCTCTGGCGAAGACGATGGGCTGGTTTCTGATGTCCGCGCTATTGGCGATCCATTCCTCGCAGAAGCAATGTTCCGGACCAAAATCCACGAACACCAGATGCCGGCCGGGGATTTGCGCGAGCTTCTCCGCCACATCATCCCGCAAGCGCCGCGCCGGGTACAGGGATTCCCAAATCGGCGGAAGATGCCGCAGCAACGCGGGAAGGTACGGCTCAGTCGCCCGGCCTGCGCCCGCCGCCACGATGACGAGAAAACAGGCCGCAACAAGATTCCGCCCAATGGCACGCCCGACCATCTGCCGTCTGCCGGCGACGAGCAAATGACGCCAGCACTGCAGGAAGATCGCGACAATCAGAATCGTCTCGGGCGCATTCTGCGCTGGGAACCATGCGTGATAAGTCGCTTTGTCGAGCATGAAGGGAATCGAGATGTACAACAACGGCCGCAAACGCTTATCGCGCAGGGCTACCCACAGGAACACGAGGCACGGCGTAAACAGAGGGCCGGTGAAAAACCGCCAGAAGTTTTTCAGCCGGGAAGTTTCCGCGCTGAAAATATCGGCGGGGCTGGTTCGCGCTTCATACAAATGGAGCTGGTTGAGATAGTTGTCGCGCAGCTCAGCGAACCGGAACCGATCGACGTGAATGGGCGCCTGCCACCAGAAAGGCTGCGGTGTTCCGTAAATGCGCCGGTACGTGAGATAAGGAGGATCGAACGGATTGCCCGTAACCCGCCAGTTGTACCAGGCGAGGGCGGCGGACCCGGCAACAAAGACTAACGCGAAAGACACGGAAACCGGCACCATGCGGAGCGCCAAGCCGTTTCGTGACCCTCTTTTCCGGAATTGAAGTGCGATCCAGACTACAGATACGCCGAGCCACAGCAGCCCTTCGAACGGGCGCGAGCCGAACAGCACGATGATTCCAGTCGCACAGAGAGCGGCCGCGGACGCGGCTTGGCGGTGATCGTTCATTCGGAAGAGTGAGCCAAGCACCAGTGCCCCTGCCGCCGCCGCGATCGCGCCTCCGAAGTAACTGTTCATCCATATGCCGAAAATTCCAAACTGCAGCGCTGCCCCAATCGATCCTCGTAGAGCCCATCGCAAAGGAAAGATATACGAGAGTGCCCAACACAATGCCGCGAACATCAGGCCCATGCTGAGCCAGACCCCGGCCCAGGCGCTGCCGAGTGCCAGTTCCCCGAACGCGAGCGCCAGGCCTTGCGCCGGTTGATACTGCGAAGCGTAAGTTGGCTGAAGCAGCACATACTCGCTTTCGAAATGTTCCGGGTAAGGCGGCGCGGGGTTAACTACCCGCCCGTGCGCGAACGTATCCGCCTGCAGCAGGTAACTGAACTCGTCATGGATCTGCGGCTTCGGCGGCGGGTACCACGGCAGCATCACGGCGCGCACCAACATGGGAAACAGCGCAGCCGTGATCATGGCCCGTTTACGGCTTCGCGCCAGCACGCCGGTCCATCTGCCGAGCCGCGCAAAAAAGCCGTTGCCGGCCTGTGGCGCTGCAAACGCCCACACGAGCGCGATCAGAGTGATCCATTCCAGCACCTTGATGAGCCGGTGCGAGCTCAACAGCATCGCGTAGGTCATTTCAGGCGGAATCCTCAACCATCACGCGGATCCCGGCTACCTCGCGTCGTCCACAGGCTGCCCGCTCGCGATCAGGGCCGCGTCGAGTCCCGATCCGATATTGCGCGATGGAAGTGTTGTAAGGTTATTCAGCGATTGATTCTGCATGCGCGCCACCGATTCCAGCGCCCAGTTCGTCGCGTCAAAGATCGTGTTGTAGACAATCGTGTTCTGGTCCGATCCCGCGCCCATGAAAATGCCGGAATAATGGTTTCCCCGAATGTTGTTTGAGAAAAGGATGTCGCCCCGGCTGGGAGTAAAATCCAGTTCTGTGCTGGCCGCGTCGCCCGGCGCGGCGCCAAGCTCGATCCCGAAGTAATGAAAGTTGGCGCTCGCCCCATCGTTATTGTCGAAGAGCGTATTGAGCCCGATCGCGTTAAAGTAACCCGTGCGTACGAATTTGATACCGCCGCCGAAGTTATGGACGATGTTATTCGCAAAGACAACGTCGTAAATCGTGTTATCCAGCGAGATGCCGGGGAGTTTCGCGGCCGGAGTGCCATCCGCAAGACGTCCGCCCGCCAGTACGGAATCGAGCGCCAGCACCGTGTCGGGTTCACCCACCCGCCGTCCGTTACCCTCAATGTCGTTTGAAGCGACAACATTGGCCGCAGAACCATTGTCCAGACAAAGACCTTCCTTCGAACTTCCCGCGATGGAATTCCCGTAAATCACATTGCGGATGCCGCCATCCGAATAAATTCCCGAGGCGCTGCTGGCCGAGATCTGGTTCCACGCGATCAAATTATCGTGCGGCGGATGCATGCGCTGTGACATCGGTTGTTCGACGACCCAGAAACCGGAAGGCCCCAGCAGCGCCCTCGGGTCGTTGGTGATGTCCACTTCACGGTCGGTCAGTACGATGCCCGCCATCAGATTCGAAAAGCCGCGCACCCCCGCAACCGCGTTGTGATCGACGACCGTGTTCAGGGTTTGGCGATGAACGACAATGCCGGCCAGCGGCGTGCCCGAAATCCGATTCCGCGTAATGCGCGCCGCCGAAGCATCCGTAAGAACAATACCCGCGCCGCTGATGCCACTGATCGCGGTGTTATCGACTGTGACGTTGCTCGAGCGGCTCACGAGGATCGCGGAATCACCCGCGCTGAAGTTTCCGCCCGATAAAACGATGTTCGTTGCGCCTTCGATCCGCAGCATAAATCCGCGCGAGGGGCCGCCGACTAAGCGCGTGTTGCCGAGGTCGAGATGGATCCCGCTGTTCCCGATCTCAATCGGCTGGTCGATCGCGAGGACATCTGTCAAGACTTCGACATTCGCAGACCTTGCCGCCGCCAATACCTGATTCAGCGCGGAGGCCGATTTTCCACTGAAGACGATGTCGTTGTTCCGGGAACGCGCGGGCTCCGGGGACGGTAAGGAGATTGCATCGCTCCCGAGAATCAACTCGGCATTGCGCCACGCCTCCAGCGCGGAATTCTGTTTCAAGCCAAGTGCCGTGCTGCGCGCACCGACCTGCAAAGTGGCGACCGTCTGGTTCATAACACTCGCGGCGGCGTCACGAAATCCGCTCAACGAGAACTCGGCATAGACATCCGTCGGATGAACGGAGACGTCCGCTGCGCCCGGACCAAATGAATTACGCGCAGCTGTGGCGGCAATACTCAGCCCGAGAAAGTAAACGAACAGCACAGTGCGACGAATGACAATAACTCCCGGCCGTCAGCCTGGGCCGATAGTCTCACGTTTGGTACGTGAGCCGCGACTCTTTCATGAGCGCCAACGTAAGAGCACTTACCAACCGCAGGGGTGGAGTGGCTGATTCGTTTCAGAATCGAGGCATAATCGAGCTATGTTGCCGGGCCGGCCGGTCAGAAGACAGTTCATCGCCGGGATGGCGATGGCGTTTGCCGGGCGAACCCTGTACGCGCAAAACACTCGTGAGATCGAAGTTCGGCTGAATCCTGCGGAAACGCCCGGCGAGACACCCGTAGATTTTCTCGGGCTCGGATACGAGATTTCGTCCGCGGCTACCGCTGGGTTGTTCAAAGCGAGCAATAAGTCGCTCCTTCCTTTCATGAAGACTCTGGCGCCGCGGGGCACGATTCGGATTGGCGGCAACACGTCAGATTTCGCTGTATGGTCTCCCGGCGGTACGCCCACGCCCTTGCCGAAAGGCACGGTCACCACGGCCGAATCGATGAGCGATCTCGGCGGATGGCTGAGCGCGACAGGCTGGGACCTCATATGGGGCGTCAACCTGGGAACCGGCATGGCGGACGCTGCAGCCGATCAGGTGGCGGTCCTTGCGGCGAGCGCGGGCAAGCGTTTGCACGGTATCGAGGTGGGCAACGAACCGGATCTGTTCGTCCCGCAGGGACATCGGAAAGCCGGTTATGGATATGCGGATTTCCGCGCCGAATTCGACCGTTTCGCGGCGGCGATCGCCCGTCGCACGCCAGGCGTCCGGTTCGCCGGACCGGATGTGGCGGCGGCGACGGATTGGGTAGCCAATTTCGCACGCGATGAAGGCAAACATCTCGCGCTGCTCACACAACACTATTACGCCGCCGGCCCGCCTGATAGTCCGGGCGCGACGATTTCGAATCTGCTCAGGACTGACGAAGGTTTCGTGCGCATGATCCGGCAACTTCGGCAGATATCGCTGGCGAGCGGCATTCCTTACCGGCTCGTCGAAGTCAATTCGTGTTTCGGCGGCGGCAAGCCCGGAATGAGCGATACGTTCGCCTCCGCCTTGTGGGGCCTCGACCTGATGTTTACGCTCGCCGATGCAGGCGGCGCGGGAATTAACTGGCAGACCGGCGTGAACCATCTTGGATTCATCAGTTCCTACAGCCCTGTATGGGACGATCAGCACAGCCATTACTCCGCTCGCCCGCTCTATTACGCGCTGCTCGCCTTTTCGATCGCGGGCCTCGGAAAGCGCATTCCTGCGACGTACGATGCCGGAAACGTCAATCTGCGCGCCTGGGCGGCAATGGACCGGAACGGCAGCGTCTGGCTGACGCTCATCAATAAAGACCTGACGCAGGAAGCGAATGTCCGAGTGAGGCCGATGCGGAAATTCGAGCGCGGCGAAGCACTTGAATTGACCGCTCCAGCGGTCGAGGCCAAAGAGGGAGTGACGCTCGGCGGTGCTTCGGTCAGCACCGATGGAACATGGCGCGCGGTCACACGAAGAGGAGTGCGCATATCCCGCGATGGGGAGTTCCGCTGGCGACTCGATCCCGCGGCAGCGGTCCTGATCCGTTTGGGTTCACTTCAGACAGCGTAATCAGGCCACCAGGTGCGCGGAGAAGAGGAAAAAACGGGCCCCCATTGTCCTCACAATTTACCGCGGCGTTAGTCTGTTAGTTGAATTTGAACTCCCGGAGTGCATTCAAACAGGAACCGGAACCAGATCCAGTAGCTGTCTCATCGAGCAAACGCTCGATCCCCAGCCGTTCGAGTGACAGTGTTCATCAGTGACCCGAAGAGTTTTCCGGTCGCGCCCTATAATCGAACTATCCCCCAATAAGGACCACTCAGTGACCGGCAACGATATCCGTCAGCGCTTCCTCGACTACTTTTCCGCCCGCAACCATCGCGTCGTGCGCTCGAGCCCTCTGCTACCCGCCAACGACCCCACGCTGCTCTTTACCAATGCCGGAATGAACCAGTTCAAGGAAGTTTTCCAGGGACTCGAAACTCGCGACTACACTCGCGCCGCCACGTCCCAGAAGTGCGTCCGCGCCGGCGGCAAGCACAACGATCTCGAAAACGTTGGTTACACCCGCCGCCACCACACCTTCTTCGAGATGCTCGGCAATTTCTCCTTCGGCGACTATTTCAAGTCCGACGCAATCGCCTATGCCTGGGAGCTCATCACCAAAGATTACGGGCTCCCCAAAGACCGCCTCTACGTCACCGTCTTCCGCGAAGATGATGAAGCCGAAGAGCTCTGGCAGAAGATCGCCGGCGTGCCGAAGTCCCGCATCTTCCGCCTCGACGAAAAGGACAACTTCTGGTCGATGGGCGACACCGGACCCTGCGGACCCTCCTCGGAAATCCACTACGACCTGGGACCTGAAGCCGCCGAGCCCGGTCGCGAAAACGAACAGTTCCCGCTCGACGGCGGCGGACGCTTCGTCGAATTCTGGAACCTCGTCTTCATGCAATACAACAAGGACGCCTCGGGAACGATGACGCCGCTGCCGCGCCCCTCCGTCGACACCGGCCTCGGACTTGAGCGCCTCGCCGCCATCCTGCAGGGCAAGCTCTCGAACTACGATTGCGACTTGCTGCTGCCGATCGTGGAAAGAGCCGGGGAACTCTGCGGAATCGCCTATGGATCGGATCCCAAATCCGATACCGTTTTGCGGATCAACGCGGATCACGCGCGCGCCACGGCATTCCTCATTCACGACGGCATCCTGCCCGCGAACGATGGGCGCGGTTATGTGCTCCGCAAGATCATGCGCCGGGCGATGAGAAATGCGCGGCTTATCGGCCAGCAGGATCCCTACCTTTACAAGCTGACCGGCTTCGTCGCCGAACTGATGCAGGGCGCCTATCCGGAGATGATGGAGTCTGTCCAGCGTGTCGCCCGCGTCGTTAAGGACGAAGAGCACCGCTATGCGACGACGTTCCTTGTCGCCGAGAAGGTCTTCAACGACGAGATTTCGAAACTCGCGAATGGAACCGTGCCTGGCGCCGTGTCTTTCAAGCTCTATGACACCTTCGGACTTGCTCTGGACGAGCAGGAGGACATGGCCCGCGAGCGCGGCGTCATAATCGACCGCGAAGGCTTCGATGCCGAAATGCGCGGACAGCGGGAGCGCGCTCGAGCCAGTTGGAGGGGCGGCGAGAAAGGCCATATCGCTCCCGCATACCAACAGCTTCTGGAAAAAGGACGCACCAGCTTTCTCGGCTACGACCGCCTCGACGCCGTGTCCACGGTAAAAGGTCTTCTGCAGAACCAGCAGCTTGTGGATGAACTCCCCGCGTCAGTCGAAGGCGAACTCGTCCTCGACCAAACGCCGTTCTATGCCGAAACCGGCGGACAAGTCGGGGATCGCGGACAGCTCTACAACGCTCACACCGGCGAAGTCGTCGCCGTCGTCGAAGACACGCGGCCCGCCGTTCCCGGACTCACCGTTCACAAGATACGCACGCTTGGATGCATCCGCACGGGCGACGAGCTTCGCGCCGAGGTCGGCGTCCCCGAACGATGGGCTACCATGCGCAACCACACGGCCACGCACCTTCTCCATGCGGCCCTTCGTCAGGTGCTCGGACCTCATGTGAAGCAGGCCGGCAGCGTTGTCGAGCCGCCGCGCCTGCGTTTCGACTTCACCCATTACGCCGCGCTTGACCCCGCCGAAATCGCTGAGGTCGAGCGCCTGGTGAACCAGCAAATTCTCCGCAACACGCAGGTCGCTACCAACGTGATGCCGATCGATCAGGCCATCTCGACCGGCGCCATGGCGCTCTTCGGAGAGAAGTACGGCGAGCAGGTCCGTGTCGTCTCCATCCCGGACTTCAGCAAAGAGCTCTGCGGCGGCACCCATGTTACCCGCACCGGCGACATCGGTGTGTTTAAAGTCGTCTCCGAAAGCAGCATCTCTGCCGGTGTGCGCCGCATTGAAGCCATCACTGGCGAAGGGGCCATGGCGCACTTCCAGAATTCGAGTGATGCTCTGCATCGCATCGCGGGCCTTCTCCGCGTTTCGGAGCCGGAGCTCGTCGAATCCGTCGACCGTCTCCTGATGGAGAAGCGCACGCATGAGCGCCAGATCGATCAGCTCAAAACGAAGCTCGCGCAGTCCGCCGCCCGCGACCTCGAATCCCGTTCGAAGGACAAGAACGGTGTGCGCTATCTCGTTACCCAGGCCGACGGACTCGACCGCACTCAAATGCGCACTCTCGTCGACGAGCTCCGCAACAAATGGAAGAGCGCTGTCGTCGTCCTCACGTCAACCAATGACGGCGCCGTATCCATCGTCGCGGCAGTCACCAAAGACCTGACGCAAAAAGTCCAGGCCGGCAAACTCGCCGGCACTTTAGCGCAAGCCGTGGGCGGCAAAGGTGGCGGACGTCCCGATATGGCGGAAGGCGGCGGCAAAGATGCTGCAGCTCTGCCTCACGCCCTCAGTGCGCTCGTCTCGGAAGTGGAATCGAAGTTGTGAGTTCGGCATACGACGCCATCGTTGTCGGCGCCGGGCCGACAGGCATTGCCTGCGGCCTTGAAATCCAGCGCCGCGGCCAGTCCGTCCTGATCATAGACAAAGGATGTGTCGTCAACTCGCTCTACAACTACCCGACGCACATGACCTTTTTCACCACGCCCGAACTCCTCGAGATCGGTGACCTCCCGATGACGAGCATGTATGACAAGCCGACGCGTACCGAGGCCCTCAAGTACTACCGCCGCGTGGCCGAACATTACAAACTAGACATCCACCAGTACGAGCGCGTGGAATCGATCGATGGGGGGGACGGAAACTTCGCAATCCCAACGGTCGATCGTTTCGGAACGTCAAACTGTTACAGGGCGAAGAAGATCGTTATCGCGACCGGGTACTACGACGTTCCCAACATGCTCAATGTCCCCGGCGAAGATCTCCCCAAAGTCATCCATTACTACAAGGAGCCGCATCCGTACTACAACCACGACGTGCTTGTCGTCGGCGCAAAGAACTCCGCAGCGATCGCAGCTCTTGAGCTTTATTGGACCGGCGCCCGTGTCACTTTGATCCACCGCGGCCCGGCGATTCACAAACACGTCAAGTACTGGATCAAGCCGAACATCGAGAATCGCATCAGGCACGGCGAAATCAAAGGGTACTTCAACTCGACCGTAACGGAGATCCTGCCGTCCTCCGTCCGAATCCAAACGCCCGGAGGCTCCAGCGAAATCGCCAACGATTTTGTTTTCGCGATGGTCGGCTACAGCCCCGATCTCACGTTTCTGAATGCCAACGGCATCGTACTGGAACCTGACACTCTCAAGCCGCGGACCGATCCGGAAACGCTCGAAAGCGACCGCAAGGGTGTATTTCTGGCAGGGGTGATTGTAGCTGGAATGCACACCAACGAGATCTTTATCGAAAACGGACGTTTTCACGGGCGGCAGATCGCGGCCGCGATCGCCGCTCAACTCAGCTAACCTCAACAGCGAGCAGACTCTGTGCGGATACGCACCGGCCGGTTGCTATATGGAATCGCGCGTGCTGTTATGCAACCGCGTGCTCGTTCACTGAATCTATGTAAGTGGAATTTGGGGGGAGTAAATGTTCAACACGCTGTTCAGTACGCTTTTCGGTTGTGCCCATAACCGGACAACCTTCCCGATAACGCCATCGCGCAAATCCATACTGGCCGACAACTCACGCAAGAGCACTTACGTCGTGTGCCTCGATTGTGGGAAAGAGTTCGATTACAACTGGAAAGAAATGCGGATCGGCAGCCCTGTCGCCGCTCCTGTTATCGCGCAGACGGAACATCGCGTTGCTCACTAAGACTCCAGCAAAGCGGGCCGCAGAATAGTTTTCCCGGTTAATTCCCCTGATTTATGCAAGCCGGCGCGGGGAAGTGCGCAGCTGGTGAGCAAACAAAAGCGATGCGAGTGGATTCATGTCCGCTCGCATCGCTCATTGAGCAGATGCAACTCGTCACTTCAAACAATGTTGAGAAATGCCGGCGCCGGCAACGCCGCGGGCGGCGCCCCTCCGGATTGAGCGGGATTCGTCAACACGATACTGCGTAAGCCGAGCTGCGCATTTGCGGCAACCGAAACGCTCAGTGTCAGGAGTTGGAACTGAGAAGGATACGAATTGCCCGGAGCCGCGTAGTTCACGTTCGACATGCTGAGGACATCGAATCTGATGTCACCCTGCGGCACTGTCACGGCCGGAAGTTGTCCGCCGGAGCCCGCAACGGCGGTGCTGCACGTCAACACCATCGCGACCTTCGACGAGCCCTGTTTCACTTGAGGCGGAACGATCACCGAGTTGCTCGCGAGACTCATTGGGACGCCGGCCGGATTATTGACCTGGGTGGCATAGTAGCCGTCCCATACGCTCTGATAGAACATCTGCACCGGCTGTGCCTGTGCGGCCTGCGTGCTGGTTGGCAGATTCACGACGCAGGCAATCGGCGCCGGCTGTGTTGCCGGCAAAGGCCGCGCGAACAAGCCGATATGAAACGTGTTTAGAATTTCAGACGCGTAGTCGATCGGCGTCGCGACGCCATTCAGATCGATCGTGATGTCGCCGACCGTGAAAGACACGCCCGCCGCGATCCAGGATGCGGGTAGTTGAAACGCGACGTGCAGCATCATGTTGCCGTTGAACGGCTGCCCGGTCACGGGATCGGCGACGGTTTCGGCCCCCCGAACGATCTGCCAGCAATCCGACGGTTGCGCGCCGGCGGGCAGGTTGGGGTCGCTCGGCAACGTGTATCCGCTGAAGTCCGGCATCTGAATGTAGAGTCCGGGAGGGTTCGCGAGCGACACGTTGTTTCGGGCCGAGACCACCACCTGATTTACGTTTTGGCCAATATGCGGATCACTGTTACGGAATGCCTGGCCGTATTGGCTGCAGCAAATGAGAGTCTGAGGGTTGGAGTTTCCAACGGTGCGTCCGACAGTAGCGCCGCCGGCCAGACCCAGTTCGGTTTGCAGCGTGTTGGGGGTACTCGTCAGATGCATCGCGCCGCCGGACGCATTCGCGCCGCGCGTTGAGACCGGTCCGCAATTCCACTTGTTGAGCGGATTGTAGGCTGGCAGACCGGTGGAGGGATCAATAACCGGATTACCGGAGGAATCGGTAAGCTGCAGGTCCTCCACTGTGACTGTAACCATATTCGGGCTGTTTGGCGGCAGACCATAGTTCAGCGTGTCCTGGTAAGTCTTCGCCACGGCTTTCGGATCCACGCGCCAGTACGTATACCAATACTCCGGGTTTTCGCAAACGATATCCACTCGCGTGATCTTCCCGGAGGACGGGTCGCGAGTCACGCTGAATTCGCAGTATTCGTCCTGCCAGCCGCGCGGGCCGTAAGGACCGTAGGTGTGCAGGGGACCGGTCCAGTCCGGTTGGGGGCACAGCGTTTCGGGAATGCCCGGAAACGTTTGCTGCGTGCCGTTGTCAGAGTAATAGCCCGTGTCGGCGATTTGCCAAAGCTGTTGCTGGGCCAGTCCATAAGGATTGGGCGGGACCTGATTCGGCCCGAGGTATTGATTCAGCCGGTTCGGAAAGGCGATCCAGGTGACCGGCACGGCCGCCACGCCCTGCGGAATGTCGGTTTGGGTCGGGTCGTAGTAGGAAGTCTGCAGCGGCGCGTTCAGGTTGTTCCACGGGTCCCCGGTGATCGCCTGCTGGGTAAAGCCTTCGACGTTCGTGCTCCAGAGATCGTTCAGTTGCGTCTGCTGCGAGGAAGTGAGGTTTGGCTCCTGAATAAATGCCGGCGTCGCAAAGCTGCTGAGAATGCTCATTACGTCTTCTCCTTTCGAAAATTTTTTCTAGTGGCAGGACGCTTGTCCCTCCGCACCGGCGCCCGGCGGTGATACGGGGGGCGCGCCGCTCCACATGAGCCGCCCGTTGAACCCCGGCAGCGCGCCATATTGCTCCGGAGTGAGAGTCTCGCCCGTTGCGATGTTCCTGACCAGCAGTGTGAGCTCGCAATCTGATCCCGGAGTGATTTGGAGCCGCCTGGCATTACGTGTTGCATCCAGCGTGCGGGTCACACCATGACGGATGCAGCGGCCTTTGTCGTCTTGAATCCCCATGCCGATTCGCGACAGCCGGCCGACGAAGTGGGGATTCGCCGGGTCCACATCGGCGGGCCCGGGCGTGGCCTGATTCAGGAAGGCGTCGATGGTGAAACTTTCCTGCGTGCACTTCACACCGCTGAAGACCACCGCGAGGTTCTGCTTGTGATCACCTTCGTTCGGCGCATTGCCAGCCCAATCCGGCGTCACTGCCGGCCCGAAGTCGTAACCAATGGCGCGTGAGTCGCGCGCCATGTCGCCGATACAGGTGTAAAGCCATGTGCGCCGCTCGGTAGGTCCGACATGTTGTGCGGCCGGTCCGATGAAGGGTTGCAGGGGAAATGTTGAAGTGTATTGGGCTGCCGGATTCGCCCGTATCCACACTTCCATCATCCGATCGATGTTGGCGTGGTACGACCAGAAGATCGGATCGAAGGCGGTATATGCATTGTCGGCCATGTCGACGCCGACCCAGCCGTGCCAGTTGTCGTGCGGCTGTTCGTAGAGCCCGTCGAAATCCGTGCGGTTCGGATAAAGCGAGGCGGGCTGCGGCGGATCGAACACGAGGATATTCGCCCAGGGATAACCTGGCCATCCTTCCGGTTGGCTAAACACCGGCCACTTCAGGGCTGCGACGACCTGATTTTGAAAAATCCGTACCATGTGGATCAACCGCTCGCGTTCGGCCCGGTGATCGTCGCCCGATGTGTAGAACACCGGGTCGCGGTGCACCCAATGGCAATCGGCATCGCTCATGTTGCCGCGCAACGTCGATGTCGTGCAGGCTTTGCTCCAGCCGTCTTTGGCGGCCGCGAAACGCAATGGATTGCGCCGCTCCTCCCCGGTGCCCGGATGAATGTAAGTGAGATCTTTGAACGCTTGCGGCAAGCCCGCGTTGGGGCTGCCATCGATGTTGGCATCCTCCGCCATCCAGTTCCAGTAAGGCACCGGCATTCCGATCATGTACTCGAGCAAACGGAGATAGGCGCGATGCCAGAAGAGAAAAGCTTCCTGGTAATGGAGGCACCAGTTGGTGTGGACGTAACAGAGCTTTTGCCACGGAGAATCCGGCGAAGAGTCGGCTACGCGCATCACGTCGTCGAGCTTCGCGCGGTATGCGTTAAGCTCTTCGAGCGTCAGCGCGCGGATATCTTTGCGGATCTGAACCGGATCCGGGGGCTCATCGGGCGGCGGGATTCGCTCGGCGCGGTCGAATGGATCGTTTTCGTTTTCGCGCCAGCCCTGATTGATCCAGACACGAAGCAACTCAGTCGCGTCATCGGGCCATATCTGCGTGGTGTCGGTCGTCTTCGGCATATTGCGCGACCGAACATGGCCGTAGATCGTGAGGCCCCACTGCTTTACGCTCGCGTATTGATCGAGGTAGATCTGATAGCCCGCCATGGCGTCGATCCACCCTTGCCCCACTGACGCCCGGCGGCTCGCGTCGATCCAATAAGGCTCGGAGAAAAGGCGGCTGATGCAGAGGGACGAATCGGAATAATTCCAGACGGGCTCCACGGCCGCCTGCGCGGTGTCTTTGTTCATGCGGGGACACGTGGATTGTATCGACCGGCTCTGGTAATTATCAAGGTGATCCTGGATTTTAATGAAGGAAATACGTGAATAGATTTGACAGAGAGCGCGGTATTGCTCACTATTGAAAACGCACTCCCCGTAAACACAAAGAGCGCGTTATGGCCAATTTTATTTTCTCCACACCTGCGAATATCGAGGATTTTCCCGCGGGGTCCCAGCAGGCCGCCTGCCTGTCGCAGTTATGGAACTGGAATTTAACCGGAGATACTCTCACGGCTATTACCGGCGACCCGTGGAATGTATTAAACGACAACAACCGGTATTTCTATTTCAATCCGCTCACGACCACCATTCCTGGAAGCGCGACGGTTGTGCCCATTCAATGGGTTGCCTTTCCGAATCGTGTGCTCTGGTATTTTTCCGAGGGTGGATCGCCGGGCAACCCGTTCCAACTGTCGACGCAGGCGGTGCTGGAACTGGGAGACACCGGAAAAGTCGGCGGGAATCCGGATTTCGCGAACGGGTTTCCACCCGTGCCTTCCGGGTTGAAAGCAATCTGTCCGCAGATCAACTGGAACTCCGACAAGTCCCAATGGCAGACGTTCGGCCCTCCGGGACCGCGCGGCTGGCAGGACGAATATTGCGAGTGGAGCGTGACGCGCGATCCTTCCACCAACAAGATCACGAGTGTCATGTTCACTTGCGAGAACCCGGATTACTGGTTCACGCTCTGGCAGGTCGACCCCAACAAAGTGCTCGAGATCTACCGGCAGTGCGTCAGTCCAGCCGTGCAGCTTGCGGATCTTTATCTTCTCGATGCGCATGGTAAACCAGCGGTCAATCCGCAAACCCGTCAGCCGGCTTACAATCCGCTGAACAAGTGGAATTCCGGACCAGTTACGACGCCCGGAGTGAGTGGCGGCGCGATGCACCTGACCAGTCCGCCGAATACGCTTGGCGCGGAAGTTTATCTTGCCGCCGCGGCGACGCTGTTACGCAATGTCAGCAGTTACAACGCGCAGAACATGATCTGTTGCAGCAAGTACGGGCAGCCTTACCGCAACAGCGATCCTCATATCGGCTTCAGCGCGAATCAACTGGCGAAGGCTGGAATGACAATCTCGCTTACCGATCCGGTGGGACTTTACATTCAGGAGCCGGAATGGGGCGTGTACGTAACCCCGGATGGAACCCCTGCGCAGAATTTCTGGACGGTAGTGCGGGGCAACGCTCCCTCGCAAATCCTGCACGCGGTGTTTGCAGTGCCTGCGAAGCTGGGCTACACCGTCAGCGACATCAAGATCAACGGGCAACCGATCCAATGGGCTGGGCAGATCGCTCAGACTTTCCAGATGCAGCTTTCGGCGACGGGTTTTGCGGCCACATCACTGCCGCCGCAGCAGACGCAGGATTGCCAGAAGGATTCGCCGCATCCGACACCGCAAGCCATCGCTCTCATCGACAGCGGGCTCCTGAACGCCTATAACTCCCTCTACACAATTGGCGGCAACGTGACCAATTCACCGGTGTTGCCCGCGCCCATCATTCAGCAGGGCCAAACAGTGCACCTGGCCCTGCAATGCTCCGATGTGGCGGTCGACCCCACCATTTCTTTCGGCGACGACATCACGGTCACGATGAAATCCAAAGGTGCGCCTCATGCGGTTGAGACCGCCGCTCGCAAGCTCGGAGCTCTTGCCGTGCGGACCTTCCAACTTGCGATCACGGCCAATTCCAACGCGGCGACCGGTCAGCGCTCGCTGACTGTGACGAACCCCGGCCAGACGGCGGTGACCGCGGCGCCGGCTCTCCTGACGGTCGTACCCGCGGGATGGAAGTGCGGAGCATGAGAACCGCGCTGCTGCGGGCACTGGCCGGCGCGGTTGGATTCACCATGGCGCTACTGGCGCCCGGCTGCAGCGCGAGCTCGCAAAACCAGTCTGCCAAAGTGCAAGCCGGGGCGGCGGCGGTGACGCCGAGCTGGCCTTGTGCGCTCGGAGCGCCGACGATCAGCTCGACGATCCCGAACGATTCTCCGCTAACGGATCAGCCGACGCTCAATTGTTTCGCGTGGCAGGAATTCATCGCTCTCAACTGGGCCGCGCAGGCGGGGCAGCGCGGAGTCGCGGACCCAAAAGCGACCCCCGCGCAATTCGGAACACCGAACGCGACTGCGCCCACTGTATGGGAAACGTACAAGGCCGATACTGAAGTGATGTTGCCGGGCGCGGCGACGCCGAAGGGGTGGAACGATCCGCCGCCGGCGCCCTCGTGCAGCAGTGGAGGGACTTCTGCCGCCGCGCTGGCCGCCAAACCCGGCACGCGGGTATTGTCGATGGCTTCGGCTTTCGGAGATTTCAGTCTCGACCAGACGAATCAGGCATCGGGACAGTGGCTCGCCGATCAGAACGGCAATCTGGTTTGGTACGAAATCAAGCTCAATCAGGACGAATTCAACACCATCGTCAACAACCAGTTCTACAATGCGACGACGCAGCAGACGGCCGCATCGACTGGAAAAAACCCGGCCGGCAGCTCTCTCGCGTATCAGGTGCAACTTCCTTCCGGATGTTTGCAGGGGAATTGTCCGAATAACGGGTCTCCCGTGACCGGAGCAATCGAGCTAAAAGCTGCGTGGCGCATTCTCACCAACTCGAATCAATACGGCCGGTATCTGACGAGCCAGGCGGTATTGGTCAACAACGGTGTTTGCACGAACGCGACGATGGGCCTTGTCGGGCTGCACATCATCCATAAGACCGTCACACAGCCCCAATTCATCTGGGCCACGTTTGAGCAGGTAGATAACGTCGCTCCGGCTTCGCCGGCAACCTTCAGCGCTTCTTCTTGCCAGTGCCAGACGGCGATCCCGGCGATGTGCTTCAAAACGCCGCCCGGCTCGACGGTCTACCAAAACTGCCTGGCCTCGCAAGGCCAGGGACAGATGTGCACTGCCAATACACCGCCGCCTTACAACACGGTCAGTGCGGGTTGCGGGGCCTACCCCATACAAGTGACGCGCAACCGGCCGATTTCCAACAACTCGACCGACCCCGTGGTCGCGACCAATACAGCCGCTCAGCAGTTGATCACAAACACCAATGCAAATTCGGTCTTCCAGTATTACCAGCTTGTCGATGTGCTGTGGTCCGGCAGTCCGCAGGATAGTTACACCAATCCCATGGGGCAGCCGGGCCCGACGACACCTTTGTCGATGAGCGGAGCGACGCCCGATCCGTCGGCGCTTCCGGTGGCGAACACCACGATGGAAACTTACGTCCAGACTCTGACTTGTTTGTCATGCCATGTCGGAGCGCAGACCGCGGGCGGCACTTATGCGTCGGATTTCAGCTTCATCCTGGGTGACGCGCAGGCTCCGGGCCTGGCAGCCGCGCGGGCGCGGCGCCGCCGAAGCCTGCCGAAGGGGCTTGTCAAGCTCAAACACTAGCCGCTACTGCACACGCTGGTTGTGCTTGTCGCGATTGATCTCGTGACTCATGCGGTTTTGCTGCCGGTTGACCTGCTTCTTTTCCGCATTGGTCAGCTTGCCGCCATTAAACTGCCGTTCCGCGCGAACCTCTTTGTTGATCGCGTCTTCCTGTCTCTCGAGATGCGCAGTCTCGCCAGCCGTCAGCTGACCGGACTTCACGCCTTGCGCTATCCGGTCCTGCTGATTTTCCTTGCGGTCGTGGATCTTCTGGCCGGCCGGCAGCGAAACGGCCAGGAGTGCGGCGGCCAGTGTAGCGAACATGATCTTCTTCATCGTCTTGATCTCCTTGTGCAGTCCACTTTCAACCACACCCGGTTAAATCAAACCGGCCCGGACAAGTTGCCCAAATGAACCGGATTTAACGTGAATGAAAGTCATTCAAGGCACGAAGCATCTCGTGCCCGAAAGACTGGGCCTTCTTCTCTCCGATACCGCTCACCTCAAGAAGATCCTCCATGTTGTAAGGCTCCTTCAGGCAGAGGTCGGCGAGCGAAGCATCGTTCAGGATCATGAATGCCGGCACACCTCGCGAACGCGCGAATCCACGCCGCCATTGGCGCATATGCTGCAGCAGTGCAGAGTCGGGCCGATTCGAGACCCTGACTCTGGCGCGCGGCATATCGGAGGCTTTCTTCTCCGGCGCTTTGGTCCACTCCAACTCCGCCGCGCAAACATCGCACGCGTTGCAGCGATCCCATTTGGGCGTCTCGCCGAAATGCAGGCAGATTTGCCGGTGCCGGCACAAATCGCTTTCCGCGAACTTGCGAATAGCGTGATACGAGTCCCATGCGCGCTGCCGCTCCTGTGAATCCGAGATCTGCTGGTTGAAGTAAGCGAGCAGCCCCGCGTCGCGCGTCTGCCAGAGCAGCGCGCAATCGGCAGAGAGACCGTCGCGCCCCGCACGCCCCGCTTCCTGGTAATACTGCTCGATCGACTTCGGCAGCGACAGATGAATCACGGCACGCACGGAGGGCTTGTTGATCCCGAGCCCGAACGCAACGGTTCCCACGAGCACGCGCACTTCGTCCGACATCCAGCGTTCCTGGTTGCGCGCTCGTTCATCGGACTCCATCTTCCCGTGATAAGGAATTGCTTCAATGCCATTTTCCGCGAGGAATTCGACGGTTTCTTCGACCCGTGCAATTGTCGGCGCGTAGATGATGATCGTCGAATCCGCGTAGGCGTCCATCGCCGACAGCAGCAACCGGCCCTGGGTCTTCGCCGTCGTCATCTTCACCTGATAGTTGAGATTCGGACGATGAAAGCTCGCGATGTATTTATGCGGGTCCCGCAGACTCAACTGCCGCAGGATGTCGTGCCGCACCTGCCGCGTCGCGCTCGCCGTGAACGCCGCGATCGGATGTCCCGGAAACAACTCCCGCAAACGCCGCAACTGCCGGTATTCCGGACGGAACTCATGTCCCCACTCCGAAATGCAATGTGCTTCGTCGATTGCGAAGAACGCCAGCGGCACGCGGCCCAGAAAGTCCGTGAAGTCTTCGCGCAGCAGCCGCTCCGGCGAGAGATACAGCAGCCGGAAATCGCCCTTTACGGCGCGCCGCATGATGTTCCGCTGGTCCGGCCATGCGATCTGGCTGTTTAATGCCGCTGCCGGGATGCCCATTTGCTCGAGCGCGGCCGCCTGATCCTGCATGAGTGAAATGAGGGGCGACACAACCACGGCGGTCCGTCCGGATACCACAGCAGGCAATTGATAGCAGAGCGATTTCCCGCCGCCGGTGGGCATTACGACGCACGCGTCATGGCCGCCGATCAGGCTCTGAACGATGCGCCCCTGCAGCGGACGAAACTCGTCATAACCCCAATACTTCTTAAGAACGGAATGGAGATCTGCTGACACCGTGACGTTCAATCCGCCGTGTGGGCCAGACTGGTAATCGGCCTCGCCCCCATTACGCTACCCTCCAGGCGGATTACCACCAATCCGCCGCAGGTTAACAACCTGCCCCACAAAGGATTCCCCAGAATTCCGGAAACGAAACGGAGGCCGCTTCGGCATTCTCAATCGTCGATTCGCCATCGCCGGCCAGCGCCGCGACCGCGAACGCCATCGCGATGCGGTGATCGCCGAACGAATCGAACTCCGCCGCGCGGAACTTCTGCTTGCCCGGCACGCGCATCCCATCCGGCGTGACTTCGACTTCGATTCCCATTCGCTTGAAGTTGTCAGCGGCCGTCGCGATGCGATCGGTCTCTTTGATGCGCAGCTCCTGGGCGTCGCGGATCACAAGTCCTTCTTCCGACGCCGCGCCCAATACCGCGAGCACCGGAATCTCGTCGATGAGCGCGGCGGTGAGCTCCTTCTCGATTACGCCGCCCCGCACCGGCGCATACGTCACTTCGATATCGCCGATCAACTCGCCGTTCACGGACTCGATTCGCTGGATCTGCACAGGCGCACCGATCGATCGCAGGAAATCCAGCAGCGACGACCGCGTCGGATTCAACCCGACATTCCGGATCACCAGGCGCGACCCCGGCACCAGCAAGCCAGCAACCAGAAAGAACGCTGCGGACGACAGATCGCTCGGCACGATCAACTCCCGTCCGGTCAGCTTCGGATGGCCTGCCACCGTAATCACCTTGTGCTTCACCTGCAAGTCTGCGCCGAACTCGCGCAGAGCAATCTCCGAGTGATCACGCGAGCGGATCGACTCGCGTACGGTAGTGGTTCCATCCGCGAAAAGGCCTGCGAACAACACGCAGGTCTTCACCTGCGCGCTCGGCACCGGCAGGGTGTAGTCGATAGCGTTCAGCTTTGCTCCATGCTCCGCCGCCCCATGAATCGTCAGTGGCGGATATTGCTCGCGCGCCGCTTCGATACGCGCGCCCATTTGCGCCAGCGGCTTCATCACGCGCGCCATCGGACGCCGGGACAACGATTCATCTCCGAAAATCCGGCTTGTAAACGGCTGCGCGGCAAGCAGCCCCGACATCATCCTGATCGTCGAACCCGAATTCCCGGCATCGAGATCGCCCGCCGGCTGCTTCCAGCCTTCAAGACCCTGGCCGTGAATCGTTACAGTTTTGCCGTCCTCTTCCACTCCGATACCCAGCGCCCGCACGCATCCGAGAGTCGAATGACAGTCCGCGCCGGTCGAATAATTTGTGATTTTCGAAGTCCCCTCAGCAAGTGACGCGATCATGGCGTAGCGGTGGGAAATCGATTTATCTCCGGGCAGGGTAATGACGCCGGAGAGACGCCCCGCGGGGCGAACAGTCTGTCGCATGAAGCTCCATTGTAGACTTGAAGCTTTGGGGAGCTCACGCGGTTCGGGCCTCACGCTTTGTTGGCAAGTGGCTTCGCTGCACATCGCGAAAATTCCGGATGTGCATGCTGCGCGTTTTCCCGGTTCTGCACGAAACGCACATGCAGCAGTCCGTTGCGCGGCGGTTCTTGTAAAGAACTACAGCTGCGATGCTTTGGAAAACGAAAGTGATGGAGCATAATATCTTTTGGCTGTTTTCCCCCTCGAACACTAGACCTTAAATGTCACAGATCTTCAGCTCGGGTACGAACTCGATTGCGCGCATGAGCATCGTCATCGGTGTTGTGGCGCTGGCGGCTGTCGGCGGTGCGCTGTTTGAACTGATCGCCGACTCGAACTATGCGACGCGGGAGGGCGAGGCGCGCGAGCAGCCCATTCCGTTCAGCCATGCGCACCATGTCGGCTCGATGGGAATCGATTGCCGCTACTGCCACACCTCGGTCGAGAACTCGGACTGGTCGATTATTCCTCCGACCAAAACCTGCATGAACTGCCACTCGCAGATCTGGATCAACAGCCCGACACTTGAGCCCGTGCGTGAAAGCTTCCGCACCAATCAATCGATCAAGTGGACGAAAGTTTACGATTTGCCGGATTACGTCTACTTCAATCACAGTATTCATGTCAAGAAAGGCGTTGGTTGCGAGACCTGCCATGGCCGCATCGATCAACAGGCGCTGACCTGGCAGCAGCCGTCGCTGCAGATGCGCTGGTGCCTCGATTGCCACCGCAACCCGGAACAGTATCTTCGTCCGCGTGATCAGGTCACGACCATGGGCTATGTGCCCACGGAACCGCAGGCCGAACTCGGCGCGCGGCTCGTGAAGGAATACCACGTCCAGAAGCTGGATACCTGCTGGACTTGTCATAGATAAAGCCTGCCACCGATGAGCGAAAACAGCGATTCTTTAAATCTCACCTCGATCCAGACAAAGCTGGACAAGGCCAAAGGCGCGGGCTACTGGCGCAGTCTCGACGAGCTGACTTCCGTCGAAGGCTTCAAGGACTTTCTCCACCGGGAGTTTCCCCGCCAGGCATCCGAGTGGATTGACGATGAAGGCCGCCGCAACTTCCTGAAGATCATGGGCGCGTCGCTCGCCCTCGCCGGACTCTCCGCCTGCACGAAACAGCCGACCGAATACATCATGCCGTATGTGGAAGCGCCCGAGCAGGCGATTCCCGGCAAGCCCCTGTTCTATGCGACCGCGTTTCCGGTCAGCGGTGTAGCCAGTCCTGTTCTTGTTGAAGCGCATGAATTCCGCCCGACCAAGGTGGAGGGAAATCCGGAGCACCCGGCCAGTATGGGCGCCACGGATGTGCAGGCGCAGGCCTCGATTCTGGGGCTTTACGATCCGGACCGGCTGCAGACCGTCAACTATATCGGGGAAGTCCGGTCGTACCCGTCGTTCCTGTCGGGTTTCATCAGCGCGCTTGGGAAGCAGCAGTCGAAGGGCGGTTCCGGTGTCCGTATCCTCACGGAGACGATCACATCGCCCACGCTCTATGGGCAGATGCAGGACGTTCTCAAGCGCTATCCCAACGCGAAGTGGTGTCAGTGGGAGCCCATCGGGCATGGCCGCCGCAACGGGATCGAGCAGGCGTTCGGTCAATACCTGAATCCTTTATATAAGTTCGATCAGGCCGAAGTCATTCTCTCGATTGACGGCAACTTTCTCGGAAATGGGCCCGGCGGTGTTCGTTATGCGCGCGACTTTGCTTCGAAGCGCATCATGCGAGATGGCGCGGCGACGCAGAGCCGCTTCTATGCCGTGGAGACGACACCGACGTCAACGGGATGCAAGGCCGATCATCGTCAGGCGATCAAACCCTCCGAAGTTGCCGGATTCGTGCGCGGGCTAGCCGCGGCTCTTGGCGGTGGGGCGGCGAGCGGTCCCTTGTCGACCACGAAATTCTACTCGGCGCTGGTCAAAGATCTCACCGCCGCCAAAGGGAAGTCGATCGTCATCGCGGGCGAAGATCAATCGCCGGAAGTTCACGCCGTTGTTCACTACATCAACCAGGTGCTCGGTAACAACGGGGCTACCGTGACGTTCACGCAGTCGCTCGAATCGAAACCTGTCGATCAGTGGGCGGACCTGCAGTCGCTCGTCAACGATCTGCATTCCGGACAAATTGAGTTGCTGGTGATCCTGGGCGGCAATCCGGTCTATTCCGCGCCTCCCGAGCTGAATCTTCGCGGCGCCATCCAGATGGCGAAGCTGCGCGTGCGGCTCGGCGATCACGAAGACGAAACCGCGGAAGTCTGCCAGTGGAACATTCCGATGGCGCATGCCTATGAGGCCTGGAGCGACGCTCCGGCTTACGATGGCACGATGTCGATCATCCAGCCTTTGATCGCTCCACTCTATGGCGGCAAGACGCCGGGCGAGATCCTTGCGGCCTTCACGGAGACGCCGGAGAAATCGAGTTATCAAAGCGTCCGTGACTACTGGCGGGCGAAGCACGCGGGCGCCGACTTCGAAACCTGGTGGAAGCATTCGGTTCACGACGGATTCATTAAGGATTCCGCGCTGCCTGTCATTAGCGCGACCGCGAAGCTGGTTCCCCCTGCAGGGGGAGCGGCGGCTTCAGGTTCCGGATACGAGATTTCATTTCACCGCGATCCCTACGTTCTCGACGGGCGCTATGCCAATAATGCCTGGCTGCAGGAATTGCCGCGGCCGGTGACCCGCCTCACGTGGGACAACGCTGTCGTTATGAGCCCAAAGACGGCCGACGATCTCAAGGTTGACGACGAAGATCGCGTCGCTGTCGATTACAACGGCCACACGGTCTGGGGGGCCGTCTGGCGGCTGCCCGGTCAGCCGGACGGCTCGATCGCTTTGAGCCTGGGCTACGGACGGACGCGCTCCGGGCGCGCCGGCAACGGAGCCGGCTTCGATGTATACCCGCTCCGCTCCGCGCAGAGCCCCTACTATGCGACCGGCGCTTCGATCCGCAAGCTGGGTGAAAAGTTCCAGCTCGCCGCCGTCCAGCATCACTTCGCGATGGAAGGCCGCAGGCCGGTTCATGCCGGCACGATCGACGAGTTCAAGCAGGACCCCTACTTCTCGCAGAAACAGAGCGAGCTGCCGCCCAAGGGCCTGACGATTTTCCCCGACACGTGGAAATACGAAGGCTACGCGTGGGGCATGGCAATCGATCTCACCGCCTGCGTCGGCTGCTCCACCTGCGTGGTTGCCTGCCAGGCGGAAAACAACATCGCGGTCGTCGGTAAGGAGCAGGTTCTCAATACGCGAGAGATGCACTGGATCCGCATCGATCGGTATTACAAGGGCGAACCGGACGAGCCGGATATGTACTTCCAGCCAGTCGCGTGTGTGCAGTGCGAGCAGGCGCCGTGCGAAGTCGTATGTCCAGTGGCCGCGACCGAAACCGACGCCGAAGGCCTGAACAACATGGTCTACAATCGCTGCGTCGGCACCCGTTACTGCTCGAACAACTGTCCTTATAAGGTGCGGCGCTTCAACTTCCTGTTGTTCAGCGACTGGGAGACCGAGAGCGTCAAGCTGCAGAAGAATCCCGATGTCACCGTGCGCAGCCGTGGCGTGATGGAGAAGTGCTCTTACTGTGTGCAGCGCATCAACTATGCAAAGATCACGGCGGAGAAAGAAGACCGCAAGGTGCGCGATGGCGAGATTGTTCCCGCCTGCGCCGCGGCGTGCCCGTCGCAAGCCATTATGTTCGGAGATCTGAACGATCCGAAGAGCCGGGTGTCGGCGTGGAAGGCGCACAGCCTCAACTACTCGCTGCTGGCCGAGCAGAACACCCGCCCGCGCACGACGTATCTGACCGAGATTCGCAACCCGAATCCGGAAGTCGGCAAGTCGGAGAAGGAAAGCTAACATGGCGCAACCAGTCGAGTTGCCAGACAAAATCGTAGTCGGGCCGGTAATCGACGAAGGCCACAGTCTTGCGTCGGTATCGGACAAAATCGCCGGCATTGTCCTCAAGCGCAAGATCACCCTCGGGTGGGTTTTCGGGTTCCTGATCGCGTTCGGCTTTTTGCAGCTTTTGATGGCTGGCGCGACATGGCTGTTCGTCAAGGGCGTCGGGGTTTGGGGTATCAACATCCCGGTCGGGTGGGGATTCGCGATCGTCAACTTCGTCTGGTGGATCGGTATCGGTCACGCCGGAACGCTGATCTCGGCCATTCTTTTGCTATTGAATCAGTCCTGGCGCAATGCGATCAATCGCTTCGCCGAAGCCATGACGATCTTCGCGGTCATGTGCGCCGGTATGTTTCCGGTGCTGCATACAGGCCGTCCGTGGCTGGCTTACTGGCTGCTGCCGTATCCCAATACGATGTGGCTCTGGCCGCAGTTCCGCAGTCCGCTGGTCTGGGACGTGTTCGCGGTCTCGACCTATCTGACGATTTCAGCGGTCTTCTGGTACGTGGGTTTGATTCCGGACTTCGCCACGCTGCGCGACTCAGCGAAGCAGCTCTGGAAGGCTCGTATTTATGGATTCCTCGCGCTCGGCTGGCGCAGTTCGGCGCGCCACTGGCAGCGCTACGAGAAAGCGGCGCTGCTGCTCGCGGGACTTTCGACGCCTCTGGTCGTTTCGGTCCACACGGTCGTCAGTTTCGACTTCGCGGTGGCGCAGCTGCCGGGCTGGCACACCACGATCTTCCCGCCGTACTTTGTCGCGGGCGCCATTTACTCCGGTTTCGCAATGGTGCTGACGCTGATGATTCCGGTCCGGACGTTCTACGGGCTTGAGGACATCATCACCATCCGCCACCTCAACAACATGGCGAAGGTCACATTGGCGACCGGTATGATCGTCGGATACGGCTACATGTTCGAAGCGTTCTTCGGATACTACAGCGCCGACATCTATGAAAAATTCATGATCTGGAACCGGATGACCGGGCCCTATGCGGTCTTCTACTGGTGCCTGATCTTCTGCAACGTCATCACCCCGCAATTCCTGTGGATCAAAAAATTGCGCACGAGCCCTCTGATGCTGTGGGTGGTTTCGATCGTCGTCAATATCGGCATGTGGCTGGAGCGCTTCGTCATCGTCATCACGAGTTTGCATCGTGACTTCCTGCCGTCGAGCTGGGGCATGTACTGGCCGACCCGCTGGGACTGGGCGGTTTACCTCGGAACGCTCGGCCTTTTTATGACGTGCATCTTCCTGTTTGTCAGGGTTCTGCCCATGATCACGATCTTTGAATTGCGCATGCTGTTGCCGGGCGCGCGCGTGAAGGAGCCGGTCGCGCAATGAGCGCTCACGCTATCGAAGCCGATCCTCTGTACGGTCTGATGGCCGAGTTCGAAACCGCCGGCGAGCTGGTTGCCGCGGCGCGCGCCACACGAGAGGCCGGGTTCAAGAAGTTCGACGCATATTCACCTGTGCCCATCCATGAACTGGATGACGCCATGGACCTGCACGACAACCGCGTATCGCTTTTTACTCTGATCGGGGGGCTCATCGGTTGCTGCGGCGGCTTCGGGCTGGCGAGCTGGGTTGAAGCTGTGGCGCTGCCCCTTAATATCGGCGGACGCCCCTTCATCAGCGCACCCATGTACATCCCGATCACGTTCGAGTGCACGGTCCTGATCGGTGGACTGACCGCCGCCATCAGCATGATCCTCATGAATGGCTTGCCCTCGCCGTATCATCCGGTGTTCAACGTCGAGCGGTTCGCCGACGCGTCACGCAGCAAGTTTTTCCTGTGTATCGAATCGGGCGATCCGAAGTTCGACCGGTATCAGACGGTCAGCTTCCTCGAGGGGCTGAATCCGGAAGAAATCGCGGAAGTGGCCCGATGAAGAAGATTGTTCCCGTTGTGCTGTTCATCGTCGCCCTGGCGGGCTGTTCGCGCCTGGACATGCAGGACCAGCCGAAGTATCGTCCGCAGCGGCCGAGTAACTTTTTTGCGGATGGGCGCAGCGAGCGCCAGCCGGTTGAGGGCACGATCGCGCGCGGACAGCTCAATGAAGACACCGCCTTTTATGAAGGCAAGGACGCCGCCGGCAAAGATGTCGATGTTTTTCCGATCGCGGTTGACAAGACGGTAATCCTGCGCGGCCAGAACCGCTACGACATCTATTGCTCCCCATGCCACGGCCGCATCGGCAATGGGCTCGGCATGATCGTGCGCCGGGGTTTCAAGCAGCCGCCTTCGTATCACATCGATCGCCTGCGTAACGCGCCGGTCGGGCACTTTTACGATGTGATCTCCAATGGCTACGGGGCCATGTTGAATTATGCGGCGCAGGTGCAGCCGCGCGACCGCTGGGCGATCATCGCTTACATCCGCGCTTTGCAGTACAGCGAAAACGCGAACATCAACGATCTGCCGGCGGAAGCCCGGTCGAAGGTGCCTGCGACCAGTGCGCCTCCGGTGCCGGCGCAGGCGAACGAGCCGATTGCTCCTCCGGACTCCGATTTCGAGAACTTCCCTGCGCAGCCTGCGACGCCTTCGGGTGTGCCGGGCGCGCATGGCCCGGGCGCAGTGCCAGGAAAGCAACCAGAAAGATAATGACGACGACCGAACAAAGTTACGCACCTCCGGCGGGGCTGCTCGACAAGCTCAGCAAGTACAGGAACGTCGCCGGCTTTTTCGGGCTGGCCGGTCTCGCGGCGACAATTGCGGGCATCTGGCTCGCGAATCCGCAGCAGTTTTTGCGCTCTTATCTGTTTGGCGTGTTTTTCTGGCTGGGCATGGGTATGGGCTGTCTCGGTGTGCTCATGTTGCACATTGTTTCGGGCGGCGCCTGGGGTGTGATGATCCGGCGCGCGTGCGAAGCCGGATCGCGAGTGATCTGGGTGATGTGGCTGGCGCTCTTGCCGATCATCCTGATGCCCGAGAAGCTCTACTTCTGGGCTGATCCGGCCAATAGCTCCGACAAAATCGTCCAGCTCAAGCACCTCTATCTGAACGTCACGTTCTGGCGGATTCGCTGGGTGATCTACGGCATCGTCTGGATTGGCATCGCTCATCTGCTGAATAAATGGTCGAAGCTCGAAGACGAGACCAAATCGTGGAAGTATTCGAGCCTGATGGAGAAGCTGAGCGCACCGGGTATCGCCATCTACTTCTTTACGATGACGTTCGCGTCGATCGATTACCTCATGTCGCTCGACGTCACCTGGGCATCCACCATCTACGGCTTTCTTATCGTTGTTGGGCAGGCGCTCTCCGGAATGTCGCTCGTTGTGGCCGTCCTGATCCTGATGGGCAAGTTCGAGCCGATGGACCACGCGATCACCAGACGCCACCTGCTCGATCTCGGCAAGCTGATGCTGTCGCTCGTCATGCTCTGGGCGTACATGTCGTTTTCGCAGTACCTGATCATTTACTCCGGCAACCTGCCGCAGGAAATCACCTGGTACATTCGCCGTCTGAACGGCGGTTGGGAATGGGTCGGGACAATCCTGCTGGTGTTTCACTTCGCGCTGCCGTTCTCGCTGCTTTTGTCGCAGCAGTTGAAAATGAACCGGAACACGATCTGGAAAATTGCGGTGCTCCTCGTCGTTGTCCGGCTGGTCGACGTGTTCTGGCTGATTGAGCCGAATTTCACGAGCCTCGATCACCCGTCGTTCACGATTTCGTGGCTGGATTTCGCGGCGCCGATCGGATTCGGCGGACTGTGGCTGGCATTATTCTTCCGTGAGCTTCCGAAGCGGCCTCTGCTGCCGCTCGGGTATCCGGATCTCCAAAAGGCTTTGAATCATGGCAGAGAGCACTAACAATCCGAACAACCACGGCGTTCATGATCACGGTCATGAACCCGCCCATGAACATGCCGGTGTAGCGCATGAGCGGCGAGACGTCAACGTCTTTCAGATTTCGGCGTTTGGTATCGGGCTGTTGCTTGGATGCATCGTGGTCGTTTTCGCGATGTACGGCCTTTTCACGTTTTTGTTCAAGCGTGAGGACGCGAAAAATCTCGGCAATCCGACAGCGGCGATGAGCAGCGAGCGAATCACGCAACCGCCTGAGCCGCGCCTGCAGGCGGAGCCGAAGGTGGAATTGAAGGATCTGAAAGCGGATGAGGAAACGATCCTCACCAGCTATGGCTGGATCGATCCGAACAAAGGCATCGTCCGGATTCCGGTCGATCAGGCCATCGACATTGTTGCCCAAAAGGGTTTGCCGTCGAAGCCCAGCCCCACAGGTCTGGACAACGAGGGTTATCGAATGATTCCGGAGGACTCAAGCAGCGGGAGGACGCGGGAAAAGATTTCACAATGAACAACGTGTTGTCCAATTCGGGTCGGTTTGGTCTATGGTTGACGAACGCCGGCGGCGTTCTGCTGATGTGTGGAGCTCTGTTTGCTTCCGCGGCCTTCGCGCAGGATGCGGGCCCGACGCTCAATTCCCCGCGTAGCGCGCCCGTCGGCGACCTTCTCAATATGAAGGGCGTGGACCGCCCGAGCGCACTCTCCAGCGTCACGATCGAGCAGCGGCTCAATTCGCAAGTCCCGCTCGACACGGCGTTTAAGGACGAGTACGGCCAGCCGGTTCAGCTTGGCAAGTACTTCGGTCACGGCAGGCCGGTTGTGCTGGCGCTCGTCTACTATGAGTGCCCGATGCTCTGCACCCAGATTCTGAACGGTATGGTGCGGGCGGCGAAAGTTCTGACCTTCACACCGGGCAAGGACTACGATGTCGTCGCGATCAGCTTCGATGCGCGCGAAACGCCGAAGCAGGCGCTCCTGAAAAAGGCCGTTTACATGAAGGATTACGGCCACCCGGAGACCGCGAACGGATGGCACTTTCTGACCGGCGGTCCGGATTCGATCAAGAAGGTCACGGATGCGGTCGGCTTCAAATACAAGTGGGACGTTTACACCGCGACATTTGCCCACGCGAGCGCGATTTACGTCCTGACTCCGGAAGGAAAGCTTTCCAAATATTTTTACGGCATCGAGTACTCGCCGAAGGAATTGCGCCTTGGCCTTGTCGAGGCATCCGAACACAAGATCGGGAATGCGGTGGACCAGGTGCTGCTCTTCTGCTATCACTTCGATCCGACTTCGGGAAAGTACACGTTCGTTGCAATGCAGATTTTGCGCGCGGCGGGAGCCGCGACGGTGCTGATGCTGGGGGGATTTGTGTTTATCATGCTGCGGCGAGACAAGCAGAAAGGGAAACGGGCCGCTTAACAGAATATGGAGCCAAGGAGTTTCCAGCTTTTTCCGGAAGCGGCATCGTCGATCGCCGGCCAGGTGGACGGGCTATACGCCTACCTCGTCCTGGTTAGCGCGTTTTTCTCGCTGCTGATCGCCTTCCTCGTCGTCTTCTTTGCCGTCAAGTATCGCAAGCGCAGTGACGAGATTCCACGCCCGGTCGACGAGCACTCGATCGGCGGCATGGTTCTCGAAATCGTGTGGTCGGTGATTCCGCTCGGCCTTTCGATGGTCATGTTCGCCTGGGGCGCGAGTATCTTCTTTAGCGAGTCGCGGCCGCCGGCGGATTCGCTGGATGTCTATGTCACCGGTAAGCAATGGATGTGGAAGATCCAGCACATCGAGGGCGCGCGCGAGATCAACGAACTGCACGTGCCCGTGAATCGCAACGTCCGGCTGACACTGACGTCGGAAGATGTCATTCACGATTTTTACGTGCCCGCTTTCCGCACCAAGACCGATGTGCTGCCGGGCCGGTATACGACGGAATGGTTCCGGCCGACGAAGGTGGGCGCGTACCACATCTTCTGCGCGGAGTATTGCGGAACCAAGCACTCCGGCATGATCGGGACGGTTTACGTGATGAACGCGGCCGATTACAACACTTGGCTGGGCGAGGGCAGTGGTGAAGGTTCGATGGCCGAGCAGGGTCAGTCGTTATTCAATCAGCTCGGCTGCGCAACCTGCCATGCCAGCGCCATCAACAAGGGCAACGGCCGCTGTCCGAATCTCAACGGATTGTTCGGAACCACGGTTGAATTGAAAGACGGATCGAAGACCCGCTTCGACGAGTCGTATATTCGTGAGTCCGTGCTGTATCCACAGTCGAAGATTGTGGCGGGCTACGACGACATCATGCCCACTTTCAAAGGGCTGATCACAGAAGACGGCCTGTTGAAGCTGGTCGAATACGTGAAATCACTCGGGCCGAGGAATGGAACGCAGACTTCGGCGACCCCGGCGGCGACGGAGACGAGCGCATCGCAGCCGAAGACGCCCAATCAGGACAGAACCAGTCCGCAGGCGAATTCGCGCCCGGGGAACAGGTAAGTAAGGCAAATCAGTATGATTACGGCGACACTCCCGGAAAAACCGAAAAAGAATTACCTCAATCAGACCGAAGGGCTGAAGAGCTGGCTGCTGACGCACGACCACAAGCGTATCGGCATCCTCTACCTCATGGGCGTCACGTTCTTCTTCTTCCTCGGTGGATTGTTCGCGGTGCTGATCCGGCTCGAACTGGCAACGCCGGCCGGCGATCTCGTGGAGTCGAATACCTACAACAAATTCTTCACGATGCACGGGATCATCATGGTGTTTCTTTTCCTCATCCCGTCAATCCCCGCGGTGCTGGGGAACTTTCTTATACCGCTGATGATCGGCGCCAAAGACGTCGCGTTTCCGAGGCTGAATCTGTTGAGCTGGTACGTCTACATGGTCGGCGGCTTGTTCGTGCTGACCGTGCTGTTCTTCGGCGGCGTCGATACCGGCTGGACATTCTACACGCCTTTCAGTACCTCGTACTCAAATGGATATGTGATCGCGTCGGGGCTCGGGATCTTCATCGCGGGATTTTCGTCGATTCTGACGGGGCTCAATTTCATTGTCACCATTCACCGCATGCGCGCACCGGGGCTCACGTGGTTCCGTCTGCCGCTGTTTGTCTGGGCGCATTATGCGACCAGCATGATTCAGGTGCTCGGCACTCCGATCATCGCCGTGACACTCTTCCTGTTGGTGCTCGAGCGCGGGCTGCACATAGGCTTCTTCGATCCGGCTTATGGCGGAGACCCGGTCCTGTTCCAGCACATGTTCTGGTTCTACTCGCATCCGGCGGTCTACATCATGATTCTGCCATCGATGGGCGTGGTCACCGAGATCATCACGACGTTCAGTTCCAAGAAGCCGTTCGGTTACACGTTCATCGCGTTTTCGAGCGTCGCGATCGCGGTTTTCGGATTCATCGTCTGGGGCCATCATCTGTTCGTCAGCGGCCAATCCGTGTATGCCGGCATGGTGTTCTCGATCCTCAGCTACGTGGTCGCAATTCCATCGGCGATCAAGGTCTTCAACTGGACCGCCACCATGTACAAGGGCTCCGTCCGGCTGACGACCCCGATGCTGTACGCGATGGGTTTCATCGGCCTGTTTACAATCGGCGGTCTGACCGGATTGTTCCTCGCGTCGCTCGGTATGAACGTCCACCTGACCGATACCTACTTCGTGATTGCGCACTTCCATTACGTGATGGTCGGCGGCGCGATCATGGGATTCCTCGGCGGCATCCATTACTGGTGGCCGAAGATCTTCGGCAAAATGTACAACGAGGGCTGGTCGAAGCTCTCGGCCGTGATCGTGTTCATCGGCTTCAACCTCACCTTTTTCCCGCAGTTCCTGCTGGGATACATGGGCATGCCGCGCCGCTATCACGCGTATCCTCCTGAGTTCCAGGTGCTGAACGTGCTGTCTTCGGCCGGCGCGTCGATTCTGGGCGTGGGGTATCTGATTCCGTTCTGTTATCTGCTCTGGTCGTTGAAGTATGGTCCGGACGCGCCGCCGAATCCGTGGGGCGCCGCGACCCTCGAATGGCAGACCGCGTCGCCACCGCCGACCGAGAACTTCCCGGTCACGCCCGTCGTGACGCAGGATGCGTATACGTACACCACAGAGGAGGTTGTGCACGTTGGCTAGCCAGGTTGTTAATCCTCAGGGCGCGGCGCTGCAGCAGGATTCCGCCCTGCAGCATCACTTCGAAAAGGCGGAGCAGCAAAAAGACGCTTCGACGATCGGAATGTGGGTGTTTCTTGTCACCGAAGTCATGTTCTTCGGCGGCATGTTTCTGGCGTACTTCGTCTATCGCCAGTGGTATCCGGCTGCTTTCGCGGCGGCCAGCAACAACACTTCTCTCTGGATCGGCGCGACGAACACGACGGTCCTGATCTGCAGCAGCTTGACGATGGCGCTGGCGGTGCACTTTGCTTCATTGGGCAAGCAGAAACTGATTGTGCTGTTCCTTCTGCTCACACTGCTGCTGGGGAGTGTGTTCCTTGGCGTCAAAGGATACGAGTATTACGACAAGTGGGTCAAGCACGAAGTTCCGGGGCATAACTTCGATTGCCGCGATGAAGCCGGCAAACCCTGCGAGGACGCGGCGCACACGCCCCTGTTCTTCGCGCTCTACTTCGGCATGACCGGATTGCACGCGACGCACATGATCGTCGGCGCCGGGATCATCCTTGTGCTGATCTGGAAAGCGAGTAAAGGCGCTTACGGCCCAGCATGGTATACCCCCGTCGAGCTATTCGGGCTTTACTGGCATTTCGTCGACATCGTCTGGATCTTCCTCTTCCCACTGCTCTACCTGATCGACCGGTCAGGGGCGCCGAAGTGACAGTAAACAAGGATTGAGAATGGCCTCACACGCAGCAGATACGGATACAAGCAAGCATAGCCACCACGGCGGCGAGCACCATATCGTCCCCAAACGGATTTACTTTGCGGTTTTCTTTGCGCTGATCGTGCTGACGTGGGTCACGACGTTCGTGTCCCGCGTGGACCTTGGCCGCTGGAACATTTTCGTCGCGCTGGCAATCGCTATTTGCAAGGCATCGCTCGTCGTGTTGTTCTTCATGCACATCTGGTATAGCAGCAAGCTTACGAAGATGATCATCTCCTGCGCCGTGTTCTGGTTGATACTGCTGCTGTTCATCACGATGACCGATATCTGGACGCGAAACCTGATGGGCGTGCCAGGCCGCTAGTCCTGCGGGCTAGAGCAATACCCCGGAGAGCTTCTCCTTGATCTGGTCCGTCGTGAAGGGCTTGCGTACATAGCCGGTCGCGCCGAGTTGGACCGCCTCCATCACCTTTCCCTGGCCGCCTTCGGTCGTGATCATAATCACGGGTACGGTCTTCAGGTGCGGCATTTCTTTGATGCGCGCCAGAAGCTGAAGTCCATCCATTTGCGGCATGTTGATGTCCGACAGGATCAGGCCGAAAGCCCGGTTCTTCAGTATGTCCACCGCTTCGACGCCGTCGCCGGCCTCACTGATCTCGCCGATGTTGAGATCGGTCTGACGCAAAACACGCTGCAGGATCTTGCGGATGGCGGCGGAGTCGTCCACGATGAGTACATCCAGTGGGGGGCTAATTGTCATGTTGTCCTCGCTAAGGACATCGGCTCCCAACCGGACGAACTTTAGGAAAGAATTAGCCGCTCAAACAACGTACCGACGCGCCGATAAGAATCTCAGGCAGGCAGTGTATGGCTCAGTTTTCGATAGCGCCCCCGCAGTCCGCGGCAGTCGCGGCGGGGACGGGGAATACCGTCTCGTCGAAGCCGACGAATGCGGCCCCCACGAAGGAGGAGCTGGACTATAACCGGTCCGTTTCGGCGGCCGTACAGACGCTGAATCAAATCAGATACGCCGGAGATGGGCGCGAAGTGACGATTTCGCTGGATCAGGCAACGCGGCGGCCGGTGGTCAAGGTCGTGGAGACCGCCACCAACGAAGTGATCCAGCAGTGGCCCACTCAGTACGTCTTGCAGCTTGCCGCCGATAGTCAGAAAAGCGAAGGGTAATTCAGGTGACGCGGCACGGCGCACCTAAAGCTCTTGAAGAGAAACCATGAATCCCTATTTCGAGCAGACGATCCTGAGCGCCGATCCGATTGAATTGACGGCAATGGTGTATCAGTGCGCAATTGCCCGCGTGCGAGAGGCTCGCGAACACCTGCGGAACAGGCGAATCGCGGATCGTTCGGCGTCGATCATGCGGGCCTATGCCGCATTGGCGGAGTTGTTGGCGGCGCTGCGTCCCGAGTCGGCCCCGGAATTCGTCGCACGAATGCAGGGACTATATGGATACATGCAGCAACGTTTGCTGGATGCGAATACGCAACAGGCTGACGAGCCGCTCGAGGAAGTTCTTGGCCTGCTGAGCACCCTGGCGGAAAGTTGGTCGATCGTAGCTGCCCGGATGCGGAGCCCGGAGCCCGAAATGGTTCCTTTGGCCACCCACCAGGACGCGGGTCGAGTGGCGATTCACGCCTGAAGTTCGCTCGCAGCAGGCTTTGGAGCCAAGCCGGACTCGATAATGCGCGCGAGCCCGAGCCCTCCGCTGTTTGCCAGTGCTTTAGCCAGTTCGTCTTCTCCGAAACCAGATGCGGTCGCCGCCGCGTCATCGTCCTCCGTTCCGAGCCAGCTCGATCCATCCTCATGGATGGAATGCAGCATCTGACCGATCAGGAGCGACTCGAAATCTTTCGCCGCGGTGTGTGCCTTCGGCGGATTCGCGGAGTCCGTTTGCCAGCGATCCGGCGCGCTCACAGGATAAGCGATGTTCATCAGATTACCTCCAGTTCGGCATCCAAAGCTCCGGCGGCGCGCAGGTTCTGAAGTATCGCGATGATGTCGCGCGCCGACGAGCCGATCGCAGTCAAGCCCCTGACAAGTTCGTCGACGGTCGCCCCTTCTTTCAAAACGACGTTCTTCGCGGGCTCATCTTTTGCGGCTACTGCGACCTGCGGGACGACCTCCGTCTGGCCTTGCGACAGCGGGCCCGGTTGCGATACCTGCAATTGCGTTTGAATTTCCACGGAAAGATTGCCGTGCAGGATGGCGACAGGCGCGATGCGGACATCCTTACCCATCACGATGGTGCCGGTTCGCTCGTTGACGACGATTTTCGCGGGTGTGTCGACGTCGATCCGGAGTTCCCCCAGAGCGGCGATGAATTCGGCCATGCGCGGCTTCCATTCGCTTGGGGTATCGACGTCGACGAGCGCCGCATTTTCTGTCTTCGCCACTGCGCCGAATTGCTTGTTGATGGCGGCGGCGATGTGGGAAGCCGTCGCGAAGTCCTGATTGCGAAGCTGCAGCCGGACGTGCGACGTGGGTTCGACTGAGGGCGCCGGGCGCTCGATGGTTGCCCCGTTTGGCACACGGCCGACGGTCGGATGGTTCACGGTTTGCACGTTCCCTCCCCGGCCGGCCACGAAGCCGCCCGTCACGACCGGGCCCTGGGCGACTGCAAAGACCTGCCCGGTCGCGGAATGAAGCGTCGTCATCAACAGCAGACCGCCCTGCAGATTGGTCGCATCGCCGATCGCGGCAGCCGTTACGTCGATCTTCGTGCCCGGCTGCCCGAAAGGTGGCAAGGTCGCGGTGACCATGACGCTGGCGGTATTGGCAACCTTGATGAGCGTGGGATTGACCGTAATACCCATTCGTTCGAGCATGTTCGCCAGGCTTTGGGTGCCGAAGATCGTCTGGACTTTGTCGCCGGTTTTGTTGAGTCCGACGACGAGGCCATAGCCGACGAGCTGGTTGTCGCGGATGCCTTCAACGGAGGTGAGGTCCTTGAGGCGTGAGTTGGCGTGGAGCGCGGTGGCGAGCGTGAGCAGGAGCAGCAGATGTCGCATGGTTAGAAAGGAAGAAGGCCGAGAATCAACCGGTAGAGGAAATTCGGCCGCCGGATGGCGTCACCGACAATGCCTTTTCCATTGACGCGAATTTCCATATCGGCGACCTGCGTAGAGCCGATCGTGTTTGTCGTCGTGATGTCAGCCCCCCGGATGATGCCGCGCACGGTAATGGCCTGTTGCTCGGAGTTGACCTGAAGATCCTTCGAGCCCTCAATGTAGAGAAGCCCGCCCGGCAGCACTTTGACGACACGCGCGGTCAAGACGGCATTGAGGGTGGCGGCCCGGGATGTCGTGCCGGTGCCGTTGAGCTTCTGGTCGCCCGATTGGGTGAGCAGGTTGGACAGGGCTCCTTTGGCCGCTTTCGGCCCGGCAAGAGACGAGATCGAGGCGTTGGCGCTGGAAGCGCGCTCGGTGGTGCTCGCGCCGCTCGCGGCCGCGTTGATGGTTTCGGTGACGACGATGGTAACGACATCGTTCACCTGGCTCGCCCGCACATCGCGCGCGAGATCATTCAGACGCGCGACGGGGCTCCAGAGCGAGCCCGGGAGAGCGCCCGTCGCTTCGTCATCCTGCGCGGCCGATGCACTGTTGAGGTAGCGGTCCAGTGTGGAAGGCTCGACTGTTTTCTGCTTCTTCTTCGGATTGGGAGTTGCTCCGGATGCCAGCGCGGCGGCGACGAGCGCGACGATCATCGTTCTCATGGATTGAACCTCTCCGGGATGACGATGAGGGCTTTTCCCTCGGCGTCGATGCGGGCTTTGAAATTTCTTCCGGCGGAGGGGTTACGCAGCTCGATCAGATCGCCTGCGTGCGCCTCCGCCTCGGCAAGAGCTTCGAAGCGAAGGCGGGCACGGCCGCTGTCGACTTCGACGGTTACGACATCGCCTTTGTGCACCAGTGATGGTTCGATGAGGTCAGCCGGGGTGATCGGCGATCCAGCCCGGATCGACCGGCGAGGCACTTTCCCGACAATATCTTCAACGCTTGAAAGGGCTTTGGCGCCCGAAACAGCAAGCCGCACGGTTTGCAGATCGAGCGAAGCAGGGCCGATCGGCACGCCGGGCGGAAGATCCTTATTTGCTACGGCTACCTGCGAGTCGATGGAAAGCTCGACGCGGGCCCAGATCGCGAATTGCAGCGTGTCTCCGTATTTCACGGCGCCGCGCCAGAGCTGAATGCCTGGCACGTCCTTGAGGCCGGATGGGGCGGCTGGCTCGAGCCCTTCCCTGGAAAACACAATCGAGCCCACGGGGGTTTCCCCTCGGGAGAGTTCCAGTATGCGAAGCGTTACCCCCGGCGGAAGGGAGCCCTTCATGGCGGCGATGACCTCATCGCGGTCGAGGGGCTTCATTCGCAATTCGAAGCAGATATCGTCGAAATCGCCGGCGGGGATGCCGTTGCTCCGCGCGATGCGTCGCAACTCGGCGGCGGCGAAGGTTCGCTTTGTCCCGGGGGTGGGGGCGAACCCGATTATGAGGGTGCTGGGCAATGCGGAAAAGCGAGCATCGGCGCGCGCCAGATCCGCGCCGTGGATGCGATCCCCGGTCACCGGGCGGCAAGCGGCTTTGGCGAGCAACGCCCCGGCAGCCGCGAAAATGAAGAGCGCCTTCAGCATCGCGCTAACGAGTGAGATTGTTGACCTGCGAGTACATGTCGTCGGCGGCCTTCACGACTTTCGAGTTGGCTTCGTAGGCACGCTGGCTGCTGATCAGGTTGATGAATTCGTCAACGACGCTGACGTTCGATTGTTCGACGTAACCTTGCAGGATGGACCCGAGGCCGTCGGTTCCGCCGGGCGGCCCGACAATAGCTGTGCCGGATGCATCGGTCGGCGAGTAGAGGCCTTGCCCGAGGGAATCGAGTCCCGCGGGATTCTGGAAGTTGGCGAGAGTGATTTGGCCGCCGGTCTGCGCGGCCGTCTGACCGGGGAGATTGTAACTGACAGTGCCGTCCGCGGCAATGTTGATGGATTGCGCAGCCGGAGGAATCGTGATCTGCGGTTGCAGCAGATCACCGTTCGCAGTGACGATGTTGCCGGTGGCATCCAGATGGAAAGAACCGGCTCGCGTGTAAGCCAGATCGCCGCTGGGACGGGTGATCTGGAAGAAGCCGCGTCCCTGAATGACCATATCGAGCGGATTGCCGGTGTTGGAGAAGTCACCCTGCTGCAGGATGATTTCATTCGAGACAGCGCGCACGCCAAGGCCGAGTTGCAGGCCGGTCGGGACGATCGTCGTCGCGCCTGCCTGGGCGCCGGGCTGAACCGTGGTCTGGTACATGAGGTCCTGAAACTGCGCGCGCCGGGATTTGTAGCCGACGGTGTTCGAATTCGCGAGATTGTTCGCGATGTTGTCGATGTTCATCTGTTGAGCGGTCATGCCGCTCGCGGCGCTGTAGAGAGCTCTTATCATTCCTTTTCACCGTGCACAACAGCCTGCCGGCGAGCGTTCCTGCGGTTGCTTTATCCCGGATAAGACTGACCGAGTGTCCCGCTCGTGGTCTGGCTTGCGCGCTCCTTTCCTGGCCTGTACGTTTACTCGTTGCTAACCTGCACTTCTCACCCGAAAGACGCGGGCACGAGTGCCCGCGGCACAACCAACGCCGGCAACTCCTGCCAGGGTGGCCGGTCTTGAAACGGTGAGACATGCGCGGCTAAGTCGTCACGCGTGCTACTTCCTGAATGGCTTTCTGGTTCAGGTCATTGCCGATACTCATGGCCTTCTGCAGCATTTCGAACTGGCGCATGATTGCGACCAGACGGACAGCCGACTCCGCGGCTCCGACATTCGATTGCTCGAGCTTTCCCTGCAGTACGGTCCCTGTCCCCGGTTTGCTCTTGCTGCTATTCACCGGGACGAAATAGTTCGCACCTGCTTTGTCCAGCTCCCCATGGTTGAACGATGAAATGTCGATACGACCGGCGGCGGCCCCCGATTGTTGAATCGTGCCGTCCGGCAGTACATCGACCGGCACGTTTGGGGTGAGTTGAATGGTCCCGCCGCCTTGTGCGCGAACGGGGCTTCCATCCAGAGTTGTCAATACCCCCCCGGCGGAGACACGGAACCTGCCGTTCCGCGTATAGCGCACGCCTGCTCGTGTCTCGATCGCGAACAGGCCGTCACCGTCGATCGCAAAATCGAGAGGATTCGCCGTATTGAGGATCGTGCCTTGAGCAAGGTCCGTCCAATGCGTCTGAATGAGCGGAAGGGTCTCGACGTCGCCGGTTTGCGGATCGGCCGAAGCGTCGCTGCCTGTATAGAGGCTGAAGAATTCGCGGTCTGCTTTGAAGCCGCCGGTTTCGACGTTGGCCAGATTGTTGGCCAGCATTTCCAGGGATTCCATGCGGGCGCGCATGCCGCTTGCGGCGGCGGTAGAGATTCCGTCCATATTTTCGACAAGTCCCAATGCAGCCCGCTGGCCGAAATGAAGAAATTGAATAAATTCCTCTAAATCAGGCGGAGACGGCCGATACGTTCGTTGAGGAGATACGTCGAAACGCCAAAATTTTGGCGTTTTCAGCCAGATTGGCAAAATACTGTCCCGCTGCGGCCGCCTAACCGCTTGATTCGCTGGCGAAGCGGTTTGGCGCGGGGCCTGCTTATTCTGCCGCGTGGTTTTACCGGTCGCTCTCCCGCCACAGCCGCAACTTATCTCGGATACGCCGACTGTGGCCGCTGCCGCGCCTGGCGCCACTGGCGATCCTCTCGCGATTTTTCAGCAATTGGTGGCTCAGATTGTGGCGCAGGCGGGATCCACGGACGCGAGCGAAGTGCCCCCTCCGGCTTCAGGAAAAACGCCGGCATCGCCTCCACCTGCGTCTGTCGCGGCGGATCAAGCGCCGCCAAACACACGGGTGCTGCCCATGTCCCCGTTGCCGTCCGCCGACATGCTGGCTACCTTGCAAAATATCCCCAAAACCAGAAGAACTGAGCCATTGGGGAAACCTTTGCCGCCGAGTGATGAGAAAAAGCGGCCTTTGTTCGCCGCGCCGGTGACGTTGCCGCCACCGCTATTGTTGCCTCAGGAAGTTGCGGCGCCATCCATGGCTCCGGGCGCCAAAGCAGAACGGCTTGCGGGACCGGCACAGGAAGTAATGCCGTTGCCCGCACAACTCCCGATCCTTGAGGTCCGGCTCCACACGCGCCAGGCGGATTCACCGGCGTCCCCGCACCCTCAGGCCGCTCCTGAAGCGACGGCGAAGCCGGCGGCTGAGCAGGCTCCGCTGGAAGGTCAGGCGAATCCAGATCGTGGTCAGAGTGATGGGCGCGCCGCTCAGATCCGAATCGACAGCAAACCCGCGGTTGATCTGCAGCAGCACGGTGGTGGTGTAGCGGCTGTGACCGCGACTGTTGCGCATCCCTCTGTGCATTCCGGGTCTGGCGCCGCAGCAGGATCTGAAAGCCAAACTGTTGCTACGGCGGTTCCTGCGCCGCCTGACATCCGGGATACGAGGCATGAGCCGGTGGTCAACAGCGCTTTGCCAGTCCCGGAGCCTGTTCCTGCCGAGCCGAAGACGCAGCCGTCGATGCGATCGTTCGCCGTCGAATTCACGCCGGATGGCGCGCACGACATCAAAGTCCGCCTTTCGGAACATTCGGGGGAAGTGCATGTTTCGCTGCACGGCACGGACCCGGTTCTGGCCGGCCGTGTGCGCGAGGGTGTGACTGATCTTGTCGGGGCACTCTCGACGGCCGGGTACGATGCCGAGGCATGGACCCCGGGACAAGGCCAGCAGTCTTCGCGGCGTCCGCCTGATGAGGAGAGGGCCGGGCGCAGGAAGTCCGGCACCTCGGATGAAGAGTTCAGCGGCATGCTGCAAACACCAATTGAGGAGATCGCATGAGTTCCATCGCCAATCCGGTTACATCATCGAGCGCGAGTCCGGCCGTGGGGCCGCAGGCGCCGCCGAGTGCTTCCAGGCCAGGAAGTCCACTGGCCGACGAAAGCACGTTCCTGCGGCTGCTTGTCTCGCAACTGCAGAATCAGGACCCGCTTAACCCGGCGGATAGCACTCAGTTTGTGTCGCAGCTGACGTCCTACAGCCAGCTCGAGCAGCTCATCAACATCGACAAGAACACGACCCCGGTGAATCAGCCGGATGACGGGACGAACACGACCACGTCTGCCCCAGCAGCATAACCAATAGAGAACAAATATGGGAACAGCCTTTTCAAACGCACTCTCCGGACTAACCGCCAACGCGCTGGCGATCGATGTGGTCAGCGGCAATCTGGCTAATCAGAATACGTTCGGCTACAAAGCCAATCAGGTTTCGTTCGAGGACCTCGTGAACCAGAGTCTCGGTTCGCAGTTCGGCACGAACCTGGTCGGCGGATCGGCGATCCCGATCTCCAGCCGCGCCTTCTCGCAAGGCGCCGTTAACGCTACCGGTCAGCCGTACGACGCGGCGATTCAGGGTAACGGTTTCTTCCTTCTTCGGCGGACAGATGGACAACAGGCGTTCACGCGGGCGGGCAATTTTCAACTCGATGCGAACGGACATCTGCTCTCGCAGGCTGGGGACGCGGTTGAAGGATGGAATGCCGTGAACGGCGTGATCAATACCAATGCTGCCCCGGCTAATATTGTGCTCCCGGTGGCGGGAATTCGCACGCCGTTTGCAACCACTCAGTTCAGCCTGAATGTGAACCTGAATGCGAATGCGACGGTGGGCTCCGCCGATGCCACGTACAGCTCGCCGATGCAGGTGGTGGACTCGCTGGGGACGACCCATGTCCTCACGGTGACGTACACGAAGTCCGCGGCCGGAAGTTGGGACTATTCGATCACGGCGCCGGCGGCGGATTTGACCAATCCGGGAAATCCGCCGAGTCCGATCGCGTCAGGGACGCTGACCTTCGACACCAGCGGGCATCTCACGAGTCCTCCGGCCGGATCGCCGGTTCAAGTGGTTTTGCAGGGTCTGGCGGATGGCGCAGCGGACCTGCCGATGACGTGGAATCTCTACGATGCGGCGGGCAACGGGCAGATTACCCAGTTCGATCAGGCGTCCACCAATCTGGCGAGCTCGCAGGACGGTGTGCAGGCCGCTCAGTTCACGGGCATCGCGATCGGCGACAATGGACAGCTCTCGGCTACGTACTCCAACGGCGACAAAGTGGAGGTGGGGCAGCTTGCGCTGGCATCGATACTCAATCCGAGCTCGATGGTGGACCTGGGTAATAACAGCTTCGGAATAACGTCGGAGACCGCTACACCGACGATTGGAACGCCCGGCACCGGATCGCGCGGAGCCATTACGGGAGGGGCGCTCGAATCCTCGACTGTGGACATCGCGAAGGAGTTCACCAACCTGCTTGTCTACGAGCGTGGGTATCAGGCGAATTCCAAGGTTGTGACGACGGAAGACCAGGTGGTGCAGACGACGCTGGCTCTGATCGGGACCTAGTGATGGACCATGACGGCGCAGGAAGAAGTCGCGCACATCGGCAACGTTGCAATCGAGGTCGAAGTGCAGCTCGATTGCCGGTGGTTGAAGCTTTCGGAGATTCTCGCGCTGGAAGAAGGCAGCATCATCGAGCTGAATCGGTCCGCGGGCGAGAACATCGATGTCTTCGTCGGGAAGAAGCTGATCGCCTCCGGAGAGATCGTGATCATCGAGAGCGCGATGGGCGTCCGAATCACCGACTTCAACTTTGAACGGTAAACAAAATGGATGCGGTGCAACCATTGGCGGCGGTGGTTCTGGTAATGGCCCTGCTCGGCGGCGTCCTGGTGATGTTGCGGAGGCGCGGGGTCGTTTCGTTCGATTCGCGGGCGACGGCGCGGCGGATGGTCGTTGTTGAACGGGTCGCGCTGGGGCCGCAGCACGCGCTGCATTTGGTGCGGACGAGCGGCCGGCTGTTGCTTGTCGCGACCTCGCCAGGCTCCTGCCAACTGCTCGACCACACGGCTGATGACGAGGCGACGTTATGAAGCCTCTGCTGCCGGCGGGGCAAGCCGCCTTGAGCGCGCCGATGCAGATCATTCTGCTGATGACGGCGCTCACGCTGCTACCCGCGCTGATCATGTCCGTGACGCCGTTCCTCCGAATCTCGATCGTGCTGCACTTCCTGCGGCAGGCGCTGGGAACGCAGAGCGCGCCGTCCAATCAGGTGCTGATCGGGCTTTCGCTGTTTCTGACAGCCGTGACGATTCAGCCGATGGTCGCGCAAATCTATAAGGAAGCCTGGGAGCCGGTTGAGCGTGGGGACATCACCGCCACGCAGGCGTATGACATCGGCAGCAAGCCGCTCAAGGCCTATCTCAGCCGCTTCGCGCGAGAAAAGGATGTCCGCCTTTTCGTCGATCTCACGCACGCGCCGGCGCCCCGAACGGCGGCCGATCTCGACTTGCAAGTGCTTGCGGCGGCATACATCCTCTCGGAAATGCGCGCCGGCTTCCAGATCGGGGCCGTCATCTTTCTGCCATTCCTGCTGATCGATATTGTCGTCGCGTCGGTCACGCTCTCGATAGGCATGGTGCAGCTGCCGCCCGCCATGGTTTCGGCGCCTTTCAAGCTGTTGTTGTTCGTCCTGGTCGACGGCTGGAATCTCACGGTCGGGTCGCTGATGAAAGGATTTTTCGCATGACGCCTGAGTCGGTTGCGCACATCGTCGGCCAGATGTTCATGGCGGCGTTCTGGATCAGCGCACCGCTGCTTGCCGTCGGGTTCGTAACCGGAGTCGCCGTGAGCCTGATCCAGGTGCTCACGTCGATTCAGGACAGCGGCTTCAACGCCATCCCGCGGCTGATTGCGTTTCTGGGCGGGAGTCTGGTGATGATGCCCTGGATGGTCCATCGGGCGATGGCGTACACGATCGGCATTCTGGGGGACCTCAGCCGTTATGGGCGTTGACTCCCTCGTGAGCTCGTTCATGAACGACACCACGCTCTTCGGGTTCCTGTTCATGCTGGCGCGGATATCCGGCGTGTTCGCGTTTTTGCCACTGGCGGCGTTTCGCGCCACCCCCGACGCTCCGAAGATTGTGCTGTCGCTCGCCATCACGCTGATGCTGAGGGCCCAGTGGAAGGCGGTTCCGGCATCCGCAATGACGGTGGGCGGAGTCGTCGCCGGGCTGGCGGGGGAAGCGGCGCTGGGTGTGGCGATCGGTGTCTCGCTGGCAATCGTGTTTGAAGTGTTTCAAATGGCGGCGCAGGCCGTAAGCCTGACGGCGGGATTCGGGTACGCGTCCACGATCGATCCGACCAGCGGCGCGGATTCGACCGTGCTGCTCACGATGGCGCAACTGACCGCCGGATTGCTCTTCTTTGCATCCGGCGCGGACCGGTTGCTCGTCAAGGCCCTGTCCGAAAGCGTGCGCCTCGCCCCGCCGGAATCGTTCAAAGCGGACCGAACGGCCGCGCTCGCGTTAATCCAGTTTGGCGGGACCATTTTCACGGCGGGACTGCGGCTCGCCGCGCCCGTGACGGCGCTGCTTCTGCTCGCGGACGCGGCGCTCGCGGTGCTGGGCCGGGTGCAGGCGCAGCTTCATCTGATCAGCCTGACTATGCCGGTGAAACTCGCCGCGACGATGCTGATTCTTTCCGTGACGGTTGCGCTGCAGCCGGGATTCTTCAACTCCCTGGTGAGCGCATGGGCGCATGTCGTGGAAGGCATTTTGCGGAGCGGGCACTGACATGCCGGATTCTTCGCAGCGGACTGAAGCCGCCACGCCGCGGCGCCTGCAAAAGGCGCGGGAGGAGGGCAACTTTCCGGCGGCGCGGGAGTTTGTGTCGGCGGTTCAGTTCTTCTCTTTCACACTGCTGGCCGCGGCTTACTTTCCGGCGTGGATTCAGGCGGTCGAGCCGGCATTCCGCTCCGGGCTGCGGCAGGCGTTTTCCGCCTCGCTCACGCCGGAGCAGTTGATTGCAATCTTTTTGCGGCTGTCCGGCGCCGTTTTGCGACCTTTGGCTCTCATCGGGCTCGCGCTGGTCGTGATTACGGTCTTTTTCCAGATGGCATCGACGAATATGGGCGTCAGCCTCGCGCGGCTGAGCCCGCGGTTCGATCGCCTGAATGTCCTGAAAAAACTCAAAGATTTGCCGGGCAACAATCTCGCCGCGCTGCTCCAGGCCGCGGTGATGATTCCGGTGATGTTCTGGCTGACGTGGACTCTGGTCCGCGATCGTCTGCCGGAGTTGTTGCGGCTTCCCATGATGCCGGTAACGGCAGGCGCGGCGGCTGCCGGGCTGCTGATCAGAGATGCGCTGCGTAAAGCGGCGATCGCACTCCTGCTGCTGGGAGCCGTGATGCTGGTGCGGGAGCGTGCGCGGTACAGCCGCCGGCTGCGCATGACGAAACAGGAATTGCGCGACGAAGCCAAAGAGACCGACGGAAACCCGCACACGAAGGCGCGCATCCGGCGTCTGCAGCGCGATCTCCGGCGTCGCAACATGATGCGCGATGTCGCGAAGGCGACAGCGGTGGTGGTAAATCCAACACACTATGCGGTGGCAATCCGTTACGACCAGGCGACAATGGCGGCGCCGCAGGTGGTGGCGAAGGGCCGCAATTACCTTGCCGCGCGCATCCGCTTGCGCGCGACCGAAAATCTCGTGCCGATTATTGAGAATCCTCCGCTGGCGCAGGCACTATACAAATCCGTGGAGGTCGGGCAGGAGATTCCGGCGCACCTCTACCGGGCGGTGGCGGAGATTCTGGCGTACATCTTCAGGCTTATGGGGCAGAGGACGGGAGAGCGAAGATAGATGACGCCGGCCGCCGCACAGCCACGCAACGCGAAGCTCTCGCTTGAAGCGCTCAGCGAACTCGCCGTCCCCGGCGCGGTACTGGCGATCGTGGTCGCGCTGATCGCGCCAATGCCGAGCTTCCTGCTCGATCTGCTCATCGTCGCGGACATCATGATGTCGGTGATCGTCCTGATGGTGGCGATGTATATAACCAAACCGGTCGACTTCAATGTATTCCCCACGACCCTGCTGCTGTTGACGCTGTTCCGCCTGGCGCTGAACGTGTCGTCGTCGCGGCTGATTCTGCTGAATGGGCACACGGGAGTCAACGCCGCCGGCGATGTGATCCAGGCGTTTGGAAACTTTGTCGTCGGCGGGAATTACATTATCGGGGCGGTGATTTTTCTTGTGCTGATCAGCATTCAGTACATCGTGATCAACCACGGCGCAGTGCGCATTTCCGAGGTCACGGCGCGGTTCACCCTGGATGCGCTGCCGGGCAAGCAGATGTCCATCGATTCCGATCTCAACGCCGGTCTGATCGATGAGGCCGAGGCACGCCGCCGCCGGAAGCAACTCGCTGGCGAGGCGGAGTTCTTCGGCGCGATGGACGGCGCGAGTAAGTTCACGCAGCGCGATGCGGTGGCGGGAATCCTGATCACCGGCATCAACATCATCGCGGGCCTGTTAATCGGGGTGATCCAGCATGGCGTCGATCTTCTCAAGGCGCTGCAGACATATACCGTCTTGACGATTGGCGATGGCCTGGTGACCGTGATCCCGGCGCTGATGATCTCGATTTCGGGCGCGATGATCATCACGCGGGCGAGTTCCGAGAACCGCCTGGGCGTCGAATTCCAGAAGCAGATCTTCGGGTCGTATCCGCCGCTGCTGCTCGCGAGCGGTGTGCTGATCGCGCTGGCTGCCTTTCCGGGATTGCCGAAGATTCCATTTCTGCTTCTGGGCGCCGGGCTCGGTTCTGTCGGCTGGCGGATGCGTGACACGGCGGCGAAGCGAGCGCTACCCTCCGCGACCGCGGGGACTCCGAGACCGCCGAAGGACAACCTCGACGATCTGCTAAAGGTGGAGCCGCTTTCGATCGAGGTCGGAGTGAGCCTGATCTCCTTCATCGCGGATGGCGCGAACTCGCCTCTGCTGCGGCGCATCGGCAGCATCCGAAAGCAACTGGCGAGCGAGCTGGGATTCATTATCCCGGCGGTCCGCGTGACCGACAATCTCGGGCTCAAGGCCCGCGAGTACGCGATCGGACTCAAAGGCATCGAAGTGGCGCGCTTCGAGCTTCCGCAAGGCAGCGAACTCGCGATTGCCCTGACCGCCACCGAGCCTCCGCCTGAGGGGCGGCCCACAAAGGATCCGGCGTTCGGTGTGACCGCGTGGTGGGTGCCATCTTCCCAGGCCGAGGCTGTCAGAGCGCGGGGCTACACGGTAATCGACCCGCTGAGCGTCATGACGACTCATCTTGCCGAGCTCATCAAGCGCTTCTCATATGAGCTGTTTTCGCGGCAGGAGGCCCGCAAAATGCTCGACCGCGTAAGCGTCGAAAACGCGCGGCTCGTGGAGGACCTTGTGCCGAAACTGCTGCCGCTCGCCACTGTGCAGCGTGTCTTTCAAAACCTGCTGCGCGAGCGCGTGTCCATCCGCGATGCGGTTTCGATTCTTGAAGCACTTGGGGAGGGAGCGCCCGCGACGCGGAATCCCGTGATGCTGACGGATTATGTGAGGCAATCGATCCGGCGCGTGGTGGTGAAGCCCTATCTGAATGCCAACGGCGATTTGCCCGCGTACTTCCTCGAGCCCCAGCTTGAACGGTTCGCGGAAGCGGGCGTCGAACACGGCGAGTCGAACAGTGCGCTCGCTCTCGCGCCGAACGCTATCCATGATCTGCTGGACCGCCTTGGGCGCGGCGTGGGTCTGCCGGAATCGCCGCGGGTGGTGATCACGAGCTCATCATGCCGGTACTTTCTGCGGCAAGCGGTCGAGTCAACGATTCCCAATCTGTTCTTCCTCGCGCACAATGAGATCCCGGCCGGGATCAAGGTGATTTCACAGGGGGTGATCCAATAATGCAGACGAAAACGTATTTTGCAAGCAGTGTGCCCGCGGCTCTCGAAGTCGCGCGCCAGGAACTCGGAGAAGACGCGATGCTGGTCGGCTCGCGGCCGGCGCCCACGGAGTCGCGTCGCTTCGGAAGACTGGAGGTCACTTTCGCCTGCGAAGGCTCGCGGCAGGCGCCTCTCGGCGATCTGGCCGAGATAGAGAGCATTCGCGCAGAACTCGCCTCGCTGCGCAAAGCGGTCGGGCGCAGCGAGCGCCTCACGCCGGAACGAAATCTGCCGGAGCGAAATCTGATGGTCGAGCGAATTCTGGAATCGGGCCACTCGCCTGCCGCGATCGCGCGCGATATCGCCGGCAGAATCCGCGCCGAGGCGTTCACCGAAATGCAGCCGGGCGAGTCGCGCACGCTTGCTTTCATCGGGCCGCCGGGCCGGGGCAAAACGACGACCCTGATCAAGATCGCGGTGCAGTTCGGGCTGGCGCGCCGCGTGCCGGTACGGATTTACAGCGCGGGCGCGCACGCGATCGGCGGTCCCGAACAAATGGCGCGTTACGCCGCGATCCTCGGAGCGCCTTTTCAGGCCTGCGAATCACTCGCGGGGCTGAATCTCACGTTGAACGGCGATGGGTGGAAGGGTCTGTTGCTCATCGATACGCCGGGAGTCTCACCGTCAGACCGCGACGATTTCGAAGAGATGCGCAGGTTCCTGGCGAATCATCCCGGGATCGAAAAACATCTGGTCCTGCGCGCCGATACGGGGGTCGAAGAAATGTCGCGCGTCGTGTCACGCTTCGCTCCGTTCGCGCCGTCGCGGCTGCTGTTCACGGGGCTGGACGAAGTTGCGCGGCCGCTCGCGGCCGTAGAGACACTGATCACGTCAGGCATCCCCACCACTTTCTGCGGCACTGGCCAGCAGATTCCGGAAGGTCTGGAAGAAGCTGACGCCCTGCGTCTGGCGGGGGCCGTTGCTGCGCCCGCGTCCGAGGGCTTCTCTGTGATCGCCCCGAAATTTCGGCAGGCAGCGGCGTAGGCCCAATTTGTCCGCCGCGGCGTACTATCAGGCAGCCGAAACACTGTCCGAGGACGAGCGAGAGCGCCTCATTCTCGAACACCTGCCCCAGGTGCGCCTGGTCGCGCGCAAGATTCACGAGCGGCTGCCCGACACGGTAGTCTTCGATGATCTTATGTCCGCGGGAGTGGTCGGCCTGATCCAGGCCATCGATCACTTCGATCCGCGGCAGAATGTCAAGCTCAAGACCTACGCCGAATTCCGGATTCGCGGCGCGATACTCGACAGCCTGCGCGACACCGACTGGGCTCCGCGTCTCAAACGCCGCCAGGCACGCGAATTCGAAGCCGCTATGGCGCGCGCGGAGCAACGCCTCGGTCGTACCCCTGAAGAGGAAGAGATCGCGCGGGAATTGAGTCTTACGCTCGATGAATACCGGCAGAAGCTCACGGAGATGGAAGCCCTCAACATCGGCGAGCTGGACTTCGCGCGAGACGAGAAAGAAGCGCCCGTCATCCTCAAGTACACCGCCGCCGGCGATGAAAACTCGCCTGAAATCACGATGGAACGGGCAGAGCTCGAGCGGCTGATCGCTTCATCCATCGACCGGATCCCCAAAGTGGAGAAAACCGTGCTGAGCCTGTACTTCTATGAAGAACTGACGCTGCGGGAAATCGCGGACGTAATGGGGGTTCACCTGTCGCGGGTCTCGCAGATCAAGTCCCAGGCGATCCTGCGGCTGCGAACCTCGATTGTAAAGCGCTGGCCGGGAGTGCGAGCGTGATGCAGTCAATCCAGCCCCGCATCGCACGGCATATCGAAACGGCGCTCGCGCAGGTCATTGTCAGCATGACTGGCGAAGATTGGGGAGTCGCCGCCGAACCAACTCCCGCCGATGGCCCGCAGGTGGATGACGCCATCGTATGGCAACAGGCTTTTTCGGTGGCCGACGCACCGTCGTTCTGGATTTCCGCGGGTAAAGACTTGTGGGAAGCGGTCGGACGCGCCACCCTCGGCGCCGCTGGTATCGACGAAGTGACCGAAGAGGATTGCCGGTCCACCTGGCATGAAATCCTCAACCAGACCGCCGGCGGGGTCGCGGCGGCGATTACCTCGGAACAGGATCGTGAGATCACGGCCTTGAAAGGTTCCGAGACCGGCGCCGAGCCGGCTGGACTCGCCTGGTCGTCTTTCGCCATTACCCATGCCGGCAATACCTGGCGGATCAGGGCGGCGTGGACGTCCGTTCTCTCCTCGCTCGGGGAGCCGGGCCGCGAAGAAGCCGCTACGGCGCTGGTAAAGGAGCCCCCCGCGTCCCGTACATTCGATCTGCTGCTGGAAGTCGCGCTACCCGTCGCCGTGTCGTTCGGGCGAACCTCCATGCAGATTCGTGAGGTGCTGAAGCTGAACACCGGATCGATCGTGGAACTCGACCGGTTTGTGACCGATCCGGTGGAAGTGATCGTGAACGATTGCGTGATCGCGCGTGGCGAAGTGGTAGTGGTCGATGGCAATTACGGGGTCAGGATCAATCAGCTCGCCAGCCGCGAGGAACGGTTGCGGTTCGGTATGGCAGAGCGTGTGCGCAAGGGAGGCAGGTCATGAAGTTTGTTGCTCTGAACATCGATTGGAGTTTGCTGGAAGCCCCGATGGCTCCGGCTCTCGCGGCCGGCCTGCTGGCGCTCATCGGTTGTGGTGTGTGCCTTGCGTTACTGCGGTTATGGCGTCTTGCCGCCGATTCGAATCTGGCGGCCATGCGGATGGAGTTTGCAACGCTGATCGAGGGTCAAAGGGCCGAGTGCCGGGAAGAAATGGCGCGCGTTGGCCGCGAGTTATCTCTGCTCGAATCGAGTGCCCAGGATATCGACAGGCTGTCGCGCGGATTTTCCCGGCCCCTTCGCGCCCAGGCGATTGCTCTGCTGCGCTCCGGTATGCCTCCGGCACAGATAGTGCGGGAACTCGGCATCGGGCGGCAGGAGATGCGACTTATCGCCCATGTTTCGCGAACGCTGCTTCCGCTGGCGGACCGCTCTACAGACGCCCACCCGATTTGCCGATCTGATCCCTGATCCCCGCGCGGGGAGACCATGACCGCAATCGATATCGAATTGAGAGAGAGCATCGAGGAAATCCTCAGAATGCCTGAGCCCCCCAGTGTGGGGGCGATTGAAGGACTGGCGATCCTGACGGCGCGATTCCTCGATCAGCCGCTTCCCCCGATACTGCGTCCGCTGGCTGTCGAAGTAGCGAGAGCCACCGGCGATTCCGGCGAGCCGGAGCAGGAGGCACGATTCCAGGCGGCTTTGCGGAAACTCGCCGACGCTATCGACCAGCAGCAGCGAACCGAACAAGACAACGAACAGTTCGCGGAAGATCCCGAAATGGTGCAGGATTTTGTGATCGAAGCCCGCGAACATCTCTCGAGCGTCGAGACCGGACTGCTCACCATTGAAAAGGAGCCCGGCAATAGCGAGGCTCTCAACGCCGTCTTCCGGTCGTTTCACTCAATTAAAGGACTAGCCGCATTCCTCGGGGCCGCGGCGATTCAGGAACTGGCGCATGAAACCGAAAATGTTCTCGATCTGGCGCGGTCCGGTGCGATTGCGTTGTCGCCGGAAATCATCGACCTGATCCTGCGGTCCGCCGATGATCTTGCCGCGTGCCTCGATCTGGCAGGCCGCGGAAAACTGAGTGCAATCCCGCGGCGCGACCGCGGACTCCTCGAAAGCCTCGCGCGCGCTACTCGTGCGGAGCAGTTGCCGGCAGACGAATCTCCTGAACCGGCGCGCGCGGAACAATCCGCCGAACCCACCGCCCGCGATCGTTCGCGGGAGAAGATGCTTCGCGTGGATGCGGCCAAACTGGAACACCTTATCGACATGGTCGGCGAACTGGTGATTGCGGAGTCGGTGGTCCGGCACGATCCTGCCGTGGCGCAATCGCAGGACCCGGTGCTCGCGCGCAACTTGAAGCAACTGTCGCGCGTTGTCCAGGAAGTGCAGAAGACGTCGATGTCCATGCGGATGGTCGCGGTAGGTCCGCTCTTCCGCAAAATGGATCGGCTGACGCGCGATCTGACCCGCAAGTTGGGAAAAATGGCGGAACTCGTGACTTCCGGAGACGACGTCGAACTCGATCGTGGCATTGTGGAGAGCCTTGCCGATCCGATGGTGCACATGATCCGGAACGCAATCGACCACGGACTGGAGATGCCGGAGGATCGCCGCCGGGCGGGAAAGCGCGAGCAGGGCACGATCCGGCTGAAGGCGGCGCACGACGCAGGTGACATCGTCATCGAGCTGTCCGATGACGGCCGGGGTCTCGACGCCGCGAAGGTCCTGGCCAGGGCGCAGCGGTTGGGCCTGATTTCCGCGCACGAGCAGCCTGACGAAGAAGCCATCTTCCGGCTGATCCTCGAGCCGGGTTTTTCGACGGCCGACAAAGTCACCGACCTCTCGGGACGTGGCGTCGGCATGGATGTGGTCCGCAAGCAAATCCAGAAGCTGCGCGGGCAGATTACGATTCGCTCGAAGCCAGGACACGGCTGCACGTTTGTGCTGCGCCTTCCGCTCACGCTCGCGATTATTGACGGGCTGGTGGCCGGCGTCGACGCGCAGCGCTACATACTGCCGATGTTCGCCGTGCGCGAGATGTTTTCACCGGGCCCGGAGACCTTTATCAAGATCGCGAATCGCGGAGAAATGGTTTTATTCCGTGAGAAGCTGTACCCGCTGGCGCGTCTGTCGCGCCTGCTCGAAGGGCCTGGCGCGGACCGGGATACTGGCGTGTTGATCATCGCCGAAGGGCGCGATCAGCTTTTCTGCATTGCCGTCGACAGCCTCATCGGCAAGCAGGAAGTGGTGATCAAGTCGCTCGGCGGAACCTATCGGGACATTCCCGCGATTTCGGGCGGGGCGATTCTCGGAGACGGACGCGTCGGCCTTGTCATCGATATAAACGCTCTGTCGGGTCTGGACATCAATGCTCTGCAGCGCGCGGGTTCGCGCCTGTGAACCTCGCGCTGACAGACCACGATTTCGATCAGGTCAGGACCATGGCGTACGACGCCTGCGGACTGAGTCTGCACGAGGGTAAGCGGGCGCTCGTCTCTTCGCGGCTCGAGCGCATCGTGCGCCGGAACGGGTTTTCCTCTTTTGCAAGCTATCTCGCGTTTCTTTCGCAAAGGAAAGCGGGTGACGAGTTTGTCGAGTTCATCGATACGCTGACGACGAATCACAGCGGCTTCTGGCGCGAGCCCGAACATTTCACCTTCCTGCGCGATCGAATCATGCCGGAGCGGCGCGGGCGATTGCGTGTTTGGTCCGCGGCATGCGCCACCGGCGAGGAACCCTACACCATCGCAATGTGCGCGCTGGAATCCGGAGTCGCAAACTGCAGTGTCACGGCGACGGACATCTCCCGGGCAGCGCTACGGAAAGCGATCGAGGGGCGATACGAACAGGGCAAGGTCGCGCCTTTACCTGTGGGCTGGCCGGGCCGGTACTTTCAGACCGGCTTTACGGAGACGGGGCCGGCGGGCGAACTGCGCGTGGCGGATCCGGTCCGGCGGCTCGTCAGCTTCAGCAGCATTAATCTGCTGCAGCCTCTGGTGCATCTTGGCATCTTTGACGTCATTTTTTGCCGGAATGTGATGATCTATTTCGATCGCAACACGCGGGACAAGCTGGTCGAAAACCTCGCGGCGCAACTGGCGTCCGGCGGATATTTGTTCACAGGCCATTCCGAGACACTGCTGCGCCTGCCCGCGTCCTTGAAATACGTGCGGCCGGCAACTTACAGGAAAGTCTGATGTACGGCGCAGGCGGTTCGCAGATCCTCGTGGTTGGAATTGGGGAATGCCGTACGGCGCGGCCCCCGATGGCTTTGTCTACCGTGGGCCTTGGTTCCTGCGTCGCTGTAATGGCATGGGACTGGAAGTTGCGGCTCGGCGGACTCCTGCATGTCATGCTGCCCGATTCGGCGATCGATCCGGCGCGCGCGGCGGCGCGGCCGCATGTTTTCGTCGATACAGCAGTCCCCGAGCTGCTTCGTTCGCTGATTGCGCAGGGTTGCACGAAGAAACGTTTGAGCTGGTGCCTCGCAGGAGGCGCGACCATGATGGCGGGTTCCGCGCATTTCGAAACCGGCAAGCGCAACCAGTCGGCGCTCCGCCAGGTGTTTGCGCGTCTCGGTTTGTACGTCGAAGAGCAGGACCTCGGGGGCAGAGAGTCGCGCTCTGTGCGGTTCGATCTGTATTCCGGAGAAATTGTGGTGCGCGCCGGAAGTCGTCAGGAAGCAATTCTGCGGCGGGCGGCCGCCGTGCGGCTGGACGGACAACTTTAAGCGACGAGCCGCGGCATTCGTGATTCCAGGACGCGCATGCGGGCCGAAAGCGTGGTCCGCTTCAGCCGCAGGAGCTCAGCGGCGGCGGTCTTGTTCCCGCGCGTACGCGCCAGGGCTTGCGTCAGGAGCTCGTGCTCGAATGATTCGAGAGTTTGCTGGTAGTCGAGCCCGCCCGAGGGTAGCGCGACATGTGACCCGCCGGGGGCCGTTCCGGCGCCGGCAGCCGCCGACATAGCCATCCCCGATAAAGTGCGGCGCTCAGGCCGCGCCGTAAGCCGAATATCGGAAGCGAAGATCGTCTCCCGCGAGCCGCTCAGGATCACGGCGAGTTCGACGACGTTTTCCAGCTCGCGCACATTTCCCGGCCAGTTGTGTATGGCTAATTGTTCGACGGCCGATGGATCGAGGCCTTTTGCCTTCATGCCCTCCGCAGCGCAGGCTTTGGCGGTGAAATGACGCGCCAGCTCCGCGACGTCTCCGGGACGTTCCCGAAGCGGCGGCAAGGTAATTGCAAAGACGTTCAGCCGATAGTAGAGGTCCTCCCGAAATAGTCCGGCCAGCACGCGCTCCCGCAGGTTCACGTTGGTGGCGGCGATCACCCGGACATCAAGGCGAATGCGCTCGTTCCCGCCGAGGCGCTCGACCTCTCTCTCCTGCAGGACCCGCAGGAGCTTTGCTTGTACAGCGAATGGCATGTCGCCGATCTCGTCAAGGAAGATGGTCCCGTGATTGGCGGCTTCGAATTTCCCCGCGCGCCCCTGGATTGCTCCTGTGAACGCTCCCTTTACGTGCCCGAACAATTCCGCTTCGAGCAGAGTGTCCGGAATAGCCCCGCAGTTCACGGCCACCCACGGACCCCGTGCCCTGTTTCCGGTGCGGTGAATCTCGCGGGCAACAACCTCCTTGCCTGTCCCAGTCTCGCCTTCGATAAGGACGTTGCAGCGGCGGTCGGCTATCAGGCCGACACTCGCGTCGACGCCACGGATCTCCGGGCTGCTTCCGATCAGTGAGGTGCGTCCGATGGATCGTGGGACGGTGTTCAGGATAGTGGGTTCCATTGGTGCTGATGTTCTATCGGCTCGAAGTGAGAAAAATTTAGCGAAAATTTTTTGCCGGGCGATTAGTTTTTTTGAGCATTGGGGAGCGAGGTATAAAGACGCGGCCTCAAGGTACCGATTGGTGCAGTGGAGTCGCGTGCCCGAATGGCGGCGGCACAGGAAGGAAATTGCATTGGACCAGAATTTACTCGAGCAGAGCGTGAAAGCGGCGACTGCGGAGGTGTTTTCGATGATGCTCGACATGGAGGTATGCTGCACTGGTCTCGCGGCGGAAGCGCAGCCAGCCGGACTGGGGATTATCTCATTCATCGGCATTACAGGCGAATGGGGCGGGTCCGGCGTCTTCTGCTGCTCGCCGGCGTTCGCGGGAACGATCTGCGGTCGCATGCTCGGCATCGAGCCGGGCAATGGAACGCCCGCGATCGATGAAGAGATCCTGGACGTGGTGGCCGAGATCACGAACATGACGATCGGAAACGTCAAGAATCTGCTCGAGCCGGTTACTGGACCGCTTGCCATCAGTGTGCCTACCGTGATTCACGGCAGAAACTTCGAGTTTCGGAACACATCGGGGCTGCGCGGTGTGGCGCTGGGATTCGAAGCGGCAGGACATCCGTTTGAGGTGCGAATCTCACTGGCGCCTATGGTGGGAAGAGTGGCGGCGCGGTCTCGGATTCCGGTGCTCGGGCTGGCGCAGATCTGAAATTATTCGGGCGGCAGCGTGACCCGAAATGGGATGAGAAATTTTGTGTGCTTTGGACACATTGTTTCAGGAAAGGGCATCAATCCGTGGAGGGGCAGACCAAACAGTTCAGGCGGGGCGTGGGATCGACTGAAGTTATAGCGGGTCAGCCGGTCACGACCGGGGGGGTACCCAGGGGCGTGAATCCCGGAGAAGTTATAGCAGGAGGGTCTATATCGGGAGGGTCTATATCAGAAGAGGATCCTGTGACGACCCCGGACATGAGCCGGCTTGTGCGCGTGCTCGCGGGCCGCTTGCTGGCGTCATTGCCGAGGGATTCCGGCATTGAGTTGTCCGATCTGATTCAGGCGGGCAATCTTGGCCTTCTGCAGGCCGCGAAAACATTCTCTCCAGAGAGCGGCGCGCCTCTCTCCGGATACGCGAAGTTCAGGATTCGCGGAGAGATGCTCGACACGGTGCGCCGGCACACCGCGCTGCGTCGGGCGAGCCCTCCGAGCCTCGGCCACGATGCCGGCGAAAGCGTTGATCTGGAAACCACGCTCCCGGCCCCGGCGGAAAATTCTCCGCATAGTTTGCTTGCGAGGAGCCAGCGGGCGGCGATCCTCGGTCAGGAGGTGGAGCGCCTGCCAGCTCGCTATCGCGCCGTCGTGCGGCTGCGTTACACGAATGAATTCAGTTTGCGGGAAATCGGCGCCGTGCTGCGAGTGCACGAGAGCCGCGCCTGCCAGTTGCATCGCAGCGCTCTTTGCCGTTTGCGGCGGGCTTTGTCATTGCGGGGCGTGCGCGGCGTCTCGATGCTGATGTAAGACGGGACTGGAGAACTTATGGCGAGACTGCAACTCGACCCCTCGATCAATGGATCCGGCATTGGCCAACTGGGTGAAACCGGGCATGCCCAGCCGGTGGGCACGGGCGCTGGCTCGAGCCGCGCCGGCGGCCGCGCCACGGGCGCCGATAGCGTGAGCATCTCAAGTGCCTCCAGCGCCTTCAATCAGTTCACGACTGAAAGAACTGCGCGCATCGAGCAACTCACCGCACTCGTGCAGGGTGGATCCTACGACGTGTCGAGCGCGAAAGTGGGACGGGCTGTTGTAGGCGATGCCCTGTCCGGAGGAACGTAATGGGCGGGCTGCTTGCCTCTCTCCACACATCGTCCACCGCGCTCGATGTATTCAGCCGTGCGTTGGGCGTCGATCAGAACAACATTTCGAACGCGTCGACGCCCGGGTATGCGGCGCAACGGGCGAGTATCCAGCCGATCGGCGCATCCGGGACAACAGTGGGAGGCGCGGACACGATCGTGCTCAGTTCGACCGGCGATGCGGGATCCGATGCGGCCGTGCGGGCGGCCAGTTCGGAGGCTTCTTTCAGCCAGGCGCAGACCGCGCAATTGTCGAATGTAAATTCGTTATTCGACATCACGGGAGCGAGCGGAATACTGGCTGCATTCCAGCAGTTCAGCACGGCGTTCGCGAACTTGAGCGTGAGTCCAAACGATGCGACACTCGGCGCGGCGGCGCTGACGGCGGCCGGAAACGTAGCCTCGGCATTTCATGTTGCCGCCGCTAGCCTTGACGGCCAGCGATCGCAGGTGGACTCGGGAATCCAGACAACGGTATCGCAGATCAATGGCCTGGCAAGCCAGATTCGCCAATTGAACATCGAGGCGGCGAAAGGGGGGAACGACGCCGGTGTGGATGCGCAATTACGGAACGCGCTCGACCAGTTGTCATCTCTCGTCGATATTCAGGCTCAGCAGGCGCCCAATGGGAGCGTCACCGTTCTGGTGGGCGGCCAGTTGCCGCTCGTGATTGGCGATCAGGCGTTCGCGTTGAATGTTAACCCGGCCGCCGATGTGGGGGCGCAGGTTTCTTCCACAGCGGGCGGATCGTCTCCAGTCTCGTTTTCCGGGCAGCTCGGCGCTTTGCTCGCGACGCGGAATGGCACGCTTGGCGGATTGCTGGGTTCGGGAGCGAGCCCGGGTCTGCTGAACACGCTGGCGTCCGGCTTCGCGGGTCGCGCGAACGCGCTGCTTTCGTCCGGCTTCACGGCGTCCGGCGCGACGGGAGTTCCGATCTTTAAATTCGATGCGACCGACCCCTCGAATGCCGCCCGCACTCTCGCGCTCGATACCAGCGTGACGCCGGATCAACTGGGTCTCGCCACCGGCGGCGCCGATCCACAGGCCAACGGGGTCGCCAACCAGCTTGCAGCGCTGGCGGGGTCGAACGCGCCGGCCGATCAAATCAGCGGCCTTTCGGCCCAGGGTCTGTTCAGTTCGATCGCGTCCTCCGCCGGTCAGCAACTCGCTGACGCGAGGACGGCATCGTCCGGCGATCAGACGAGACTCACGGCAGCCCAAGCTACAAGGCAGCAGTCGAGTGGCGTTTCTTTGGACGAAGAGGCAGTCACGATTACGGGTTACGAGCGATCGTATGAGGCTTCGGCGAGAGTGGTGTCGATTCTCGACCAACTGCTGGGCGACACGGTGGACTTGATCAGGTAAAGGACCGGATCGGATGACCATTAATTCGGCAACGGCTGGCGCGGGGTGGTTCCTGAATGGAATCTCGAACCTGCAACAGGAGCTGACGGAGACGGGGCGGCAACTATCGTCCGGATATCGTGTGCAGGATGCGGCGGATGCGCCTGGCCAGGCGGCCGACCTTGTCGGTCTCGAATCGTCCCTTGCCGCGGACCAGGCATGGCAGTCCAATCTCTCGCGCGTGCAGGCGGAGGCGAACTCCGCCGACACGGCGCTCGGCTCGGCCATTTCGCTGCTGGACAATGCCAGGTCTTTGGCGGCCGAGGCCGGCGGCAGCGTGCTGGCGCCTGCGAGCATTCCGAATATCCTCGCGCAGGTGAAGCAAATCCAGCAACAGATCGTGGGTCTGGCGAATACGACCGTCGAGGGCCGTTATATTTTTGGGGGCGATAGCGATCAATCGAGCCCCTATCAATACGACGCGACGACCGGGAGCGTCACCGCGCTCTCGTCCGCCGCCGCGACGCGCGTCATTGCCGGCCCGCAAGGCCAGGCGGTGTTCCAGGGGCTCAGCGCGCAGCAGATCTTCGACCCGCAGGACGCCACCGGGGCCTCGACCGGCAACAGCACCATCGCCGCGCTTTCGGCCCTGGCCACCGCGCTCACCAATAACGATCAGCCCGGCATTGCCGCCGCGCTGGCCTCGCTGGGCAGTGCCTCGACGTATCTGAACCAGCAGCAGGCGTACTACGGGGCGGCAGAGCAGCGCCTGACGAGCGAACAGAATAGCGCCGCGAACCGGATCACCGCCTTCGAGACGAATATCTCCCAAATCCGCGACACCGACGTCACACAGGCTGCGACGGAACTCGCCGCCGAAACGACCAATCAATCGGCCGCCTATGGCGCGGAAGCCGCGATTTCGAAGAAGAGCTTGTTCGACTATCTGGCGTAGGAAGATTATCCGGTACAAATCATTCCCGGTATAAACCATGGCGACCCGACAACTCAGCCAGCAGGAAATCGATGCCGCGTTTCAGAACACGCCCGGAAGGCAGGCGGACAGGGCCGGTTCGAAACGTGCCGCGCTGTTCGACTTCCGGCGGCCCGACCGGATCGCCAAGTCGCAGCTGCATGCAATCCATCAGTTGCACGATAATTTCGTGCGCAATCTGGTCTCGAGTCTCTCGGCCTATCTGCGGTCATATCTCATCGTTAACCTGGTGAGCGTCGAGCAGTTGTCGTACTCCGAGTTCCTCGAGTGCCTGCCCTCACCGACGTGCCTCGCATCGGTTGGGCTGAAGCCCTATGACGGCAATGCGGTGCTGGAACTGAATTCATCGCTGATCTTTCCGATTCTGGAGATCCTGCTGGGCGGCGATGGCAAGCTGCAGTTCAGCACGACCCGCGAGATCACTGAGATCGAGCAGGTTCTGCTGGACGGGCTGCTGCGGCTGATCCTGCGCGATTTGCGCGAGGCCTGGACGTTCGTGACGCCGATCGATTTTACGATCGACAACATCGAGACGGAGCCGCAGTTCCTGCAGATTCTGGCGCCCACGGAAGCAGTCGTGGCGGTGGCGATCGAGATCCGTATCGGAGACTCGATCGGGATGATGAACATCGCGATGCCCTCGATCATCATCAAGATGATGCGGCAGAAGTTCGACCAGCAGTGGACACTGCGCAAGAGTGCGCCCACCGAGGCTGAAGAGTCCGCGGTGCTCGATCTGCTGCGAACGGCTGAGTTGCCGTCGGAGGTGCTGCTCTCGGGTCCCCAAATGTTGCTTCGTGACCTGCTGAATCTGGAGGAGGGCGATGTGCTGAGCTTCGAGTATCCGGCGGCGCGGCCGCTCGATTTGAGGCTCAACGGGAGGACGAAATATCACGGAGAGATGGTCAACGCGGGGCATCACGCGGCATTCCGGATTCTCGAGCAAACCGGGGGAAGCGCCGCATGACCGCGCCGATGACGATGACGACGATGGCGACTGCGCCGACGAGCATGACGCCGGTAATCTGCTCACCCTGGCTCGGCGATATCCGGGTGGATGAGGATTGTGAGATCTTCTTTCCGGCGGGGCTCCCGGGGTTCGAAAACGAGCACCGTCTTCTGCCCGTGGAGGTTCCCGCGCAACGCCCGCTTGTATACCTGCAGAGTATCGAGCGGGAGCGTGTATGCTTCGTGGGGTTGCCGGTATACGTCATCCACGCGGGATTTCGTCTTGAGATTCCCGAGGACGAAAGAGCTTTGCTGGGGCTGCCGAACGATCGTGACCCGGCGATCGGGGAGGATTTGCTGTGTGTGGCCCTTCTCATGCCCTGCGGCGATTCCGTGCAGGTGAATCTGAACGCGCCGATCGTCATTAATCTGCACAACCGCCGGGGCGCGCAGATCGTCAGCCAGGGCGCGCCGCCCGCGACGTACCGCCTCTCCGCGGATAGCGGCTGGACGTTGTTGTGCTAGTGCTGCGCAGGCGTCCTGGCGAGACGATCGCGATCGGGGGAGAGATCGAGATCGAGGTGATCGAGATATCGCGGACGCGTGTGAAGTTGGGCGTCCGTGCGCCGCGCCACGTGACGGTGCTGCGGAAGGAAACGCTGGCGGTGGCGGCTGAAAACAGACAGGCGCTCGAATTGGTGTCATCCGGACCGGCGGGCGTCGCGGAGGCGCTCCGGCTGCTGGGGGCGGCGCTTGAGTGAAGCGCACATGCGGCCGGCCAATGCGCCCTAGAATTTGCCGGTTCCACGCCGATATGTCCTGCAGGAGATATTCCGGGCATCCCGAATGAGTCGGGAGAACCCGGAGTCCCGGCACGATGCCGGGCCACTATCACGTTGAAGGACGCCAAAGAATGTCGTTATCGATTCAGACCAATATCAGCTCGTTGATCGCGGAGAATAACATCCGCACCAACAGCATCTTTCAGGAAAACACCATCGCGCAGCTTTCTTCCGGATACCGGATCAATTCGTCCGCCGATGACGCCGCCGGCCTCGCGGTCGCCAACAAGTACCGGAGCGACACGGCGGAGCTGACACAGGGCGTGTTGAATGCCAACAACGGCGTCAGCGCGCTGCAGATCGTCGACGGCGGATTGAACAACATCTCGACCATCATCGATCGTTTGCGGACGCTCGCGACCGAATCCGCGTCGAACACTTTTAATGGCAGCCGCACGACGCTGAATAACGAATATCAGGGGCTGCTGAGTGAAATCAATCGCCAGGCTTCGAACGTCAATCTGAACACGGGCGGGAGCTTTAACTCGAACCTGGTCACGTTTGTGGGCGGCGGCGGCAGCCAGAACGGCGCGGCGTCGGTGCAGGCCAATGGCCAGGTGAACGTCGATCTGAGCGGCTCCCACAGCGCTGTCGACGCCCTCGGGCTCGGCCTTTCGCTGACGAATATCGCTGGCGGCGGCACGGAGTTGAGTGCGACCGGAACGGGGGCCACAAACAATACGATCCGGCTCGACGATACCGCGACGACGTTCCTGACGAGCGCGACGCAAAACTTCGACTTCCATATCGCCACGGCCACCGGGAACACTGATGTTACTGTGGCTGTGACGGGCGGGGCGAGCGGGCTGACTGGCTCTGCGGTGATCGACAGCCTGAATACTTCGCTTTCGCAGTATGGTATCAGCGCATCCATCGCCAACGACGGGACTCTGCAATTCGGCGGCAACACGGCGTTCACGGCGACGACAACCGGGGTTGCGACAGGCGTGGCCGAGGCTGTGGGTGTGGTCGGCAATGTCGTAAACACGGGCAATTACAGCCTGAATAGTTCGACCGGCGCCGGCGGCGCATTCGCCGCTTTCACCCTGGGCGGTGGTACGAGCGCATCGGAGACGGTGGTATTCCAGAACGGCTCCGGGTCCACTTCGGTCACGTTGGACGACACCAACGCCGGGACCCTCGATCAGGCGCTCACGACTCTCAATACGGCTTTGAACGGGACCGGTATCTTCGCGGTCAAGACTGCCGACGGCGCGAACATCTCCTTCCAGAGCGGATCTTCGTTCAATGTGAACGAAACGGCGTACACGGCGGGCGCCGGTGGCGGGACGGGCAACTTGTTCGGCGGCACAGGCGCGCTGACCGTGACAAAGCCGTCTGCCGCGGCGAGTAATACCGGGAATGCGCTGCAGGCTCTCACGCTGCTGGCCACGGCCGTCACCAACCTCGGGCTGGTCCAAGGCACGGTCGGCGCCGGCATCAACAAACTGAACTACGCGGTGAATCTGGCGCAATCGCAGATTACGAACTACTCGGCCGCCCAATCGGCGATCCGCGATGCGGACGTCGCCGCGCAGGCAGCCAATCTGACGAAAGCGCAGGTGTTGCAGCAGGCCTCGTTGGCCGCTTTGGCGCAGGCCAACTCGGCTCCGCAGGCGGTGCTGTCGCTCCTCAAAGGGTAATCCGCTAGCATAAGGCGGGCACGAGGATTCGCCGTGATCCTCGTGCCCGAGCATCTAAAGACAGCGGCATGAATTCCGAATATCGATGTCGACAAGTCCCATAACTTCGCCGGTAACAGTCGCGGCTCCAGGATTTACCGGCACCAGCAAATTCGCCTCCGGATTGCAGCAGGTCCTGTCGCGGGCGGTTGGCATCGCCTCTCTGCCTCTGAACAGCCTGGAAGCAGGCCTCAATACACTAACCAGCCGTCAGACCGCCCTGCAGAATCTGGACCTGACGTTCTCGAACCTTCAGCAGTCCATCAATATACTCCAGAACACGGTCACGAGCGGCCTCCTGAATACCTCGATATCGAATGGATCGGTTCTCAGCGCCAGCGTCGCGCCTGGCGCATCGCCTGGAACTTATTCCATCGAAGTTCAGGATGCCGGCTCATACTCCACCGCGTTGAGCGTGCCCGGGGCGTCGACGGTCACCAACCCATCTACACAGGGGATTGCGAGCGCCTTCCCCCTCACTCTTTCGGTCGGCTCGGCGAATACGGTCATCACGCCGGCCAGCAATAGTCTCTCCGACCTTGCCGATGCCATCAACACGCAGGCCGGAGACAAGGTGCGGGCAACTCTTGTCAACATCGGATCGAATGCCTCCCCCGACTACAGGCTCTCGCTTACGGCCGCGAATCTCGGGTCCGATGCGATCGGGCTGACTGACTCAAATGGCGCCGATCTCATTTCCACCTCGACGGCGGGCGCTTTCGCGAGTTACAAAGTCGATGGGGCGGACCCGGTCCAGAGCAGCAGTCGCACCATCACACTGTCCCCCGGCCTGACGGTCAACCTTCTGAGCCAGAGCACCGCCGGGCAGCCGACGACGATTACGGTTCAGAACGATCCCTCGCGGCTCGCATCGGCCTTCAGCTCATTTGCGCAGGCTTACAACTCAGCCGTGAATGCGGTGCAACAGCAGCATGGGCAGGGGGGCGGCGCTTTGCAGGGGGATAGTTTGCTCCAGTCGCTTTCAAGCGTACTGAGCCAACTAGGCACATACTCGAACGGATCGCCCGCCGGCGCGCTGGCCAACTTCGGCATTGCCGTGGATCAGACGGGACGCCTTTCAGTGGACACCTCTGCGTTTACATCCGCGGCCAATGCCAGCTTCTCCACGTTGTTACAAACGCTGGGGAGTTCCGATTCGAGCGGATTCCTCAAAACTGCAAGCGACCTGCTCCAGGGCATCGAAGCGTCCGGCACCGGCGCATTGCCCTCGGAGGAATCGGCGGTAGCATCTCAAATTACCGCTCAGCAGACGAAGATCACCGACGAGCAGGCTACACTGACGCAATTGCAAACCAATCTGACCGCCCAGATCGCCAAAGCCGACGCCGCTTTGGCCCAACTCGAAAGCCGGGTCAGCTACGTGACTGGACTTTTCGCCAGCTTTACCGGCGCAACCAACACCCAGAGCAATGGACTCTCTACTCTCTGAAATTCGCGAGCGTGCCCGGCGCGGCGATTGGGACGCCGTCCTGGCCATGTCGAAATCCCTGCCGCAACAGAACCTGCCCGCCACAGCCCAGGGACTGCGGGTCTATTTGCGCGAACTCGAAGAGACGCTCATAACCGCCCGCACCTCACGCGCGCACGCTGTTGAATCCCTGGCACGGTTGAATGCCGCGGCGGGTTTCCATGGGTCAAGTACAGGGTTCGCTTCACTACGCCAGGAATTTGGCGAAACGGCAGATTCCTGACAGCCCGCGGGCCGGTGGGGTGAATGTTTCCTGCGATCTGGCGTTGGAACGTCGCGTGCGTAAAAGACCCCGCATGATGCTTGGCAATACGGGGCTCGAACTCGGCAACTATCTCACGTACCTGACGCGGCGGGAGGAAGTCATCGCTTCCAACATTGCTAATGCCGATACTCCCGGCTACAAGACACGCGACATTGACTCGCCGGGTGACTTCAGCTCGATCTTGCACTCTGCCGCTTTGACTGTGGAAGCGCCAGGTCTCCCCAGCCGCAACGACGGCAACAACGTTTCGATCGATCGTGAAGCCAAACTCCTCGCGGAAAACAGCCTGCGGTTCAATCTCGCGACGCAAATGTTGCGCGGGGAATTTAAAGACATCCGGTCCGCTATCGAGGAAGGGCGGGCATGAGTCTGTTCAATGCCATTTCAATCAGCGCGTCCGGCATGGAAGCTCAGAGGACGCGCGCCGAGATCATCACCGAAAATCTGGCGAACGCCGACACGACAAGAACGCCGGAAGGCGGCCCCTACAAACGAAAAGACGCTATATTTACTACGGCGCCCGCGCCATACTCGTTCTCTGACGCGCTATCGGCGGCAGCAGGCGTCAGTCTCCTCGGTTCGTCAGACGGCGTCGCCGTTTCAGACATCACAATCGACGAACGCGACCCCGAACGCCGCTACATTCCCGGCCACCCGGATGCGGACGCCGATGGCTACGTGGCTTTTCCGCGTGTCGATCCGGCGGAAGAAATGGTCGATCTGATGAGCGCCTCGCGTGGGTATCAGGCAAATGTCGCCGCGATTTCGGCGGTGAAGGACATGATCGCCCACTCGATTGATCTCTTCCGCTAACCCGATCTCATGAGCATTCCGTTCGGAACGATTCCCTCGACGCTCACCGGAGTTGCGGCGGGCAGCGCCGGCGCCGCGGCGGCCGCTTCGGCGCAATCGCAGGTCAGCTTTGCCGACGCCTTTGTCAGCGCTGTCAACGAAGTCGAGAGCACCCAGACCTCCGCCAAAACCGCCGCGATGGACCTTCTCGGCGGCGGGAAAGGCGATGTCCACACAGTCGCCGTGATCGCGCAGCGGGCCGAGCTTTCACTCGAGTTGTTCCAGCAGGTGCGCAACAAGTTCGTGTCGGCATACCAGGAAATCATGAAGATGCCGATGTGATCGTCGCGACATGAACCAACTGGCAAGAATCTGGGCATCACTCCGGCGCGGTCAGCAGATTTCGTTGATCGTGGCGCCACTCGTCGCGCTGGCGCTGATCTCCGGTCTTTTGAAGTGGAGGCACGATGCGGACTTCCGCGTCCTCTACAGCGGGCTCGCGCCCGAGGATGCGTCCGCGGTCACGCAAACGATTCGCACCGCGGGTATTGAGTTCCGTCTCGACGAAACCGGCTCGACCGTCATGGTGCCCTCCGCGCGGATTGCGGACGCAAGGCTCGCGCTCGCCGGCGCCGGGCTGCCGCACACCGGCCGGATCGGTTTCGAACTCTTCGACCGCTCCAATCTCGGGGCCAGCGACTTCACCGAACAGGTCAACTATCGCCGCGCGCTGGAAGGTGAGTTGGAGCGCACCGTCGCGACTCTTTCGGAAGTCGAGCAGGCTCGGATCCACATCACTTTCGCGAAGGACTCAGTCTTTCTCGACGCGCGACAGCCATCGAAAGCCACCGTCGTCCTGCGGCTCCGGCGTGGCGCCCAGCTTTCGCAGGGCAGCGTCGCCGCGGTTGCCAACCTCGTGGCCAGCGCCGTCGATGGCCTCGCGCCGGACGCCGTCGCCATTGTGGACTCCAATGGGCATCTGCTCAACCGTCCTCGTGCGCCGGGCGACAGCGACGCACAAGCGGCGGAGGCGAACCTGGACTACCGCCGCCAGATCGAGTCCGAGTACCTCAGCAAAATCAACCTTGCGCTCGGCCCGCTGCTCGGCCCCGATCGCTTCCGCGCCAGCGTGAACGCCGAATGCGATTTCAGCACGAGCGAGGAGAACGAAGAAAGCTTCGACCCTTCCAAATCCGCCATGCTGAGCTCGCAGAGCACAGAGGAATCGAACAACACGGCCATTGCGGGAGGGACGCCCGGCACGGCCACGAATCTGCCGCGAGCCACGGCACGCGCGACTACAACCGGCGCCGGCATCACGCGGCGCACCGAGAATGCCACCTATCAGCCGGGGAGGACTGTGCGCCATACGCTCTCCCCGCGGGGAAACATACGGCGCATTTCCACCGCGATACTCGTCGATCAAACGGTGCGCTGGGATGGAGTCGGCGCGAAGGCCCGCAGGACGCTCGTGCCGCCCTCGGCCGAAGTTCTGAAAGGCGTCCACGATGTTGTCGCCGGGGTGACCGGCTTCAGCCAGGAGCGGGGCGATCAAATCACGATCGAAACACTGCCGTTTGAAAGCACGCTTCAGGCGGAGCCTCCGCCCGGGCCCGCGCCTCCGTCCAAAGCCGAGCCGAAAGCTTTTAACTTCAAACAACCGGTCGTGATTGGGGGCGGGGCAGCGCTGCTGGTGATCGGAGCGGGCCTGTTTTTCCTGCTTTCGGGCAAGCGGCGCAAAGCGAGTGTGGATCCCGCTCAGCCGGGCATCGAAGGGGCCGGCGCGGCCGCTGACGCGAAAGCGCGGCTCGACCGGCAGGCGGCGGAAAATGAAGCGAACCAGGCGCAAATCGAAGCTGAGGAACTCAGTCGCATCAAGCTTCCGCCCACGACGCGAAAGACCGAAGTGCTGGTGAAACACATCCGCACCTCTGTCCAGAAAGATTCCGAGAGCGTGACCAATGTTTTACGCACCTGGATCGCCGAGCCGGAAACGAAGCGCACGTCCTGATGGCCGCCCCTGAAATCCAATGATCGCCAACGCCGTCGCAAAAACTCAGGAGTCGCTCACCGGCCTGCGGAAGGCCGCGATGTTCCTCATTCTGCTTGGCGACAAAGCCAGCGCCGAAATTATCAAGCAGCTCTCGGAAGAGGAAGTCCAGCAAGTCAGCCGCGAGATTGCGCGACTCGATTCCATCTCCTCGGAGCAGGCCGAAACACTGCTCGAAGAGTTCTACCAGATGAATATGGCGCACGACTACGTGGTGCGCGGCGGCATGGACTATGCGAAGAAAATGCTGCAACAGGCGTTCGGACCGGAGGTGGCGAAGAAGCTCATCGACCGCCTCTCGAAATCGATGGGGACGGAATACGCCAGCCTCGACGAACTGCAGAAAGTCGATCCGCAGCAGCTTGCCAAATTCATCCACAACGAGCACCCGCAGACGATCGCGCTCGTGCTCTCGCACCTCAATCCGTCGCAGGCGGCCGCGCTGCTCGTGTCGCTTCCTTCGGAATTGCGCTCGGATGTAGCGCTGCGCATGGGTGTTCTCGACCAGATTTCGCCCGAAATCGTTAACAAGATCGCGACGGTGATCGGAAAGAAGCTGAAGTCGCTCGGGGAATACAGCCGCGAATCCTATGGCGGAATTCGCGCGGTGGCGGAGATGTTCAATCGTCTGGATTCGGGCACGAGCAAGGAAATCCTCACAGCGATAGAAACGCACAATCCGAACCTGGTCGAGACGATTCGCCACCTCATGTTCGTCTTCGAAGACCTTCTGATGATCGACGCCATCCAGCTCAAGGATATTGTCGGCAAAATCGATCGCAAGGTGCTGACGCTCGCGCTCAAAGGCACCAGCGAGCAGCTTCGTGACCATTTCCTCGGAACCATGTCCGCGCGCGGGGCCGACATGTTGAAGGAAGAGATGGAAGCGCTGGGTCCGGTCCGCATCAAAGAAGTGGAGGCGGCGCAGCAGCAAATCATCGCGATCGTGCGTCAGCTCGAAGCGGAAGGTGTGGTCACCATGAAGGGCACGGTAGGGGAACAGTATGTTGTCTAAAGTGCTGGCCCGCGGCTCGGCGGCCGGTGTGCAGCCAATGGTGTTTGCGTCCGTGGGCCGCGATGGGGTCGAGCGCCGCGGCGGGGAGTCACCTTCGCCCGCTACTGGCGAAGAAGCTTCGGCCGCGCGCGAGAAAGTCCGGCAACTCGAAGCGCGCATGGTGGCCGAGCGCCGCGAGGCATTCGAATCCGGCAAAATCGAGGGGGCCAGACAGGCCACGGCCGAGCTCGAAGCCGTTATTCAACGCCTCAACGCTTCCATTGCCGAAATAATCGCGATGCGGCCGGACCTCCGGCGCCGCGCCGAGCATGACGCCGTGCACCTGGCGCTGCTCATTGCCAAACGTGTGCTGCATCGGCAGTTGAATGTGGATGAAGGCGCGCTCACTGCTATCGCGCGCGTCGCCTTCGACCGCCTGGCGCGCTCGGAGTCGTACCGGATCGTCGTGCACCCGCAGTTCGTCGGCGCGATTACCGCCGCCCTGCCCGCCCCGCAGGCTTCGCGCGTAACCATCGAACCAGACCCGGGATGTGCTCCCGGTACGCTGATCATTCATTCCGACGAAGGCACGCTGGACGCCTCGGTTGACACCCAGCTCGAAGAAATCCGGCGGGGACTGACCGACCGGATTGAGGCCGCCGCATGAGCTCGCCTGCGCTCGACCTCCGCCGTTACGACAATATCGTCGGGCGCATCGAGTCGATTCGCCTGGAAGGGGAAATTGTCGAGATCGTTGGTCTGATTGTTGAGTCACGCGGGCCGTCCGCCGCGCTCGGGGACTTCTGCGAAATTCGTTCGCGCGGCGGCCGGCGCATCCGCACACAGGTCGTCGGATTCCGCGCGGGCCGCGTGCTCTCGATGCCTCTGGAACCAACCGATGGACTCTCGCTCGGCGACCGGATCATCGCGCGCGGCGGCGAGTCTGAAGTATCCGTCGGCCCCGAGTTGCGAGGGCGTGTGCTGGACGGGTTCGGCATTCCGATCGATGGGGGGCCGCCGGTCTTCCCCACGGAGACACGCAGCCTTTACGCGCAGCCCGTCGGACCCATGGGCCGCGCGCACATCGAGGAACGACTCACGACCGGCATCCGCGCAATCGATGGGCTCCTGCCTTGTGGGAAAGGCCAGCGCATCGGGATCTTCGGGGGCAGCGGCGTCGGCAAAAGCACCCTGCTCGGATCGATGGCCCGGTCGAGTTCGGCAGGCGTCAATGTGATCGCCCTGATCGGCGAACGAAATCGCGAGGTCCGGGGCTTTCTCGAGCACGAGCTCGGCACGGAGGGCGTGGCTCGCTCCGTCGTCGTGGTGGCGACATCCGATCAGCCCGCACCGCTGCGGGTGCGCGCCTGTTTCGTCGCGCTTGCCATCGCCGAATACTTTCGCGATCAGGGTGAGGACGTGCTCCTCGTCATGGATTCGATCACGCGTCTTGCCATGGCGCAGCGCGAAATCGGACTTGCCGCCGGCGAGCCGCCGAGCCAGAAGGGTTACACCCCGTCCGTCTTCAGCCTTTTGCCGAAGATATGCGAGCGGGCGGGAAATTTCGATCGCGGATCGATTACAGCATTCTTCACGGTCCTTGTAGAAGGCGACGATTTCAACGAGCCGATCTGCGATGCGGTGCGCGCCATCCTCGACGGCCACATCACCCTCGCGCGGGAGCTGGGCGCGGCTGGGCACTATCCGGCGATCCAGATACTCGAGTCCGTAAGCCGCCTGCAATCGCAGCTCGCGACGCCGGAAGAGTCGGCGCACGCACGCAAGATCCGCGAAGCTCTTGCCGTCTATCGACAGTCGGAGGACCTCATCAATCTCGGCGCGTATGTCGCGGGTTCAAATCCCAAGCTGGATGCGGCAGTTCGCGCGCGCAACGAAATCCTGCGCTTCCTCCGGCAGGGACCGCATGACCGGTCAGCGGCGCCGGAGACGGTGCGCCAGATGGGCGCGCTGGCGGGCCTGATCTCATGAAGGCCTTCGCATTCCGGCTGCAACAGGTCCTGGAGTGGCGGGCGACCGAGCTTAACGTTCAGAGGGCTCGCGCCGCCGTTGCAACCGCGAACGTCTCATCTATCGAGTCGCAGATTCGCGCCGAGCAGGCGAATCTCTCAAGCGCCGCCACACTGGTGCCGGCAGGCGCCACTGGCTTGGGCCTCGATTCCTGGGCCGGATTCCGCCGCCGATCTCAAATGCGAGTCCGCGAGCTGGAGACGCAGCTGCTCGCGGCCCGCAAGGCGACCGAAGCCGAAATGAGCCGTCTTGTCGAAGCCCGGCGCAAGGTGCGGGTGCTCGAAAACCTCGAAACCCGTGCGCGAGATCAGTGGCGGCGCGACTTCGATCACGAGCTGGCCGCGTTTGCGGAGGAGACTTCGCTGCTGGCTGTTAACCGGCGAGCGCAATCTCCGGCTCGGGATGCTCGGCCGCCCAGTCTTCCGACGACAGCGACAGCACACGCAGCCGTTGGCCTTCCGGCAGCCTCTGGAGAAGCACGGTAAAACCGTTGGCAAAGAACAAGGCATCACGGTGCATATTGGCGTCCGCCGAGATTTGCGTGAAGACCACTTCTTCGGTGAGGTCTGTGGAAACCTCGGCCTTTAGGGCCTCCGGCACCCCGATCAGCTGCAGGCGTGCGCCTGGAGGCAGGCAGACCACCGGTGTGGGCTCCGGCACAGGCGCGAAGCCGTCACGGCACCACTGACGGAATGTTCTCGGCGCGCGTCTTGTCCAGCTGTCGAAGTCGCGCGCTGCCACGATTCCGGTCGATCCGCATTTGAATCGGTGAGCGACCAGTTCCTCGCCTTCCACGGCGAGTCTGTTCGGCGCCATCATCAATGAGTAGTCACACATGCGTTCACTCTCCTTCGTTCGAATTTGCGCCCGCACGGGAGCGAAATCGACGCCCGCAGGGGACGAATCGGAGTGGAGAAGGCGCAAAGCACGGGTGGCGTTGGGCGAGAATCTCCACCATCCGCAGTCGAATCTTAACGCTTCCCGACGCCGCCGTCGTAGAACATTCATCACATTGTCAGGCTGTGGAGAGATGGAACGTACATGCGGCCCCGGTCCGCTGGTCCGAGGGGCATATCATCTCTGGAAGGACCAATGAAACACAAGCTCGGCTGGCTGCTCGCCGGCATGCTTTCGCTCGCTGCGTTCGTCGCGCTTGCGGCGGGAGTCATCCTGATGAGAACGCACGGTTTGACGACGCGCGCGGCCCCCGGTCCGCTGGAACGCTGGGTGGCGCGGCGGGCCCGCCGGATGGCGCTGCCGAACGATGCCATGAGCCGCGCGAATCCGATAGCGGATTCACCTGCCGCGCTCGCCGATGCACGTGCCCATTGGGCGGACCACTGCGCCGCCTGCCATGCGAACAACGGCAGCGGCGACGCCGAGCTGGGAAAACGCCTTTACCCCCCGGCCCCGGACATGCGCCTCGAAGCCACGCAGCGCCTGACCGACGGTGAGCTGTTCTATATCATTCAGAACGGCATCCGTCTGACGGGCATGCCGGGCTGGGGCGGTGGCGGGTCCGCGAAGGCCGCGGCGCATGGCGAGGAAGATTCATGGAAGCTCGTACGCTTCATCCGTCATCTCCCGCAGATGACGGATGAAGAAGAGCGCGAGATGCAGGGGCTGAATCCGAAAAGTCCCGACGAATTGAAGGAAGAGCAGGAAGAACGAGATTTTCTCAATGGAGGTTCACCCGATGGACACGCAGAGCACCATCATCATTAGGCGCAGAATTGGAATCGCACTCGCCGCGCTTGCGATAGCGCTCTTCCCGCTGTTTGCCATGGCGCACGGCGGAGAGGAACATGTGACCGGGACCGTAGCCAGGGTGTCCGAAGCATCCGTCACCGTAAAGACGACGGGCGGAAAATCCGTCGATGTCGGCTTCGACGCGAAGACGACATACTCGCGCGCGGCAAAGCCTGTCACAAAAGCGGACATCAAGACGGGCGATCGCGTCGTGATTCACGCCGCGGAAGTCAACGAGAAACTGGTCGCGCATACGGTCGAGCTGGGGACGCCTGCAGCCGCGGCGAAGAAATAGCGACGCGTGGCGCGCGTGCCATCCGGCCGGCGCTCTATCCAATCAACCTGACGGTCGCCGGCGGTTCCCGCGTGAGACAAGCCGGTAATCGCGAGCATTAACGGCGCCCAGACTCCTTCCGGTCCGGTGGTCACGATCCAGTACCGTGCCATGGGTTGAGGGCGCCGCATTGCGGACACCGCCACGTTCGCAGAGCGCGGAGCTGGCCCGATGATGGGCCGGCGGACACGCCGCTCCCGCAACGGATGCAGACATTCGGCCATGCTTCGGTATCGATCGAAGCATGAATTTGGCCGAAGTAGAACGCCCACCCGTAAATCGCCGTTCGTGTGTTCAACCGCCGGTCGAGGCGTCTTGAGAACCAGGAGTAGAGGAACAGGGACCACTCATATCCAGCGCCGATCAGCCACAAGCGGCGGGGAATCGGGCGCGGTGAATTCCGGCGGTTCAGGAACGAAAGAGAGGAATAGAGTGTGCGCGTAGCGATGTGGTGAAGTCCGGTGGCGGATTCGATCTTCGCCGCGAGGTCACGCGGGGATGTGAACGCGTTGACGTGTCCTCCCCCGCTCGCGAGCCACCGGTACAGTTTGTCGGTAAGCGTCGAAGCATCCGGTACCGCGACGAAGAGCGCGCCGTCGCGCGCGATTACTCGTCCGATTTCGTCTAACGCGCCAGCGAGATTGTCGAAGTGTTCGAGGGAGTGGTTGGAGACGATCGCCGCGAGCGAGCCATCGGCGAAAGGAAGGTGCGCCGCATCGGCCTGGACGAAGTACCGAGACGGGGATTGACCGCGGTCGCGGTCGACTCTGATGACCTGCGCGGCGGTGGCGCTCTCCGCGAAGCTACCGCTATTGCATCCGAGATCGAGAACGCGAGCACCGGGCCGGAGGCCTCTCAGGATTTCATGCATCGCGCCGCGGCCGGATCAACTGCGAAGCTCCTCGAAGCGATCCATGCCCTGGAGTTTAACAACAAGAGCCCGGAGCCTCCCGGCTCCGGGCCCCAGATACACGCTTTCACTGCGCGATCGTCACCGTTTTCTCGAGCAGCGAGTTCAGGCCTCCGACCACGGTGATCTTATCCACCTTGTCGGCACCTTCTCCAGGGTCTCGAGCTCCTTCAGACGGATCAGCAGAGGGTTATCCTCCATGAGCTTCGCGGTGTTCAGGAGAGAGCGCGTCGCGGCCGTCTCCTCGCGCCGGCGGATCAGGTTGGCCTGCGCCTGCTTCTCCGCCGTCACGACCTGATTGAGAATCTCGCGGATATCGCCGGGCAGGATGATGTCCTTGATGGCAATCACCCCCACCCGCACACCGAACGCTCGCATCTCCCGGCGCACTTCCGTCGCGACGGTTTCGTCGATGTCCACCTTCTCCGCCAGTATCTCTTCCAGCCCGCGCTTCCCGAGCGTCTGCCGCACCGCAATCTGCAGCGTACGGTAGAGCAGGTCGCTCGCGTCCTTCACGCCAGTCCCTGAAGCCACCGCGTCCACGATTTCGAATACCGCCGAAATGTTGACGCGGATGGTCACCTTGTCCTTGGTCAGAATTTCCTGGCCAGGGACTTCGACTGTTTGACGCCGCATCTCAACGATGTCGATACGCGGCGTTGCGAGCACGCTCCAGAAGGCGTACGTGCCCGCCGCGAGTTCGCGCACGAGGCGGCCGTCGATGTAAACCAGTCCGCGCTTCCCTTCGTCGACCAGCATGAAGGTCGCTCCGGATTCCCGGCCCAGCCGGGCCAGAGGCGCCAGCATGCGTGCGGGCACTTCGGGTGTCTCGCGGACGTCGATCACTTCCGCCGTCACCTCGAAGACACCGCGCCAGAACGCCACACGTTTGCCGGGCGCGATTACACGCACAAGCTTGCGGTCGAGCGCAATCACGGCCACCTGCGAGTCGGACGTTTCGATCACCGTGAAGTCCTTCGCCGCGACGTCAGGCCGCTCCTTCACGATGAAGTCCGCCCATTCGCCCGCGAGCACGAGCTCGCGCACGTTGTGGCGCTCGATATCGATCGTTTCGTTAAACGCGAAAATCCAGTAAGTCCCCGGGCCCAGGATTTCAGAGAAACGCTTGTTGCGAGCCAGCACGACGCGCTCGTTATCACCCACCAGAATTCGAGTGAACACAGGATTACCCCTCCTTTGATTCTTCTTGTTGTCTTTTATTTGCTTGCTAAAGGATTCCCCGGGCCTTGCCTCACAGCCAACGCGCGGGCCGCGTCCATAGCGGATGACCCGCCGGCTCAGACATCGACGACGGCGCGGCTACCGCAGTTTCAAACGAGGCGCAGAATGCGAAGAGTGCTGCCCGCCTCGAGCCGAAAACTTCTCAGATCGAATCAGGCCGAAGAAAGGCCCGGGTTCACCGGGCTAACAAGGTGGCCAATTGTCAGTTGGTTGGACAGCGGGATTCGAACCCACTACACACAGCTTATGCGGCTGTTGCTCTGCCAATGAGCTACATCCAGTGGAGCTAAAGGGTCCGGTGACTGCCGGCATACGGTGACCCAGGGAGCCCGTACCAACGAGGCGTTGCGAACCTCTGTTATTGGCAATCATCAGAATGTTTCCTCCAGCTTGATCAGAGTAACCCACATTCACGTGGTGGTCAAATGAAATTTGATTCATGCGACCATCGGCTCATGCAATTGGGATGCGCCATGCTCTTCGTGAAAGACTTCGCTCGCATGCGGGAGTTTTACGAACGCCTGCTGCAAACAAGCCCGGTCAACACCCAATGGACGGACAGCTATGCTTTGTTTAACGCCGGCGGGGCCCAGTTCGCGCTCCATGCGATTCCGGAGGCAGCGGCGCGCGGTATTGAAGTCTCGACTCCACCCAGGCCACGCGAGCAAGGCGCATTCAAGCTGATCTACTGCGTCGACGATATCGCGGCGGAAAGTGCCCGGCTCGAGTCTTTGGGAGTTCCCCTGCTGCATCGGGAATGGCAGAATCCCGAAGAATCGACCGATGCCGTGGATCCGGAAGGCAACGTTTTCCAGATCACCGCGAGTGCGTTGTGGCGGAGCGGCGCCGAAGTTTAAAACAGCGTACAGGCGCAGCCCGTCTGCGCATGAGAAAACAGTTTTACCGATCGCGCCGCTGTCACAAATGCATTTCGTGCGTCGTTAATAGTGCGTGGAGACGCTGAGCGGGACAGTCGAAGCATCGGCCGCCGATGAACAGACCGGCTTCGAAAGCGTCTTTCACCGCCACTATGAATCCGTAGCGCGCGCCGTCGCGAGAATCGTCCGCGATACGGCCCGCGCCGAAGAAATTGCCGCCGAGACCTTCTGGAAATTCTGGCGGAATCCCAAAGTCTCCGAATCCGGCTTCGCAGCCGCATGGCTTTACAAGACTGCGATTCGTATGGCGCTCGATGATCTGAAGAAGGAAGCGCGCCGTCTGCGCCGCGAGAGCGTGCAGGCGAACCGGCTTCCGGCGCAAACACCCGAGGACGCGCACGCGGCGGCTGAAGAACGAAACCGCGTGCGTCTGGTGCTCGCTTCGCTCGATTCGCGGCAGGCGGAACTGCTCCTGCTGCGCAACAACGATCTCAGCTATGCCGAAGTGGCCGCGGCGCTCGATTTGAATCCGGCTTCGGTCGGAACGCTGATCGGCCGCGCCCAGCAGGCGTTTCGAAAGGAATACGTGAACCAATATGGAGAACCGAAGTATGAATGACGAATTGAGCACGGCCCAGTGGGTGAGCCGGCGGATGCAGGTGCTCGATCCGGACGAGGTTTGGCATCCGAAGACCGCGGCGGCGCTGGCGAAGTTGAGATGGCGCGATTCGAAGCGACGCACCTGGCGCCGCGGTTGGGTGTGGTCGTTCGCGACAACGGCGGCGTGTGCGGCAGTGCTCCTGGGGGTGCCCGCGCCAGCGAAGTGCGCGATCGCGGGAGTCGGATGCAAAGGACTCGCGCCCGCAGTCGCGGCGAGCGCCGGATCACATGCCATCGCGAACTATAAAGAGTCGGGATCGCCGACGGCGCCGGTAACGATCGAGATTTTCTCGGATTACGAATGCCCGGCGTGCGCTCATTTCTTTACGAATGTCTTCCCGCAGTTCGAGGACGAATACGTCAAGACCGGCAAAGTACGTGTCGTACACAGAGATTTCCCACTATCGCAGCACCCATACTCGCGGCTTGCGGCGCGATACGCGAACGCAGCCGGGCAACTCGGACATTACAACGATGTCGTCATGCAGTTGTTCTCGCACCAGCCCGAATGGGCCGCCACCGGTAACGTCGATGCCGCTGTCGCGCAAGTGCTGCCGCCGGCGACCATGCAGCAAGTGAGGGCGATGGTCGAGAAGGACCCGAAGCTGGACGATACCGTCATGAGCGACCTCGCCATCGTGGCGAAAGAGCAGCTCAACCAAACACCGACCATCGTGTTCGTCTACAAGGGGAACCGGCGAAAGGTGACGGGTCCGCCGACGCTGGCTATCCTGAAGAGCTTTATCTCGGAAATGCTGGCCCAGTAGAATTACGTCGCAATATCACGCTTGACTCCTTTCGGGCGCTATGCTAGTTTTTCAGCATAGTGCTAAAAAATCAGCATTTACTCAGCCGCCGCGAGCGTCAGATCATGGATGTTCTGATCGCTCGCGGACGCGCATCCGCCACGGAAATTCAAGGCGCCATCCCCGATCCCCCCGGCTACTCGGCCGTCCGCGCCACTCTTCGGATCATGGAGGAAAAGGGTCATATCCGGCACGAGCAACAGGGCGCCAGCTACGTCTATTTGCCGAGGGTAGCGCCAGAGCGTGCGAAGCGCTCGGCGCTTCGCCACATGCTCGATACGTTCTTCAACGGCTCACCCGAGCAGGTGATGGCCGCGCTGCTCGACGCGAAGCCAAGCCCCGAGGAACTGGACCGCATTGCCGCCATGATCGAAACCGCGCGCCAGAACGGAAGATGACGATGCTTTCGCTACTCGCCGGCATCACGGTTCTTATCTCGATCGCGTGGCTTTTCACAGTGCTCCTGCGGCGGAAATCGGCAGCTCTGCGCCATGTCGTCTGGACTTGCGCCATCGCGGCGATACTGCTTTATGCGCCTCTCCGCTGGCGCGCGCCTCAACATGATGTCATCGTTCGCGAGCTTCCCGCGGTGTTCACGCCGGCCGTAGCCACGCCCGCCGTCATGGTGAAAGGTGTCGCCCGGCAGAAGGTCCTCAGCCTGACGCAGATTGCGGTTTTCGTCTGGCTGCTCGGCTCTCTGGTGTTGGCGCTTCGGCTCGCCGTGAAGTCCTTGCAGTTCCGTCGCATCCTTGCCGCGGCAAAGCCGCTCGGGAATGCCGGTCCGGTCCGGATTCTGCGAAGCCCTCACGTTCCGGGCCCGCTGGTTACGGGGATTCTGCGGCCCACGATTCTGCTTCCCGACAATTCGGCGTTGTGGGCGCCCACGCGCCGCCGCGCCGTTCTGGCGCATGAACTGGCGCACATCCGGCGGCTCGATCCAGCGATTCTGCTGGTTGCGAATGTTGCCGCGGCCGTTTATTGGTTCCACCCGCTGTGCTGGCTCGCGGCGACGCGCCTGCGTTTCGAAAGCGAGCGCGCCTGTGACGACGCTGCCCTGCGCATCGGACTTCGTCCTTCGGGCTATGCCGAGCAACTGCTCGACCTCGCTCGCTTGTTCAACGCTCAACCGGCCATCCCGATGGCCACAACTTCTCATCTGGAGTCTCGCGTGAAATCCATACTCGATCCGTTCGTGAATCGCTCTTTTGCCGCGCGCCGCACCTGGCTGGCAGCCGCTCTCATCACCGCTGCCGTCGTGGCCCCATTGACTGTGCTTCGTTTGCAGGCGCAGGGAAGCACCGGCACGATCATCGGGCAGGTGTCCGATCCAACGGGCGCCGTTGTGGCGCGCGCGCAGGTGATCATTTCCAATCTGCAGGGCGGGAACAAGGAAGTCGTCAAGTCGGATATGGCCGGCAACTTCGAGTTCGACAACATTCCTGCGGGCAACTACTCCGCCGAGGCGCGCGTGCCGGGCTTTGCGCCATTCCGTCTTGATTTTGCGCTCGTGAGCAACGGGACCGCGCGGCTTCCGGTCAGGCTGAGCGTCGGTGGTGTTGGCGAGCAGATGACTGTCGTGGCGCCCGGGCGTCCAAAGCCGACAGCCTTCACCGCTATGACGCCCCACGGACCTGGGCCGATCCGCGTCGGCGGCAACGTGCAGGCAGCCACTCTGCTTCAGCAGGTGCAGCCGGTCTATCCCGCGGCTTTGCAGGCCGCCGGCATAGAAGGGACAGTACTGCTCGAAGCAATCATTTCGAAGACCGGCGAACCGGTCACCCTCACTCCGCAGAACACGGCTGTCGATCCCGCATTCGTATCGGCGGCGATGGATGCCGTCCGCCAGTGGCGCTACAGGCCTGCTCTGCTGAACGGAATGCCGATCGAAATCATCACCACGATCACCGTCGACTTCAAGCTGCAGACAAACCCGGCAGCGCAGGCGCGTCCTGTTCAACGGGATGCCGATGCCCCGGGGCGCGCTCGCGCGTTGATCTGGACTCCTGAGCCGGCCGCGGGATAAACCGGCGACACTGGCCGGCTGAGAAGTGACCGCTCCTACGGTCTCAGATATTTCGCCAGGAACACATCCGCCGCGTGATACGCCGCCAGCCAGTCGGCGTGCACCAGAAAATCGTGCACCTCATCGGGAAAGATCAACTGCTCGAACGGCACGCCCTGTTTTCGCAGCGCCTGTGCGAGTTGGACCGTCTGCGCGAAAACGACAGTGCGATCGTCGTCGCCCTGAATGAGAAGCACCGGCGACTTCCACGTGCCGATCGAAGCCATGGGCGAGGACTCGAACGCCAGCTTCTCGGCCGCCTGCCGCTTCTCGCGGTCGCGCGCCGGCGCGGTGTTGGTCACTTCCAGATTCCAGTCGTGGACGCCATGTAAGTCGACTCCCACCGCGAACGTATCCGACGCGCGCGCCAGGGCCAGGGCCGTTAGATAGCCGCCGTATGACCCGCCCCACACGCCAATGCGCGCGGCATCCACATCGGGGCGCCCGCGCAGCCAGGTTGCCGCGCCCATCACATCGTTAAACTCGCTCGCGCCTGTCGCGCCAAAATTCAGGGCCTCACGGAAGTCGCTGCCGTAGCCGATGCCGCTGCGATAGTTAATCGCCAGCACGACGTAGCCCCTGTTCGCGAGATATTGATTGAAGCCGTACGCAAGGTTGTAATACAGCATGTAGTGCCAGGCGGGTACCATCTGGCGCTGCGGTCCGCCATGAAAGAAGACGATCGCCGGGTGCTTCGCTGCGCCTCCCGCCGGCGGCAGGAATAGCTGCGCGTGTATTCGCAGCCCGTCGGTCGCGGCGAACGTCACCTCCTGCGGCTCGACCAGGCCGGCTTCGGGAAAATCGCGTGGGATCGTTTCGGGCGCCAGGTCGCGCAGCGTGCTTCCTTCGAACAACGCGGCGCGTCCCGGCATCTTCGCATCGGAGTGCAAGAGCGCGATGCGTCCGCCGGTCAATGCGACGGGCGACCACTCCACCCCGTTTCCGGTCGTGAGACGCCGCGGCGCTCCACTGCCTGCGGTGACCGCCCACAAATGCCGCCGGTCGATGTCGTCCTGATTCGAAGAGAAGACGAGCGAAGAGCGGTCGGGCGCCGCCGTCACGTTCTCGACTTCGAAGTCTCCTGGAGTCAGCGTCAGCAAAGCTGTGTCCGACTTGTTGCCGGGCGTCAGGGAATAAAGGTGCAGCCAGCCGTCGCGCTCCCACGGGAACACGAGCTGTCCTTCTTTCATCCATAACAGTTGCGATTCCGATGCCGTTTCGCGAAACACGCTGCCGCGGCCTTCCCGCGCCCGCCAGACTTCACGTCCGCGGCCGCTGTGGACGTCGGCTTTGCGGATTGACCACGGCAGACCAGTGCGCTTCGGTCCGAATTGGAATTCGCCCGAGTTTCCGGGGGTCCGGATATAGGCTATTTCTCGCCCATCGGGCGACCAGACTGGCGCCTGGTCGAAGTCGACGCTCGGGTCGACGTAGCGCAGAGACTTCTCGCGCACATCATAAACCCCGATGAACCCGTGATCGCCGCGATTGCTGACAAACGCGAAGCGGGCGCCGGTGGGTGACCAGAGTAGTCCGCTGGCCGCGCCACGCGCGTGAATGAGTTGAGCGGGTTTTGCGACGGAGCCCGTCAGCGGTCGCGACCACACCTGCCCGCTGAAAATCCAGAGCACAGTCGACCCGTCGGGAGAAACCGCGGGAGAGTGTCCTTCCCCGAGCTTCGCCGGCTCAATCGACTCGCCGGCGGACCAGACCTCCTGCTTTTTCCCCTCCGGATCGCTGCGTGGGTTGGGATATTCGCCGCGCGCGTTCGGACCATTCCCGCGCGTAAACACCAGGCGCGATTCGTCGGGGTCCCAGGCAAGGCCGCTGATCTCCTGGCCGTCATCCGCGGTGAAGCGTGTGATCTGTTTCGCGTTGAAAGCCGGCGCGCGCGCGATCCAGATGTTCCGTACGCCCGCGGCATTCTGCACCCACGCCACCGCGTCTCCCTTGGGTGACCTCACGAGATCATCCGGAAACGGCGCGCTCAGAACCTGCTCGATCGTGAACGTCGATGCCGCGAGGGCCGAGAAAGTGGCCAGCAAGGCCATGCCGACTGCGAGCGACTTCCTGATTGCCATCTATTGCCCCGATTTTAACCGACTTCTTCAGCGTCGCCGGCGTTGCACCGTGAGTGTCCAGATGAGTAACCGTCACCCGAGCGCTCGGCAGTCATTTGTAGTTTATGGTACATTTTTGAATCAGTTGAAAGCTCTCACCACGAAAGACGAGGACCTGCTCCGCGGGCGCGGCGAGGTCGTCAGGGAAGTCATAGACAATTGTCGTTCTGAGCGCTTGACCGTTCTCACGGCCGAGGCCGGAATGGGGTTGTCATCCCTGATGGAGGCGGGACTCTTCCCGGCGCTGCGACGTGAGGGCGCCATCGTCGTTATCTTCCGCGACTGGCAAGGTCGCGCTTTCGCGGCCAACCTGCGGGAAGCGATCGCCGAGGCGGTCCGCCAGCAGGGCGATTCTTCCTTTTATACAGAAGGCGGGCCGCTTGAGGAACTCCTCAGCCGGGCCAGCGGCAAAACCGGCAAAGTCGTCGTCGTCCTGCTCGATCAATTTGAGGACTACGTGCGCTGCCACGTCAACAGCGTTGCATCGGATGCATTCGATGCCGAGCTGGCGCGCGCGATCGCCACCCGCCGGGGCATCTTCGTTATCGGACTGCAGGAGCACGCTCTTTCGGCCTTTGAGCGACTCAAACAGCACATCCCCAATCTGCTCGGATTTCGCGTGAGCCTGCCCGCGCTCGATATTCAGGCCGCCGGCGAAGCGGTAATTGCCGAAGCGCGCCGGATCGAACTGGACGTCGAGCCCGCCGCCGTGGAAGCGCTGGTCACCGCGCCCGCGGTAGCTGTCGAACCGGGCAAGGTCCATCCCTTCTTCCTGAAGATCGCGTCGGGTATTCTGCTGGACGGCGAGACGCGTGTGAAGTCGCGGGCTGTCAGGGCAGCCACAATCGAGGCGCGCGGCGGAGTCGACCGGATCGTCTTCGAATCGCTCGATATGGCGATCGGCGAGCTGAATACGACGAGCGTCGATTTGTTTTTCCGCTGGTGCAATTTGTTGATCTCGCCCGAAAAGCACCGGTTGTCCGTCACTGCAAAAGGCCTCACCGATTATGCTGGAAAGCTCAACCGTTTCGTTGCGCCTCTGTTGAATCAAATTACCCAGAGTGGCATCCTGCGGTCGATTGAAACGCCGGAGGCGATCCGCTATGAAATCTCACGCGAATGCTATGCACCGATCGTGCGCGATTGGTGGGAGCGCCGTGAAGCCGTGATTGTGGCGAAGCGCCGCGCGGCGTTCCGCGTGAAGTCAATCACCGTCGCGGTATCGGCGATCATCCTCATGTACGTGGTCTGGCTGATCCTCAGTCCGAACAAGTAGCTCAAAGCGCCCAATACCGGGAGCGCTTACATCTTGTAGCGGCCGAGGTCTTCATCGCCCATGTTTTCCAGAAGGCGGCGCAGTTCCTCGTTCGTGTTGACCTTCTCCGCGACGTTGCTGACCAGCTTCGAAGATTTCAACACGGAATCGTCCACGAAGATCGGGCAATCGAGCCGCAACGCCAGCGCCAGCGCATCGCTGGGGCGTGAATCAACAGAGATCAGCTCCCCGTTGCGCTGAATCCAGATGACGGCGAAGAATGTGTCGTCTTTCAGTTCGCTGACCACGACTTTCTGAATGCCGGCGTCCATGCCCAGCAGTAGCGTCTTGATGAGATCGTGCGTCATCGGACGCGGCGTCGAGACCTTTTCGATCTCGAGCGCGATGGCGTTGGCCTCGTAGATCCCGACCCAGATCGGAAGTACGTGGGTCCCGCAGACATCTTTGAGGATGACAATCGGCATGTTGGTCACCGAATCCATCACCAGCCCGCGGATTTTCATCTCGACTTCCATGGTTTTATTACAGCACAGCAGGAAAACGCCGAATCAGTCCGGCCGCGGGCCTGTTGGTGTGCCTTGGGGCTAATTGACCAATTCGCCGGCCAGAGAGTTGGGGCCGCCGCGGGTCACCCGCACATGGACGTATTTGCCCATCATCTCTTCGATCGGCCTTGCGCCGTCGTGAGTGAAGCTGAGGGTTCGGTTGCGGGATGTGCGGCCGATCCAAACCCCGAGAGCTTCATGCTGGCCTTCCACATTGACTTCCTCGACGGTCCCGACCAGATTTGCGTTCTGGCGGATCTGGATAGCACGCTGCCGCTCCTGCACGATCATGATGCGGCGCGACTTCTCTTCTTCCGGAACGTGATCGCTCAGCGCCAGCGCCGCCGTGTTCGGGCGCTGTGAGTATTTGAAACTGAAGATTCCGTCATACTGCACGTCGTCGAGCAGGCTAAGGGTTTCTTCGAAGTCCTTCCCGGTCTCGCCGGGGAATCCGACAATGATGTCCGAAGTGATTGCGATCGGTCGCCGCGCGTTCTTCATCCACGAGATCCGCTCCATGTACTGCTCGCGCGAGTAAAGACGCTGCATGGATTCGAGCATTCGAGTCGAGCCGGACTGCACCGGCAGATGAACGTGATTGCACAGATTCGGATTCGAATCGATGGCGTCAACGATCGGTTTCACGAAGTCGCGAGGATGCGACGTGGTGAACCGCACGCGCCGCATGCCGGGAATGCCGCCGACACGGTCGAGCAGCGTGGCGAAATCCCAGCCGGCGGCGGAGGGGTCACGATAGCTGTTCACATTCTGTCCGAGAAGTTGCACTTCTGTGTAGCCGGAGTCCGCAAGGCGCCGCGCTTCATCCATCACGCTGGCGCTGGTGCGGCTGCGCTCCGGTCCGCGGGTGAACGGGACCACGCAATAAGCGCAGCTCTTATCGCAGCCTTCAATGATCGTGATGTAGGCGCGGTGGGGATTATCCCGGCGCGTGAACGGGGTGTCAAAGGCTTCATCGGCGTCGAGGCTGAGTCCGGTCACGCGTTTGTTGCCGGCCTCGAGCTGGACCAGCATCTGCGGCAGTTTCGTATAGCTGGCGGAGCCCGCCACCAGGCTCACATGCGGGGCGCGATCGAAAATCTTCTCGCCTTCCTGCTGGGCGACGCATCCGATAACGGCGAAGACCTTCTCCTTGTCTTTCTTGAAATGCTGCAGGCGGTTGAAGACTTTCTGCTCGGCCTTATCACGAATGCTGCAGGTGTTGTAGAAGACGTAATGCGCGGCTTCCACGGTGTCGACTTGCGTGTAGCCTTCATGGAGTAGCGTGCCGATGACTTTTTCCGAGTCGTGGGCATTCATCTGGCAGCCGAAAGTTTCGATGTAAAACGTCTTTTCCACTTGTATTCATTGTAGTTTGGCTACAATGAAAGCGCATGAAGTGGTGCGCGCCATTCCTGCTGACTGCGGTTGCGATTGCGGGATCGCCCGCGAAGACGTTCGTAGGCGTGGTGCACGACAACCGCTGTGTTGGACCCGCCTGCGCCACGAAATGCCCGGTCAACAAATCGCCGGTCTACACGCTGCAGTCCGGCGAGGACGCGTACATCCTCACCACGCCAAAAGCACCTGAGCAGTTCGTCGGCAAGAAGGTCGTGGTGACCGGTACCCTCGACGGTCTCAAGCTGAAAGTCCGCTCGATCGCGCCAGCCCGCTAATCTCGGAAGGAAAGACAATGCTGAAGCGCACTCCGCTCTATGAAGTACATCGGGCGGCGGGCGCGAAGATGGTCGATTTCGGCGGTTGGGAAATGCCGGTCCACTATTCCGGCCTGATCGACGAACACAAGACGGTGCGGACGTCCGCCGGACTCTTCGACGTCAGCCATATGGGTGAGCTCGAGGTGCATGGTCCCGAAGCGCTGCGCCTGGTCAACGACGTCACGACGAATGATGCGGCGCGCCTGCAAGACGGACAGGCGCAGTATTCCGGGCTTCTCTACGAGCACGGCGGATTTGTCGACGACATCCTCGTGCACAAAGTCTCGGATCACGAGTACTTCCTGTGCGTGAACGCGGCTAATCAGGAAAAGGATTTCGCGCACATCCAGTGGGCAAACAGCTTTGAGTGCAGTGTGGAATTCGCCGGGCCGAAGTATGTGCAATTGGCCCTGCAGGGGCCGCGCGCCGCGGAAATTGCGCAAAGGCTGACGCGCATCCGGCTCGACGGGATCCAGTATTACTGGTTCGTGGACGGCACGTTCGCCGGCGTGCCCGCGCGAGTGGCCCGCACCGGCTACACGGGGGAGGACGGATTCGAGATCTATGTCGCGCCCGAACACGCGGTCGATCTGTGGGAAGCGATTACCAAAGCCGGCGCGCCGTTCGGCCTGAAACCGTGCGGGCTCGGCGCCCGCAATACGCTCCGCCTCGAAGCGGGCATGGCGCTCTACGGTCATGAGATCGGGCCTTCCATCACTCCCCTCGAAGCCAACCTCGCGTGGATCGTGAAAATGCAGAAGAGCGGCTTCATCGGCAAGGCCGCACTGGAAAAGAAGATTGATCGCGGGTTGACCCGCCGTCTGATCGGCTTCGAGATGTGCGGGCGCGGCATTGGGCGCGATGGTTATGAGGTGCTCGTCGATGGCCAGCCTGCGGGCTGGGTCGCCAGCGGCTCGCCCGCACCCTGGTTGAACAAGAACATCGGGCTCTGTTATCTTCCAATGGAACACGCGCAGCCGGGCAGGAAGATCGACGTTGTCATTCGCAATCAGCCGGTGGAAGCCGTTACGGTGAACACTCCGTTCTACAGGAGAGCTTTGTGACCTATCCCGCGAACTACCGCTACACGAAGGAGCACGAGTGGGTCGATTTGCAGGGCGGCTCCGCGACGATCGGACTGACGTTCCACGCTCAAAACGAACTCGGCGATATCGTCTACGTCGACCTGCCGAAGGTTGGGGCCAGGATCGAAGCCGGCAAGAGTTTCGGATCGGTCGAGTCTGTCAAAGCCGTATCGGATATCTATGCGCCGATCTCGGGCGAAGTAACGGCGATCAACGATGATTTGGCATCTGCGCCCGAAAAGCTGAACCAGGACCCGCATGGCGGCGCCTGGCTTATTAAGGTGCGCGTCGACAAAAACTCGGACTCATCGAATCTTTTCTCCGCCGACGACTATCAGAAGTACGTGGGGGCGGAAACCTGAGCGCACAGGCGCCAGCCGTTGTGCGCGACAAACAGGAAGACTAAATACTTGCGCTATCTCCCGAAGTCCGACGCCGAGCGTCAGGAAATGCTCGCGGCCTGCGGACTGACTTCCTCTGAAGAATTGTTCGCGCAGATTCCGCCGGAAGCGGGGCTGAAACGGCCGTTGAACCTCGCCCCCGGAATCTCCGAATACGAGATCGCTGACTACTTCAAATCGCTGGCGGAGAAGAACGCCGCCGCATACCCGAGCTTTCTTGGCGCGGGTGTTTACCGGCATTACCGGCCTGTTGTGATCGACACGATCGTGTCCCGCGGCGAGTTTCTGACGTCATACACGCCTTATCAATCCGAAATCTCGCAGGGTACCCTGATGACGATCTTCGAGTTTCAGACGATGATCTGCCAGTTGACCGGCATGGACGTCGCGAATGCGTCGATGTATGACGGATCCACAGCGGTCCCCGAAGCCGCGATGATGGCGGCGCGCATCACGGGGCGGCGCCGGATTCTGGTGGCGCGGTCGGTGCATCCGGAGTATCGCGAAGTTCTCCGCACTTACACGCGGAGCCAGGGACTGCCGGTGGATGAGTTCGGTTACGACGGCGAGTCGGGCCAGATTGATTTTGCGGATCTCGAAGCAAAGCTCGACGCCGAGACCGCGTGCGTGGTGATCCAGGCGCCGAACTTCTTCGGGATCGTGGAGGACGCGCCCAGGGCCGCGGAACTCGCGCACGCCAAAGGGGCGCTGCTGGTGTTTACGTTCTCGGAAGCCGTGTCGCTCGGTATTCTTGAGCCGCCGCGCGATGCCGATATCGTCGCGGGGGAACTGCAATCGTTCTCGATCCCGCCGAGCTATGGCGGGCCCTTTGCGGGAGTGATCGCGGCGAAAGACAAGTACGTCCGGCAACTGCCCGGCCGTCTGGTGGGGCAGACAGTTGACACGAACGGCAACCGCGCCTTTTGCCTGACGCTCGCGACACGAGAGCAACACATCCGGCGCGAGAAGGCCACGTCCAACATCTGCACCAATCAGGCGCTGATCGCTCTCATGGCCACGGTCTTTCTGGAGCTTTACGGCAAACGGGGCGTGCGTGAGCTCGCCACTCAGAATCTCGCCAAAGCGCGCTACCTGGCCTCGGCAGTGAAGCGACGTTTCACCGGTCCCTTCTTCAATGAGTTCGTGGCCATCTCCGCCGCGAGTCCGGAAGAAGTCAACGCGCATCTTCTCGAGCGCGGCATCATCGGCGGGCTGCCGCTCGCGAAATTCTATCCGGAGCTCGCCGGCACGATGCTCCTCTGTGCGACCGAAATGACGAAGCGTGCCGACATGGATGCCGTTGCGGAAGCGTGCGCTTGATATGGCGAACAAACCCAGGAAAGTCCGCACGCATCCGACTCAAAATGAGGATCTGATTTTCGAGCGCAGCTCCGCGGGCAAGATCGGCTATCAGCTACCGCCGCTCGATGTCCCGGAAATCGATCCGGCTGCCGTTCTCGGAAGCGCCAACGTGCGCGCGACGGTCGAGGGATTCCCTGAAGTCAGCGAAGTCGAAGTGGTACGCCATTTCACACGGCTGTCGACCTGGAATTACGCGATCGACCTTGGGATGTATCCGCTTGGGTCCTGCACCATGAAGTACAACCCGCGCATCAACGAGGCCGTGGCGCGATTCGAGGGGCTGGCGTGGGCTCATCCCTATCAACCGGAACACCTGTCGCAGGGCGCAATGGAAGTGTTCGCCCGCCTCGAAGACGCCCTGTGCGAGATCGCCGGACTCGACGCCGTTACCCTGCAGCCCGCCGCCGGTGCGCACGGAGAGCTCACGGGCATCCTGATCATCCGGGAGTGCCTCGCCGCCAAGGGCAATGCGCGGCGCAAGATTCTTGTGCCCGACTCCGCGCACGGCACCAATCCAGCGACGGCTGCCATTGCCGGATACGCCATCCAGAACATCGCCTCGAACAGTCACGGCGTGATCGATGTCGAACAACTCGCGCGCGTCGTCGACGCGGACGTGGCAGCCCTGATGATTACTAATCCGAACACGCTCGGCGTATTCGAGGCGAACATCGCGAAGATCGCGGAGATCCTGCACGCCAAAGGCGCGATGATCTACATGGACGGCGCGAACATGAACGCGCTGGTGGGGATCGCACGGCCCGGGGATTTCGGCGTTGATGTGATGCATCTCAACCTGCACAAGACATTTTCGACGCCGCACGGCGGGGGCGGTCCAGGTGGGGGCCCGGTCGCTGTTCGCGAGGATCTGGAGCCCTTCCTTCCCACCCCGCGTCTGAAGCGAACGAATGGCGCATTTACATGGGATTTCGATCGCCCTCAAAGCATTGGACGAATGCGCGCATACTACGGGAACTTCGGTGTGCTGGTGCGGGCGCTGGCCTATATCCTCGCGCATGGCGGCCCCGGTCTTCGTAACGCGACGGTTGACGCGGTCCTCAACGCCAACTATCTTCGTCACAAGCTTGCGCCGCACTTCGATCTGCCGTATGACGGTCCGAACATGCACGAGGTCGTGTTCAGCGACGAACGGCAGGCGGCGAAGGGCGTAAGGACCGGCGACATCGCCAAGCGCCTGATCGATTACGGATTCCACCCCTACACGGTGAGCTTTCCGTTAATCGTGCACGGTGCTCTGATGATCGAGCCGACCGAGACCGAATCGAAGCAGGAGCTCGATCTTTTTGTCGATGCGATGATTTCGATTGCCGGGGAAGTGGAAGAAGATCGGGAAACGTTTCGCGACGCCCCACACAGCACGCGCACGAGCCGGGTGGATGAGGTAACTGCGGCGAGAAAGCCGGTGCTGCGCTGGGGTGCTCCACGCAAGCAGCCGGCCTGACCGCGCCGCAGTCGAAGGGTTACTTTTTGTGAAGCAGGATGGTGCCGTTCAGGGTCTGGAAAGAATACTCCGGACCTCCGCCATTGATTGATCCGTAAACACCCCGATCCATACGGATGCGGTATTTGCCGCCCTGGCCGTGTGCGTCTTCCACCACCGGACGGCTGGAGTCCGGCTCCATTTTCACATCGAAATCGGTATAAACAGAGCCCATCGTCGACTTGAGCCGCAGCTTCGCTTTGGTGTCGGCGGGAAGGGTGACGTCGACTTTTCCGTTGAGCGAGCTGAATGACATCGGCTTATCGGGGGTGACGCGGTCGAGACTCACGGTCAGGCTTCCATTCAACGTGCTGGCGGCCACGGCGCCCGACACGTTCCTGAGAGTGATGCTGCCGTTGGTATTTTCAATGTTCAACTCGCCATTCACTCCGGTCGCGTCGATGCGGCCGCCATTGACACTTTTCAATTCCAGCGACGTGTTGACCGGCACCTGGATCGTCAGGTTGGTGTTGCCGCCGAAGTCCGGGATGATGTTGACGACGTTGTGATCTTCCTCGACATTGAAGCCGCGCGGTCCGGCATCGATGCGGTGCATGCCGGGAGGGACGTTGCGGTCCCGCCGCTCCCGCTCCCGATCGCGGTCGCGGCTGGATCCGGTCTCGACGATCACCTGATTGTTGGACCCGGTGGTAACCGTAATACTGCCCTGGACGAGATGCGCCTTGACGGTCGCGGGCTGTCCGGGCGTCGAGAGCGGAATCGTGACGCGATCACCGGAGCCCGTTGACGCAGCCGGCGGCGCGGGCGGAGCTTGCGCTGCCGCGATCGCGCTAAAGCAGCTAAAGCAAACGGTAAGCAATGAAGTTCGAAGCATGACTATCTCGTCTCTGTTTCTGGTCGGCATTTAGTGTGCTGCTTTCCTGATCCGGATATCGCCGTTGACGGTCTCGAAGTTGATCTCAGGACCGCCGGCGCCAATCCGCACACTGCTCGTGTGATTAACGTTGTAAACGTACCGGCCGCGCGAGTTCTGGCGCGATTCGGAAGTCTTCGGTATCAGGGCCGTGGCATCAAAGTCGGTGTAGGCCTGGCCGTTCAGCGTCTTCAGCCGCAGGTCGGCCGCGAGATTGGGCGGAAATGAGGCTTCGATCGCGCCGTTTACGGACTTCAATTCGCACGGCTCTTTGGGACTCTCGCTGAACGCGATGTTCGTGCGTCCGTTGACCGTATTCAGCGTGCCGGAACCCGCGACCCCGGTCATACTGACGCTGCCGTTTACGCCATGCACGTTGAACCTCCCGCGCGTCTCCTGCGTCTTGATCTCGCCATTGAGATTGCGAAGCTCGAGCCCGGTGTTGCGGGGCACCCGAATTGTGAAATTAAATGCCGTCTCGTATTCATGCCCGTCGTAATGGTCGTGGAAGCCGTGGTTGTCGCTCGCGTGGCCGTTGTTGCCGCGGAAAGGCCCATTAACGTAGAGCTGTGCAACGCCATCGCGCTCGTTGATGTCGAGCTTTACGTCGCGCCGGGCGCGGTCGACGGCCGTCTGGTCGACGGCGCGGATGATCTCCTCGCCCTCGACGCGGATCGTGTTGCCGCTATCGCCGATCACCTCGATGGTTCCGTCGATGTTATCCACGTCGAGCGCATTGTCGCCGCTGAACGTGTGGTGAATGGCTTGACGCGCTTCCTTGTTCCAATTGCGGGCGGCTCCCGTGATGGTGGCGGCGAGCGCGAAAGCAATGATTCCGACGGCGATTCGTTCGTAAATCATACGTTCCTCATTTACTTGCTCAGTTGCTGCAGCGCGAAGTGGGTCCGCTCCAGCACCGTGGGGTTGAGATCGGGTTGCGCCGCGAGCTGCCGGAGGGCGCCCACCGCCCGGCGGTCCCGCGCGTCCACCAGATAATCGATCAGCGCCGCCTGCACCATCGGCGAATCCTGCCTGGGCAGCGATTGCGTCAGGGACTGCATAACCGCCGGACTATTCGCCTTGCTCAGCGCGTCAATTGCAGCGAGCCGTACATTCACGCTCGCATCGTGCTCGACCGCGTCGGTCAGAGCCGACACCACCTGCGGCTCCATTTTCTGCAGGCTGCCGGTATAACTGACTCCACGCAGCCGTTCGGTGGCGGATTCCTGTTGCAGCAATGAGAGCGCCACCATTTCGCGGGTGTTCGTTATCTCGTCGTGCAGCTTCGCAATTTCCTGACTCTGGCGCGGGTAGTTCATCCCGGCCACGAGCCCCACCACGATGCCCATAACCAAACACGCCATCGCGATTCCGGCCTGCCACACCGGATTGCGCGGCCACAGATCGGCGACCGCCCATCTCCGGCGGCGCGGCTTTTGGGTTTCGGCGACTGCCTCGAGCCCGGCCAAAGTCGTCTGCCAGCGAGTATGCAGAGCCTGGCTCGGTTCCGGCACAGGGATATCCGCCATCCGTTCCCACAATCCGCCAAGCGAGACCATTTCGGCGCTGCATTCCGGACACGTCTCGAGATGCTGGCGGAAAGCAGTTGCTTCGGCTCGCTCCTTCTCCGAGAGTTCTCCCGACCACACGGCCGGCATTAGTTCCTTCACACGGGCGCACGTCACGATGCTTTCTCCTTCGATAAATCCGAATAAATCGCGCTCAGCTCCTTCATGGCGCGGAACACGCGGCCTTTGACCGTTCCGGACGCGCAGCCCAGAATCTCACCGATCTGTTCATAGTTGAGGCCATGAAAGCGCGCGAGAATCAGAATCTCGCGCTTGTCCCCGGGCAGGTCGCGCAACGATTTATACAGCAGCGCGAGATCCTGCCGCTTGGCGGCGGTCTCGAACGGATTGGGCCGGGCGCTCACAATATCCTCGAACTCTCCCTCGCCGGCCGGCGTCTCGCGCCGGTGCTTGCGGGCATGGTCGACGAGAGTATTGCGGGCGATCCGGTACATCCATGCCTCAAACGCCCCCTCCCGGCTGGCACCTTCAATCTCGTTTCCCTCCTTCTGGTAGGTGTGCCGGTACCGAATCATCCGCAGAAAAACTTCGTGGACAAGGTCTTCTGAGAGCGCCTGCTTGCTTGTCATCCGGTAAAAAAACCGGAAGAGCGGGCGGTGGCGGTTCTCGTAGATGCCGCCCATGCTCGAAAGATCGCCGTCCGCGACCGCCGTCATGCGCTCGTGGTCGCCGTCGCGGTGTGCGGGAGTTTCGTGCGCTGCCGTTGTCATCCTTACAATCGGGAAAACTGACGATCCCGGAAAAGGTTATCCGATTTTTCGGGTTACAAGATGGCTGCGGCGTTTGCGACCTGACCATCCTGTTCGGCGGTGCCGCCGCTTACGCCGATGGCACCCGCGAGCTTTCCATCGATCAGGATTGGAATCCCGCCTTCAATCGGCAGCACATCTGGAAGGGTGAGGACGGCCGTGCGTCCGCCGGCAAGCATATCCTCGAAAACTTTGGTCGGGCGCTTGAACAGGACCGCGCTGCGGGCTTTGCGAATCGAGACCTCGATACTGGCGAGCAGGGCGTCGTCCATTCGCTCAAAATGCAACAGATTGGCACCGGCGTCGACGACCGCGATGCACATCGGGCAGGGAATAGCCTCAGCGGCTTCGGCGGCGCGGGCAGCGATCCGGAGGGCGGCGGCGTGGGTGAGCATGTTCGATTATCGCTTTCCCTATACTGGAGAATATGAAGCGTTTACTGCGGTTATCAGTAATTTCCATGCTTGCCTGCCTCATGGCGGCCGCTGCCTGGGCGCAGGCGCCCGCCGGAAAAAAGGCTCTCACCTTCAAGGGCAAGGTGGAGGCGGTGTCGGCCGATGGCATCACGGTCAACGGCGAGAAGGTTGAGGGCTGGATGGATGCGATGACCATGAAGTACAAGGTCGACGACCCGAAGATCCTGAAGACAGTCAAGGCCGGCGATCAGATCACCGCAACGGTCTACGAGGGCGACATGTCGCTGCACAAAGTGCAGGTGGCGGGGAAGTCCTCAAAGAAGTAGATGTATTCCAAAACCCGGCGCCGGGTGCTGAGCGCCGCCGTAGTGGCGTGCTTCGCGCTCGGTGTGTATCTGCTCTGGGCGCCGATGCTGCATTTCTTCGCGCGGAAGATTATCGAGTCGCGGACGCTGGGTCCGGGCAAGACCGCGCCGGATTTCACCCTGCACGACGCCTCCGGGCGGGCGGTTCATTTGAACGATTTCAAGGGCAAAGTTGTGGTGCTCAACTTCTGGGCGACGTGGTGCGTGCCCTGCAAGACCGAGATTCCCTGGTTCGTCGACTTTGAGAAAACGTACGGTCCGCGCGGGTTTACGGTGCTCGGGGTATCGATGGACGAAGACGGCTGGAATGCCATCAATCCTTACGTCGCGAAGGCGAAGATCAACTACCCGATTGTGCTGGGGAATGAAGATGTCAACCGCGCATATGGGGGGTTCGACGCGCTGCCGACTACGCTGGTGATTGGGCGCGACGGCAAGGTCGTGTTTCTCCACGAGGGCTTGATTGCGCGAGATGAGTACGAGAAAGAGATCCGCGCGCTGCTCTGAAGTTTATCTCTCGCAAAGCGCGTAGACCGCGAGGGAAACCCAATCAGGTTTAGACTCTGTACATTCGGGTGGGCCAGTGAGACTGGCGAATCCAGATCCGCAGCTACATGCTGAACGGCGATTCACCTGGATAGACCGCAGCCCTCGGTCGGCCTGGTTTCGGCATATCGCGAAATGGGTTATTTCGGCGTCGTCGCCCCGATATGCGTCAGGTCCTTATTGTTCTCGAGGCAGACGTATTCCAGCAGATCCCAGTTGGGCCGGAACTTCACGTAAAACTTCGTCGTCCACGGCTTCGTGTACATCTGCTTGTCTTCGATGGTTGCCTCATACGCGAGCGTTAATGAATCCGGCCGGCTGAACCGCTCGATGACGTGCAGGTCCTCACTCGCCGGATGCCCGACGTAATCGAGCCATGTCCGCCCGTTGAAGCCGATTGTGTCCACCACGAGCGTGTCGTTACCATCAGGGCCGCCCTCATAATGACCGATCGACTCACCCATCCACGTCGGATTCAGCTTGTCCGGCGCGGTGTGCTTCCTGCCATCCATAAAAACCTGCCGGTACATATGGCTCGCCCCCTCATAGAGGATCACTGCGCGGTCCGGCATCTGCAAAATCTGGAATGGATATGGCGTGCCCGTGTATCTCGGCACCCCCGGGGGCAAACAGAAGCCCTCCGGATCGTCGCGTGACAACGTCGCAGTCCGTTCGTTGAAAAGCTTGAGCGCCGCCGGTGTAAACGGAACGTCGATCGCCTTTTCGACGTATTGCGTGTCCGCCCAGTCGTGTACCCAGATGGGGGCCCACACGCCCTTGCCGCCCAGATCGACTTTGCCATCCGGCAGCCGCGGGGCCGGTTTGGCCGTGGCTTTAGGTTCGGGCGCGGGCTTACGCGGGCCGCCACCTTCCTGACCAAAAAGCAATGGCAGCAGGAGCGCTGCTGCCATTGTCAACACTACGAAGCGAATTGTACGCACGCTCTATATACTACTGCGGCGTTACTTCGGCTCTTTGAACAACTTCGGATCGATCGGCACGTTGACCTTAACCTCGTTGACCTTGTACGTGTCCCTGCCGTCCAGCCACGAGAAAGTATACGAGAACGGGAACTTGATTCCGTTCACTTCCCGGTAATCGGAATAGTCGGTCTGGGTCGGGATATGTCCGATCGGCGAATTGCTGTAGCGGATCACGCGCGCCAGCAGGTTCGTCTTCTTGTCGAAGTACATGGTCACGAAGATCCCGTGGGGACCGCTGCCCTGCACCACCTGCATGTCGCGATCGCCAAGGTCCTGCGTGGTCGTGCGCAGATTGGTGAAGCTCGTTTTCAGACTGCCGGGGAAGGCAAGCAGAGCATCCGCCCGCATCCCGTCAAGCTCGCTGCCGTGGAGCTGATACTTCGTCACCGCTGCGCGCGGCGTCTTGTTCCAGCCCACTTCGCCGTCGTAAACGCGGGTGCTGTCGCCACGCTCCGGGTGATCCTTGAACGTGATCAGGACCGACCGGCTGGCAGGGGCCTGAGCCAGAATCTGGAAGCTGCCGCCGCCGCCGAGTCCCTCATAGCCGGTGCTGATACCCGTCGCGATCCAACTCTTCAGTCCGTCCAGTTTCGCCTGACCACCGAGTGCCGCGACGTATTTGTCGAATACTTCCGTGCCCTTCGGCTCGCCCGGTGACTGCGCCACGAAGTCACTCTTTTCGTCGTTGGGGGAACTGTAGAGCTTGTCAAGACTGATGCTGGTGGCCGGCGTTTCGCGGCCATGATGGCAGGTCCAGCACGTCACCATCTGGGCGCCGTTGAAATTCGCCTTGTTGATCGCGCCGACCATGTTGATCATCTTGCGCGCCGTGATCTTCTGGGGCGTGTCGAACACCCAATCCACCTTATCGGTGCCGGCGCCCGGGTGGCAATCTGCGCAGTCGAGCCCGAGGTCGTCGGAAACAACGCCCATCGCTCCAAGGAAGTCGTCGACGGAAAGCGCTGCCAGCGCGGGAGTCTTTACATTCTTGAAGTACTCTCCCGCCGTTTGATAGGATTTTTTCGCCGCGGCAGGAGCCGGGGCCTTCTTGCCGGCGGGAGCCTGTGCCTGCGCGTGGCTGGTCATTCCCGCCCCGGCGAACAGCAGAGCCACCATGACGGCGCCTGCGACGGCCCAGGGACGCGACCAAAGCTCGACGATCCGCGCCTTCAATCCTTCTGACGTCAACTTCATTTTCATCTTCTCTCCAATACCGGGAACTGTGGGTCCGCCCTGCAAGTCTCCTGAACGGAGCGGGCAGAAGCTCTTCGGGTCAGTATATAAGACAAGGTTCTGATATTGCTCAGCAGGTTACGCAAACGAGGTCACAGCGGAGTCTCTGACCGCATGTGACCAGAATTGACGCTGCAACGTTGCGTTCTCCAACTCCACAAGAAGGGCGAAATGCCTTGCCTAAAACGGCACGTCATCGTCCGTAATACCCTGCCCGAAGTCGTCATGCGCGGCCGGCGCGGGAGCCCGCGACGCTCCCCGAGGCTGTGATACCGGCTGTTGGGAGTACTCGTCACCGCTGCGTCCGCCGCCGCCACCGCCCTGACCGCCGAGCAGGATCACATCGTCCGCGACGACTTCCGTGGCATAGACTTTCTTCCCGTCCTTGTCCTCGTAACTGCGTGTCTGCAGCCGGCCCTCGACGTAAACCTGTTTGCCCTTGGTCAGATAGTTCGCCAGATTCTCGCTGCGCCACAGAACAACGTTCGACCAGTCCGTCTCTTCCTTCCACTCGCCGGAATCCTTGTCTTTCCATCGCCGGTTGGTGGCTACGGAGAAGCGGGTAACAGCCGCTCCGCCGGGCGTAAATTTGGTCTCGGCATCGCGCCCGAGATGCCCGATCAGAATCACTTTATTGACGCTGCGTGATGCCATATAACCCTGCACTGTAGCACGGTCAAAAGCGCACAGCACGGAGGTGCGTTGCGCGCGGGAGAGCAAACGTTGCGCTGGCGATCGTGGTCGCGGCGTAACGGCATATCAAAAACAAAGATCCGCACTGGCAGATCGAAAACCAGGCGCCTTGGGCGGTGTCGGCTGCCGCCGCGCGAAAACCGCTATCGCGCTTGCCGCTCGAAAAAGCGGACTCCATCCGGCGGGATGAAAAATGTGCGGATCGTCCCATCCGGCTCGTATGACCCGAAATATCCATGTTTTTTGTCGAACCGGATTATCCCATCGGGCCGCTTCGACTCCAGCACGTTCTTTCCGGTGCGACTGTCCCGCAGTTGCTGAGCCAGATGCAGATACTGCTCCCTCGTGATCGAGCCGAAATCATGGCCGTACTTGTCGAAATGGTCCCGCAGCAAATCTTCCGTCCGGAAGCCGTGCCCCCCGGCAATGGCGACGGTTGTCGCCCATGCAAGGAAACATACCGCGAGGAGCGCACAAGCCAAACGGCCGTTGTGCGGTTTCAGAGAACGGCGTGAATTAACGCGGGGATCGAACGTTTGCGTATGCGGCCTCGGACTTCGTGGCAATTCGCACAAACTTCACACAAAGATCATATATGTAGTCGGAGGAACTGGCGCGCCACGGCCGCACTAAATTTTCGTTAAGTCGACCACCCAAAATACCCGTGCTTCGTAGCCTGCAATCGCAACGAAACGTCTGCGATACTAACTACATATGTCCTCTCCCAAAGGGCCTGCACCAGCGGGATACACCCGCACGCTCACGCTTCTGGTGACGCCGATTCTGGCCGTCGCTCCCTTTTTCCTGTTCACGGTGATGGCCGCGGACAGGCCCGAGCCGCAGGTTCGAGTCGTGGAGGAGATCGCGGCCAAAGTAAACGGCGAAATCATCACCCGCGGTGAACTCGACCAGCGGCGCCAGCAGATAACGGCCACACTCCAAGAGCAGGGCCTTTCCGGAGCCGCTCTGACCGATGCCGCGAGCAAACAAGCATCCGAAGAACTCGGGAACCAGATCGATCAGCTTCTTCTGGTGCAGAAAGGCAAGGAACTCGCCGTCAACGTCGATTCCGACGTGAACCGCCGCCTTGCCGAGATCCAATCGGATAGTAAGGAAGCCGATCCCGAAAAGTTTCATGAGTGGCTCAAGGAGAAGAGCGGCGAAAATTTCGAAGACTTCAAACTCCAGCTCAAGAATTCGTTCCTCACGCAGCGCGTGATTAGCGAGGAAGTCTACCGCAACATCGTCATTCCGAAGGCCGACGTCGAGAAGTATTACAACGAGCACAAGCCTGAGTTCGTCCGTCAGGAGACCGTCCAACTGCGCGAGATCCTCGTGGCGGTCACCGATCCGAGCCCTGCCAAAGTCACAGCCGCTGAAACGAAGGCCCGCGGGATTGTCGATCGCGCGCGCAAGGGTGAAGCGAAATTCACTGATCTCGCCCGCCAGTTCTCCGATGCCCCAACGGCCACACAGGATGGCGACCTCGGCGCGTTCAAGAAGGGCGATCTCGCAAAGGACATCGAAGATGTTGTCTTCAAGCAGCAGAAGGGGTATGTTACCGATCCCATTCGGCGTCCCTCCGGTTTCGAGATCTTCCGCGTCGAAGAGCATTACGCCGCCGGGCAGGCCTCGCTCGACGAAGTCCAGAACGAAATCATGAACAAGCTGATGGAGCCGAAGGCCAGACCGAAACTTCGCGAATATCTGACCCAGTTGCGCCAGAACGCTTTCCTCGAAATCAAACCGGGGTACGTTGACAGCTTCGCCGCGCCAGGCAAGGACACCACCTGGCAGGACGCGCTGCAGCTCAAACCCGAAACCACGACCAAGGAGAACGTGGTGGCGCATGGGCACAAGAAGTTCCTCAAGGTGATCCCCTACGGCCACAAGGGAGCCGTGAAGGACGAGAGCGACGCGCCGCCGCCCTCCGTCACGCCTGTTCCGCCGGCGCCTGCAGCGGCGAAATGAAATCTCTCTTCGTACGGGACTTGAAGCCCGACGAAATTTCGACCACCATTTTCCTGGTCAGCGCCAAGGAAGTCCGGCAGAAGCGCACCGGTGAGCCCTATTTGTCTCTCTTGCTGGCGGACCGCACCGGCGAGATCGACTGCAAGATGTGGGACAACGTCGCCGGCATTATCGAGACCTTCGAGCGCGATGACTTCATCAAAGTCAAAGGGCTCATGCAGCTCTACAACAACCGGCCGCAGTTCACGATCCACAAGCTGCGCCGGCTGCACGAGCACGAAGTCGATTTCCGCGACTTCTTCCCTGCATCACTGCAGAATCCCGAGTCGATGTGGGCCGAGTTGCGGTCGTTCGTTTCGGCGGTTGAAAACACCTATATACGGGCGCTTCTCGATGCATTTCTCGACGATCCGGATATCGCGGCCCGCTATCAGGTCGCGCCCGCGGCCAAGTCGATCCATCATGCTTTCCGCAGCGGCCTGCTGGAGCACGTCCTTTCTCTTTTGAAGTTGGGGAAGGTTATCGGAGCTCATTACAACGGTCTGTCTGGTCACAGCATCGATCCCGACCTGCTGACGGCCGGAATCGTCCTGCACGATATCGGCAAGATCTACGAACTCAATTACGAGCGCGGCTTCGGCTATTCTCCCGAAGGGCAGTTGCTCGGCCACATCGCGATCGCCATCCGGATGATCGGGGATAAAGTGCGCGCCATCCCGGATTTTCCGGCCGAGCTGCGCAATCTCATCGAGCACATGGTGCTGAGCCACCACGGCCAGCTCGAATTTGGCTCACCCAAAGTGCCCGTCTTTCCTGAGGCGCTTCTGCTCCACTACGTCGACGACATGGATTCGAAGATGGAGTGCATGCGAGCCCAGGTTGGCAAAGACCCGCAGTCAGAAGGTTATTTCTCCCCCTACAGCTCGTCACTGGGGCGAGTCGTCCTGCGCAAGTCACGATATCTGGATACAAAACCGGCGCCGGATTCAAACGCGGCCGAGGCCGCGGCGCCGGCCGAAACTCTTTTATTCAGCAGTACTCATACCAGCACCACCTTACATAACGCAAACACCCATAACAGTAGTACCGATTCTCCTCATACAGTTCACAACGGACATCCCACACCCGGGATGCCGGAACCTCTACCCGATAACACTCATTCGCTACATCCTCCGGCTTCAAACAGCAGCACACCGAACCAAAGCGGACGCCCGACTGTCCCGGCGCCGCCCAATCCAAAACCGATGCCTGCAAGCGACTCTTTCTTCGGTGCGAAGCTGCAGCAGGCGCTGCAAGACGAAAGGAAATAGCCTTGGGCCGAGACCGTGAACTGCCTCCGCCGCTTGAAATGATGTGTCTGAATGCCTTGTGGGAAATTCAGGAGGGAAATGTTGAAGACGTCCGCAGAGTCGTCGCCCAGAGCAGGCCGCTGGCATACACGACGGTTCTGACGCTGTTGGACCGGCTCGCTCGCCGCGGCGCGGTGTCACGCCGTAAAGAAGGCCGCGGATTCCGTTATCAGCCGACCGTGGAGCGCGACAAGCTGCGACGCATGGCGCTTCGCCAGTTCCTCGAATACCACTTCGAGGGCTCGGAAGCGAAACTGAAAATCTTCCTCGAGCAGCCGATGGAGATTGAGTCCGAAACGCCGGAGATACCGGTCGCAGCCGGGCCGGCCGGAGAGGCCATGGCTGCCGCGGTCCCCGAGTTCGAAGGCGAGAAGTAGTGGCGCGTTTCTCGCACAAAGCGCCTTGAAGATTCTGATACGCGCCACGAACTGGATCGGCGACGCAATCATGTCGCTCCCAGCCGTGCGCGCCGTCCGAACGCGTTTTCCGGAGGCTCAGATTACGGTGCTGGCCAGACCGTGGGTCGCCGCGCTTTACGAAGGGGAGCGATCGGTCGACGAGATCGTTACATTCGACGGCGCGACCGGCGCGAAGGACTGGGGCGCCAAGTGGCAATTGGCGAAACGTCTGCGCGACCAAGGCTTCGATCTTGCCATACTGTTTCCCAATTCGTTCGAAAGCGCCGCTATCATTCGTTTGGCAGCGGCGAAGCGCATCGTTGGCTACGCGCGCGACGGACGCACGCCCTTGCTGACGGACGCTGTCGCCATCCCCAGGTCGGGCGAAACGCCCGAGCACGAGCGGTTCTACTATCTGGAACTCCTGCGCCGCTCCGGGCTGATCGACGCGATCCCTTACGTGCCGGAGATTCGTTTCGATGGCATCGCCGAGCGCCAGGCGCGAGGGGAGCAAAGATTCCGCGATCTCGGGATGACGCGTCCGATCGTCGGCGTCAGTCCTGGCGCCGCATACGGATCAGCCAAACGGTGGTTGCCCGACCGTTTCGCGGCATCCGCTGCGCGCCTTGCGAGCGAAATGGAGGGGAGCGTCGCCGTGTTCGGATCGGCCACCGAGCGATCCATGTGTGAGGAAGTCGCACGCGCCGTCGGTGGGCGCAATTTTGCGGGTGAGACGACGCTGGGCGAATTCATTGAGCTGACAGCGGCGTGCAGCATTTTCCTGACGAACGACTCGGGTGCGATGCACATCGCTTCGGCTCTCGGCGTCCCGTCGGTGACCGTCTTTGGTCCGACCAATGAAGCGGCGACCGGACCCCTGGGGCCTCTCGCCCGCATCATCCGCGAACCGGTCGACTGCGCGCCATGTCTGCTTCGCGAATGTCCGATCGACCACCGTTGCATGACTCGCGTTACGCCGGACCACGTTGTTGGCGCGGCCAAAGATCTTCTCCGGCCAAAGATCTCCTCAAGGTCAGACAATAATGTTGGTTAGACTACGGAGTTGCCGGTTCCTGTGAAGAGTATTCTGATTGTTCGCCTCGGCGCAATGGGCGACATTATTCACGCCCTGCCGGGAGCTTCGTCCCTCAAACACAGCTTTCCCGACGCGCGCGTGACGTGGGTGGTGGAGCCCCGCTGGATTCCATTGCTCGAGGGTAACGGCTTTGTCGATCGGATTGTCGTCTTCCGGCGTGACGACCCTCGCTCCTGGCGGCGTACTAAAGATGAGCTCCGGGGCGAGCATTATGACCTCGCGGTTGATTTCCAGGGTCTCACGAAGTCCGCGCTGATCGCGCACCTCGCCCGCCCGGAGCGCATAGCTGGATTTGGATCGAGCGTCGTGCGTGAGCGGCCCGCCGGTCTGTTCTATTCCACGCGCGTCCAAAGCGGGGCCATCCATGTGGTCGATCAGGCGCTGGATCTTGCCGCTGGAGCCGGCGCGACCAATCTCGTCCGTGCGTTCCCACTGCCCGCCGGTGTGCCCGAAGGGCGGTTGCCCGCCGAACCGTTTGTTCTTGCCAGCCCTCTTGCGGGATGGACCTCGAAACAGTGGCCGGTCGAATACTACGCGCGCCTCGCCGTCATGCTTCGCGAGAAGCTCGGGATGCCTCTGGTGCTCAATGGCGCCCCTGGGAGCCTGCCCGTCGTTGATGGCGCGATGGCCCACGCGAGTGGAATTCCGGGTCTGATCGACGCGACACGCCGTGCCGCCCTCGTGATCGGAGTCGATAGCGGGCCGCTGCACCTTGCGGCAGCGCTGAACAAGTCGGGCGCGGCTGTATTCGGGCCGACCGATCCCATGCGCAATGGTCCTTACGGCGGCGATTTCGAAATATTCCGGATCGCGGGAGCGCCCACGACCCACCGCCGAGGCACCACGATCGCGCCTTCGATGCGGGCGATAACGCCGGAGCAGGTCTTCGCCGCCCTTGCCTCGCGGGTGAAGAGCGCACAGGCCGAAGGTCCGTTGTGCGCGACAAGCAAGAGCGCACAGGCCGAAGGTCCGTTGTGCGCGACAAGCAAGAGCCACGCAGGCTCGACGGCCTGATGCGGCGGCACTGGTTTCCGAAGTCGTATGCCGATCGCGTGGCCCGTCTGCGTGTTGCGGCGGGCTTCCTAATGGTCGCGGCCTTCGCGTGGTTTGCCCACCCCACGCCGCGCTCGTTGGCGCTCGGACTTCCGCTCTCTGCGTGCGGACTCGCCCTGCGCGCCTGGGCTGCCGGACACCTTTCGAAGGATAAGCGCCTCGCGCAATCCGGACCTTACTCCTTCACACGGAATCCGCTCTATCTCGGAACGCTGGTCACGGCCCTTGGGCTCGCCGCCGGCGGCCGCAGCCTCGGCCTTGCGCTGCTCTTCACCGCGCTCTTCGCACTCGTCTACCTGCCGGCCATCGAGCTCGAAGAGCAGCACCTCACGGCCATCCTGCCGGGCTACCGCGCTTTCGCCGAGCGTGTGCCGCTGCTGTTGCCACGCTGGCCGCGGGACTTTGGCCCGGATTCGTTCTCCGCCGGACTTTATCGGAAGAATCGCGAGTATCAAGCTCTTCTCGGCTGGACGATCGGGGCCGCATGGCTTATCTTCCGGGCAGTCTGGCTACCTTGACGGATCGCCCGCTGCCGGAATGGATTGATCACCCGCACTCAGCCAAACTTCTGGCCATGCGCGACGTCTTCTGAGTACACCCTTTCGCAGCCGAGAGAATCGGCCGCACGGCCGATTTCTTTACCACCGTCACGAATAGGTCCTGCCGGACTTGCGCCGAAGTTCCCAAAGCCTTCGAATCGATCAGAGCCAGCGCACGTTCGAGCTTCGGTGTTTCCGTCCCGACCGCGGCATATACGAGCACATTGGTATCGAGAAAGACTTCAGCGGTCATGTAGTTCATCACGTGTCCAGGTTCGTTCGCCGAGCTTTCCTTTTGACCGGCGGCTCAACTGGCGTAACCGGGAGCGGGCCCGCAGGCCCGGTCTTCATGCGCTGCAAGATTGGTGAGGTACTCGCGAACGAGCGCGTTCACTGTCGAGTTCCGTTCGGCTGCGCACCTGCGCACAGCAGCGAGAACGTCATCATCGAGGCTCACCGTAATGTTCCTCATAAGCGCGGTATGCGTGTTACTGCTGCGGAGTGTCCGCGATCGGCGGAGGAGCCGGCGCAAAAGTCTTCGTCGCACGCCCTTTCGAATCTCCGCGCAGCCATAAATAGAGGGCGGCGCCTGGCGACGGCGGGTCGGGAAGCATCATATCCAGCGTTTGCTTCAGACCCTGGCCCGCGACCGGAGTTGGAAGATCCGATGTCTCCACGCCGCCGTTTTCATCCCAGCCGGCTTTGGCGATCATTTCGAGGTTCCGGCCCGTGAGCCGATATGTCCGCTGACCGGCATCGGCCACCGTGAATGAATCGATCGACGGCAGACGCACCAGGCGCGCGAGCGCCGCAGGCTTCGACTTCCCACCCCGGCCGTTGTCGATGGTCGCCTCCAGAGAGCAACCCGCGGGCAGCCGGCCGGTATCGAACGCGACGAACAACTGGTCGGGCGAAATCTTGTGCAGATTCGAAGAGCCGCTTTGCTCGCCGATGCGCAAAACACCCGGATCACCGGCGCCGTCGGCGCAGCCCAGGCGGAGCGTGCTGTCCGGTTCGAGATTTCGCGCGTCGAGCAGCGCGTTCAACGTATAGCCCGCGGGGAATTCACCGGATTCCAGTGCAATCCCTATATCCGGCGGCAAAGAGAGCTTTGAACTTGCGATCACGGGCAGCGGTCCGGACACTTCGAGTCCGTCGGGGAATGTCACAGGCGCGGTGCGATCAGTCAGATAAGCCTTGATCGGAAGCACGGTTCCGGGGGGCGGCGGCGATTGCAATTCGACGGTAAGGCTTCGTTCGGTCTGGCTTGCGCCGGGATCGAATCGGAAGATCGCTCCCGGCGCTTCCAGCTTCGACACGAGATCCAGCCGTTCGCCTTTGAGCACGAAGTGCTGCACCGCCGCCCCGTGATTGACAACGATCGGCAGATTTCCGACGTTTGGAGGATCGGGAAGAATTCGGAAATGCACCGGATGTCGCTTGCCATCTGGTTGCGAGATCAGAAGCTCGTACTCCCCGGGCGTCAGATTGCCGGTGTCGATCTGGGCATCCATGCGATCCCGCGGGCCATCATGCTGACCGTTCGCCAGCAGGAAGCGAACGTTCTCCGGGGTCGCGAACTCGTCTCTGAGCTTCTGCAGCTCGACTTTAGTTGCGAACTCGAAATCGCTTCCTTCGAGCGTTACTGCTACCTTGCCGGATTTCGCGATCAGCTTGTCCTGGGATGCCGGTGCGAGGTGCGCGCGGCTGAAATCATCGAGCGCTCTCACGTGCACGGTGCCGGCCGCTTCGAAGCCGCGCCAATCCCAGAACGCGGCAAGCGTATAGTCGCCGGGGGGAACGTTCTGTTTGGTCAAATCGATCTCGAGCGCTTTCTGGTTTCCCAGCTTGAGAACGCTTGCAGGAGTTCGCTTCTGCGCCCCATCAATCAGCTCCCAGTGCCTGGCTCGCTCCAGATATTTCCATGTTTCGTCCGCGGCGGTTACCGGAAGCGCCGTTTTCAAGCCCTCAGGAAGAAAGCTTGCTTTACCGATCTCGAGCGCGGGCGTTGCCGTGTTCGGGATGCGACTGGCCCAAATGTAGGCGATGCGGGTGTGTGGCGGCGTTTGGCCCTGCTGGCCGCACAGGTTCACACCGGCTTCTGTATCTTTGTGTGGCAGCGGTTGAGCGAATGAGGCGCGGAATTGCGTATCCGGGAATGCGATGGCGCGCAGATCGAGCAGCATGGCGGTGCCGCCGGCCGCGAGCCCGATGGGGCTGCCGAAGAACAAGGTTGCTGCCGTCGTCGCGAGCCCGGCTGTCTGGCCGGCGCGCGCCGCGGTGGGCGCGGCATTGTACGCCGCAAGCTGCGGATTCATGCTTGCGAAGAGTGTCTGAGCCTGCGCCGCCACCGGCGCGTTGCGGTCGAGCTGGATCGCGAATCCGTATTGCGAAGCGAATCCGTTCAGGGCGGCGTTCACGCTGGCGGCCGAGCTCTCGTCATTTGATAGCGCCGCCACGAGTTGTTCAGCCTGCGCGGTCTTGTCCGCGTACTCCGCGAGTTGCGCCACCACCGACTGATCCTGCGCGAGGAACTTCGCCACCTTCTTCCTGTTCAAGCCCGCGGGTCCGTAGACGAGCGCGGCCACCGAGATCGTGCGATCGATATGCCACGCCTGATGCTTGCCGGCCGGCCTTGGATCGGTCACGTTGATCCCGCTCTCGTTTTTCCCGATCTTCTCGGGCACGAGGACAAGAGCCACGTCTCCGCGCCGCTCTTCTTTTCCGCGCAGGACAGGATCGTACTCGAGGAGGTCGCCTTCGCTGAGGTGATTGATGGTGCGGAACGGCAGCGACCCGGCGCCAGCCGGCCCCGTCACGCGCAAATTGACCGCACCCAGCGGACCTCCCGCCGGACACGTGACCACGCCCGATCGATCCGGCAAAGCTGCAGCGGGATTCGGGCGCACACTATCCTGCGCCAGCGCGAGACCACAGGGCGCGAGGAGGGCAACCAGCATTGCCGCACGAATGGCCATGGTCACCTGCCAGTATATCGGCGGGCGGCGAAACGCCTCCGTATTTCCGCGCACAGCGCTACTTCGCCCCGTTCACGGGCAACACTGTCGTGTTGCTTGCGACCGTGCTCTGCGCGACGGCGAGCTCGTAGTTTCCGCTGGGCAAGCCGGCGGGCACCTGCATGTTGATCTGGTAGAGCCCGACCAGCCCGGGCGTCAGCCCGGCGAAGAGAACAGGCACACTCGATCCGTTCAGGGTCAGCGTGGGGGCGTTGACGACGGTCGCCGGCGGGCTCGCGGGCGCGGGCCTTCCGGTGGAAACAGCCGGATCGGTTGCGCCGAGGCCCGACATGTAGAGCGTCAGATATTCGCCGGGAACGGCCGGCGAATCGGCGGATACAAGCGTCGCGTCCTGATGCTGGGCGACGACGACACCCGACGTGAATTGCAGGACGGCGGGCGTGCCCTCGTTCAACTGTATGGGCTGGGGCGCGGTCAGCGCTCCGTTGGCGCTAACGATCACCTGATACTGCTGGCCAGCCTGCAGTTCGAAGGGGATTTGCGCGTTCACCTGTCCGGGACTGACGTAGAACAACGGGGATGCGACGCCCCCGATCAGCACCTGCGTCCCGCCAACTGTTGTCGGCAGGGGCAGTGTTCCCGCAGAGGCCGGCTGAGAGGCGAGTCCGGAGCCATAGATCTGGACGATGTTGCCGGGGCCGAGTCCCGCGCCGACCTGCGGGTGAAATACATCCGACGCGCCGTTGGGAGCCAGCACGGGGGCACTGTTGGGAATCACCTTGCCCGCGATCTGAACTGTGGTGGCCGCATAGCCGTTGGCCGTTGCGCGCGCGTTGATCACGGTTTGCCCGGCGCTCTTGCGCGGGGTCCACGTGCCGGAATAGGAGCCCTTCGCCGGATCGACCGGTGACAGAACCAGCGGCGGATCGCCGTTCGAGAATGTGGCGATGATCTGGCCATCGCCAATGAGACTCCCGCAGGAATCGACGAGGGTGATCGCCAGCGGTGTCGGCCAGGCCGCCGGGGCGGCGAAGTTACTGACCAGTCCGGTTTGGGTGGCGACCAGAGTGCCGCCGGCGCAGGCGGGGCTGGCCTCCGGCCGCAAAGCACGGCTGGTCACGGCTGGCGTACTCGCGCCCGTCGGAGGCTGCTCGACGACAAGGGTCACATTGACGCTCTGCACGGACGATCCGGAAGCGAGATTGACGGTGCCTCGATAGACACCGGGCCGCAACCCGGTGGAATCGGCCGTCACGCTCAATGCTGAGGGTGTTCCGGCAATCACCGAGCCCGTGGCCGGCGTGGCGCTCAACCAGGAGCCGTCGGAAGCCGCCGAGACCTGGAATGCGAGAGGAGTGGTCGAACTCGCGCTGATCTGCACAGACTGTGGGGGTTGGGGCCCTGACTTCGAGCTCAGGAAAATCAGACCCGCGGGTTGCGGCACCGGCACAACCGGCGTGGAGGCCGGATTAATCGCCACGACGACCTGGTAATCGAGCGGGGTGTTCACAATGCCATCGCCGGCCACACGGATAGTGGCGTAATAAGCTCCCGAGGGAAGCGTCTTCAGCACGGCCGCGTTGAGCGAATAAGTCACGGATCCGGGCGACGTGCTGCTGGCGGAGCCCGTGCCGCCACCCGTCAGCCACGAAGCGCCGGGAAGAATGGTCGCGGTGTAGGCAACCGGCGTGTCGCTCGCAATGTTGACAAGGAACGATCCGGTGGCGACGCCTGGCGCCCCGCCTTGCGGAAGGGAGAACTGCGCGCCGGCGGGTCCGAGAGCCATGCTGGATTTCGCAGAGACGAGCAGAGTGACCGGTATGGCTGTGCTGCCGGCGGACGACGCGACCTGAATCGACGATGTGTAGAAACCGGCGCGAAGTCCGGTGGGATCGATCGAAATGCCGACGGCTGCGCCCGGACCGGGGACGATGGTCGACGGGAACGAACCGGCCGAAATCCACGGGTCGGCCGCCGTAATGGATGTAAGGCCGAGGGTTCCACCGCCCGTGTTCTGGATCGAGAGTGTGGTCGATTGTGGCGACGGGCTCGCGGCGGGTGAGCTGAACGAGAGCAGTTGTGAGCCTGTCCCCAACTGCGGCGGCGCCGAGGTGATGGTAATGGTGACGGTAACCTTCTGCGAGTTACCGGAGCAGGCGCTCGACGTGCAGGTCACCGTAACGGTTCCCGTGTATGGAGAGCCCGAAGCCGTGAGTGTGAGGGCGGCGTTGGTGAGCGCGATGGAAAGCGCTCCCGGGGTGCTGCTTCCGCCAGTGACGTTGAGCCATGGCGCGGTTGTGGCCGTCGTGAAATTCAGAATCTGGCTGGAGATGCTCGAAGTGACGTTGACCGCGCTGCCGGCCGGCGGCGCGGATGTGCCGGCGGTCAGAGCGAAAGATACGCTCGCCGTCGAGAGCACGAGATCCGGGGCATTGGGCCGGATGGCTACCGACATGGCGAGCGAGCCGGTGCTCGGTGGCGTTGCCGAGTCGGCCACCCCGACGGTGAAATTGAAATTGCCGCTCGCCGCCGGGGTTCCCTGAAGCTGGCCGCCCGAAAGCGTCATGCCCGCCGCCAGCGACCCACTCTTGATGGTGAAAGTATATGGGGCGACGCCGCCTGTGGCCGCCAGAATTTGTCCCGGATAATCGACGTTCGCCATGCCCGAGGGCAGCGTGGATCCATTAGTGATCGTCAGAGGCGCGGGCAGGATGGTCAATGAGACGGACCCGACGGCATTCGCTCCGGCCGTGTCGGTGACGCGGCTACCGAGCACATAAGTGCCGGGATTTGCGGTCTGACCCGCAACGGTCCCGCTGGCCGACAGAGTCAAACCCGAGGGCAGCGCTCCGCCGGAAAAAGCCCATGTGTAGGCAGGCGAACCTCCCGAAGCGGCGAGCGTTTGCGAGTAGGGCTGGCCCGCGATTCCGTTCGGAAGAGACGACGTGAGAACCGAAAGCGGTGTCGCTCCGGTAACCGTGAGTGAGAGATTCGCGGTGACGCTCAGACCGCCGCCATCGGTGGCCTGAACGGAAATCGAAGAAGTTCCGGGTGTGGCGGGCTGGCCCGTGATGGTCCCGCCGGATGCGCTTAGTCCGGGCGGAAGTCCCGAGATGGTGAACGTATAGGTCGCGGTTCCACCGGCGGCAGTGATCGTCGCGTTATAAGGTCCGGTGATGGTGGCGGGCGGAAGAGAGGATGTGGTGATCCCGAAGCCCGACCAGGTGATGCCGAGGCTCGTACTTTGTCCGGTGGAATCGGCTAGCGAGAGGCTGGCGTTGAAAGTTCCCGGAGGGCCGGCGGTCCCGGTGACTTTGCCGGCGCCATCGACGCTGAATCCGGGAGCGCCCGACAGCGCCCACGTATACGGCGGAGTGCCGCCGGATGCGGTAAACGAGCCGGAAATGGCGTGGCCCGCGACCGCGGCGCCGAGGTTGCTGTTGCCCGTAATCGTGAGGGTAGAGGAGATGGTCAGCGAGTACTGTTGCGATGCTCCGAGATTGGACACGGTGTCGGTGAGCGACACGAAGACGGTTCCGCTGAAGCCCGTCGTCGGCGTGCCGGCGATCGTGCCGCCGGAACTCATCGAGAGTCCGGCAGGTAATCCCGAAGCTGTCCAGCGGAAAGTGCCCGAGCCGCCGCTCGCCGCCAGAGTTACGGGTCCATAGCTGCTTCCGGCCTGCCCCGGCGGCAGACTCGAAGTGAGGATCACTGGCGATGGATAAGAGACGTTCTGGCCAAGCGCGGGGGATATGCTCGGCGAGTGTGTGGCGTCGCCGTTGTAAGTAGCGGTCACGGAATGCGTGCCTGTCGTCAGAAAAGCGCCAAAGGACGCAACTCCGTTGTTGAGGGCCGCGTTCCCGAGGCTCGTGGTGCCGTCTTTGAAGGTGACGCTTCCCGTCGCGTTCGACGGTGTTACGTTTGCGGTGAACAGAACCTGCGTGGATGGCGTTGCGGGATTCGCGGAAGAGGTCAGGCGCGTTGTAGTGTTCGCCTGGATAATACTCTGGCTCAGCACCGACGACGTGCTGGAGGCATTCGTGGTATCGCCGGCGTAGGCGGCCGTCAGCGAATGCGCACCGAGCGCGAGAGAAGACGTCGTAAAGGTCGCAACGCCATTGGCGAGCGTGCCGCTGCCGATTGAGGTCGATCCGTCGGAGAAGTTCACGGTTCCGGTCGCACTCGACGGAGTGATGGTTGCCGTCAAGGTCAGCGGTAATCCCTGAAAGCCGGGATTCGCCGAAGTCCCGAGAGTGGTCGTTGTCGGGGTGGCGAGCACGTTCTGGAACGGAGTTGCGATCGAGAAAGCGCTGATGGTTTCGGTCTTGGATGCCGCGTTACCGGGGTTGGTTGCGTAAATGCCGACGATCAGGCTGGAGTTGCCGGCGAGGTAAGCGGGCTGGGTTACTCCCACCGAACCGGACTTCGCCGGGTGAGTGAGGTTGTTGATCGCAAAGGCCCATGTGCCGGCTGTACGCGACAAAGTGAAGATGACATTGTCGCCGGCGGTGGGCGCGAAGGTGGAGCTCTGCTGCAGGTTGGAATCGCCGGTTCCGTTGGTCTGCACGGTGTAGGCGATCAGCGAAGGCGTGGCGAGGCCTCCAACGCGAAATGTGGACGTGCTCGCGGAACCGGCGAACAGGCCGAACTGGTCGTAAGCCTGCGAATACTGCACGTTTTTGAAGGCCGCGCTGACCGCGAAATCGGTGGATGCGCCGATGCCGACCGACGAGAGCGGTATGCCGACGAAGGAAGCGGCGCCGAGATTGCCCTGGCCGTTCAAGTCGGACCCGGTGCTCCGCAGCGAGACAGTTCCCGCGACGGTGTTCAAAGTCAGATTCGGATCATTGGCAGCCAGCGAGCCACCCGTGCCGGGAAGGCGTGAGGTGAAACCGGTGCCGTGACCGGCCGAATCGAGAATCGTGCCCGGGGCAGCGGCAAAAAAGTTCAAGGGCGCGCTGAGATTCGAGGAGACACCTGGAGCGTAACTGGAATCTCCGCTGTAGGAAGCCGTCAAGGTGTGCGCACCGACGGAAAGAGAACTGGTGTTGAAAGACGCGACGCCTGAGACAAGAGCGACAGGCGATCCGAGCGGAGTGCTTCCGTCGAGAAATTGAATCGTGCCGGTCGCCGCTACTGGCAGCACCGCGGCGGTCAAAGTAATCGGAGCGCCCACCGGCGAGGGATTCAGCGACGACAACAGGCTGGTGGTGGTCACTGCACGGTTCACTGCCTGGCTCAAAGCAAGGCTGGCGCTTCCCGCGTTATTTGAGTCTCCGTCGTAACTCGCGGTAATGAGGTGAGTGCCGCCAGTGAGTGCGTTGGTGGAAAACGTCGCTGTGCCGGAGCTCAGCGGAGCCGTGCCTATTATGGTCGAGCCATCAATGAATGTAACGGTCCCGGAGGCGGATACTGACGAAACAGTCGCGGTGAATTGAACCGCCTGCCCGAGGGCGGACGGATTGGGGGAGGAGTCAATCGTGGTTGTGGTCGTTTGAGCGGCCACTGTCGCGGAATATGCCAGCGAGATCGTCTGAGCCGGTATTTCGCTGTCTGTGACGGACACTGCGAAGCCGAACGCGCCGGTCGAGGACGGGCTGCCGCTCAGAACACAGGTGACCGGATCGAGTGCGAGAGGCGGGGGCAGCGTGCCGCTCGTGACGGCGCACGTGTAAGGCGCGACGCCGCCGCTGGCAAGCGTCGCAGAGTAAGGCGTATGCGAGGCCATTCCGCTGAGCGGCGACGGCGTTAGTGTGAGCGCCGGCGCCGTAAAGCCACTGGTCGAGATTACGATGTTGTCAAAAAGTGCGTTCGGCGCGGCGCCAGTGAACTGCTCGATCTTCAAGGCGAAGTTCGAGACGGCGTTGAACTGCGGAAACTGGATCTGGACGTGATTCCACTGATTCGGCTGAAAGTGGTTGACACCGCTATCCATGGCGGGTGAAAACGCCGGAAAACAGCCGCCGCAATCGCCGCCCAACCAATGTTCGTCAGGAAAATCGACGCCGATGAAAGCGCCGCCGTAGGGTGCGTCCGGGTAAAGGTAGTCGAACGACAGATAGTAAGTGGAGGCTGCGGCAGGAAGAGGCACCGAGAAGAGATCGCCGGCGCCATGCGTGTCGGTGAACTCGAGCACGTGATTGGAGGCATTCAGCGGATCGGGGACGACAAGCCCAAACGTGTTCGATGCCCAGTTGGTGTCGGAGGAAACCAGCGGCCCATTCTCGAAGTTGGAGGAGAAGATGATGCCGCCCGCGCCGGCTACCGTTTGAGTCAGCGCTGCAGAGGTGCTCGCAAGGTCGCTTGCGTCTCCGGAGTAGGCCGCGGTGATGTTATGAGCGCCGAGCGCGAAGGCTGATGTGGTGAATGCCGCGGAGCCGGCGCTCAGGTTGACCGTCGCGAGGGGCGTCGCGCCGTCGCTGAATACAACGGAGCCGCCTGCAGGGGAAGGAGAGACCGTCGCCGTGAGAGTCACCGGCCGCGTGAAGCCCGATTGATTCGCCGAGGATGTCAGGGTGGTGGTGGTCGTTGCCTTGATGATCGTCTCGGTAAGGCCGTTGGAGTTGCTTCCGTTGTAATTGGAGTCGCCGGCGTAGCGGGCCTGCAGCGCATGGTCTCCGACGGTGAATTCCGTCGTCGTGAACGTCGCGACTCCGCTTCCATTCAGCGCAACCGGGCTGCCCAGATTGACTCCGCCGTCGACGAACTGGACCGAGCCCGTGGGTGCGACCGAACCGGTGGTGGGTGACACAGTGGCGGTCAAAGTGACCTGCTGGCCGAAGCGGGCCGAATTCAAATTCGATGTCAAAGTATGGGTGGTGGAGCCCTGATTGACGGTATGGGGTTGCGGCGACGATGCGCTCGCCGCGTATCCCGGATCGCCGCTGTAAAGCGCGAAGATGTTGTGGGAGCCCTGCGCCAGAGTCGCGTAGTTCAGCACAGCCGTGCCGTTTGCAAGCGTGACTGGGCTGCCGATCTGGCTGCTGCCGTCAAAAAAGATCACGGTTCCGGTGGCAGTGGAGGGCGTCATGGTCGCGGTCATGGCGACACTCTGGCCGTAGACCGACGGGCTCGGCGAGAGGGTCAACGAGGTGCTCGATGTTCCGATTCCGAGGAACGCTTCGATTCCCGGAACCCATGAATTGGCCGTGACAACATCGGTGACTCCGTCGCCGTTGAAGTCGCCCGCCGCGAGTGCGTTATTCGCCTGGCCTGCGCCTCCCGGTCCATAATTGCTGGCCGGAGCCGCAAACGTGGCGCCGCCGGTGCCGGGGATATAGGAGATGTTGTTCGTCGACTGGTTCGCCGTGACGATGTCGAGGATGGCGTTGCCGTCCAAATCCACAAGCGCGACCGCGGATGGGCCGGAAGCCCCAGAGGTCAGCGGCACGATGGTATTCGGATTGGCCGGAAACGAGCCGCTCGTGTTCACGAACACGCTTACGGTGCCGGACCCGTTGTTGGCCGTGACGATATCAGGCTTGCCGTCGCCGTTGAGATCGCCAACCGCCAGCGCCACGGGTCCGAGGCCCAACGCGCCCGAGTTGTTATTGGTGCTGACGGGGGTGGCTGACGGGAACGTGCCTGTGCCCGAGTTGGTCAGGATGACCAGACTATTCTCCGCCTTGTGAACGACCGCGAGATCGGTGTTTCCGTCGTTGTTGAAATCGGCCGCTGCAATAGCTACCGGATTCGATCCGCCGCCCGGATATGTCGTCGCCGCCAGAAAGACGCCGGCGCCCGTTCCGCGCAGGATCGCGACGGAACCCACGCCGGACTGCACGACTGAGATGTCGGGTAAGGAATCGCCGTTCAGGTCGGCCAGCACAATGCCGCCGCTGAGGCCCGAGAGTGTCGTTGAATAGCTGCTGCCTGAGGGAAAGCTTCCGGTACCGTCGCCCAGCATGACGCTGATGGTTCCGGCGGTGCAGTCGAGTGCGACCAGATCGATGTTGCCGTCGGCATTGAGATCGCCGGCGGCAAGCGCACAAGGGCCGCTTCCCACGGCCGAGGCGGACTGATACGAGAATATGCCGTCGCCGTTCCCTTTGAAGACGGTTACCAGGTTGCCGCCGCTATCGGCCGTCGCGACGTCGGGGATCCCATCGCCGGTGAAATCGGCGGTCACAATATGCTGCTGTCCCGTGCCGGAAGGATCGTGGTACGGGACCGGGTTGGCGCGAAACCCGAGCCCGATCGAGCTGAGGACGGACTGGCTGAGTGTGCCGCTTCCGGCCTGAAAGTCGGCATCGCCCGAGTAATACGCTTTGATGCGATTGAGACGCGCGGGAAGGAGCCGGGTGGTGATGGCCGCCTGATTGCCGGAGACGGCGCTGCTGCCGAGAAAAACTCCATCGGCGAAGAAGGCGACGGTGCCGGTGGCCGCGGGAATCAGGGTCGCGGTAAGCGTGAGTGCCCTCCCGAACGAGGAAGGCGACGGCAGTGAAGAGGTCAGGTTTACCGCCGGGGCGGAGGCTTTGGCGGTGACGACGATCTTATAGCCCACCTGGAGGGCCATGTTGGAAAAGTCGATGTAAATGTGCGTAGCGTCGAATGTGACACGCGATGCGCCAAACGGCCTGCCGCTACCGTCAAGCCAGTTCGAAGTCGTGAGCGTCACAGACGCCAGATTGGGAATGCTGCCACCGGCCGTGATCACGAGACCGTTGAAAGCCCCGGCGCCGAAATTCTGCGCGGGCGGGCGGCTTTGCGCCGCGTCGATCTCGATCGTATTGTCGGTGAAGTCGATATTGAAGGCCGGGTTACCAGAGGCGTAGTTCGAAAACTCCACTCCCGAGCCGACAAGCCCGGTGACGGGCGCCTGATATTGGGTGCTCAGGTCGGGATCGTACCAGGCCACGCTGACCTGCTGTCCGTTGAAGAGGGCGGCGTGGGCGGAGGTCAGCAGCAGAAGCGTGGAGAGCGCCGGCGCGAAGCGGGAGATCCGTCGCAGCCAAATGAGGCCTGAGGCATTACAAACCCGGGTGGCGTGAAGATTAGTCATGGATATCCTTGTGATGCCTTGTAAACTGTGTGCCTATGAAATCCTTATCGCCTGTGCGATAAAGCACATTTCATTGATCGTAACAAGGATGGTTGACAGCGGGCCAAATTACCTGCGGTGCGCATGTGGTGGCCGAAGGCTGTTCATTTTTAGGTTCCAACTGGGAATTGGCTTAGGACGGGGTGAGGGAAGCCAACAAAAGCCGAATTGGTCGTGAACGATCAATTCGGGATATTTTCCATTGAAGACCTGGCGTGGCATTGGTGAAAATGAGGTGATGCGCCGGAGGTGGGCGGAATCAACGACGATAACGACGATGAAGTCGGCTGGCTATGAGGGGCCGATATTGGATCGAGTTGGATTTGAGGGACGTTCAGCCGGGAGAGACACCGCCATGCATCGAGCATGGAGCATCTTCGCCAAGGCTCTAGCCGTTCCTGCCGCGAGTGGAATTGGCAGCCGCCGTAGACCAGCATCAGGCCGAACGCGATCCGCGTGGATTCAGTTCCTGGACGCAGTTGGTAGCCATACTGTTTGCCAGTCTGGCGGCCGTGGCGGCGAAGCGGTCCACACTGGCTTATGCCAATGAGCATCGCCCGTGGCAACTGTTTCAGAGCGTATTCGACGCTCCTATACCAGCCTTGCATCGCCGACACCGACCGGCGCGGCCGCCGCAGGTTCCGTTTCAGGCACAAGTTGCTGAGCGTGGATGCATCACTGATTTCTCTGTGTTTTGAGCGTGTCGACTGGGCGCAGTACCGGCGAGCAAGAGGGGCGGTGTGGACTGGTCCCCGCTGTAAGACTGTGAGCGGTTTTCGGAGCGGGAATAGTGGAGCGGAAGTAGTCTAGAATGAAGAGACCAGCAGAAGTCGGGGCGTAGCGCAGCCTGGTAGCGCACCTGCCTTGGGCGCAGGGGGTCGGGCGTTCAAATCGCCCCGCCCCGACCAACAACAAAAAGGCTTGTCAGGTTTTGAACGGCAAGCGAACCCGAGTAAAAACCCGGCAAATCTGGTACGTTTTTGAGGTGAGTTTGATCCTGGGGATTGTCGAGGCGCTGGCGCGCCTGGATTACTCGCGCTCGCGGTCGGGCTCTGGTTCTACTGGCCCAAGAAACAACACTGAAACACAATAAGGAGCCGGCGTTTCGACCGGTCCCTGTTCTTTAACGGTCGATACCTTGCAGGGTGATCGCGGCATTGATGGTCATCATGGCATCATCGATGAGCCGTATCGCCTGCTGAACCCTCTGAGCGCCGTCTGAGCGCCGTCCTCGCGAGCACAATTGAACGCCTCGACAGACTTCCGGAGCGCCGCGCTGCGGTCGCGCAGGACGGAGATCCCGCCCCTCCACCTGGAGGAAAACGGACGATGTCGCGCCTTAGGCACTGCCATCTGCATGAGGACGCTTGGACTTGTCCCCTAAATTGAGACAAACAGTTAAGACTCATTTTTCATCGAATGGAGAATTGAGTCATGGGAGCAGGACGCAGGAAGTTCACGAAAGAGTTTAAGGAAGCAGCAGTCAGGAG
>Ga0134125_10000063_pt1 | contig 164262 bp, 128 predicted proteins | sample KB31751_FD_96464 | JGI IMG/M metagenome (GOLD analysis project Ga0134125, IMG submission 96464) | Terrestrial soil microbial communities with excess Nitrogen fertilizer from Kellogg Biological Station, Michigan, USA - KB3-175-1 | ecosystem: Environmental > Terrestrial > Soil > Unclassified ...
CTTCCTGGCGGGTTGCTGGCTCCATCTGGGACTCCTTTCCGTAAAAAGTATCCCAGAACTATAACCGGTGACCCGCTTTTCCACCCCCTGCATAGCATCTACGAGTCTGCCGCCCTCCGGGCTGGTCTCGACGCCTTTGGGTCGCGTGCCCGGACTGGGGCGTCCCTTGTCTTTGGACCATGGAGGTCCGGGCTGGTCTGGTTGGCAAGAGAGTTGGCCCTCACCCTCTTGTTCCGTAGTGGCCCACAGACTACGGATCTGTAGGTCGGGTGGACGGGTCTGCTCGCCGCAGTGAAGCAACCCAGGGTAGAATTCCCTTGAGGTGCCGCCATGACGATCCAGTTGACGGAAGAACAACAGCGAGCCGTGGATTCGGCGGGTGCTACGCTCACACAGGTCGTAGACCCCCGAACAAGTGCGGCGTATGTCCTGATCCCAATGGATGATTACGAGACCGTCCGCGAGATTCTTCGGGCCGAGCGACAGCGGAAGGCCATTCGGACGGTGGGACTCCGTAATGCCGCTGGCCGGATTCAAGAGGCGCCGTGATCGAGTTCGGTTTCATCGCGGCCGAACCGCGCCGGTTATAAAATCGTTTAGGCTCAGCTAAAGCTTTGCTTCCCCACAGGCGCGTCCGAACCATTAAGCTATCTATAGGCTGGAAGGGCTATGATTCAAGTCGAGCAGCTTCCTTTGTGGGATATCCTCAAGTCGAAAAAGGTCGACGATGCCCAGAGGGCCGGGATCAAGAAGCTTATCGAGCATGCCGCGGCCATCCTGGACCGAGTGATCGAAACGTTCCCAACGTACACATTGCACAATTCGGTCCATGCCGAAAATGTCGTCCGCCTAATGGATCAGTTACTCGGACCACGGCGAAAAGACTTGAGGCCGCTTGAAGCTGCGCTCCTGATGCTGAGCGCCTTCTACCACGACATTGGGATGGTCTTCAAAGAGGAGGAAAGGAGCCGGCTTTCCGAAGAGCCCGATTGGAAGCTCTTTCTGAATTCGAAGCCGGATGCCTACCTCGGGGTGAAGAAATCGGGAATCACCCCAGAAATTGCCGAGTGGTACTGCCGTTGGCGGCATGCCGATCGGGTTTACGTTTACCTGAACCCCTTGTCGGAAGCTCGATTAAAGTGGGGCACAACTTCGTTTCGTGAGGAACTAGGTGAGGTCTGCCGGAGCCACAATCTGGATACCGCTGTGCTCCACAAACTCCGGAGCGACTTCCGCGGGGAGGCGGATCTGCGCTTCTGCGCTATTCTGCTCCGCTTGGCGGACATTCTCGACTTTGACCGTTCTCGGTCACCCGAAGCGGTTTACGAGCACTTGGGCCTTTCTCACCGGACCCTGCCCCGGCAGACTGCAAGCGACGTGGAATGGCAAAAGCATCTCTGTTCGGAGGGCTTCCAGTTCCCTGCGAAACGGCAGGACGGCTATCAGCTACCGTTCGTCGCCGGGCCTGATGAACCCGGAGTGGAGCACGATGTCAGGGGGTTCCTCGACATCATCGACGGGGAACTCACACAGTGCCGAGCTATGCTCGGCAAATTGCTCCGATCGCTGGCGTGGGTTATTCCTTCCAGGATCTATCGAGCGCTCGCATATTCGAGGAAATGGCTACAGGTATGGCCAGTATCATTTCACGCTCGATCAGGGGCAGATCATGGACCTGCTAATGGGGGAGAACCTCTATAGGGATCCTTATATCTTCGTTCGGGAACTGCTCCAGAACGCCCTCGACACCTCCCGACATCGCAGCTTTATCGAGCGAGCGCAAGGTAACGACGACTTCCAGCCCAAGCCGATCCAAGTGCATCACTGGATCGATCAGGATGGCTATCAATGGGTGCGATTCGACGACCAAGGCATGGGCATGAGCGAAGAAATTGTGAGGAACCATCTCCTTAAGGTGGGCTCTTCTTACTACCGAACCGCCGGCTTCCGGGCGGAGATCCTTCGTGCGGGGAGCAAAAAACAGGAGGAATTCGTGCCGATCAGCCGCTTTGGCATCGGCCTTCTCTCTTGTTTCATCGCCGGAGACCGAGTCGAGATCAGCACTCTGCGCCAAGGCAGAGGGGGGGAGGCCGGAGAGCCTATCCGGCTCTCACTAAATGGCATATATGGCTTCTTCATACTTCAGACTCCTCATCTGCCTCCACGACCAATGCCAGGCCCGAACCAGGAAGAAACGGGATACCGCTCGGAACCGGGCACTGCGATTGCTGTTCGGCTCGACCCCCGCAAGGAGAACGGCTCCTTCGATCCTGAAGCCCTCCTGAAGTATTATGTCGCCTGCCCACCCGTCCCAATTGAGTTTGACGGTGCACGCCTGGGAGGCGACCCCGCAGTTCTCGTTGACCGGCCTTGGTGTGAGCGGACGACGGTCACGCTTACGCCAAGCGATATGAAAACGATCGGCGAGATTGCCGGTGAGGAGCTTCAACGACCTCTCCAGGTAGAGTTCCTGCCAATCGATCTTACGAGGCATTCTCCTGTTCCTCAGTTAAAGGGACAAATAGTAATTGCAACGATTGTTAACGCAATTGAGTTGCAGTCCGTGGGCGCAAGAGCGAATCTGTCGCTCATACCTGGGCACCTATCATCTAATCTTGATCTTCAAATTGAGTTCAGAAACTCCAAAGCTTTTTCCATGCCGATCTCCTTGCCCAGTGGAGTGCAGAAACTTTGGAGGTCGCAAGATCGTAAGCACGCGTGGCTTTCACATAATGGCATAACGGTACCCGCCAAGGGCCAAGTGCTTAATCGCCAGGGCGACTCAGAGAGTGCCTGGATTCTAGGAATCGTAGCCCTTGCCGATTCCTTACGCCCAGAGCTATCCGTCTCCAGAGAAGAACTACTTGGTTTGCCTTGGCAATTCTATTCTGCAATGGGCCTAGCGCTATACCGTGCTCTTGCCGATCTAGACAAAGATCTAATTTCAAATCCTTGGTCCCTTTTGAGAATGTACAATCCAAGATCTATCTCGCTAAGAGAACTTCTTGAAGACGAGTCTCTACATATCGGGGGACCTTGGGCACACCTGCCTATCATTCGTACAGCATCAGGTCTGCGGTCTCTTCAAGAGATCCGAGAATCGGTCAGCCATGGCGCCATTGAAATCTTGGGCTGGAATCCCGAAGAACGCAACTACCTGAGTTGGTGCGCTTCAACCTTGATTCAGCGCGGACTCAATGTGTCTGTTCATTTTGCCGCGCCTTTGAACGCGAGGAAAATAGTAGCGACTCAGGGGGACCCTATTCCAATCACCGAGGGCCACAAGTTCTTCCCTCCACTGACGTTTCTCCCATTTAACCAGGCCCATCCACTTCGAATTACGATGGGATCTATAATTCTCAATTCGCAACACCCTTTCTCTGTATGGTTGCTAGAAAAGGCCCCTGAGATTGCCAAAAGATATCCGGGTATGTTCGATCGTATTAAGGCCCACCTGATGACTAGTACTTCTTGGAGCACACCCGCTGCATATGCAGTGGAGGGGCTCAACACTGCGTTGGAAAGACTTCGTGAGTTGCACCCAAGCGTGCGGCCTCCCAAGAAGCTGACCTTAAAAACTTATGGCTTCGACTGAGCGCCAAGATAAGCTTCCAACAGTGAACAGCGAATTGGCGGCCTAACATATGTGGTCACGCGTCACTTCACAGCCAGCTCCTGGCGCACGCTGAAATTCCTTGGCGAGAAAAGACAGGACGCATCACAGAGAACTGAGGCTGGTATTCGGGCCGAAGCCGGCTCCAAGGACGACGCAGGACGTTCAGGCTGGTTGACGCGTGTTCAGGTCGAGGGCGGCAAACAAGGCCGGAGATCGGCGTTTCAGGCTGAATCAGGAGCCGGCCCCAAGTTCCTAATCTCCCAGCGCATGCAGCCCTATACGCCAGTGGTCCCTGAAGGGTAAGACGAGGAAGGGAAGTAAATGGTGCAGCCAGGAGGAGTCGAACCCCCAACCTACAGATCCGTAGTCTGTCGCTCTATCCAGTTGAGCTATGGCTGCACGTGTCCGACGTGCGGAGGACGGATTGTAGAGCAGCCCGTCCTCGTGTGCAACCCCTCCCGGCGATCTCCCTATTCCAGCAGCCCCGTCGTCGGCGAGGAGGCGGAGGCGTAGAGCTTCTTCGGGATGCGGCCGGCGTTGGCGGCGAGCCAGCCGGCTTCGACGGCCAGCTTCATGGCGCGGGCCATGCGGATGGGGTCTTTCGCCTCGGCCACGGCGGTGTTCAGCAGCACGCCGTGGGCTCCCAACTCCATGGCTAGGGCGGCGTCGCTCGCGGTGCCGACGCCGGCGTCCACGATCACCGGCACCCTTGCCTGCTCCAGGATGATGCGCAGGTTGGACGGGTTGCGGATGCCCATGCCGGAGCCGATGGGGGCGCCCAGGGGCATGACGGCCGCCGCTCCCAGCTCCTCCAGCTTGCGGCAGGTCACCGGGTCGTCGCTGGTGTAGGGCAGCACGATGAAGCCCTCGGCCACCAGGCGCTCGGTGGCCTTGAGCAGCTCGACGTTGTCGGGGAAGAGGGTCTTCTTGTCGCCGATCACTTCGAGCTTCACCCAGTTCCAGCCCCCCAGCTCGCGCGCCAGGCGAGCGGTGCGGATCGCCTCGTCGGCCGTGTAGCAGCCGGCGGTGTTGGGCAGCAGGAGGTATTTGTCCGGATCGACGAAGTCCAGCAGCGATCCCGCTCCCCGCTCGTCGAGGTTCACGCGGCGCAGGGCCACGGTCACCACCTCGGTGCCCGAGGCCTCCAGGGCGGCGGCCATGGTCGGGAAGTCTGGGTACTTCCCCGTGCCCAGGAAAAGACGCGAGCGGAACGTGCGGTCCGCGATGGTCAGCGGCTCGACTTCGAGCGCGGTGTGGGTGTCGATGAGGGTTGATGTCATAGGGTGCCTCCTCGGGGATTGTAGCGCAGGGGGTTGGGGGGGCCGGGGAAGACCCCGGCAGTCCTCGGCAGTACCACGCATCCCGGCTTATGCCGGGAGGCCCTCATCACCCCGGCCCTCTTCTCCCGGCCTTCCCCCCGCCCGCCGGGAGAAGAGGGAGACAGCCAAGAGCAATGCCGCCGTATTTGGCGCTCCCCTCTCTCCCGGCCGGCGGGGGAGGCCGATGGGAGTGAGGGGGTCTTTGGGCGGGGGAAACCTCTGAGGCACGTTAGCGCCTAACCCGACGGGTACACTCCACTGCCAAGGCGTCACGGTCCCCTCTACCACCTGTTACCTCCCCACTGTAGAGGTCAGGACGACGCCATCTGCTACAGTTCCAACGCGTGTCCGAGACGCCCCAATCGCCCAACCCACTCACACGTCTGAGAGCCCGGGCCGCCGCGAGGCCGAGCCCGGCGACCATAGTGCTCGCTGAGGGCACCGACCCGCGGGTGGTGACGGCGGCCGAGCGGGCCACGTCCCTGGGTCTCTGCCGAGCTGTGTTGGTGGGGACGCGGCCGGCCGTGGCCGCCGCCGCCGAGAAGGCGGGTGTCCCCCTCACCGTGCCGGTGCTCGATCCCGCCTCCGATCCGGATCTTCCCGAGCTGGCCGCCTTTCTCTCCGGCCGGGTCCCGGCGCTTGACCCGGAGCAGGCCGCGGCCCTGGCCCACGATCCGCTCTATTACGCCGTGTTGCGAGTCGCCACCGGGCGGGCGGACGGCGCGGTGATGGGGGCCCTCGCCACCACCGCAGACACGCTGCGGGCGGCACTGCGGGGCCTTGGACCCCGGCCCGGCCTCAAGGTGGTCTCCTCCTGCTTCCTGATGGCGTTGCCGGACGGCCGCAACCTCATCTACAGCGACTGCGGCGTGGTTCCGGACCCTACTCCTGAGGAGCTGGCGGACATCGCGGAAGCGGCGGCGGCGAGCTGCCGCCTGCTGCTGGAGGAAGAGCCCGGCGTCGCCCTCCTTTCCTTCTCCACCCTGGGTAGCGCCCGCCACCCCCGGGTGGACAAGGTGCGCGCCGCCGTCGAGGTGCTGCGGGGGCGACGGGTGGATTTCGCCTTCGACGGCGAGCTCCAGGCCGACGCCGCCCTGGTGCCCCACGTGGCGGCGAGCAAGGCGCCGGGCAGCGCCGTGGCGGGCCATGCCAACGTCCTCGTCTTTCCCGACCTGGACGCCGGCAACATCGCCTATAAGCTGACGGAACGGCTGGCCGGAGCGCGGGCCGTGGGCCCCCTGCTTCAGGGGCTCGCCCGCCCGGTCAACGATCTGTCGCGGGGCTGCTCGGCGGAGGATATCGTCGACGTCATCGCGGTGACCGCGGTCACCGCGGAGGGGGGAACGGCATGAAGGTTCTGGTCGTGGGAGGCGGCGCGCGCGAGCACGCCCTGTGCTGGAAGCTGCGGCAGAGCCCGCTGCTGACCGAGCTCTACTGCGCGCCGGGAAACCCGGGCATCGCCGCCCTGGCCGACCGGGTGCCGCTGGCGGCCGAGGAGATCCAGCGGCTGGCGGACTTCGCCGAGGAGATGAGGATCGACCTCACGGTGGTGGGGCCGGAGCTGCCGCTCACCCTAGGGCTCGCGGACGAGCTCGCCAACCGCGGCCTGGCCGTCTTCGGCCCCACCCAGCGGGCGGCCGAGATCGAGGGGAGCAAGGTCTTCGCCAAGCAGTTCATGGAGCGGCACGACATTCCCACGGCGCCCTCGGAGATCGCCGGCGACGCGGAGTCGACGCGCGCCGCCGCCGGGCGATTCGGTTTTCCCCTGGTGCTCAAGGCCGACGGGCTCGCCGCCGGCAAGGGGGTGTTCATCGTTCGGGACACCGCCGAGCTCGAGCAGGCCCTCAATGCCCTGTTCGAGGAGCGCCAGTTCGGCGCCAGCGCCGACCGCGTGCTGGTCGAGGCTTTCCTGGCCGGCGACGAGGTGTCGTTCATGGCCCTCTGCGACGGCGAGCACGTGCTGCCGCTGGCCACCGCCCGCGACTACAAGCGCATCGGCGACGGCGACACCGGCCCCAACACCGGCGGCATGGGAGCCCACAGTCCATCCGGGGGATTGACGGCGGAGGCCGGCGCCATGGTGGTGGAGACCATCCTGCGCCCCACCGTCGCCGGGCTCGCGGCCGAGGGGCGGCCGTTCGTGGGCGTGCTCTACGCCGGCCTGATGCTGACTCCCGAGGGTCCCAAGGTGCTGGAGTTCAACGCCCGCTTCGGCGATCCGGAAGCGCAGGTGATCCTCCTGCGCCTGGAGGACGACCTCCTTCCCCTCCTCGTCGCGGGTGCCGCGGGCCGGTTCGAGGGGCGGCGCCTCTCCTTCCGTCGCGAGGTGGCGGCGTGTGTCGTTCTGGCCAGCCCCGGCTATCCTGGCAGGCCAATCCAGGGCGAGCCCATCCGCGGCCTCGACCGCGCCGCGGCCCTGCCGGGCGTCGAGATCTTCCACGCCGGCACCGCGACGGTCGCCGACGGCGCCGAAGCGGGCGGCGAGCTGGTCAGCGCCGGGGGCCGGGTGCTCTCCGTCTGCGCCGTCGATCCCAGCCTCGCGGAGGCGCTGCGGAAGGCCTACGCCGCCGTGGGCGAGATCGACTGGCCGGGCAAGGTCTTCCGCCACGACATCGGCCGCCAGCTCCTCGACCGGACGCCGCTCGATACCGGCGATTGACGGCGCGATTGACGGCGGGAGCCGCCGCTGCAACAATAAGCACGAGGTCAAGAGCCTAACAATCCGACCGGCCAGCGAGCCGCCTGGTATTCTTCCTGCATAAAGGATGGGCCAGGTTGCTGTCGCTCATGAATGGGAAAGTAGCCAATGGGATGTAGCGGTTGTGCTTTCAAAGGAATGTCGACGGCGGTCGAAGACACGTTCGTCGGCGTGCGGTTTCGCGAAGAAACCAATCTGACGCTCTGCTCGACGGGCGGTCGCACCTACGCCAGGGGGGAGAAAGTGGTGGTGGAGCTGGAGTCGGGACCGGCCTTCGGCCATGTCGAGCAGTCGCCCATGCCGGTTTTCAAGCCGTGCCAGAAGTCGAGCGCCCGGCCCATATTGCGCCCGGTCGACGACGCCGACGTCGCCTCCTACGACCGCCAGTGCCAGAGCGAGGTGAGCGGCAAGCTCTACGCCCAGGAGCGCTCCCGCGCCCTCGGCCTGGAGATGAAGATCTCCATGGTCGATTTTTCTCTCAGCGGCAAGAAGGCGACTTTCTACTTTACCTCCGAGGGAAGAGTGGACTTCCGGCAACTCGTCCGCGATTTGTCGAGCCGTTTTTCCGTCCGGGTGAAGATGGTGCAGGTCGGAGCGCGGGACGAGGCGGGATTGGTCGGCGGCATCGGCATCTGCGGCCGCACCCTCTGCTGCTCGACCTGGCTCAAGGATTTCCGGCCGATCTCCATCCAGATGGCCAAACGGCAGAATCTCAGCTTGAACCCGTCGAAAATCTCCGGTCAGTGCGGGCGGCTCCTCTGCTGCCTCGCCTACGAGGACGATCAGTACAAGAACCGGACGCCGGACGACCGGCCCTCGGCGGTCTCACCCGCCGCCTAACCCAAGCTCGCCCCATGGAACCCAAGCTCTACGGAACCCAAATGGCCACTCGCAAACTGATACGCCCGGACATGAACGAGCTCAAGAAGGATCTCCCTGGACGCAGTGTGCGCCGCAAGCAGTCGCCGCCCGAGCAGACCAACGCCGAGGAGTTCTACTACCTCAAGCAGATGGCGGCGAAGACGCCCATGGTGGTCATCCTCACCGACGGTGAGGAGCTGCGGGGCTGGATCGAGTGGTACGACAAGGGCTCGCTCAAGCTCAACCGGCACCAGGGACCCAACCTCCTGATCCAGAAGCACTTCATCCGCTACATGTTCAAGGAAGAGGAGCTGAAGCGGCGGGTCAAGCGGGTCAACGGCGGCGAAGAAGAGCGGTGACCGCCTCCGCTCCCGCGCCTCCGGCGCGCCCCATCCTGGCCCTGACGCAGGGGGACCCGGCGGGTATCGGCCCGGAAATCCTCCTCAAGCTCTTCCTGGAGCCGGCCGCGGCCCTCCCCTGGCAGCCCCTGCTCGTCGCCGAGCGGGCGGCCCTCGAAGCCCTGCGGCCGTCGCTGCCCGGCGTCCCCTGGGAGCGGCTGGTCTACCTGTCAGGCGCTCCCGCCACCCGCTCGGATCTCCCGAAGGACGGCATTCCGGTGCTCGATCCGGTGGGCACCCAGCGCGCGCTCGCCCTCGGGAGCTCGGGGCCGGCGGACGCCGCCGGAGCCATGGCCGCCCTCGACGCGGGCATCGAGCTGGTGAAGTCCGGCGTCGCCGACGCCCTGGTCACCGCGCCGGTGGCCAAGGGCTCCATCGCCACGCACCACCTGCCCGGCTTCAAGGGTCATACGGACTACCTCGCCGAGGTCTGCGGCCTGGAGCGCTACGGGCGCGACTACCTGATGGCCTTCCTCGCCCCGGACCTCCAGGTGGCCCTGCTCAACGTCCACCTGCCTCTGCGCGAAGCGCTGGACGGCATCACCGGCGAAGCGGTGGGCGAGGCCCTCGCGTGTCTCGACCGCCACGCCGGCGGCAAAATCGCCCTTGCCGCCCTCAACCCTCACGCCGGAGAGGGCGGATTGCTGGGCAGCGAGGATGACGCGGTGCTCGTTCCCGCGGTGGCGGCGGCTCGCGCGCGGGGTATCGACGTCCACGGCCCCGAGAGCGCCGACTCGCTCTTCGCCCGCGCCCGCCGCGGCGAGTTCGACTGGGTTCTGGCCCTCTACCACGACCAGGGGCTGATCGCCGTCAAGACCTCCTCCTTCGGCCTCGCCACCAACTGGACCGTGGGCCTCCCCTTCCTGCGCACCTCCGTCGATCACGGCACCGCCTTCGGCCTGGCGGGGAAGAACCTGGCCGACGCCGGGCCTCTCGCGGCGGTGGTGGAGACGACGCTGAAGCTGATCGCGGGCGGGCTGCCGAAAAGAGAGGGCGGGAGAGCATAGGCGCCTCGCCCCCTACAACGGAAAATCCAAGTTATAAACCCACCGCCCCCGCTGCACTGACAGCGGCAGGCTGCCGCGGTCGAGGCCTCGCAGAACCTCGCGGCCCAGGGCTTCGGTGGAGGTCGTCTGCTGGCCGTTGGCGCCGACGATGACGTCGCCGGGACGCAGGCCGCGGTCGGCGGCCACGGAGCCGGTCGCCACCTGGCGGATGGCGAGGCCGCCGCCCTGGGCCGGCTCGACCTTGATGCCCACCGAGCGCTCCAGCACCTGGAGCCCCAGGCCCTGCGGCGGGTGCACCGGCTTGAGCGCCACCTTCACCGTCTTCTCGCCCCGCCGCACCTCCAGCTCCACGGCGGCACCGGACGGCGCGGTGTAGAGGGCCGTCCCCACGTCCTCCCGGCTCACCACCGGGTGGCCGCCGGCAGAGAGGATGACGTCCTTCTCCTGGAGCCCGGCGGCCGTGGCCGGCGAGTCCGGATAGATCTTGAACACCAGGGCTCCCCGCTTCACGGCGATGCCGGAGCGCCGGGCGAGCTCGGGATCGAGGGTGAGCAGACGGGCACCCGACCACAGCGGCTGGAGCTCGCCGAAGCGCAGCAGATCGTCCACTACCCGGCGGGCGCGGTCGGCGGGAATGGCGAAGCCGATGCCGGTCGCTCCCGAGATGATGGCGGAGTTGATGCCGATGACGTCGCCGCCGACGTTGACCAGCGGGCCGCCCGAGTTGCCGGGGTTGATCGAGGCGTCGGTCTGCAGGAAGTCGGTGAACAGCCGCTCGCCGCGCTCGGAGGGGATGGTCCGCCCCACCGCGGAGAGCACGCCGGTGGTCACCGTGTTGGAGAGGCCGAACGGATTGCCGATGGCGATTACCGTTTCGCCGATCATCAGGTCCGAGCTTCTACCTAAAGGAAGGGCCGGCAGGTTGGTCGCCTTGACCTTGAGCACGGCGATGTCGGCATCGCGGTCCGATCCCAGGAGGTCCGCCTGGAGCTCGCGGCCGTCGAGGAGGGTGACGGTGACGCGCGAGGCCCCCTCGACGACGTGGGCGTTGGTGACCACGATGCCGTTGCGGTCGACGATGAAGCCGGAGCCCAGGGACTGCGCCTGGCGCTCGGCGCCGAGGCCGAAAAGGCCGAAGAAGGGATCCGCCTCGCGCACGGTCGACTGCGCCGAGATGTTCACCACCGCGGGCGAGATCTTCTCCACCACCGACACCAGCGGCGTGCGGCGGGCCGACTGCGGCGTCTGGGCGGCCGCCAGGTTGGGGAGGAAAGCGCTCAGAAACAAGCAGGAAATCGTCGTAAGTCGTCTCATGGCACCCTTAGGGTAGACTGGGAATCCCCGTCCGGGGAATCACGTTGGCTCTTCTCGGGCCACCCCTCTCTGCCGGGAAGGCCCTCTCCGTAGAAACGCCCTGGGATCGCACAGGGTTCCGAACCGAAAGGAGGTTCTCCATCGTGTCTGTCCGAACCACTCTGTTACTGGGCGGCCTGCTGATGATCGCCGGCCTCACCACCGCGGCCCCCGGCCTGGCGGCGTCCGGTGACATCTTCCCTTACCAGGTCTCCCAGACCACTCTTGCCAACGGTTTGAAGGTGGTCGCCATTCCTTACGACAGCCCGGGGACCGTCGCCTACTATCTGGTGGTGCGCACCGGCTCCCGCGACGAGGTCGAGGCGGGCCATAGCGGCTTCGCCCACTTCTTCGAGCACATGATGTTCCGCGGCACCGACAAGTACCCGTCGGAGAAGTACAACGACGTGCTCAAGAAGATGGGTGCCGACTCCAACGCCTCCACCTCCGACGACGCGACGATCTACCACATCGTCGGGCCGTCCAGCGAGCTGACCACCATGATGGACATGGAGTCCGACCGCTTCAAGGGCCTCAAGTACGGCGAGGACGCCTTCCGCACCGAGTCGCTCGCCGTGCTCGGCGAGTACAACAAGGGCGTCTCGAACCCGGTGCAGCCGATGTTCGAGAAGCTGCGCGACCTCGCCTTCGAGAAGCACACCTACAAGCACACCACGATCGGCTTCGTGGCCGACATCAAGGCGATGCCGGGCTACTACGAGTACAGCAAGAATTTCTTCAAGCGCTTCTACCGGCCCGAGAACGTCGTCCTCCTGGTGGTCGGCGACGTCAAGGCGCAGCAGGTGTTCGACCTCGCAAAGCAGTATTACGGCGACTGGACGCCCGGCTACCAGGCACCGGCCATCGTGCCCGAGCCGCCGCAGAAGGCGAAGAAGACGGGGCACCTCGACTGGCCCAATCCCACCCATCCCTACCTGCTCCTGGGGTACCACACGCCGGCCGTCTCGACCAAGACCGTGGACTCCGCGGCTCTCGACATGATCGGCGACCTGCTGTTCAGCGAGTCGGCGCCGCTCTACCAGGAGCTGGTGGTCAACAAGCAGTGGGTCGACCTCGTCCAGGGCGGCCCGGGCGAGAACCGCGATCCCAACCTCTTCATCGTGCTGGCGCGGGTGAAATCCGACGACCTGATGCCCAAGGTCAAGGAGACGATCGACCGCTACATGAAGGAGCTGGGCACCAAGCCGGTGGATCCCCAGCGACTGGCGCGCACCCAGTCGCACGAGCGCTACTCCTTCGCCCTCGGGCTGGACACGCCCGGCAAGGTCGCCGCCCAGGTGGCGGAGGTCATCAGCCAGACCGGCGACGTCCAGGACATCAACCGCGGCTTCGCGCAGTTCGGCAAAGTGACGCCCGCGGACGTGCAGAGGCTCGCCCGTGCCACGTTCCGGCCCGAGAACGAGACCGAAGTGACCCTCTCCCACCCGGCCGGCGCGCCGGAGAAGCCCGCCAAGGGAGGAGCCAGCCATGAGTGATTCCAGACGTCTCATCTTCGGTTTGCTGAGTCTCGCCCTCGTCACGGCCACCGGTACGGCCATCGCGCAGGCCCCCGCCGCCGGCCCCGGCATCGAGGTGGTCGAGCTGCCCAGCGCCAACTCGCCGCTGGTCGCCATCCGCCTGCAGTTTCACGCCGGCTCGATGCACGATCCCGCCGGCAAGGAGGGGCTCGCCTCGCTGACCGCCGCGATGATCGGCGACGCCGGCACCCAGAAGCGCTCCTACAAAGACCTCGTCGAGGCCCTCTATCCCATGGCCGCCGGAATCAACGGCAACACGGACCGCGAGGTGACGTTGATCGCCGGCACTGTCCATCGCGACAAGCTGGCCGAGTACACGGCGCTCCTGGAGGAGGCCGTCCTCACGCCCGGCTTCTCCCAGGCCGACTTCGACCGCAACCGGGAGCAGCTCGTGGCGGGCCTCACCAACGGCCTGCGCAGCAACGACGAGGCGCTGGGCCTCGAGCTGCTCCAGGACGAGATCTACCAGGGCCATCCCTACGGGCACTCGCCGGCCGGCACCGTGGACGGCCTGAAGAACATCACCCTCGACGACGTCAAGGCCTTCTACAAGCAGAACTACACCCAGAGCCGTCTGATGCTGGGCGTGGCCGGTGGCTATCCGAGCGACTACGTCGCCAAGCTCAAACAGGAGCTTGGGCGGCTACCCCAGGGCACTGCGGACTCCACCAGTCTGCCGCCGGCTCCGGCGGTCACGGGTCGCAACTTCACCCTGGTCGAGAAGCAGACGGGGTCGGTGGGCATCCACTTCGGCTTTCCGCTGCCCATCAACCGCGCCGACGCGGACTATTACCCGCTGATGGTGGCCAACAGCTTTCTCGGCGAGCACCGCACGATGAACGGCCGGCTGATGCAGCAACTGCGCGAGAAGCGGGGCCTCAACTACGGCGACTACGCCTACATCGAGTACTGGATCAACCCGCCATTCACCAACAACCCCACACCCAACGTGCCGCGGCGCGAGCAGTACTTCTCGGTCTGGATTCGTCCGGTGGTGCCGGTCGACGCCCAGTTCGCCCTGCGCGACGCTCTCTACGAGGTGCAGCGGCTGCGGGACCAGGGGATGACGAAGGACGAGTTCGAGCTCAGCCGGGACTTCGTCGTCAACTACTCGAAGCTCTGGGCGCAGAGCCTGTCGCGGCGCCTCGGCTTCATGATGGACAGCCGGTTTTACGGCATGCCCTACTACATCGACGAGATCGACAAGCGGCTGAAGAGCATGACCGTCGATCAGGTCAACGCGGCGATCAAGAAGTACTTCCAGACGGACAACTACCAGGCCGTCTTCGTCACCGCCAACGCCCAGAAGCTCAAGGAGACGCTGGAGAAGGACGATCCCAGCCCCAAGACCTACAACGCCACGCCCGGCCCCGACGTGATCGAGGCCGACAAGACCATCCAGGCGCTGAAGGTGAAACCGGGATCGATCCGGATTCTGCCGGTGGACCAGGTGTTTCAGAAGTAGGCACCGGGGGGGCCTAAGTGCCGGTTTTGGCCCGTCGGCTGCCATTGTAGAGACGCCCCACGGGGAACCCCGTGGGGCGTCTCCTTCGAAGGATCGCACTATCCGCGTTCAGGCAACTTTGCCACGCGCGAAGAGGCCCGGACAATCCAGCCTGGCATCCGGGATAATCCAGCCTGCCAGCTACCAATCGTCCAAGTTATTGGAATCAAAGGCGAAAATACCGCAGCGACGGGCCCAGCTCCACCTCGGGCCCCGTCGCGGGCAGCTCTTCGCCGTCCCGGCTGGTCACTCCGGACACCGAACGCGGCAGCACGGCCTTCACCGTTCCCGCTGAACTCCAGCCCACCACGATCTCGTCAGCGTCCCGCCGGAACCGGTACAGCCGAGTTGGCGGTGGCGCGGTGAGGACCTCTTCCAGGCGGGCGCCGTCGAGCTGGCGGATCAGGGTCTTCAGGGCCAGGAAGGAGGGCCGCCGGCGGGGATTCTCCGGATCGCTGGGGTCGACCAGCCCATAGCCCCGGGCCACCACCTGCCACCAGAAGACGCGCTCGACGAGGCCGGTGCCCAGGGTCAGGAGGTAATAGCGCACCAGATGATCCGCCTGAGTCTCCTCGTCCACCGAAACGTCCCGGCCGGCCGGCGAGTGGGGACCTTCCCGCAGCGGCCAGTTCACCTCGGTGATCCAGGTGCGGCCGGTCGAGTTGCGGCCGGTTTCGGCGATGGCTTTGAGGAGCACCACCTTGTCCACCGTGTCGAGCCCCGCCTGCCGGTTTTCCGGCGCGCCCCGGCGGTCGACGTAGAGCAGGGCCGAGACGGCGTCGAGGTGGAAGCCGGCCTTCCGCAGGTTCAGCACCCCGGCCGTGACGTGATACTCGAAGTCGATCACCGAGGGGCCGAGCAGCTCGACGCCGGGTTCGCGGCGCAGGATCTCCTCGGCCGCCCGCACCAGCGAGACGTACTCCCCGACGTTCCACACCCCCCACTTGCTGCGATTGATCGCCTGGCCGACCTGGAAACGGGCGCCGTAGGGAGCAAATCGGGGGCCGATCGCCTCCAGGGCGCGACGCCAGCGTGCGGGATCGCGCACCAGCTCCCGGTTCTGCGGCAGGGCGAAGGTCAGCTCGCAGCCCCGGGCGTGAAGGGAGCGCGCGAGCTCCTCCTCGGCATCGTGATCGTCCTCCCAAGGATGGAGCCGCAGCAGCACGTGTCGCACGCCGAGCTCCTCGATCAGTCCGAGAAGGGCCTCCGGCACCTCCGGCCACGGGCGGACGCAGACGCCCATCCCTCCAAAGTCCACCGGCGCCTTATCTAAGTTCCCCTTGAGCTGACGGTACCGCCGCCAGATCCTCGGCAGGGCAGTGGCCACGATCGCGGCCTGCTCGCCGTGGCCCCGGACGTCCGCCAGCCGCACCTTGAGCTTGTCCAGCCGGCCGGCGTGCTGGTGGGGCTGATCCGAGAGGCGGTCCCACACCACCTTGTCGCGCGAGCCGGCGCCCGCCGGGGCGTCCGGGATGTGGGTGTGGGGCTTCCGCGGAAGAAGCAGATGCTTCACCCGGTCGCGCCAGCCGCGCACCCGCTTCTTCGATTCGTTCTTGAGCACGAACGCGCGCTGATAGCCGAGATAAAGGCGGCGCCCCTGAATCGGATCGTTTCCCCAGTACCCCGCCAGCAACAGATCCTGGTGCTCGGGCCGGAACAGGGCCAGCCGCGAGAGATCGCGCAGCCGCTCGGAGACGCTCGGGGCCTTACCCCACCGGGTGCGGTTCAGATCCACCAGATAGAGGTCGGTGGGGCGGCCGTCCGTCCCGAAGCGCAGGAGGACGTTGCCGCCCGAAAGATCGCGGTGCCAGAACCCCGCGTCGTGGAAACGGCGGGCCATTCGCCCCAAGGCGGTGACGAAAGCCGCGAAGTCGACCCCGGGGAACCGCTCTGCCTCTTCCCGCGCCGCGGCGGCGCGGAAGAGGTAGCGCGCCTCCGTGACCTCGGGAAGATGGCGGCAGACGTAGAAGGCCGGTCCGCTCTCCTCCGCCGATTCGAGGAGCATCACGGGCTCCGGCGTCTGCAGACCGGCGGCCAGCAGGGCGTTGGCCACTCGCCAGCTCTTCGCCGCCTTGCTCCCGGAGAGTCGTCGCCGCAGCCGGTCGCGCGTCTCGCCGTGGCGAAACTGCTTGACCACCACCTCCAGCGGCCCCGCCGCCGTTTCCAGCCGCGACACATACAGATAGTTGCGCCCCCAGTGCAGCGTCTTGACCGCCGCGCCGGGATCGATCAGCCGCTCGACGGCGCCAGCCAGGTCCGTGGGGCGGAATTCCGCGGCCAGCTCACCGCTCCAGCCGGGGAGGGAGAAGGGCTCGGGAGGGATCTCAAACCTCCACGACGTCGAAACGCTCGTGGTGCAGCTCGGGATCGCTCTGAATGAGGATGTGGACGCCGAGCGTGCGCTCCAGCTCGTCGAGAATGGCCCGCTCCTCCTGTTGCAGGGCGCGGGAGATCTCGGGGTGAACGCGCAGCAGCAGCTCCGAGTTGCCCGCCCGTCCCCGCAGGTGGAGCAGCTCCTTGCGCAGATTGAGGCAGATGGTGGCCACCGACTTGATCCGCCCGCGCCCCTGGCAGTAGGGACAGGGCTGCGTGAGCAGGCGCTCCAGGTTCGAGCGGCTGCGCTTGCGGGTGATCTCCACCAGGCCGAACTCGGAGATGTTGAGCAGCTTCGTCTTCGCCCGGTCCTTCTTGATCTCGCTCTCCAGGCTGGCGAAGACCTCCTCGCGGTGCACCGCCTCGATCATGTCGATGAGATCGATGACGATGATCCCCCCGAGATCCCGCAGGCGGATCTGGCGCACGATCTCGGAGACCGCCTCCAGATTCGTCTGCAACACCGTGTCCTCGAGATTGCTCTGGCCCACGAAGCGGCCGGTGTTGACGTCGATGGCGACCAGGGCTTCGGTGGGATTGATGACGATGTAACCGCCGGACTTGAGCCACACCTTGGTCTTCAGGGCGGCCTCGATCTGCTCCTCGATGCCGAACTGTTCGAACAGGCTCGCCCGCTGACGGAAGAGCTTGACCTTGGAGACCAGCCCCGGCTGCACCTGGTCGAGGAACTCGACGATGCGCTCGTAGGTCTCCTCGCCGTCCACCCAGAGGACGGCGAAATCGCTGCGCAGCAGGTCGCGCACCACCCGCAGGGCGAGGTCGAGGTCCTGATGCAGGAGCGTGGGCGCCGAGACCCGGCTGGCCCGCTGGCGGATCTTCTCCCACAGCCGCGCCAGGTAGAGGAGGTCGCTGTCGAACTCCTCCGGCCCCTTGCCCTCGCCCACCGTGCGCACGATCAATCCGCCTGCCGTCACCGGAAGCTGATGGAGGATGGCAACCAGCCGCTCCCGCTCCGCCTCGTCCTCGATGCGGCGGGAGACGCCGAAGTGCTTGACGGTGGGGAGCAGCACAAGGTAGCGCCCGGGCAGGGTGACGTGCGTGCTGATGCGCGCCCCCTTGCTGGGCAGCGGGTCCTTGACGACCTGGACGATGATCTCCTGGCCGGGCTTCAGGAGGTCGTCGATCGACGGCGTGCCCGCTTGGTGCTGCCCCGGGATCTCGTCGTGGTTGCGGGCGTCGTCGATCTCCAGGTCTTCCATGGCCTCGACGTCGGCCGCCACGTCGCTGACGTAGAGGAACGCATCGCGCTCCAGGCCCACGTCGACGAAGGCGGCCTGCATGCCGGGCAGCACCCGGGTCACCCGCCCCTTGTACACGTTGCCCACGAGTCCCCGATGGCGGTGCCGCTCGACGAAGATCTCCGTCAGGCGGTCGTCCTCCAGGACGGCGATCCGCGTCTGGTGCGGATCGCTCTCGATGAGCATCTTGAGACTCATGGCTGGGGGATTGTACCCGAGTGGGCGCTCTCCCGCCCGCAGGCCAAAGGTTCGATACCGGGTCTCCCGGTAAGGATACCGAGCCTCGCGGTATCGGTACCGGCTGTCCCGGTGAGCATCGGCGGCCAAAGTATCGATACCGGGTCTTGCGGTAAGGATACCGAGCCTCGCAGATCGATACCGGGTCTCCCGGTAAGCATCGGCAGGCCAGAGTATGGATACCGGCTCTCTCGGCAAGGATGCCCAGCCTCTCGTATCGATACCGCGTCTCTCGGTAAGCATCGGTGGGCCAGAGTATGGCTACCGGCTCTTCCGGTAAGGATACCGAGCCCGCCGTATCGCTACCGGGTCTCCCGGTATGCATCCGAGGGCTAAGTATGGCTACCGGCTTGCCCGGTAAGGATACCGAGCCCCGCGGTATCGATACCGAGTCTTCCGGTAAGCATCGGAGAGACGCGGTCTGGATACTTTGGCTCCCGGTAAGGATAGGCTGCCAAAAGGTGCCAGCGTCATTTCGAGAACCGATAGGTCCACAGGTCATTTGACCGTTGAGTCCGCCTCCAATCGCCTTCAAGGGGTTCGAGAGTCCGTCTCCAAGGGCCTTCCCGGCCCAACCGGACACACCGATCCCCTGCGAGCTGAAGAGCTCAGGAGGGATGGCCCTCTGGCGGGCGGTGCGGCTGTCAAAGAGCGCTGACGAGGACCTATCCCGCCACGAAGGGCAAGGCCGGCGGGAAGCTTCCGCCCGGGAAAGGAGCCTCGCGATCTCCCCGGCGTAGCCTCTCCGCGGCCTCTCGGAAGGCTGCGACGAACCAGGCGTAGGCGTCGTAGAACGCCTTGCGGACGGCCTTGGTCGCTGCGTGGACGAGCGGCGCTGGCGACCGGGCGAGCGTAGCCGGTCGATGGAGTGGATCCTTCGCCAGGATCGCCTCCACGCCCAGCACGGATAGACCCTTGAGGCTCCTCGCGAGCGCCGCCTCGGTCTCGACGTTCTCCACCAAGGCGGCGACGCGCTCTCGATAGATCTCGGGCGGCAGGTGCGCCCAACAGGGGATCGGCGAGAGTAGGACGTGCTCCTCCGTGGCGAATTGCTGCGGCGCGATCTCCTCCCGTTGATTGCGGGCGGCAAACTCGCGGGTACGGTCGAGCCAATGACCCATGAGGGGCGTGCCGTCGATCAGCGCCGCCGCGGAATGCACTCCGGGCCACTGGCGGACCCGCTCGACGAGATCCTCTTTCACGGATTGCGCGAGGACGTATCGCAGCCGCTCGATCTGGGCGCGGTCCTCCTCGGTGACGATCGTCATTTCATAGCGACGCTCGAAAACGGGACCGCTCCAGCCGGTGAGGCGGTTGGTCTCCCGAGCCAGCTTCGACTTGACGTCGCGCATAAAGGCCGAGAGCTGACTCGCGCTCTCAGGGACAGCCAGGACGTGAAAATGGTTGGAGAGCACCGACACTGCGTTGAGGACCAGCTTGTGCCGCCCCTGGGCTCGTCCGAGGATGCCGAGGAAGCGGTCATTGAACGCGGGGCCGGGCCTGAACAGGAAGCGCCCCTGGACGGTCCGGCAGGTGATGGAGACGAGGGTGGGAGGGTCGGGTATGAACCGAAGTTTTCTGGCCATACCGTATAAAGAACGGAAAAAACCGGCCTCATCTTACAACTATCGTGTAAGTCGCTCGTTTGCCGGTGGTTAGGGGGCTCTCCAAAGGGCATCCGGGGCGACACCGTGCGCGGACAGCGCCACCCTTGGCACGGGTTGCAAACCCAAGCCAGCGAACCAGAGGTTTGTTTCGCTGAACCAGAGTTTTGGCCTCACGTTGCCGTCAGTGCCCTTCGAGCCTAGCGAGGCGCAAAGCCAGCTCCTCGATGGCGGTCTGCTGGCTTGCGATCCTGGCCCGCTGGCCGGCGAGCTCCGCCGCCTGCCGGTCGAATTTCCTGGCTTGCTCCGCGAGGCGCGCGGCCTGGTCGGCGATCACCGCGTGCTGCTGCTGCACCTCGTTGAGCAGCATCGCGTAGACGAAATGATAGCGGACCGCGAGCGGCTGGCCGTCCTCGCCGAGCTGCACCAGGCCGGGGTTGACCGCCGCCACCTCCTCGGCGATGAGACCGTATTGCAGCGTGCGCTGGCCGTCGTCATAGGCCGGCTTGTACCGGAAGGTCACGGGGCGCAGCCGCAGGAGATCGCGGCTCGCCGTTCCCATGTCGGTGACCTCGTCCTTGAAGCGCAGCGACGAGGTGGTGGTACCGAGCTGGCCCGAGCTGTTGACCAGCACCTGGATGCCGCTGGCGCTCGTGGAGCCCGAGATGCCGGCGATGAAAGCCTTGGTCTGCGTGCCGTTGGCGCCGATGCGGATGACCCCGCTGTCGCCGGTGACGCCGAGATTGGCGAGCACGACGTTGTTGCTCTCGGCGTTCAGGTAGTTCTGGCCGGCATGATACCCGAGCCCCAGGTTGGTCGATCCGGTGCTGACATTCGGCAGCGCGCCGCCGCCCATCGCCGTATTGAAGTTCCCGCTCGCGTTGCCATAGAGAGCGGCCCAACCGACGGCGGCGTTGTAGGTTCCGGTCTGGTTGCTGGCCATCGAATCGCCGCCGGCAGCCGTGTTCTCGTGGCCGGTCGTATTGAGGTTGAGCGCATAGATGCCCAAGGCCGTGTTGTCGCCGGCCGTCGTGTTCGCCTGGAGAGCCTGCGCTCCCACCGCCGTATTGCCCGCCCCGGTCGTGTTGGCGGGCAGGGCCTGATACCCCACAGCCGTGTTGTAGCTCGCGGTGGTTGTGTTGCTCAACGCATAGGCGCCAATCGCCGTGTTCTCCGCACCCGTCGTGTTGTTCGACAGCGCGAAAAATCCCACCGCGGTATCCGAGCTCCCAGTCCCGCAGCAGCCTCCGGCGATCGTGGATTGCAGACTGTATTGACCGAGACAGATATCCGACACGGCTACGGAGGGATTGTTTGGACACCACTGGGCGTAGGCGGCCTGTCCCAACAGCCAGGCCCCCAGAAGGAAGATGCTACGGATGCCTGCCGCTCGCGTCGCCATGGTTTTTCTCCTTGACCCTTGCCGGGGTCGAACGATCGTAGGGCTGTTCTTCGGGAACTGCTCCGCCGTCTGCGGAGCGGAAGAGCGCACTCTCTTCGACGTCGGAACGGAGCGGCGGTATTAGTCAGGGCGCGCAGGGCAAGAGATCGCAGCGGCGTCAAAACCTTCCAGGAGCTTCTGCGTATCCACGACCTATGCGCCCTACAGAAAGATCTTCATTGCCGCAGAGTACGAAAACGTCCCTCCCCTCGTCCTTTCTCCTCCCAATAATCGCCCTGCTGCTGGCATGTCTGACCGGAGCCGTCTCCGGCCAGGCGCAACCCGTCCCACCCTCTCTTGATCGTCAACACTCAGTGCACGACTACGTCGTCCTCTCTCCCGCCGAGGCGCGGGGACGGGACACCGCGGTGCGGGTCCTGGCCGCGCCGTCCGCCACCAGTGAGCAGGTGTCCTACCGGGCGTTCAACGGCAGGACCTATACGCTCAACCGCTTCCACGGCCACTACATCGACGTCCTGCTCCCCGATGGATGGGTGCAGGCTCTCTCGGAGTCGCAGATCCGTACCTTCATCGACCGGACGGACCTGATCTACCAGCACCTTTCCGAGCTGGTGGGCGCGGAGCCGGCCGGCGAGGGGCCGCTGCCCGTCGCCGTCCTCCCGGACGACGTCTGCGGGGGCGCCCTCGGTTGCGGCTTGATAGGCCACAAGGGCGTGGAGATGCTGGGGGACGACTTCGCCAACTCCTTCTCCTGGCGGGAGATCGCGGAGGATCTGCCGTCCGGCATCGTGTCCCACGAGCTGACGCACAACTTCGACCTTTTCTCCGGTTGGATCGCCTATACGCCGGACACGGCCCATGCCTGGACGGACTTCCTGTCCTTCTACTACTACGGCTATAGCCGGGACGGGGGAATCGACGAGAGGCCCGAGGAGGTGGTGGGCGATGTGATCCGGCTCGGCGCGCCATTTTTCCGGGACCCGCAGGCGGATTGGAAGACCTGTGTGGTGGAAGGGAAGTGCGGGGACCGCGGAATCTTCCCCGAGCCGGCGTGGGGCGGCGTCGCGCTCCGGCTGGCGCTGCTGGACGGGCCGCAGGCGGTCCGTGGTTTCACCGCCTTCCTGCGCCAGTATCAGGAGACGCACCAGCCGCCGACGAAACCCGAAGAGAAGAACGATCTCTACCTCGAGGCTCTGGCGGCCGGAACCCAACACAATCTTTCCTGCGTCGCCGACGCCTGGCACTGGCCCGTCTCGGACGCCCTGCGCGACAGGATGCGCCAGCTCTACGGCACCGAAAACCCCGATTGCGACGACCGCGATCACGACGGGTTCACCCCGCTCTCGGGCGACTGCGACGACCACCGCGCCGCTGTTCATCCCGGAGCGGCTGAGAAGCTGCCTCACGTGGACGACGACTGCGACGGCCGGGTCGATGAGCGCGTCTGGCAGGAGCCGGCGGGAGGCTTCCCCGCGCCGGTGCAAATCAGCTTGCCCGCGGAGATCGCCGGTACGGGGGATGAAATAGAGGTGGACGATTTCATTGCCCGCATGAAGTCGCCGCAACGCGTGTTCATCGTGGCCTGCTCGGTCAGCATCGGCTCCCTCCATCTCTTCAACCAGGCCGGGACGCGGTCAGAGTTCCTGAATATGAACGGCGGCGGCTGCTACCAGGGGGGCTACAACCTGGAGGCGGGGCTGTGGGCCTTCGAGCTCGGCCTCTCGCAAGGGGGAGCCGACTACACGCTGGAGATTCAGCCGACCGATCCCTGGCCGGCGCCGCCCTGGGCGCGGACCGCCAAGCCGCGACCGAAGGGAACCCGCTGGCTCCTCAACGCGGCTAGGGTCCTCCCTCACCTACCGGCCCCTCCCACCGAGGTACTCTTCTGGGTGAGCGGCTACGGGGTTGTCGGCACGGTCCCCTACGCCCGCGCCGCGTCCTTCGCCTGGCAACCGCCGCCCGGCGTCGATCCCGTGGCGGAGGGCCTCACCTATCGGGTGGAGCCCCTCGCCCACGGCGTGCCGGTCTACGGGATCACAGGTCCGCGGCCGTTCGCGAGCCCGTAGAAAAAGATCGCTGAAACTCGATTGAAAGCCCCAGGGTACAACCTGGGGCTCCGGGACCTACCGGTTGACGTACCGCCGGATATCCACCCCCAGAATGAGCCCCGTCGATATGAAGTTGACCATGGTGAAGGAGCCGCCGTAGGAGAGGAAGGGGAGGGGAATGCCGGTGATGGGGGCGAAGCCCACCACCATGGCGCTGTTGTAGAGGATGTGGAAGCAGAGGAAAGACAATAATCCCACCACCAGGAGTATCCCGGCGCGGTCGCGGGCGCGCACGGCGATGCGCGAGGCGCTGGTGATGAAGAGCACGTAGAGCCCCATTACCGTCAGCACTCCCAGGAACCCCCACTCCTCCGCCAGCACGGCGAGGATGAAGTCGGTATGGCGGGCGGGCAGGAAGCGGAGCTGGCTCTGGGTGCCCTGCATGTAGCCCTTGCCCGTCAGCTCGCCCGAGCCGACCGCGATCTTGCTCTGCCGCACCTGGTAGCCAGCTCCCAGGGGGTCGGTCTGCGGGGCGAGGAAGGTAATCACCCGCTGCCGCTGGTAGCCCTTCATTCCGAACATCCAGACGCCGGAGACCAGCACCAACCCGGTGACCAGGGCGATGACCAGCAGGCGAATGCGCACGCCCGCCACCAGCAGCGTGCCGATGAGCAGCGGCGCGAACATGGCGGCGCCGCCCATGTCCGGCTCGACGGCCACCAGCAGCATGGGCGTCGCCACGATGACGACGGCCGTGAGGATCTGGCGCAGGCTCAGGATGCGGGCGTTGAGGCTCGCCAGGTAGCGGGCCAGGAACAGGCACGTCGCCAGCTTGGCGAATTCCGACGGCTGGAACTGCCAGGGGCCGATCTGCAGCCAGTTGGCGGCGCCGCCGCGCACCACGCCGAAGACGAGGACGCCCACCAGGGCGGCGATGCCCAGCCCGTAGAGCACCACCGAAAGGTCGAGCAGCACGTGGTAGTCGATCGACATCGCCAGCACCAGCAGCACCAGGCCGATCGCCACCCAGCCGGCCTGGCGGGGGAAGTAGTCCACCGCCATCACGGCGCTGGCGCTGTGCACGGTGACCAGGCCGATGGCGGCCAGCAGCAGGACGGCGAGCATCAGCCCGCCGTCGATCGAGGACAGCAGCCGCAGCCGCGGCCGGTCCTCAGGGAGTGGGTGACTTCCCGTTATCGATCCCGAAATACTTTGCATAGATGGCCTGGGCGATCGGCGCCGCCACCTTGGATCCACCACCGCCGTGCTCGGCGAAGACCGACACCACGAGCTCGGGGTGGTCAGCCGGGGCAAAGGAGGTGAACCAGGCATGGTCGCGGTATTTGAAGGGCATGTTCTCAGGATGGAGGCGCTGCGCGTAGGCGATGACCTGGACGGTGCCGCTCTTGCCGGCGATCGCCACCCCCGGCAGGCGCGCCGAGCCGTAGGCCGTGCCGCCCGGCTCGTTGACCACCTCCCACATGCCGCGGCGCACCGTTTCGAGCGCGTTGGGATCGATCGGCACCTTGACGGGCGGCGGCACGTCGGCGTCCTTGATCAGGTGCGGAGTGACGTGATAGCCGCCGTTGGCCACCAGAGCCGTCATCTCGGCCATCTGGAGCGGCGTCACCTGCACGGGCCCCTGGCCGATGGAGACCGAGATCGTTTCGCCCGGGTACCAGGGCTGCTTGCGGACCTTCTGGCTCCACTCGGAATCGGGGACCAGCCCCTTCTTCTCGCCCTGGATGTCGATGCCGGTCGTCGAGCCGAGCCCGAACAGGCGCGCGTAGCGGGCGATCTTCTCGATCCCCAGCTTCTGGCCGAGCGTATAGAAGTAGATGTCGCAGGAGAGCTTGAGCGCCAGGTGGGCATTGACCGAGCCGTGCCCTTCCTTGCGCCAGCAGCGGAACGGGCGGCCGTAGAAGGACTTGGATCCGGAGCATTGCACCGTCGTATTGGTGTCGAAGGCGCCTTCGGTGAGGCCGGCGGTGGCCATGACGATCTTGAAGGTCGAGCCCGGGGAGTAGGTGTTCTGGATCGCCCGGTTCTGGAGCGGATGGTTGGGGTCCTCGATCAGGGCGTTCCAGTCGTTCTGCTGCAACCGCCGGGCGAAGAGGTTGGGGTTGAAGGAGGGGGAGGAGACGAGGGCGAGGATCTCGCCGTTGCGCGGGTCCATGGCCACCACGGCTCCCACCTTGTCGGGACCGTCGAGCCAGCGCGCCGCCTCCTGCTGCAGATCGAGGTCGATGGAGAGAGTCAGGTTGTGGCCGGGGTCGGCGTCCTTCTGCCCGTACTGGTCCAGGAGCTGGCCGCGGCTGTCCACCACCACCACCCGCTCGCCGTCCGTGCCCCGCAGATCGGCGTCGTAGGTCTGCTCGATCCCCTTCTTGCCCACCATGTCGCCCACTCCGAGGGCGCCCTTCGAGCGCTGGATGTCCTCCAGCGAGGCCTCGGCGAGGTAGCCAAGGATGTGGGCCGTCTGCTCGCGGTGGCGGTAGAGGCGCTGGTGCAGCACCTCGACCTGGAACTCCGGATACTCGTACCCCTCGACCCCCAGGCGCGCCACCTGCGACAGGCTGAGGTTCTCGGCCACCAGCACCGGCTTGAACACCGGGACGCTACGGTAGTTGTCCACCAGCGTCCTGAGCTCCTCCACCGGCCGGTCCAGGACGCTCGCCAGGAACTCCAGGCTGCGGTGGACGTCCTTCGTCTGGCTGCGGTCGATCATCAGGTTGTAGGAGGGGACGTTCTCCACCATCAACCGGCCCTTGCGGTCGAAGATCAGGCCGCGGGGAGCCTTGATCGGCAGCTTGCGCAGGCGGTTGTTCTCGGCCAGCTCGCGGTAGTAGTCGCCCTGCACGAGCTGGGCGAACCAGAACCCGGTGGCGATGATCACCAGCAGGGTCGTAACCAGGATCGTCAGCACGCGGACGCGGCCGACCAGATCGTCTCGATGCTCACGGACCACCTGCATGACGACGTACCTCTCCTCAACCCATGCGAAGCCGGTTCATACGCCCGCGGCGCCGGGCCTCGGACGAGCGGCGCCAGTTGCCCATCGCGACGTAGACGGCGAGCCCCAGCACTCCGGTGGCTCCGGCCCGCACCGCAACCCACAGAGGGCTCGGCATCTCCGGACTGGGGAGGAGCACGAGGGTCAACACCACCACGACGGCCTGCTGCAAAGCGGAGGCGAAGCCGACGACCGCCAGCACGCCCGTCGGCCGTTGGATGACCAGGCGCTGCGCCAGCCGCGCCGTGACGTAGCCCACGATGGTATCAGCGAATCCGAACAGGCCGAAGGGAGCGCTGGTCAGCGTGTCCTGAAGCAGGCCGGCGATGAGCCCCACCACCAGCGCCGAAAAGGAGCTCCCCCCCAGGCCGTGCAGAACCACGACCACCAGGAAGACGTCCACCGTGCGGCCGAAGCCCGGCCACAGGCTCATGCCCACGAAGTGGACCAGCGCCGCCAGGGCGATGGCCGCGAGCAGCTTAAGAGTGTCCACGGGGACCATTCTCCTTCAAGGCCGGCGAGAGGGCGTCGTAATCCAGGAGATAGACCTGGTCGAGGGCGCCGAAATCGACCGCCGGTGCGAGCTGGATCTTGTGGAAGAGCTGGCCGCCGCCCTCGACCTTGACGACGGTGCCCACCGGGATGCCCCGCGGGTAGACGCCGTCGATGCCGGCGGTGAGCACCTGATCGCCCGCCCGCACGTCCGCCTGCAACGGCACGTAGTCGAGCTCCAGGGCGCCGCCTCCCCGGACGCCGCCGCGCACCACCCCCTGGCGGCGGTTGCGCAGGATCATGCCACCCACTCCCGCCGCGCGGTCGGTGATGAGCTGCACCTTGGCGTAGGGGCCGGAGAAGGTGACCACCCGCCCCACCAGGCCGTCGGCCGAGAGCACCGGCTGGTTCTTGCGGGCGGGGGCGTTGCCGGTGTAGACGACCAGGGTGCGCAGCCAGGAGGCGTAGTCCACGTAGACCACGTCGACCGCCCGGATCTGGCCGGCCGGCGGCGTGCCGTAGCGCACCGCCTCGCCCAGCCGGAGCATCTCGCCCTGGACGTCGCTGCGGCGCAGCAGCTCCAGGCGCAGGCGCTCCACCTCGCGCTTCAGTCGCTGGTTCTCGTCCATCAGGGTGCCGCGCAGCTTCAGGTCCTGGCGGGCGTCGGAGAAGCCGTGGGGAATGGCGGCCACGGCCCGCGCCACGGGTCCCAGCAGGCGCAATCCGACCTTCTCGGCCCGCGTCTCGCCCGCCCGTCCGCCTTGAATCGCCAGGAACACGAGCTGTCCGACCAGTACGACGATCAACACCCAGCCGGTGCGGCGCTCGTCCACGCGCTTGTGACCTTAGGCCCCGGGGCTACCGGATGGAGACCTTGCGCAGCAGATCCATATCGGAGAGCAACTTGCCGGTGCCCAGCACCACGGAGGCGAGAGGGTCCTCGGCCAGCACCACCGGCAGGCCGGTTTCGTCGCGCAGGCGCTGGTCGAGGTTGCGCAGCAGCGCGCCGCCGCCCGACAGGACGATGCCCTTGTCCATGATGTCGGCCGACAGCTCCGGCGGCGTGCGTTCCAAGGCCATGCGCACGGCTTCGACGATCGTGGCCACCGGCTCGGCCAGCGCCTCGCGGATCTCCTCGTCGGAGATGGAGAGCGTCTTGGGCACGCCCTCGACCAGGTCGCGGCCCTTGATGTCGATCCGCAGCTCCTCCTTCAGGGGATAGGCGGAGCCCAGCTCGATCTTGATCATCTCGGCGGTGCGCTCGCCGATGAGCAGGTTGTACTTGCGCTTCAGGTACTGAATGATGCCGACGTCCATCTCGTTGCCGGCGATGCGCACCGAGCGGCTGTAGACCGTGCCGGCGAGGGAGATCACCGCCACGTCCGTGGTGCCGCCGCCGATGTCGACGATCATGTTGCCCGACGGCTCGGTGATCGGCAGCCCGGCGCCGATCGCCGCCATCATCGCCTGCTCGACGAGGAAGACCTCCGAGGCGCCGGCCCGCATCGCCGAGTCGCGCACGGCCCGCTTCTCCACCTGGGTGATCTCGGAGGGGACGCCGATGACGATCCGCGGGTGCACGTACATCTTGCGCCCGTGGGCTTTTTTGATGAAGTACTCGAGCATCCGCTCGGTGACCTCGAAATCGGCGATGACGCCGTCCTTCATCGGCCGGATCGACTCGATGTTGCCCGGCGTGCGGCCGAGCATTTCCTTGGCCTCGCTGCCCACGGCCTCGATGCGGTTGGTGAGCTTGTTGATGACGACGACGGAGGGCTCGCGGACGACGATCCCCTGGCCGCTGGCGAATACGAGCGTATTCGCGGTGCCGAGATCGATGGCCAGGTCTTTGGAAAAGTAACGCAGCAATGAGGCGAACGGCATCAGCCTTCCTGATCCTTCTTCTTGAAAACCCGCCGCGGGATGCGGCGGCGGCGGCGTGAGTCTACGGCTTTTTGGAGACGAAATTCATCCGGCCGGCTGTTTTTACCAATCAAACCGCCAATCTACCCGCAATCGGCTTCCGGCCTCATGGATTTTCGACGAAGACACGATTTCGGCGGACCGTCTCGTTGCCCCAGGCATCCCGAGCGCGAATCTCGATGATGTTCCAGCCTTCCTTGCCCAACTGTACCGCCTTGTTGAACGAACCGTCGACGCCGGTTTTCACCTGCTCCCCGTTGACCTCGACGCGCGCCCCGGGATCGCTGCGTCCCGCGACGAAGAAGATACTACCGTAGGGCTTGACATCGTCCAGGTCAAGAGTCGGAGGGGTGGAACCCTTTTTTTCGCCGCCCGTGGAGTGCGACGAGGCGACGCGAAACTTGCGCGAGCCGCTCCACGGACCCAGCGCGCCGTCGGGGCCGTAGGCGGCCACCCGCCACAGGAAGGTCCCCTCGCCGACCAGCCCGAGGGTGGCCCGGGTGCGCGAGCGGTTCTCGGCGTCGATGATGTTGTCGACGAACAGGATGTTGCGCGAAACCTGGAGCGCGTAGCGCCCCGCGCCCGGCACCGGATTCCAGGCCAGCACCAGCTTCTTGGTCTGATCGAGGTCGAGGGCCAGGTTGTCGTCCGGTTCGGACTGGGTCGGCGGCGCCGGCAGCGGCTTGGGCTCCGAGAGCAGATCGCCCGTCTGCACCACCTGCTGGAGCCCCTTGATCTCCCGCGTCAAGCCGCTCTTCGAGGAGAGCTCCATGGTGCCGCGGGTGGCGCCGAAGCGGCCCTGGTTGGAGCCCTTGTCGACGCTGACGAAGGCGTCCGAGTCCTCCTTGACCCGCGCCATGGCCCCGGGCGTCTTGACGTTGCTGCCGGACTTTTCCGAGGTGCTGAGGTTCACCCAGCCGTACTCCATCTCGATGGCCTGCTCGGGCGCGCCGCCGCCGGCGGTGCTGGGGGTGACGATGAACTGGGTGTTGGGCCGCACGGTGTAGAGGGTGCCGTCGCCGAACATGATCTGCGCCGAGCCGTTCTCGGCGGTGCGCACGTAGTCGCCCGGATGGAGGCTGGAGCGCAGGCGCGCCTCCTGCCACTCGCCGCCGTCGCCGCGCCGGAACTCGACGTCGCCCTCCACCTCGTTGAACTGGGCCAGCCCGGCCCCCCTCAGCAACAGGGCGTCGACGACGAACACCAGCAGCTTGCGGCTGTTCTGGGCGGCATCGAGAGCGCCCGGAAAGTCTCTGACCTTGAGCTTCGCCTGGGCGCTGTCGAAGCTGAGGCGGCCCTCGGTGTATTCGGGGAAGCTCGCCGCCCGCTTTTCACCCTCGAGCTGCTGGAGGAGCTTGCCGCATTCGGCGATCATCGCCACGGCCTTCTGCTCGACCGACCGGCGGTCCACCGACTGCCAGATGTAGAGGCCCACGCCCACGAGGACGAGGAGCAGCACCAGGAATCCCCAGCTTCGCAGGGTATCCACGGAGATGCTGTACCAGTCCTTGCCAGCTTGCGAGGCCTTCCGGGCGGCCACCGTCAGATTCCTTTCATGTAGACGGTTGAATATAACATGAGCCTGCGACGCCGGGGACGAACGGCGCCCCCCGGGTTGCCCGCGAGCCGTGTCGCTGCTAAAGTGACCGGCTCCTAAGGAGTTTTTCCCATGCTCAAGATGTTTCGTGACAATCTGAAAAGCCTCGCCTGGATTCTCTGGGTGATCATCGCCGTGTTCGTCCTGGGCCTGGCCGTGCAGTTCGGCGGCAACCTCCGCGAGGCGAGCCAGAACGTCGCCGCCACGGTGGGCAGCGAACAGGTGTCGACGCTGGAGTTCCAGCGCGCCTACAAGAACCTCGACACCCGCCTGCGCCAGGTCTACGGGGAGCAGCTCACGCCCGAGATGGCGAAGCAGATGAAGCTCCCCCTGCGGGCTCTCGACCAGGTGATCAGCCAGAAGATCCTGCTCGGCGAGGCGCGGCGGCTGGGCCTCACCGTCACCGACGCCGAGGTGCGCGACCAGATCCTCGGTATCCCCGGCCTCAAGGACGATCAAGGCAACTTCATCGGCCACGAAGAGTACGTCCGGCGGCTGCAGGCGGCGCAGATCTCCCCCAAGGACTTCGAGCGCGAGCTGCACGACGAGCTGTTGATGGACAAGCTCAACACCGCCCTCTCGGCCAACCTCTACGTCAGCGAGGACGAGATCCAGAAGGCCTACCGCGATCAGGTGGAGAAGGCCAAGATCCGCTACGTCCAGGTGGCCCGCGCCCGTTTCGCGGCGGAGGTCCACGCGACGCCCGCCGAGGAAGCGACCTACTTCCAGGCTCACAAGGCCGAGCTGAAGCTGCCCGAGCAGCGCGACGTGGCCTACCTGCTGGTCGGCGGCGCCAGTGCCGCCCAGCAGGTGAAGCTGACCGACCAGGACCTCCAGAGCAACTACGACGCCAACAAGGCCCAGTACACGCACGAGGAGCAGGTCCACGCCCGCCACATCCTGGTGATGGTCAACGACAAGCGCTCCGACGCCGAGGCGCAGGCGCGCATCCAGGAGGCCAAGAAGAAGGTCGAGAGCGGCACCGACTTCGCCAAGGTGGCCGCCGAGTACTCCGACGACACGGCCTCCAAGTCGGCCGGCGGCGACGTCGGTTTCTTCGGCCGCAACAAGATGGTCAAGGAGTTCGAGGACGCGGCTTTCAACGCCCAGCCGCACAAGCTCGTGGGGCCGGTCAAATCCAACTTCGGCTACCACCTGATCGAGGTCCTCGACAAGCAGCCGGGCGGCACGCAGCCGTTCGAGCAGGTCAAGGAGATGATCCGCGCCCGCCTCACCGCCGAGCGCGCCCGCGACCTCGCCGCGGCCAAGGCCAAGGAGCTGGCGGCCCGGCTGGCCAAGAACAAGCCGCGCGGCGCCGACGAGCTGAAGGCTCTTACCGCACAGAACCCCGGCGTCACCTTCGCCGAGACGGGCAGGTTCGGCTCGCAGGACTCCATCACCGGCATCGGCCGCAACCCCAGCTTCAGCACCGCGGCCTTCGCCCTCAAGCAGGGAGAGGTCTCGGAGGCGGTGCAGTTGCCGCAGGGCTGGGCCATCCTCTACCTGAAGGAGATCCAGGCGCCCCGCGCACCCGAGCTGAAGGACGTCGAGGCGCGGGTCAAGGGGGCGGTCGAGAGCGACAAGCTGCAGCAGATCGCCATGCAGAAGCTGACGGCCGCCCGCGGCGAGCTCGCCGCCGGCAAGACCCTCGACCAGGTGGCCGCCGAGCTGGGCGTGCAGGCCCGGGAGACGGCCGAGTTCGGCGGCGACGGCACGATCCCGGGGATTGGCTACAACCCCGAGCTCGCCAAGGCCGTCATGGCCCTTCCCACCGGCCAGATCGGCGGTCCCGTGGCGGACGCCCAGGGTGCGCTGCTCTTCCAGGTGACCGACCGCAAGGCCTGGGATCCGAAGCTCTACGCCACCAACCGCGATCAGACCCGCTCCACCCTGCTGCGCGACAAGCTCAACCGTCTCCAGGGCGCCCTCGTCGACCAGCGCCGCCGCGAGCTGGGGGTCGAGTACGACAAGCAGCTCCTGCAGAGCTTCGACCTGCAGGCCCCGCCGCAGGGTTGATCCGCGTCAAGCCGGACCGGTCGAGAGGGGCGGCGTTCCGCCCCTCTTCATCGGACGCGAGCTCGTCGAATCTTTCCCAGAACGTAGGAATACCAGCCGCGGTACACCAGCGCCTGCTTGGGCCAGCGCGCGACGGATCGAACGCGGCTGCGCAACAAGAGGGCACGAAAGCCGCGCTGGTCCCGGCGCGCGCTCTCCGCGCCACGCGCGTCGACGAGCGTGTCGCCTCGCACCTCGAAACCCCGGGCGCCGGCCCGGCTCACGAGCAGCGGGCGGTAGCGAGCCTGATACTCAGCCGCGAACGCGCGATAAGTGGCCTGGACGCGGAGGTCGCTCTCCGGCCGAATCTCGGCCTCGTACGAGATGGCGACGCAGCGCTGCACCGCGAGCTCGAGCGGACACTGCGCGGGCAGGCCGCCGAGCACGATCTCCACGATGCGGGCGGCGGCTTGATCGAGCAGCTCGCCGATCTCGCGCGCGCAGGCGTCGTCTCGCGACCACAGGGTTCGCGTGTGCTTGCCGAGGCGCCCTGCGAGGTAGAGATCGCGGGGCGCCTGCAGCTCGGCGCGCACGGTGGAGGGCTCGATCAGGTTGAGCTTGGCGACCGCCTCCCGGCGCCACGGTGCGTGGAGCGCGATGGTCGTGGGAGGCAACGCACGGGCGACCCGGCGCGCGAGGCCACCCACGCCCTCGCGGCGGAGGGCGGCCGGCACATCCTCGACGAACGCGAACAGATCCGGGATGCTGCCGGGCTTTTGCATCGCCGGCGACAGGCAACTGCCGAACAGGATCAGCGAGCGCAACGCCGGGCCGTGACGATCGCGCAGCAGCGCGACCAGCTCCTCGAAATCCTGGCTCCCGGTCGTCAGGGGGCGACGCTCCGGGTGGCCATGCGGCCCCACACCTGATGGTGCACCTGCTGGCCGAACGACGTGCCCCCGAACCGGAACAGCCGGCGCCGCACCGTGGAGGAGAACCGGTTGTCGAAGGCGTAGAAGCAGCTCAGCCAGTGCGACCAGCGGATCATCACCGCGTTGCGCGGGTGCCGCTCGCGCTCGTAGGCCGCGAGCGCGGCCGGCAAGTCAGCCGCACTGGTGCCGGCGGCGAGTACCGGGCCGGCGTGCTTGGCCAGGGCGGCGGCGTCTTCGATCGCCATGGTCATGCCCTGTCCCGCTGTGGGATTGGTCGCGTGCACGGCGTCGCCGAGCAGCGCCGCGCCCCGCGCGACGTAGCGCGGCGCGTGGCCCCGCCACAGCTTGTAGAGGTGCGCTCCGGGAAAGGCGGTTCGTCCGGCGAGCAAGCGGGTGCGCCGCCCGATCGCGGCCAGCTTGTCCTCGATGGCGCCGGAGCGAAAGAGCTTCTCGTCCCGGGAATGCACGAGCACACCCAGGCCGACGCGATTGCCGTCCTGAGGTACCACGAGGATATTGCCTTCGTCGCAGAGCTCGACGCGCATCGCGTCCTCGTAGCCCTCGGGCCGGTCGACGTCGACGATGAAGAAGCCGTGATTGTAGGCCTTGGTGGGCAGATCGATCCCGAGCACCCCGCGCAGCATCGACGACGATCCGTCGGCGCCGACCACGAGCGAAGCCGTGACATCTTGCGCGATACCGTCCTTTACGATGCGCAGGCCACGCACGCGACCGTTCTCTTCGATCAGCGAGTCCGCGCGACAGTCGTAGCGTACCTCGACGCGGCCGGTCGCGCGCGCCGCGGAGGCCAGGGCGGCCTCGATGCGCGGATGTGGCAGCACGAGATAGGGCGGCGATCCCGGCCGTGCCAGCGAACCCTCGAACAACAGACCGGCGCGCGCGTCGTCGTAGACCTGGATCTTGGACACCGGCCGCGCGCCCGCCGCTTCGAAGTGGTCGAGCACGCCCCAGGCGAGCAAGTGCGCGGTCACCTTCGGCAACAGGCTATCGCCGCGGTTCACGTTGCCCGGACCCGAGCGCCGCTCGATCAGCAACACGCGCAGCGGGTAGGCCTGGCCGAGCGCCAGCGCCAGCGCCCCTCCTCCCACGCCGCCACCCACGATCACCACATCCCAATCCTGCTCCGTCATACGTTCGCCTCCATCGGGGTTCTCCTCGGCACCAGCACTTGCAAGGCGCGCGCTTCGCACGCGATCTCCATCGGGGTGGCCTGCACGGGCAGCTCACCGTCGAGCGACACACCGCAAGGGTCCGTGGGCGACTCGATACGCACCCATGGGCTCGTCGTCAGGGTCACTTCGGGCAGCGCCGCGTGCGTGCCTTTCAAGATTCTCGGGAAGTTCAGTAACAGCCGCGCCCGCGCGCTGCGTCTCACGATGCATACGTCGAGGCGCCCGTCGTCAATGCGCGCGTCCGGGCTCACCATGAAGCCGCCCCCGTAGCCCCTGGTATTGGTGATGGCGGCGAACATCACCTCGCCTTCGAACGCTCCACCCTCCCACGAGAGGCGTATCGCTCTGGGCGTGTAGGAGAGCAGGCCGCGCAGCGAGGCGTACATGTTCAAGGCCTTGGACCGGGGAAAGCGCGAGCCATGGATGATCTCCAGGGCGAGCTGATCCAGCCCGACCGAGGCCACGCAGCAGAAGCGCGCTCCGCCCGGTGTCACGCGGGCCACGTCGACCCAGCGCGACTCGCCGGCGTGCAGCGCCTCGAGCGCGGCCGCGAGCGAAGCCCCGACGTCTTTCGCGAAGTCGTTGCCGGAGCCCACCGGCAGCACCACGAGGGGAACCCGGTTGGGACCGGCGAGCGCGGTCAACGCCAGCGCCACGGTCCCGTCGCCTCCTGCAAGCCCGACGGCGTCGTAGTCGTCGCCCTGGGCTTTCGCCACGAGCTCGCGAAAATGCTCCGCGGATTGGCTCTCGATCACCTCGACGCGCGCCGTGCTCAGCGTCGGCGAGCTCGCGAGCGCGCGCTCGAGCCTACGCCGCGCGCTCGCCGAGCGCGCGCTCGGATTGAGCAGGATCAGGATGCGCTTGTCGTGGGCCATTCAGATCGACCTGGTGAGCAGCATTCCGGCACCCACTTCAGCTTGTACTCGGCTCGACCCAGCACACCGATCATGAAATCGAGATCCTTTCTTGCGCCTTGCCCGCGCAGCCAAGCGTCGCTGATGCTGCTCTGCCACCGTCAGAGTCCTTTCATTGGGCGGGTTAATATAGCATGAGCCAGCAAACTCCAGAGAGTGCAAAGCCTCGACAGTAGCCGGTTCAGCAAGAAGGGCGGCGTTCCGCCCCTCTTACGCTACAATCCCCGCCCATGATCGGCTATCTCCACGGCCAACTGCTGAAGGCGAGCCCCGAGCGCCTGCTGCTCGACGTGCAGGGCGTCGGCTATGAGGTCCACATCCCCCTCTCGACCTGGTACGAGATCGAGAAGCGGCGCGACGAGCCGGTGCGCCTGTTCATTCATACCCACATGCGGGAGGACGGCATCGCCCTCTTCGGCTTCTGGACGGAGCGGGAGAAGCTGCTCTTCGAACGGCTGATCGCGGTCTCGGGCATCGGCCCCCGGCTGGCCCGGGTCGCCCTCTCCGGCATGGCGCCGGACGATCTGCTAGGCGCCATCGCCTCCGGCGACGTGGGCCGGCTGGCCACCATCCCCGGCGTGGGGAAGAAGACGGCCGAGCGCATGGTCCTCGAGCTCAAGGACAAGATGCGCGAGCTAGCCGCCGAGCTGCCCGATACGGTCGTCACCGCGTCCGGCGCGGCGGACCAGGACGTCGTCTCCGCCCTGGTCAACCTTGGCTACAAGTCGAGCCTCGCCGAGCGCGCCGTGGGCGACGTGCGCCGCGAGCGCCCCGACGCCGCCTTCAACGAGCTGCTCCGCGCCAGCTTGAACCGTCTGTCGCGGGCCTAGATCCGTTCAAGGATCGTGGCGATCCCCTGGCCGCCGCCGATGCACAGAGTCACCAGGGCCGTGCTGAGGTTGCGCCGCTCCAACTCGTCGAGCGCGGTGCCGAGGAGCATGGCGCCGGTGGCGCCCAGCGGATGGCCCAGGGCGATGGCGCCGCCGTTGACGTTCACCCGCCCGGGATCGATCCCCAGATCGCGGATCGTCTTCAACGGCACGACGGCGAAGGCCTCGTTGATCTCCCAGAGGTCGATGTCGCCCGCCTCCATGCCGGCCGCCTTCAGGGCCTTGCGCGACGCCGGGGTGGGGGCGGTGAGCATGATGACCGGCTCGGCGCCGGCCGTCGCCACCGTGCGGATGCGAGCACGGGCCTTCAGGCCGTGGGCCCGGACGTAGTCCGCCGACGCCAGCAGCACGGCGGCCGCGCCGTCCACGATGCCGCTGGAGTTGCCGGCGGTGTGGACGTGGTGGATCTCCGCGACTTCGGGATACGGGCGGCGGGCGATCTCGTCGACCGTTTCGCCGTCCGGTCCGAGGGGGGAAGCGCCGAAGGCGGCGAAGGCCGGCGCCAGGGCGGCGAGCCCCTCGGCGGTCGTCTCCGGCCGCGGGTACTCGTCCTTCTCCAGCAGCACGGCGCCCGTCTCCGGGTCCCGCACGGGGAACAGGCCGCGGCTGAAGCGGCAGTCGCTCCGAGCCTGGCCCGCCTTGCGCTGCGACTCCAGGGCGAAGGCGTCCACCTCCTCGCGGGAGAATCCCTCCAGGGTGGCGATGAGGTCGGCGCTGATGCCCTGCGGCACCTGGAAGTGACGGGCGCGAAGGCGCAGGTTGCCGCCGTCCTGGCCGGCGCCATCGGCACCCAGGGAGAGGCGCGACATGCTCTCCACACCGCCCGCGACCACAAGCTGCTGGGCGCCGGAGGCGACTCCCATGGCGGCGAAGTTCACCGCCTGGAGGCCGGAGCCGCAGAACCGGTTCAGCGAGACGCCCGACACCTCGACCGGCCAGCCGGCGGCGAGCACGGCGTTGCGGGCGACGTTCGCCCCCTGCTCACCGACCTGGGAGACGCACCCGACCACCACGTCGTCGACCTCGCCACGGTCGATACCGGTGCGGCCGGCGAGGGCTTCAAGGGTCTGGGCGAGAAGCTCCTGGGGATGAACGCCGGAAAGGGCGCCCTTGCCGGCCTTGCCCTTGCCGCGGGGAGTGCGGACTGCGTCGAGAACGTAGGCTTCCATGGAAGGTCTCCTGTAGAAACGGCCGTGCTTTTTCTGAGACGGGGCGGACGGCTGCTTTCCGTGTCCATCGTGGACAACAATAACGAACGACCGTGCTATTTCACAAGAGGTGACGCTTTCGCCTCGTCCTGGTGAGGTGTACGGGATCATACCTAAAACGGTATAATGCCGGCATGGCCCGACCCCCAACGACGGAAAAGCCTCTCCATTGGGTCGGCTCGGCGAAGAAGGACTTGCTGGCCTTTCCCGGCGAGGTGGTGGACGACCTTGGATATGCCCTGAGCGTCGTCCAGCACGGCGGCACGCCACCGTCCGTCAAGGCGTGGAAAGGCGAAGGGCCGGGGGTCTTCGAGCTGGTCGAAGAGCATCGTGGTGGTGCGTTCAGGACCGTCTACACCGTGCGCTTTGAGAAGGCGGTCTATGTCCTGCACTGCTTCCAGAAAAAGTCGCCCTCAGGCATACGCACGGCCAAACAGGATGTCGTCCTGATCCATGAGCGCCTGAGAACGGCACAAAGCGACTACGAGGTGCGCTATGCAAGAAAAGAAGATTGAGACGGAGACGGTCGACGCGGGAACCGGTGACGTGCTGGTGGACCTTGGCTTCCACGACGCCGGCGAGCGGAAGCTGCGCGTGCAGCTTGCGATGCGACTCAACGAGCTGATCGCGGCCCGCCGTTTGACACAGGCGCGGGCAGCGCTGTTGTTCGGCATTCCGCAGCCCCACGTCTCGGAGCTCAAAAACTACAAACTAAGCCGATTCTCCTCGGAACGGCTGCTGCACTTCGTCACTCTTCTCGATCGCGATGTCGAGATCATCATCCGGCCGAAGGCCAAGGGGCACGCCTCGGGAGTCGTGTCTGTGTTGGTCGCGACCTGAGCGGCAGGTAGAGCTTTCATCTATCCGCCATGAATCCGCTGATCTCGGCGAAGGACACCGCGTCGTCGCCGAAGTCGAAGGTTCCCGTCTCCTGGATCTCCCGCGCCGCCCTCAGGAAGGCGCCGTAGGCCGCGCGGCTCAGGGCCGAGCCGACGCTGATCCGGCGCACGCCGGCGGCGGCGAGATTCTCGACCGTGAGGCCGTCGCCCTTGCGGGCGGCCAGGGCGTTCACCGGATGCGGCGCCACGGCGGCGCAGACGGTCCGGATCTCGACGAGGCTGGGAAGGCAGGGCGCGTAGAGCACGTCGGCGCCGGCCTCGGCGAAGGCCTGCAGGCGGCGCAGGGTGTCGTCGAAGTCGTTCCGGCCGTGGAGGAAGTTCTCGGCCCGCGCCACCAGGGTGAAGGGGAACGGCAGCGACCGCGCCGCCTCGACCGCCGCCACCACCCGCTCGACGGCATGGCCGAAATCGTAGATCGGGAGGCTCGGGTCGCCGGTCGCGTCCTCCACCGAGCCACCCACCAGGCCCACCGCGGCGGCCCTGCGGATCGTCTCGGCGACGGTTGCGGGATCGTCGCCGAAGCAGTTTTCCAGATCCGCCGACACCGGCAGATCGGTCGCCTCGACGATCGTCCGGCAGTGGGCGAGCATCTCGTCGCGGCTCACCAGGCCCGCGCCGTCGCGGCGGCCGAGGGTGAAGGCGAAGCCGGCGCTCGTCGTCGCCAGCGCCTTGAAACCGAGCGCCGCCAGGATGCGGGCCGAGCCGGCGTCCCAGGGATTGGGAATCACGAACGTCTCCGGCCCCTCGTGGAGGGCCTGGAACTGGATGGCTTTGTCGTGCTGGCTCAGGCCCATGGGTATCCCCCTCGGGGCATGATGTCCTCCTCCAAGAGATGAGATTCCGGACGGGCAGCATACCAAGGACGGAACGTCTGGATCCGGTCTCGGAGGATCTGGGACCCGTTGCTGAAGCTTCACCGGCCGTTGGTGGACCTTCACCGGTCATTGGTGGACGTTCACCGGTCGTTGGTGGAGCTTCACCAGCCGTTGGTGAGCCTTCACCAGTCATTGGTGGACGTTCACCAGCCGTTGGTGGAGCTTCACCAGCCGTTGGTGAACCTTCACCAGTCGTTGGTGGAGCTTCACCGGTCGTTGGTGGAGCTTCACCAGTCATTGGTGGACGTTCACCAGTCGTTGGTGAGCCTTCACCGGCCGTTGGTGGAGCTTCAGCAGCCGCTACCAGTAGGCTCCTACAGCCGTGGCGGCGTACTAGCCGGGAACTTTCCAGGTTGACCGAGAGTCTGAATCAGGGGACGTCACTTCTCCGGAGGATCTCTATGAAGCTCCGCCTTTCGCTCCTGCTACTCCTTCTCGTCCTGGCCGTCGCTGCCATCGCGTCCGCCGCCGAGACCGCACCGGCCACTCCGGCGGATCTCGTCGGCTCCTGGTCTCTGGCTCCAGCTCACAGCGACGGAACAGCTTCGGAGTCCGGCTCCATTACCCTCGTCTTGACCCTCGAAAACGGCAAGCTGGCAGGCGTGGCGGTCCTCCCCATCCAGAACGGCGAGAAGCGCTGGCCCCTCGTCAATCCCACCTTCGACGGCAAGACCTTCGCCTTCAAGGTCGACAACGGAGAGAGCCTGCTCGCGGGCGAGATGACGCTCGTGGATGGAAAGTTCGAAGGCCGCTGGGCCTCCGGCGGAGGTGACGAGGCCGGCCGCCTTACGATGAGGCGGAAGGCCGGCTGAGCACGGTCAACAGGCAGAGAGAGGAATTCAGGCGAGGCCCATCTCTTCGAGGGAGTGGGCGGTCAAGACCCGCTTGGCGATCTGAGTCAGGCGCCGGAACGAGCCGATTTCCTCGACTTGGCGGCGCGCGCTTTCCGGGAGCGGGCCGAACCTCTCGGCGAGCTGCAACAGGAGCATCTCCCGCATTCCCTTGGCCTCCAGCTTCTCGGACCACGTCATCGCCATGGCTTGAACTCTCCTGTTCTCTTTCCGGGAGCGCAGAGCATCCCCCCAGCCAGGATTGTACACAGCTTGGCGGCATCGAGATTGCCGCCGGACAACGGAGAGAGCCTGCTCGCAGGCGAGATGACGCTCGTGGACGGGAAGTTCGAAGGCCGCTGGATCGGCAGGGACTGGTTGTCGTGCATGCTGAGTTGGAGGGACCTACTGGCTCGGATAACGTTCCACCTCCCCCGCACTTCGCACCGCTTAGCCGGCACGGGCTCTTCTAGCTTGATTCTCATCAGCAAGATAGGCCACGGGACGTCGGTCCGGCTAAGTTTGGGTCGACTCTGCGCGGCCAGGTCCCAACACGACAACACAACCGATGTTGACGAGGAGTAGGGGATCGGTGTAGCCTGTTTATGGTCCATAGAATGAATGACATACATCTTTTTTCACCGGTAGCCTGAGCAGACATGGAGACTGTCGGGAAGGCGTTGGGGAAGGAGACGGATACAGTTGATCTAAAGATTAGGCTGATGAAGTCGATCCTTATCTGCTTGCCCGGCGCAAAAGAGTTTCCATGACCGAAGACAAACTTCGCGTACTCGTGGAGCAAGCGAAACTCGCTCACGAAGAGCGACGCTACGGTGAAGAGGCTGCACTCTGGGAATGCGCTGTAGCGGCCTTCCCCGATAGGTACCATTTTCTCCACAACCTTGCCTTCGCTCGAATGAATCAGGGCTTGTCTCAGGAGGCCCTCCGGCTCTTTGACCTGGCGATAGAGAAGGCGCCAGGGCTCTCTCGTGCTCACAATAATCGCGCGGCACTGCTCATCCGCATGGGTGCAGACATTGGCGATCTCTTGGTCCCTTTTGGTACCGCTCTCGCGACCTCAGAGACGACTGAGGACTTTGGTCGACATCTTATCAATCTCTGCCTCGTCGCGGCGTATGGCGCGGACCACGGGGCGCCAGAAGTACTCGCCCTGATCGGCAACGTCGCCCGCCAAGTGATAAAGGATCAGTGCCCGGAGGAGTTGCGCCCTCAGCTGTTCGACTATGTGTCGACCTTGATCGCGGGCTTCTGCCACATTGCTGCCTTTCGAAGCGCTCTAGCGCAGCGCCGATGGAACGATGCAGCGGCCGCCATCCGATCCGCAAAGTCGACCTTCGTGGGCGCATCTCTTTCGGCACTAGCAACGGGCCTTGACGACGCCGCGCGTTATCTTGAAGTTGCTCGGCGCATTTTCGCCTTTGTCGAGGAGTTTGCCGCAGGATCGTTTCTCGATCCTTCGTCTGCACTCATAAAAGCGGTCGAGCTTCACCAAGCTGCGGCTGCGCTTCGAAAGGAAAACCCCGACAGCCTACTATGTCGGCTTCTGGACGTTCTTGGTTGGTTTCTAGCCCTCCTTCTACATCAACTCGAGTTCCTCATTCCTGGCGAGGACTCCTATCACCGTATCGACGACGACCTCCAAGTTATGATCTGGCTCAGCACCACCGCTTACAGGCGGTTAGGCGACGACCTCGTCGGTCTCATCAGTGCCGGTGATCGTCTATGCCAGAATACTTCCAATGCTCTCCAGACTGTTGCGAGTCAGGAGGCGAGCGCTCAACTCAAAGTGCAGACGTGGATGCAGATTGCCATCCTTGCTCGCAGTCGGCTTTTTGACTTCCAAGGCGTTGACGTGGACCTTGGTCGCGCGGTACTGAAATGTCCGATGGATCCAATCGTAAGGATCCGCACTGAACTCGATGATTTTCGACTGTTCGTCGAAAGACAGGCTTACCGTGACATCTTCGTCGGCACCGAACCTCAGGAGAACATAGCCCGTGCCTTGCTACAAGCCCGCCTCCGGGGACGTACCTACCGCGAAGTACCGGTTCGTGGCGGTCGGACGGACATTCTTGCGTTCTCCGGGAGCGAAGGCGAACGCGTGATCATCGAAACAAAGATCTGGAGAGGGCCGGAATATCACGAACAAGGCATTCGGGAGTTGGAGGAGTACATTCGCGGAGAGAGCGACGACGGCCGCTTGCTTGGTGCCTTCTATGTCGTGTTCGACCCCACTGATAGCGCACGCGCTGCCGCGTACGAGGGTTCATCTATCTCGACCCGCGCGCTAGCGGACGTGCGGACGGATATCCTTGCCATTCGTCTGCGTCCTCCAACCCCGTCACGAGCACACAATGAGATTACGTAGATCGAGCCCAGAAGGGGCCGAGCCTGAAGAGGTGCTGGTTGAGGGTGACAGAGGATTCGAGTGAGGCAGTTGCCCTTATGACCGCCTAGAATGGGGCCTTATATGCCCAGCCTATTGCTCTTGTTGTTACTAAGGCGCAGTCGGGTTGCCCATAATGAACTGGTGCGTAACGCCGGTTATTCAAATGAGCGCCAACTCCGCTGATCGAGCGGACGGAACCGGCCGCTTCGCGCCCGGCCCGCCGCTCATCAGCATAAGCGATTGGCAGTCACGAGAGAGAGCATGAAGAATGCAGGAGCTAAGCTTTGCAATGGCGCGCAGCGTGGCCGCCGTCGCTGAGTTTGGGTCGTTAGGCAGATCATGATACCGAGGCGACGAAACCTGAAAGGCGTTCTCGCAGGATTCCTTGGGACGTACACCAGTCGCTACTCGGACTATCAGGGCTTCTGGCTCTTCGGCTTCATCGTCGGGCTGCCGAATCCGTTGGAAATCGATTTGCTCGGAGTCCAGGAGAACGCTCTGTCACCGGAGGACATGGCTGGTGATCTCGCTCGGGTGAAGTTTCGGGAGCAACTCCGGAAGCACGGCTTTGAGCTTTCGGCCGTCCGTCGCGCTCGGCTGGTTATCGAGCACGGGGAGCACAAGGTAGGGCGACTCGCTGGGGACTTCAGACGCGAGGGCTTTGATACCGTGTTCCGGGCCTTCGTCGTTGCGGACACCGAGAGCCGATTTGACCGAAGGGAGGTTGTGTTCGTAGCTCCGCACGACGAACGATTTGAGCGAAGAAGCGCGCGTCACCCCGGCCCTCTTCTCCCAGCCCCCCCGGCCGCAGGGAGAAGAGGGAGAGGTTAGTTTTGAAAAAGCAAGAAGGAGCGGAGACCTCAGGGCATCCGCCCGTCCAGAATCGCGCAGAGTTTCGCGGCGTCGAGGTTGCCGCCGGAAATGACGCAGACCACCTTGCGGGCTTCCGGCACCCCGGCGAGGGCGCAGGCGACGGAGGTGGCTCCGGCTCCCTCGGCGATGACGCGGTGGCGCTCGGCGAGGAGGCGGATGGCGGCGGCCACGGCTTCCAGGGAGACGACGCGGGCGCCGGCGAGCAGTTTGCTCGCGAGCGGCCACATCTCGGGGAGGAGGCTCTTGCCGCCGATGCCGTCGACGAAGCTCGGCTTGTAATCCACCATCTGGGGGGAGCCGGCGGCGAGGGATGCGGTGAGCGGCGCCGCGGTCTCCACCTCGCAGCCGAAGACCCGGGCTTCAGGACGCAGAGCGGCTAGCGTCGCGGCGATGCCGCAGGAGAGACCGCCGCCGCCGAAGGGGACGAGGACGGTGTCCACGTCCGGGAGGTCTTCGAGGATCTCGAGGGCGACGGTGCCGTTGCCCGCCATCACCGCGCGGTCCGCCACCGGATGGATGAAGAGGCCGTCGAGACCCGGGAAGGAGTGCTCCGTGATGACCTGCCACCAGCGGTCGAAGGGAACCTTCACGACCTTGCCGCCCAGGCGCTCGATGGCCGCGAGTTTGGTGGCCGGCGCATGGTCGGGTACGACGACCACGGCGGGAATACCGAGCTCGCGGGCGCTCCAGGCGACTCCCTGCGCCATATTGCCGGCGCTCGCCGTGTAGACGCCGTCGCGCAACCCCTCGGGACCCGCCAGACGCATGGCGTTGGCGGCGCCCCGTAGCTTGAAGGAGCCGATGGGCTGCAGGTTCTCCATCTTGAGCCAGATCTCGGCCGGCGCGCCTTCCGAGTTGAGGCGCACGAGCGGCGTGCGCAGCGTGACGCCGGCCAGACGTTCACGGGCGGCGCGGACCTCGTCGATCGTGGGAGCGGATAGGGATCGCATTTCGGGGGAGCGTATCGCAAGCTGGTTCTGGCGCGAAGGAGTCGCGTAAAATCTTTGCTGCGATGAGCAGCTCCAAGGTCTTTGGCGTCCTTTTCGTCCTTTTCGTCCTTGCCGTCCCTCCGGCGACCGCCCAGGAGACCGACTTGGCCGGCGGCGACGATCCCGGGGCGGCTCAGGAGTGGTTCCTCGCCAAGCGCCTTCCGGCCGAGAAGTCGTCCGCTTCCCTCGCCAGCCGGTATCTGGCGGCGCGGGAGCACGCGCGCCGCATGGCGCCGCTCAATTTGGCGTGGAAATCCCTCGGGCCGGGCAATCTCGGCGGGCGGACGCGGGCGCTCGTCTTCGATCCGGTCGATCCACGGACTCTCTACGCGGGGGGAGTCGACGGCGGGGTGTGGAAGACGGTGAACGGCGGCGCGCGGTGGACGCCGCAAGACGATCTGATGCCGAGCCTGGCGGTGACGGCGCTCGCCATCGATCCCGCCAGCCGGAAGACGCTCTATGCCGGCACCGGCGAGGGGTTCTTCAACACCGACGCGGTGCGCGGCGCCGGAGTCTTCAAGACGACGGACGGCGGCCGCCACTGGCAGCAACTGGCGGCCACCGCGACGCCAAACTTCTACGCGGTCAACCGCGTCCTGGTCAGCGCCCGCAGCCACGCGGTCTATGCCGCGACCGGCACCGGCGTGTGGCGCTCGCTGGATGCGGGGAAATCCTGGCGGCAGGTGCTCGCCTCGCCGGCGCAGGGCGGCTGCCTGGACCTGGCGCTACGCAACGCTCCTCCTCGCGACGACGTCGTGTTCGCCTCCTGCGGCACCATGCAGCAGGCGACCGTGTTCCGAAGCCTGCAAGCCCAGAAGGCGGGGCTCTGGGTTCCCGTTCTCCAGGAGCCGGGGATGGGGCGCACCTCACTCGCCATCGCGCCGTCCGATCCGAACGTGATCTATGCCCTCGCGGCCAGCAACCTGCCCGGCCCCGCCGGCCACTACAGTCAGGGGCTCCTCGCCGTCTTCCGCTCCTCGACCGGCGGCGCGGCCGGCAGTTGGACGGCAACCGTGCGCAACACCGACCCGGTGGCGCTCAACACGGCCCTGCTCTCAAGCACCCACTTCGCGTTTCAGCAGGAGTGCGGGTCATCCTTCGGCGATTCGTGGAGCGGTCGGGGCTGGTACGACAACGTCATCGCCGTGGACCCCAAGGACCCGGAGCGGGTGTGGGCGGGCGGCGTGGATCTCTTCCGCTCGGACGACGGCGGGCGCACCTGGGGGCTGGCCAACTATTGGTGGGAGGGGAGCGGCTTCGCCCATGCGGACCAGCACGCGCTCGTCTTCCATCCGCAATACGACGGCACCCGGAACCAGATCCTGGTGGTGGCCGGCGATGGCGGCGTCTACCGCACGGACAACGCCCGGGCCTCGGTCTCCCGGGGGGATTCGGCGCCCTGCGATTCCTCGGGCTCCGCCGTGCGCTGGACGAGCCTCAACCATGGATACGGCGTCTCTCAGTTCTACGACGGCGCTGTGTTCCCGGGGGGCCTTTCCTATCTAGGAGGCGCGCAGGATCTCGGTACGATCGTGGGCGGGGATGCGAGCGGGCCGGAGGGCTGGCGGCCGGTGCTGGGGCGCGACGGCGGTTTCGTGGCGATCGACCCCGTCCACCCGCAGATCGTCTACGCGGAGTCCGATCACCTGTCGTTCGTCAAGTCGACCGACGGCGGCAATACCTTCGTGTCCGCCGCGGACGGCATCGGCGGCGGCTCCTTCCCCTACATCGCGCCCTTTGCGCTCGATCCCCTGGATGGGCAGCGGCTCTGGCTGGGCGGCGATTCGCTATGGACCACGGACGACGGCGCCGCGCACTGGCACCGCGCCAGCTCGGCCCTCGGCGCCAACGCGCTCGACCTCCTGAGCGCGGTCGCCGTCTCGCCGCACGACGATCAGCGCGTTCTCGCCGGCACCAGTCAGGGCTTCATCGTGCGTAGCGACGACGCCCTGAGCGCGGTTCCCAGCACTCCATGGGCGGCGGTCCGCCCGCGCGACGGCTTCGTCTCCTCGCTCGTCTTCGATCCACAGGACCCCGCGGTCGTCTACGCGACCTATGCCACCTTCGGCGGCACCCACGTCTGGAAGAGCCTGGACGGCGGCACGACCTGGCAGGGGCTCGACGGCACCGGCGCCTCCAGGCTGCCCGATCTTCCCGCCCACTCCCTGGTCGTCGATCCCCGTCATCCGCAGCGGCTATATCTCGGAATGGATCTGGGCGTCTTCGCCTCCCTCGACGGCGGAGCCACCTGGGCCGTGGCGAACACGGGGTTCGCCAACGTCGTCACCGAGTCGCTCGTCCTCAGCCCACCCTTCCTCTTCGCCTTCACCCACGGCCGGGGAGCTTGGCGGGCGACGCTGCCGGACTGAGCCCAACCCTACGCAGCTCGGGCCATCGGCAGAACCTCCCGATCGATCGTCGCCGCCAGGAGCCGCCGGGCCTCCTCCAAGTCGAAGTCCAACTGGAGTCCCAGCCAGAACTTCTCGGAGGTACCGAAATACCTCGCCAGGCGGAGCGCTGAATCGGGGGTGAGGGACCGCTTTCTGAGGACGATCTCGTTCACCCGCCGAGGCGGCACCTTGATCTCGCGGGCCAGCTTGTTCTGGCTGATGCCGAGAGGCTTCAGAAACTCCTCGAGCAGCACCTCGCCAGGATGGACGTTCGCCAGGGTCTCAGGCATGATTTCACCTCTTCAGTGGTAATCCACGATCTCGACTTCGTGCGCGTCGCCGTCCCGCCAGACGAAGCAGATTCGCCACTGGTCGTTCACTCGGATGCTGAATTCGCCGGTCCGGTCTCCTTTCAACGCCTCCAAGCGGTTGCCAGGAGGTATCCGTAAGTCAGGGAGGCTCTGCGCGTTGTTCAACATCCTGAGCTTTCGGCGCGCGACCTGCTGCATATCGGAAGAAAGTTTCCGGACCGATCGTCCTTGCCAGATCTCTTCGGCCTCACGGCTTTTGAAGGATCTGATCACGAGTTTACTATAACGCGCGGCGTTATATGACGTCAAGCGTCATAGCCGTTGAGATAGGTGCAACCAGCGGACTTTCGAGGGGCCCCAAGACCGTCCAATGATAATCTTCCCGCCAATGGCCCGCTACGACTTCCTCGTCGAGACTTACGACACGGAGCGTCTGAAGACCCTCTCCGTCTGGTCGCAGTTCCGGGACGAGGATCTGCGCTTCCGCCCGGAGCCCCGGGCGCGGACGCCGCACGAGCACATGGTCCACCAGTGCGTCAGCGAGGACCTCTGGATGAAGACCATGCTGGGGATCGATCTCGGCGCGGGACCGCTGCCCGCCGAGGAGACCCGCCTCGCCTTCCTCCACAAATACGCCGAGGCCTCCGGCCAGCGCCTCGAGCGGCTGCGCGGCATGCCGGAGGAGTGGTTCGAGGGGAGCACCCGCTTCTTCGACGTCGAGCGCAGCCGGGCCTGGGTGATGACGCGGCGCATCGCCCATTCGGCTCATCACCGCGGCCAGCTCACCGCCTATCTGCGCCTGCTGGGCCGCAGCCTTTACTCGACCTACGGCCCCACGGCGGATACCGGCGGCCTGTTCCTCAACGGCGCTCCGACCCTCTACCGCTACCCGGGCCTCGAGGAGCTGCTGGAGGCCGAGGACCGCGGCGGCGAGTCGCCGCCGCTGCCCGGGCCTGGCGCCAAGAGCCCCACCGAGAGACGGGACTGAGGCTGACTGGATGACGGCGGCGGCGCGGCGCCTCCCGGAAGAGCGCGGCAAGTGGCGGAACGTCTCGCTGCTCGCGCTGGCCTCGCTGCTCGGCATGTCGGTCTGGTTCTCGGCGTCGGCGGTGGTGCCGCAGCTCACGGCGGAGTGGAAGCTCTCGGGCGCCCTGCAATCCTGGCTGACGACCTCCGTTCAGCTCGGCTTCGTGGCCGGAGCGCTGCTGAGCTCCATCCTCACCCTCTCGGACCGTTTGCCGGCGCAGCGCCTGCTGGCGCTGAGCGCCCTCGCCGCCGCGGCGTTCAACGCCGCCATCCCGCTGTTGGGCCTGACCCCGGGGCCGGCGCTCGCCTGCCGCTTCCTCACCGGCTTCGCCCTGGCCGGCGTCTATCCGCCCGGCATGAAGCTGGTGGCCTCCTGGTGCCGGGAGGACCGCGGCCTCGGCATCGGGCTGCTGGTGGGGGCCATCACCCTGGGTACGGCCGTGCCTCACTTCCTCAACGCCTCTCCCAGCGGCATGCCGCCGTGGCGTAGCGTGCTGCTGCTGACCTCCGGGCAGGCGGTCGCGGCGGCGGTGATCGGCGCCTTTTTCGTGCGGCCCGGCCCGTATCTCGGCAAGTCGCCGCCGTTCGACTGGCGCGCCGCCGGGCGGGTGCTGGCGGACAAGCCGGCGCGCCTCGCCAACTTCGGCTATCTCGGTCACATGTGGGAGCTCTACGCCATGTGGGCCTGGGTGCCGCTGTGCCTCCTCGCCAGCTACCAGGAGGCGGGCTGGAGCGCTCGCGCCGCACGACTGGCGGGCGCCGCCGCCATCGCCGCCGGCGGCCTCGGGAGCCTGCTGGCCGGCAAGCTGGCGGACCGGTTGGGTCGCACGCGGATCACCATCGTCAGCCTGGCCGCCTCCGGCACGTGCGCTCTCGCCGCCGGCTTCGTCTTCCACCGGCCGGCCCTGCTGACCCTCCTCTGCATCGTCTGGGGATTCGCCGTCGTGGCGGACAGCGCGCAGTTCAGCGCCGCCGTCTCCGAGCTGGCCGATCCGCGCTACGTCGGCACCGCCCTGACGGTGCAGACCAGCCTCGGCTTCCTGCTCACCACGGTGACCCTGCGCATCATCCCGCCGCTACGGGACCTCCTCGGTTGGGAGCGGGCCTTCGCTCTCCTGGCTCTCGGCCCGGTGTTCGGCATCTGGAGCATGCTGCGTCTGCGCCGCCTGCCGGAGGCGGCACGGATGGCAGGCGGAAAACGGTAGACCTCCCTCCCTTCCTGCATCGAAAGAAGGGAGGTGTGCCGGGGTTCTAGGCGCAGTCCTGGGTGTGATTGTCTTGACAAATGCACACGCCGGTGCCTGAGCCGGTGAGGCACGGGATGGCATGGCCGGGTGTGGTGCAGAAACGGCCGTTGAGGCTGCTGCAGGAGCCGAGAGCATAAGCCGGCTTGGGAGTTGAAGACCCGTAGGCGAGGGCGGCGAGGCCGAGCAACAGGGCGAGGCGAAGCATCTTGCTCACGTTGAGAATCTCCTATGTTGTTGGGTTCAAAGAGAGTGCTGCACTCCTAAGAACGCTGGCCGGGCGGCTTTCCCCTCACCTCGGCCGGTCCCGACGTTGCCTTAGAACCGATTGATCCTCCCAAGGAACATACGGACATGATGCACAGCACACCTCGGCCCTTTCAAATCCTTTCGCTTCTGAATTCGAAGCCGGCCCTTCCGCCCGTCGAGACCCCGGAGGGAGCGCCGGAGCTCGGCTTCCTGGTCGCCTTCGAGGAGCCCACGGCACCGGACGGATGGGCCTCGGGAATCATCAAGGCGGTTGAGGACGGCTGGGATGGGCGGCGTTTCACGATCGACACCAAGGCCGGGGAGCGGGAAGTCTCCCGCGACATGGTGTTCTATTGGTGGCCCCTGGACTAGTTGCCGTCTGTCGTTATCCGGCCTGAGGCGACGTCTCCCTTTCCAGCGTCTCCAGAAGCTGGCCGAGGGCCGCGGGCTCGATCGGCTTCACCAGATGGCGATCGAAGCCGGCCTCCTTCGAACGGCGTTTGTCCTCGGCTTGCCCCCATCCCGTCAAGGCTACGATCACGATCTCCCGCCCCCACGGCTGTTCCCGGAGGCAGCGGCAGGTGTCGTAGCCGTTCATTCGCGGCATGCCGATGTCCAGCACGATCACTCCCGGTCGAAACTCCGCGGCGGCCTCCAACGCCTCGAGGCCGTCGTGGGCGATGCGCACCTCGTTGCCCATGAGCTCGAGCATCATCGCCAGGCTTTCCGCCGAGTCCGCGTTGTCGTCCGCGACCAGCACCCGGCGCCGCGCCGCCGGCTGGTCCGGAGCGGTCACGTCGCCCGCGCCGCCCGCGCCAGTCGCGAGGCCTGGCTCCTCGACGGGCGGGGCGAGCGCCGGCAGGCGGACGATGAGCTCGCTGCCCTTGCCGTGGCCCGCGCTACGCGCCTCCACGGTGCCGCCGTGCATCTCCACCAGCCGCTTGACGATGCTCAGGCCGATGCCGAGCCCGCCCTGCGCCTTTTCGAGCGAGCGGTCCACCTGGGTGAACATCTCGAAGATGGCGGGCAGCATCGGAGCCGGAATGCCGATGCCGTCGTCCTGCACGGATACCCGAACCTCGCCGCCGGCCGCTTCGGCGGTGAGCCGGATGTGGCCGCCCCGCTCGGTGTACTTGGCGGCGTTGTTGAGGAGGTTGGAGAATACCTGGGCGAGCCGGGTCGTGTCGGCGTTCACGAAAACCGGCTCGGAGGGCAGACGGACGACGAGCTCGTGGCCCGCCTCCTCGATCAACGGCCGGCTGGTTTCGACGGCGGTCGTCACCACGGCGGCCAGCGTGACCCGTTCCAGGCGAAGCTCGACCTTGCCGCGGCTGATGCGGCTCAGGTCGAGGAGCTCGTCGATCAGCCGCACCATCTGCTGTACCTGCCGCTCCATCATGCCGCGGGCTTTTTCCACGGCCTCGCGGTCGCCGCCCGCCAGGCGCATCACCGTCAGCCCGTTGCGAATGGGGGCGAGCGGATTGCGCAGCTCGTGGGCGAGCGTCGCCAGGAATTCGTCCTTGTGCCGGTCGGCCTCGGCGCGTGCCCGGGCCAGCGCCAGCGTCCCCGCCACGCGGGCCAGCAGCTCGCGGGCGCTGAACGGCTTGGTGAGGTAGTCGTCCGCGCCGGCCTGGAGGCCTTCGACCCGGGCTTCCTCGCCGGCCCGGGCGGAGAGCAGGATCACCGGGATGGCCGCGGTGGCGGGGTTCGCCCGCAGGGCTTTCAACAGGCCGAAGCCGTCGAGCCTCGGCATCATGATGTCGGTGACCACCAGGTCCGGCCGGCGCTGGCGCGTGGAGAGCAGCGCCGCCTCGCCGTCGGCGGCGGAGACGACCTGATACTCGGCGGAGAGCAGACGCCGCAGATAATCCCGCATGTCGGCGTTGTCGTCCGCCAGCAGCACCGTGGCCCGCGGGGCGCCGCCGGGCGCCGGCGGCGGTTCCTGGAACGGCTGGAGGAGAAGGCCTTCGCGAGGCGGGGAGCTGGAGCCGGAGTCGTCAGGCAGCCAGCGCAGCGCCTCCTGGACGAAGGGGTCGGCGCCGAAAGCCGTCGAGGCCAGGGTCCGCGGACCGCCCAGGCGGTCCGCCGGCAGGTGTGCGCTGCCCAGAGGCACCGCGACGGTAAAGGTGCTCCCTTCACCTTGGACGCTCTCGACTCCGACCGTGCCGCCGTGGAGCTTGACGAGCTCCAGCACCAGCGCCAGGCCGATCCCCGTTCCTTCGTGCGTGCGGCCCCGCGTCTCCTCGACGCGATGAAAACGGTTGAAGAGGTTGGGCAGCTCCGCGGCGGGAATGCCGGTGCCGGTATCCGCCACGGCGAGCACGGCCGAGCCCCTCTCGCCGCGCAGCGAGACGCGGATCTCGCCTTTCAGGGTGAATTTAAAGGCGTTCGAGATGAGATTGAGGACGATCTTTTCCCATAGATCGCGGTCCACGAAGACGGGCTCGGCGACGGGCCGGCAGTCCAGGACGAGCCGCAGGCCGGCCTTGTCCACCGCCGCCCGGAAGACGCTCGCGAGCTCCAGGGTGTAGGCCGCGAGGTCCACCGGCTCGTACACGGCCTGGACGCGGCCGGCCTCGATCCGCGCGAAGTCGAGCAGGGTGTTCACCAGCTTCAGGAGGCGCTGGCCGTTGCGGTGGACGATCGTCAGCAGCTCGCGGTTTTCCGGCGTCACCTTGTCCTCGGGCTTGCCGAGGATGTCGTCGAGCGGCCCGAGCATCAGGGTGAGCGGCGTGCGCAGCTCATGGCTGACGTTCGAGAAGAAGGTGGTTTTCGCCCGATCCAGCTCCATCAGGGCTTCGGCCCGCCGGCGCTCTTCCTCATAGCCTTGAGCGTTGGCGAGGCTCGCCGCGAGCTGCGCCGCGACCAGCTCGAAGAAGCCGCGATAGTCGTCGTCCAGAAGCCGGTAGGGGTTGAGGCCGGCGATCAGCACGCCGGCCCGCCCCGTCTCGCCGGAAGGTGCGATGGGCACGGCCACGGCCTGCTGCGGCGGCCGCGGCCAGGCTCCCCCCGTGGGCAGTCCACCGAAAGGGGCGCCGAGAGCGGGGACGCGGCAGAGCCGGTGGGTGCGGATCACTTCCGCGAAGGGCCAGATCGACTCTTCGTCGAGGGACGCCGTTTCGGGGACCGCCGGATGGCCGCGCTCGATGCCGCAGGTGCCGGCCAGGAACACCCGCCGCTTGTCCGCGTCGACCAGGTAGATGAGGGCGAAGGGGAGATCCTTGGGATCGGTCGCGAGGCACTGCGCGCTCAAGCTGCAGGCTTGATCGAAGGTCCGGGCGTCCACGGCCCGCGCCGCCAGCTCGCGCAACAAGGCCAGTTGCCGCTCGCCGACGATGCGCTGCGTATCGTCGGTATTGGCGCAGAGGATGCCGCCGGTGCCGCCCTCGTCGCTGGGTACCGGGCTGTAGGAAAACGTGTAGTACGTCTCCTCCGGGTAGCCGTTGCGCTCCATGATGAGCAGCAGCGACTCGTCGTAGGTCCCCTCGTCGTTGAGGATCGCCGATTCGGCGCGCGGCTTGACCTGATCCCAGATCTCCCGCCACACCTGGGAGGCGGGCTGCCCCAGCGCTTCCGGATGCTTGCCGCCGACGATGGCCTTGTAGGCGTCGTTGTAGAGATTGATCAGCTCGGCGCCCCACCAGACGAACATCGCCTGCCGGGAGGTCAGCATGATGCGGACGGCGGTCTTCAGGCTCTGCGGCCAGCGCTCCGCCGGGCCCAGCGGCGTCCGCGACCAGTCGGTCGCCCGCATCCGGGCGCCCATCTCGCCGCCGCCAAAAAGGAACGAGGCGCCACCGAGGCTCAAGGGGTCTGTTGATTCCATCATGTCGTCCAGCTCCGCGAAAGCCGCGTGCTATTCTTCTTTCGCCAAGGAGAAAAATATGCGAAAACTGGTTGCGCTGCTGCTGCCTCCGGTGATCCTTGCTCAAGCCTGTGCAAGCGGTGTGCCGCGTACGCCGCTGACCTCCCTGGACGCGGTGGGCCTCGCCACGGTCAACAGGGTGATCGAGGGCGAGCCGGTCGCCCTGCGGCTGGCGAGCGGCGAGGTCGTCAAGGAGGCGGAAGACGTGACGTTGACCGTGGAGACCACCTCCTGGCGTGGCGACCACGACCGCCAGCGGATCGTGCCCACGAAAGAGGTCTGCGAGGTGATCCTCCAGGTCCGGTTCCGGGCCGGGAAAGGGTACGCGTGGGGACTCCTGGCCTGCGCTCCGCTCGCCATCGCGGCCGCCAGGGGGAACAACGAGGATCCGTTCGCGGCCCTGGGAACCTTGCTGGCCACCGAAATATTCTGCCCTTTCCTCGGGATGGGCATCGCCGCCGGCTTCAAGCAGCCCCCCGACCGCGTCGTCTATTCCGCGCCGGGAAGCTGCGCCGCCTCGAATTGACGCCCCGTCTGACTAGAAAGCCTTGCGAGGGAACCGAGGATGCTAAGATGGAGAACCCAATGGGGGCGTCGCGTCCGAACGGGACCGGCGACGGACAAGCAAGGAGTCTGGCAATGGGTAGAAAGTTGTACGTCGGCAACCTCGCCTACGGCGTCAAGGACAGCGACCTCCAAGACCTGTTCTCGGCTCACGGCACCGTAGACACCGCGCAGGTGATCATGGACCGTGACACGGGACGCTCCAAGGGCTTCGGCTTCGTGGAGATGAGCAGTGACCAGGAAGCGCGGGCGGCTATCTCCGCGCTGAATGGTAAGGAAGTGGACGGTCGCAACCTGACCGTCAACGAGGCTCGCCCCAAGGAAGAGGGCGGCCGTGGCGGCGGCGGTGGCCGTGGCGGGGGGGGCTACGGTGGCGGCGGCGGGCGTGGGGGTGGCGGGGGAGACCGCGGCGGCTACGGCGGCGGCCGGTACTAGGCGCCCAGGTTCAGGCCAGCACTCGAAACCCGGTGTACCCTGCGGGGCCGGCCCTACCGGCTCCCGCGGGGCTCGTCACCCAGGAAGCACCCCGCCAAGCTCCCCCGCGAGCTGGCGGTATTGTCTATGGCCGGCCGGCGGCTTGAGCCACCCGCACATCCCCTTACCACTCCCTGCCCTCTACGGGTTATAGCTGACCCGCCGTTCAGGACTACTGGTAAACTTTTGCGTAGAGAAGCGGGTGCGGAACACCACGGTTGAGGGGTACCTATGCAAGAGACCGAGTTTGATTGGAATTGTTCCTACGTAATCCCTGGGAGCCTGCGCTTTCGCCCCACGCCCTCCGGGAGCCTGCAGATGGCCGGCGAGGAAGGCAAGGCAAACGCCGAGGTCCCGAGAGAGTGGGTCTCCCTTCTACTCTTGTTCTCCCGGTCCCGGCTTGCGGAGGCGGCCTACGAAGCCGCGTCCCAGGAGTGGGAGGTCGACCGGGAGAGCTTCCAAGAGCTCCTTCAGGCGTGGCTCGCACAAGGCTTGCTCCGGATTTCCGACTCGAGCCGGCAGGCACCCGCGCGGCTCGCCCTTTTCAGCCAGGCGACAGGGCCCGACGCTTTTCTCCGTTTCCCTTTGCGCTCCCATTTCGCGATGCAGCGGCCGACGGAATTCTATCCGGGGCTCGATACTCGCGAGATCCACGATCGCGAGCGCTTTCCGTGGGTCGCCGTGCTCGAGAGCTCCTTCTCGATCATCCGGGACGAATTCGCCAGGCTCGTGGACGGTTCTGATTTCTCTACCGTTTATCAGTCGCATACGAGCACCGGCGAATGGGCGGCCTCCTATCTCTGGGTCTACGGCGAGAAAGTCGAGGACACCTGCCGTTTGTGCCCCGAGACCGCCCGTATCCTGAGCTCGATCCCCGGAGTCGCAGAATTCGGTACCACGCTCTATTCGGCCCTCGCTCCCCATACCCATATCGCCCCGCATCACGGCTATACCAACGCGAAGCTTCGTTGCCAGTTGCCGCTGCGTGTACCGGGTCATTGCAAGCTCAAGGTCGGGGAGCGCGAAATCGAGCAGCAAGAAGGCCGATGCATCGTGTTCGACGATTCCTTTCTCCACTCGGCGTGGAATGACAGCGACGAACCTCGTTTTGTCCTCGTCTTCGACTTTTTTCACCCGGATCTGACGCCCGAGGAGATTCGGTTTCTCTTGCAGCTCGCGAGCGAGAGGACGCTGGCGAAGCCCGTGCTCGATCGGGCGGCGGCCGGCGGGCGGGTTGGTTGGACGAGACCGGAAGGGCCTCGAATCGTCGTCTAATCGTCATCGGGGTCCAACTGCGGCCGCTTGTCCGTCAGGAAGAAGGCGGCGCCTCTCGGGGCGGCGAGGGTTCGGAACGGCCGCGGCGGCGCGCTGAGGTCGAAAAATCCGGTGAGATCCGTCGTGGACCGCGCGTCCGCGAAGCTCAGAGCCCCCTCGTGAATCCCGAAGTTCTGCTCGATGAACCTCAGAATGCTGCCGAAGTCGTGGCGCAGGTTGTTGATCGTCGGCGGCGTGTAGGCCGACACCACGAGCAGCGGCACCCGGAAGCCAAATTGATAGGCGCCTTCCGGAGGCGCCAGGAGGGGCGGGGGCTCATGGTCGTACCAGCCTCCCCAATCGTCCCAGGTGATGAAGATGGCGGTGTTCCGCCAGTAGCCGGCGCCATCGCACTGCGTGTTGTTGCCGATGGCGTTGACGATCGCCGACACCCAGGAGGGACCGCCGCCGTCGTTGCACCGCGCGTGGTCCGAGTTCTGGCAGGTGGGATTGACCCAGGTGACGGAGCGCAGGTTGCAGTCGCCGATGTCCTTCAGGATGTCGGAGGAGACCAGGTCGACGTTGTCCGTCCAGGCTTTTCCGGTGCATTGCCCGCCCGGTCCCGTGGACTGGCAGATGTGCTGAATCGCGTTGGGCGCCGTCCAGATGGTGCCGGCGCCGGGCGCGTAATACCGCCAGGTGACGCTGCCGTGAAGCAGGTCCGCCACGGTCTGGTGCTCGAAGCAGGGGTAGCGGGTCTGGCTCTCGGTGCCGTCGGGCGCGATGAGCCTCACGGTCGTCGTCGGCGTCGCCGTGCAGCCCGCGATCTTGTTCAATCCCCCGACGCCTCCCGTTCCCTCCAGGTTCTCGGCCGCGAATATGCCCGCCGCGTCGTCCGCGGCGGTGGGCGCCGAAGTCCCCCCGAAGAGGAACTGATGGGCCGGGAAGCTGGGGCCCTGGTTGGTCTGGAACATGTAGTTGGCCCAGCCGTACTGGGTCGCCAGCGTGAGGTAGGGGTTCAGAATGCCCTTCTCGTTGTCGACGTACTTGAACTGGGGCTTCTTGGCGCAGGTGCCGACGCAACGGATGCCGCCGGCGCCGTCCATCTTGCAGGCGCCCGAGGACGGATCGCACATGGCGAGGAAGGCGCCATGGGAGTGATCCAGGTCGTACTTGTTGGCCAGCGGTATGGAGGCCGGCTGAAGCTTGCCGCCGCGGGAGCTCTTGTCCAGCCAGTTGCGGGTCTGGATGTTGAACTGCGTGCCGGTCGGATGCGGGCTGCAACGGCTCGCCGAGCCGAAGGGAGGTTTGCACAGGCCCTGAAAGAGGTTGTCGGGCGTGCGGTTCTCCTGGATGACGACGATGACGTGGTCGAATTTCTGGATCTGCGCGTGAGCCAAGCCGGCTGCCGACCAGAGCGACAGCAAAATTCCGGCGATTCGCTTCATGGAAATCCCAGCTTTCGAGCCCGGCCGGAAACTCCCCAAGGAGAAGCCGGGGAGCCAAATGGCGCCGGACCTGACTCTATTGTAGGCGCAGAACGCGCCGCCGTGGGCTACCCGGCGATGCGGGCGAGAACGGCCTCCACCACGCGGTCGCAGCGTCCGCCTTCGAAGGCGAAAGCCTCGCGGCAGGCGGTGGTCGCCTGCTCGGCGATGCGGCGCCGCAGCAGCCCGCGGGCCCGATGAAGGCGGGTCTTCACGGCTGGAATCTCCAGATCCAGACACTCAGCCGTGGCCGCCGTGCTCAACCCTTCCACGTCGCGAAGCATCAGGATCAGCCGGTAGGGAGCCGGCATGTCGTCGATCGCGGCTTCGAGGATCGTACGCAGGTCGCGCTGGATGGCGCGTTGCTCGGGATCGGGCTCGGCCGAGCGGAGGGAAGGAATGGACTCTTTGCGAACCTCGGGCATGGCGTCGATCTCCACGATGCGGCCGCGCCGGCGGCAGCGCGCCATCGCCTCGTAGACGGCAATCCGGGTGAGCCAGGTGGCGAAGCGGGCCCTCTCCGCGAACTGGTCGAGATGATGAAAGGCGCGCACGTAGGCGTCCTGGACCACGTCCTCGGCCTCGTGATCGTCGCCCACGATGCCGCGGGCAACACGATAGAGCCGGCGGTTGTACCGGCGCATCAGGATCTCGAACAATTGACGCTCGCCGGCGAGGACTCGCCTCACCACCTCCTCGTCGCTCAAGGAATCCCCGGGGCGATCGGGTGTTTTGGCCTGCGCTGAATCATCGAGGGACCTGGCTTGCATACGCCGACTATAGAGTCGCCACCCGGCCAAAGGTTACACACCTCGCATCCGCTCCGCTTGTAACCTCCGGCGCGCCGCCGACTCTGTAAGGTTGGGCGGGCTCGATCGGCCGCCGCAACTCGCGAGACAAGGGGGCAAAATGACTTCGAATCGCACACCCGCGTCACAGGCCTACCAGATTCTGCATGTCGGGTTCTTCCTGGCTCCGCTGCTGGCGGGGATCGATAAATTCACTCACCTGCTGGTGAACTGGGACCAGTACCTGGCGCCCACCCTGGAGCACCTGCTCCCCTTCTCGGGGCACACGTTCATGCAGATCGTGGGCGTGGTCGAGATCGCCGCCGCGCTCATCGTCTGGTTCAGACCCCGTTTCGGGGGCTATCTGGTGGCCGCCTGGCTGTGGGGCATCATCATCGATCTGCTGCTGATCCCGGGTTACTTCGACGTCGCCCTGCGCGACTTCGGGCTCTCGCTGGGGGCTCTGGCGTTGGCGCGCCTCGCGGTCGCCGAGGCACCGGCTGGCGCGCGGCGGGTATGAGAGCCGCGGGGGCGGCCGCGCTACACTGCCGCCCGCCATGGACCTTTCCGCCGTTCTCCGCCGTCTCTACCGGGGTCCCCGGGGATCGGCCCGCGGGGTGGTGAACCCCTACCGGGAGTCGTTTCCCGAGCTCGACGGACCGGCGGCGGCGCGGCGGCGGCGGGCGAACCTGGAGGCGTATCTGGAGCGGGTGGGCAGTCCCCGGCTGGTACTGCTGGGGGAGGCCCTGGGCTTCCGCGGCGGCCGCTTCTCCGGGATCGCCTTCACCAGCGAGCGGCAGCTCGCGGGTCCGGCCGGCCGTCGGCTGCCTTGGGCCGGCTGTCCGCCCTTTCAGGCCACCAGCCGCAACCCCGACCTGTGGCTGGAGCCCTCCGGCAGCGTCGTCTGGGGCGCTCTCGACGGCGACGCGCGCGGGGTCTTGCTGTGGAACGCCTTCCCCTGGCACCCGCACACCCCTGAGGGGCCGCTGACCAACCGTACGCCGGAGCGCGGCCTGGTGACGGCGAACCTGGACGTCCTCGAGTCCCTTCTCGCCGAATTGGGAGAGGCCCGGGTCCTGGCGGTCGGCCGCACGGCCCAGGCGGCGCTGGCGAGCCTGGGGGTGGCGGCGCCGGCCCTGCGCCATCCGGCCTACGGCGGCGCCGGCCTTTTCCGCCAACAATTTCTTCGGGAGCGGCGTCGCGATCTGGACTTTTCGGTGCTAAGCTTATAGGTAGCGTTCAATGCGGCCGTCCGCCGCCGGAGGTTGTGCCCATGTCCCGATCGATCCGATCGACTTCTCGTGTCTGGCTGCCGATGCTCGCGGTCGTCCTCCTCGCCGTGCCGGCGACGGCCGAAGTGTTCCACATAACTCTCAAGAATGGCACCACGTTCGACTCCGCGGTCCAGCCACAGCAGGCGAGTTGGGATCCCAACATGGTGATGCTGCTGACGGACGTCGGCAACTGGGTCGGCTTTACGAAGGACGAGATCGCCGACATCAAGGCCGTGGACCCCACCGCCGGCTTCGGCGTCCGCATCAGCAGCACGGCCATCGCCCTGGGCAGGTTCACGAACGATCTTCCCGAGTCGGCCAAGGGCGCCGGCGCGCAGGAGAGCAAGTATCTCGATCTGGCTACGAAGGCGCTGGAAGCGGCGGATCGGCAGCAGCACTACTCGGTTCAGCAGTTCGTGGAGCCAAGCCAGACTCAGGGCATCCCGGCGGCCTTCGGGGGCTATGGCGGCAGCGCTCCCCCCGGAGGTGGTGGCGTGGTGACGCCTCCCAGCGCACCGGCACCGGCGCCGGCACCGCCGCCGAGCGAAAGGTAGACGTACCCCGAGTCCCTCACCGTGAGGGACCTCTTTGACAGACCAGACGGTATGGTGACGCCCGCGCTTCCTGAAGATCAGGAAGCGAAGGGCTTAGAGGGAAGCCGGTGTGAAACCGGCGCGGCCCCCGCCACTGTAACCGGGTACGAAACCGGAAAAAGCCACTGCACGCGTGGATCCTCGGATTGACTTCCAGGGTTGCCCGTGTGGGAAGGACCGGGAGTAGGAAGATCCGGAAGCCAGGAGACCTGCCCTACCGTCCAACGCCTCCCGCGGGGAGCGGGCGAGGGTTTGGACGGGTTTCGCCCGTGCTCCTGCGCCCCATCTCTTCGGACATGGGGCGTTGCTTTTTGCGAAAGGAGCAAAAACAATGCGTCGGATCCTACTGATCCTCGCTGCCGGTATCCTCGGGGGTGGATGGCCGGCCGCAGCCCAGGAGCCGGTTCCTGTTCCCGTCTTCCATGAGGACGTCGTCGTCACCGCGTCCGCGGACACCGAGGTGCGCGCCGACCTGCCGGCGGCCGTCACCGTCATCGACGGCAAGGAGATCGAGGCGCGGCAGAGCCACGACCTGGCGGACCTCCTCAATACCGTGCCCGGCCTCTCGGTCGTCCAGGCGGGTTCCCCCGGCCAGCAGACGTCCGTTTTCACCCGCGGCACCAACTCCAATCAGACCCTCCTGCTGTGGAACGGCATTCCCCTGAACGATCCCTACTTCGGCGGCGCCAACTGGCAGTTCGTGCCGCTCGACGGCGTGAACCGCGTGGAGGTTGTGCGCGGCCCCTTCAGCGCTCTCTATGGCAGCGATGCCGTGGGCGGCGTGGTACAAGTGCTCACCGGGACTCGCCAAGGAGGAACGGTGAACGTCGAGGGCGGGGACAACGCCTACAAGCGGCTGGGCCTCGCCGCCGGCTTCGATCTCGGGAAGGCGCGCCTCGACCTCACGGGGCACGTGCGCCGCGGCGATGGCGAGCTCGCCAACGATTCGTTCGACAGCGAGGAAGGCGTGGCGCGGGTCCTCTTTCCGCTGGGCGCCGGCTCCAGCCTGGGCATGATGGTGCGAGCCAACGACTCGAAGACGGGCATTCCCTTCTCCGGTCTCACGCCGACGCCGGAGCGCAATATCTCCTGGCAGGAGCGGGAAGTGGCGGTGCCCTTCCGCTCCGAGCGGGGCGCCTGGGGAGTGGAGGCGCAGGTTTCGCGGACGGATTTCGACAGCGCCTTCCGCGACAAGCTGGACACCTCGGGCTTCGGCTCCTCGGACACTCAATCCCAGGCTCTGCGCGGCCGGGCGGTGGCCTCCTGGCACGGCAGCGGTGCCGGCGACGGCCTGCGCTTCGCCTTCGGCACCGAGGTGCAACGGCTGGAAGTGACGGCCCTTTCGGGCGCCTTCACCAACCTCGACGGCGCTCACCAACGGACGTGGGCTGCCTTCGGGCAGGCGTCGTGGGGCACCGGGCCGATCCACCTCGACCTCGGCCTGCGCCGCGACGACAACGACGTCTATGGCGGCCAGACCAGCCTGCGCACGGGAGCCGTGGTGAAGCTCGGCGACGAAACCCGCCTGCGGGCGAGCTACGGTGAGGCGTTCCGGGCGCCGGCGCTGGGCGACCTGTTCTTTCCCGGCAGTGGCAATCCCGACCTCAAGCCGGAACGGGCCGCGAGCACCGAGGTGGGCCTGGAGCACGAGGCCGGCGGCTGGCGGTTTGCGGTGACGGGGTTCCAGAACCGGTTGCGCAACCTCATCGACTTCGACCTGGCCACCTTCAGCAGCGTCAACGTCGGCCGCGCCCGGATTCGGGGCGTCGAAGCCGAGGTGGGTGTGCGGAAGGGAATCGTCACGGCGTCGCTCGACGGCACCTGGATGGATCCCAAGAATCTGGATACCGGTCTCGAGCTGCTCCGGCGGCCGAAGAAGAGCGCTCACCTCGCCGTGACGGCCCGGCCGGGACGGTGGACGCTCAGCGCCGTGGGCCGCTGGATCGGCGAGCGGCAGGACCTCGATCCCGTCACTTTCGGCAACGCCGTCAACCCGAGCTACACGCGGGTGGACGTCGCGGCGAAGTGGCGGGCCTATGATTGGCTCTCGCCCTATGCCCGGGTGGAGAACGTGGCCGATGAACATTACAGCGCGGCGCTCGGCTTCCCCAGCCCGGGCAGAACGGTCATCGGTGGCCTGGCGTTCGACTTCTAGGAGGATCTTCCTCCTTCTGCTGCTCCTCCTGGGGCCGGCTCTCGCCGGCTGTCAGGGGGAGAGGCAGGTGGAGCGGTCCCCTGGAAGCTCCCAGAAAATCCCGCGACGGATCATCGCCCTCACCCCGAGCGTCACGGAAACGCTCTTCGCCCTGGGCCTGGGCGACCGCGTGGTGGGCGTGGGCGACTACAGCCGCTGGCCTCCGGAGGCGATGCGCAAGCCGCGGCTGGGCGGGCTGTTCAATCCCAATCTCGAACGGATCGTGTCGCTGAAGCCGGACCTCGCCGTGCTGATCCCGAGCGAGCGGGGGCTGTCGACAAAGCTAAAACCGCTGGGGATCGACGTGCTGGTGGTGCCGGACGAATCGCTGGCCGACGTCGAGGCCTCGTTCGGCATCATCGCCCGGCGATGTGGCGTCCCGACGGCGGGCTACCGGCTCCTCTCCGAGTGGCGCGCGGGATTGAACCTGCCGCCGTTGCCCCTGGCCGGGCAGCCGCCGCGCGTGTTGATCTGCGTCGGCCGTCTCGCCGGTCAACTGGGAGAGGTCACCGTGGCGGGCCCGCACACCTTTCTCGACGAGCTCCTCCGGCGCCTGGGCGGGCAGAATGTCTTCGCCGATGCGCCAACCCTCTATCCGCAGATCGGACTGGAGGAGATCGTGGCCCGCAAGCCGGACGTCATCCTGGAGCTGCGGGCCGATCCCCTCACGCCGGCCGAGTCGGCGGCGGTCGTCGCCGACTGGCAGGCGCTGCCCCAGGTGCCGGCGGTGCGTCTGGGCCAGGTCAAGGTCATCGCCGGCGACCACGTGCTGATCCCCGGGCCGCGGATTCCGCGGTTCTACCGCGAGATGCGGGAAGCGTTGGCGCCGGCCCACCAGGCGGGCCTTACGTTGACCTCGGGTTTCCCCCGCCCGAAGACCCTCACCCCTGCCCCTCTCCCGCCCCCTCCGCACCCCCCTCACCGGGAGAGGGGTCCCGGTTGGAGCGGTTTTGCTTTTCTCCCTCTTCTCCCGGTGAGGGGGGTGCGGAGGGGGCGGGAGAAGAGGGCAGGGGTGATGAGGGTCTTGGGCGGGGGCGGACAGGCGCCTAAGCCATGACCGCCCCCCTTCTCACGGCCCGTGCGCTGGAGTGGCGGGCCGGCGAGAGGACCATCCTCGGCCCCCTCGACCTCGACGTGCGGCGCGGGGAGTGCCTCGCTGTCGTGGGCTCCAACGGGGCGGGCAAGACGACGCTGCTGCGCCTGCTGACCGGCCTGCTGCGGCCGTCGGCCGGCGAGCTCCGCTACGGCGACCGGCCCTTCGCGGCCCTCTCGCGACGCGAGCTGGCGCGGCGTATCGCCTACGTGCCGCAGATCCGCCCCTCGCGGGTACCGCTCAAGGTGGAGGAGGTGGTGCTCCTCGGCCGCTATCCCCACCTCTCGCGACTGCAGATCGCCCCTCGGGCCGTGGACTTCGCGGCGGTCGAGGAGGCCCTCGCCGTGGTGGGAATCGCGGGGTTGAAGGGGCGGGCGGTGGACGAGCTGTCGGGCGGCGAGCGGCAGGCCGTCTACATCGCGGCGGCGCTCGCGCAGCAATCCGAGCTGCTGGTGCTGGACGAGCCCACCCTCCACCTCGACGCGCGCCACCAGCACGACCTCGCCTCGCTCCTGCTGCGGCTGAAGAGCGACGCGGACCGCACGGTCGTCCTGGCCACCCACGACCTCAACCTGGCCTCACTCCTGGGCGACCGTCTGCTGGCCCTCGTCTCCGGGACGCCCCTCGCCTGCGGCCCGCCTGCGGAGATCGTCAAGCCGGATCTTCTCGACTGTCTGTTCCAGGCCCGCTTCGAGATCGTCCGCGGCGGCGAGCGACCGGTGACCATCCTGGACCTCGGCGCATGAGCGCGTTTCGGCCGCGTCCGCGGGCGGCGTTGCTGATCCTCTGCGGCCTGTGGATCGCCACCGTGCTCGTGGCGCCGCTGGTCGGGAGCCAGACCGTGACGCTTCACGACGTGCTTCGGGGCGAGCCCACGGCGGCGTCCATCTTCTGGCAGATCCGGCTGCCCCGGGTGCTGCTGGCGCTGCTCGGAGGAGCGGGCCTCGCCGTCTCGGGGTTGGGTTTCCAGACTCTCTTCCGCAACCCCTTGGCCGAGCCCTACACCCTGGGCATCTCGGGCGGCGCCGCCCTCGGCGCGGTGATCGCCCTGCGCTTCGAAGGCGGGCAGTTTCTGGGCTTCCCGCTGGTGGCGTTGGCGAGCTTCGCGGGAGCCCTCGGGGCCACGGCGCTCATCGTCGGCCTGGCTCTGCGGCGCGAGGGAGTCGAGACCTCGACGCTGCTGCTGGCGGGGGTGGCGGTCTCGCTCTCCTGCTCGGCCATCATCCTCTTCCTTCAGTACCTGGCGGACTCGACGCAGACCTTCCGCATGGTGCGCTGGATGATGGGGGGTCTTTCCGTGGTGGGCTACCAGGAGGTGCTATGGCTCCTCCCCTGGGTGGTGGGCGGCAGCGCCATGCTTCTCGCCTTGCGCTGGGAGCTCAACCTCCTCCTCACCGGCGAGGAGATGGCGGCGAGCCGCGGCGTGGACCTGGCGCGCCTGCGTTTCCAGATCCTCATCGCCACCTCGCTGATGATCGGCGCCCTGGTGGCGGTGGCGGGTCCCATCGGCTTCATCGGTCTGATCGTCCCCCACATCCTGCGCCGCTTCGTGGGGCACGACCACCTCTACCTCGTGCCGGCCTGCCTCCTCGGAGGCGGCGCCTTCCTCACCCTCTGCGACGCCGGAGCCCGCACCGTGATGGCGCCCGCCGAGCTGCCGGTGGGCATTCTCACGGCGCTGCTGGGAGGGCCGTTCTTTCTGTGGCTGCTGGTCTGGAGGCGGCGGGATTAGACCTCCTTGACCCCGAGCCGGCATGTGGCTAAGTTCTGAGAATGAAACATCGACACTGGCTGGCTCTGATATTTCTGGGGACGCTTTCCTGTGCTTCGGTACTCGCCGAGCCGAAGACAGGTCTGGAGCTGACGATCAAGGCCCTGGGATGGGGAAAAGACGGCGGCAATCACTTCCCCTCCGGCCGGCCGATTCCCATCCAGCTCACCGTCACCAATCATGGGCCGGCGTCCGCCGAGGTGCGCCTCAAGGATCACGCGAAGGAAGGCGCACAGGAGCCGCTCTGGGGCGTCGCCGCCAAGGTGGCCGATAAGACCGGCCGGCTCCTGACGCGCGACGAGCACGATCCGCATGGCGACGACTGGTGGAGCCCGGCCGCCACGGACCCCTGCGTGGGGAAGGACTGCGAGATGCCGGGAGACCGGGTGAGCATCCCTCCCGGCCAGACGGCACGAAGAATGACCGAGCTCGGCGCGCTCCTCGCCAATTGCCCCGGCCTTACCCGCGGTCTCGACCACATCCAGCTCCCTGCCGGGACCTACACGGTGCAACTCTCCCTGAACGGCTTGGCCTCGGCGCCGATCCAGATCGTGGTGGACTGATCGCCGTCAGCCCGGCAGGAGCGCGTAGTAGCCATTCTTGGTGGCGCCGACGAATACCACCACGCTGCGATCCCTGAGCATCGCGACATCGCGCTTGGCCGTCTTGATCGTGACCCCGAAACGCTCGGCCAGGTCCGAGGGCTTCGGTCTCTGGCCCGTGGCGAGCGCTTCCAGGAACCACCTCTGGCGCACGTTTACAGGGACATTTGCAGGGACATTTAGAGGGACATTTGCGGGGACATTTGCAGGGACATCGGGGACATTTGCGGGGACATTTAGAGGGACATCCGTCGGAGAGTTGGCGGCCACGACCTCTGGGTGGGGCCTGAAGACCACCCGCATCACCGCGCCGAGCTCCACCCACTCCGGAAGCGAGTAACCGCCACCAGCACAGTCTTCAGCGATCCGTTTGTAGCCGCTCCCCCATTTCTCCATGAGGTTCAGCTCCCGCAGAACACGGGCGATGACGGGGTTGCGGATGCGGCTCACGCCGGCGCGCAGGTCGTCGAGCGTCATGCCGAACGCCAGCATTCCCGGGTTCTGGATTTCCAGGCGGTCGGCAAAGATGGCGACCATGATCTGCGTTCCGGGCTGGGAGTAGTCGGTGTGGGCGACGGCGTTGACCAAGGCCTCTCGGAGGGCGACCCGGGGATACTCCGGTACGTCTTCTCTCAGCATGTCCTCGATCCGCGCCGCGAGCCGTGCATTGCGCCGGATGAAACGGGGGGTTTCTTCCAGTGCGGTGAGAACTGAGCCTTCGACGTCGAGGCGATCCAGGAACTCCGCCTTGGTGGTGCCGACGAAGCGGGCGCAGCGGACGTGAGCGTCCGGAAAGAAGCGCTGGCGGGCTTCCTCCCGGCCGAAGAGGATCATGCCGCCGTTGGACGGCAGGAGGTTCCTGCCGTAGCGAACGAGGACCCCGAGGCTCTCCAGTCGTGCCGTGTCGACGTCCCGTCCGACGGAGGTGAAAGCGCGTTGAGCGGCCTCCTGATCCAGATCGCCGAGTTCGGCGCCAGCGCATGGAAGCTGATCGAAAGCGAGGTGACGGGCCGAGCGCTCGAGGTCGGCGATGGTCTCGGCTCCGGCTCGGCGGTTGGTCGAGCCCAGCCGAACGTACACTCCTCCGTCCGCCTTGAGACGAAACGGACCTGGCCACTTGGCTACTCGCACGACCAGGAGTCGAACCCCATCCAGAACGACGGTCTCGATGTCCGGCAGCAGGGCCGGGCCGATGCCGTCCGCGACAGCGCTGGCCAGACGCTCCTCCGAATGCTCGATGTTGGGGAGGCCGTGAAGGCTTCCGTCGTTGGCACGGCCGGCGATCAGAGTACCGCCCGCAGTGTTGGCAAAGGCGGTCAGGGTCTTGAGCACGGGGGCCAGGGATGACAGGTCGCGCTTGAACTCCAGGGTCTTGCCTTCCGGCTGGGCCAGCAGATTCCGAAGATCTTCCTCGGCGTCCGGCGCGCGGTCGGCTCCGCTGAGGAGACGGACGAGGGCCCCCGCTTCTCGCTGCCATTCTTCGAGGTCCACCTTCTCGAAGTGAGCCATCGTCACACCACCCTCCCAGGCCGTATCGTCTTTGTGTGGAACGGATCGTATCCGATTCTTGGCTAGTCATCGTCGTGATCGCCCGGAGCCGCTACAATCCCCACCCATGCTCCTCTACCGCATGGTTCCCGAAGGCTCCTGGGCTGTGGCCGAGTCGCCGCTGCCCTCACGGCTGCGCCTCCTCAAGTCTGATCCGTTCGAAACGGCTCCCGGCGACTGGGAGTACGGGGCCGACGTCACGCGCGGGAGCTCCTCTCTGCTCGCGCCGGTTCGACCCACCAAGATCGTCTGCGTGGGGCGCAACTACATGGAGCACGCCAAGGAACTGGGAAACGCCGTGCCCGAGGAGCCGCTGCTGTTCCTCAAGGCACCATCGTCGCTGATCGGACCGGGGGACACGATCGTCCTGCCGCCGGAGAGCCAGCGGGTGGAGCATGAGGGGGAGATCGCCGTGGTGCTGCGCCGCCGGCTGAGCCGCGGGGCCACGGCGGCCGAGGCACGCGACGCCGTGCTGGGCGTCGTCTGCGCCAATGACGTCACCGCCCGCGATCTGCAGAAGAAGGACGCCGTGTTCGCCCGTTCGAAGTCTTTCGATACGTTCTGCGCGGTCGGTCCGGCGGTCTGGATCGGGGCCGACCTGGAGGACCTCTCCGTGGTGACCCGGGTCAACGGCACCGAGCGCCAGCGCGGCCACGTGCGGGAGATGGCTTTCCCGCTCCTCGACCTGCTCCTCTACAGCTCGCGGATGATGACCCTGGAGCCCGGCGACCTTCTCCTCACCGGCACGCCGGCCGGCGTCGGCCCCCTCCTGGAAGGTGATCGGGTGGAAGTGGAGATCCCGGGCCTCGGCGTGCTCGCCAACCCGGTCGCCGCCTGGCGCGGCTGAGCCGATCCTATTCAGGGATCGTCTTTTCTCCCTCCTCGTCTTCAAGGACGCGAGCGCGGCCGGCGGCCCGCCATGGGAAGAGAATCAGGGCCGCCCCAAGAAGAAGGTGAATCGCGCCTCCGAAGGCGAATCCCGAGAAGAGGAGGGCGAGCCAGGCGGAGATCAGGAGCAGGGCGAAAAACGCACGAATTGCCGGAAAACGCATTTTAGCCAAACTATCACAGCCTCCAGTCGGTTATCCTGTCTCATGGTCCAGGCCGTGACGTTCGACGTCACCCACACGCTGATTCACTCGCCGCGCCTCGGGGAGATCTACGCCGAGGTGCTGGGGAAGTACCGCGTCGACGTCGAGCCGCCGGAGGCTCTGCGCCTGGTGCGTGAGGTGTGGCAGGAGCTGGCGTGCAGCGCCAATCCGGGCCAGGACCGCTTCGCCTCCCACCCGGAAGGGGAGCGCGGGTGGTGGCGGCGGTTCCTGGAGAGGATGTGCGAGCACCTGGATGCACCCGTTCCCTCGCGATTCGCGGCGGCGGAGCTCTTCCACCGCTTCGGCACGGCGGCGGCCTGGGAGGTCTATCCGGAGGTGCCGGAGGTGCTCGCGGCCCTCGCCGGGAAGGGGGTGCGGCTGGGTGTCATCAGCAACTGGGACCACCGGTTGCCGGCCCTGCTGGAGGAGCTGGATCTCGCCCGCTTCTTCGGTACCGTCACCTACTCCCAGAAGGCCGGAATGGAGAAACCGGACCTGCGGATCTTCCTTCAGGCGCTGGGTGAGTTGGGAGTCGAGCCTGCCGCCGCCCTGCACGTGGGGAATGGCCGTCTGGAGGACGTCGAAGGGGCCGTGGCCACGGGCATGAGCGCCCTGTGGCTCGCCCGGACGGACGAGGCCGTGGCCCCCGCCCGCCCCGGCCGCCAGGAGCCGGGGGGCGACCTGCGCGATCTTTCCAGCCTGCCGGAACGGATCGCGTCGCGTCGAGCAGGATGGACGGGCCGGCGGCCTCCCGACCCTGTGTTAGACTTCTGAGCGACCGGAAACGACATGAAGATCTCTACCAAGGGCGAGTACGGCATCCGCGCGATGCTCTACATCGCGATGCACGCCGACCAGGGGCCGGTGACGAGCCACGAGATCGCCACCCATCAGGGCATCCCCGAGCCGTACCTGCGTCAGATCCTCGCCCTGCTCTCCAAGGATCGCCTGATCCTCTCCAACCGGGGACCCCAGGGCGGCCACGTCCTCAGCCGCGAGGCGTCCAAGATCAGCCTGCGCCACATCCTCCTGACCCTTGAGGGACAGACGACGCCCATCGACCAGATCCTGGCGCTCCCCTGCACCATCGACGTCGGCACCGAGCACTGCGCCATCCGCGAGGTCTTCCTGGAAGTGAAGCAGGCCGTCGAGCGCATCCTCTCCGCCACCACCCTGGAAGAGATGGTCAACCGCCAGCGCGAGATCCTGACGCGGCACATCTCGATCCCCCTCGACCTGCCCTCGGCCACGGCGGCGCTGCTGCCGGTGATCAGGGATTGACCCCGATTGTCCGCCTCGATTGTCCCCCTCAAAGGGGTCCCTCCTGACGCTTGTGAAAGGTCGCACAAGCTGCTATGCTCCGCCCGCTTCAGGGTAGGCGTGTGATGATCGGCGCGCTTGGCGATGGCTGAAGAACCGGAATCGGGAGGTCGCTGGCAAGGGCTGTCTGGCATCGGTTTCGAGCTGGTCGCGGCGGTAGCGGGTTTCACGCTGATCGGGTACTGGTGGGACCGGCACTTCGGCAGTCGCCCCTGGGGCCTGCTGACAGGAGCCGCCCTGGGGCTGGTCGGCGGAATGTACAACATGATCCGGCAGTCGCTTTCCGCCTTCAAGGATGTGGACGGCGGCGGCGGTAAGAAATCAGACGGCGACCCGAAACGATGAGCGTCACCCGGCCGGCGGTCGCGGAGTATCTCCGGTTCCTGGGCTGGGTGGTCGGGGTCGGGGTGGCGCTGGCCCTGCTGGGGTACGCGCCGACCCGGCGGCTGGGAGGCGAAGGTGCGCTCCCGGCCATGGTTGCGGGGATCGTCATCGGAGTCGTCGCCTCGGCGGTGGGAGCCCTGCCGGTTCTCAACGCCCGGCGCGCGGGAGGCACCGGGCTGCCGCCACAGAGCATGCTGGCGGCACTGGCGTTGCGCTTCGCCACGGCGTTAATTCTGGGGCTGTCGATCGGGCTCGCCGGCTGGTTTCCGGCCCGGCCCCTGTTGATCTGGATCGCCTTCGGGTACGTGGCGCAGTTGCCGCTCGACACCCGATATGCGACCCGCGGCATCTGACGGTCCGAGAGAAGAGAGATTGGAGAGGATGGATGCTCGCTTTCATGACTGAGAACCCGCTCGAGCACATCGTGCGGCATCCGATGATCCAGCGCAACGGCTTCACGCTGCTGGACAGCCATATCGTGATGATGATGCTGGCGGCGATCCTGCTGATCCTGCTGCTGCCGATCTGGGTGCGCCGCCGCCGCGGGACGGACGAGGTCGGCGCCCTGGTGCCGGCCGGCGCGGGCAATGCCGTCGAGGCGATCTGCCAGTACCTGCGCGACGAGGTGGCGAAGCCCAACCTCCATCAGTACGCGGACCGCTTCATCAAATTCATCTGGACCGTGTTCTTCTTCGTCCTGGCGGTGAATCTTCTGGGACTGCTGCCCTTGAGCGGCATCAAGCTGTTCGGCGCGCACATCGGCGGCTCGGCCACGGCGAACGTCTGGATCACGGGGGCTCTGGCCTTCATCACGTTCGTCATGATCCTGGTCAACGGTCTGCGGATCGGCGGCAAGCACTTCATCGCCCATTTCAATCCCGGCCCCATCTGGCTGTCGTGGCTGCTGATCCCCATCGAGATCATCGGTTTCCTCGCCCGCATCGTCGCCCTGGTCATCCGTCTCTGCGCCAACATGATCGCCGGCCACGTGCTGCTGGCGGTGCTCCTGAGCTTCATCCTTCAGGCGGCGGAGAAGAGCGTGATGGCCTCGCTGGGTGTCGCCGTGCCGGTGGTGCTGGGCAGCGTCGCGATCACTCTGCTGGAGCTCTTCGTCGCGCTGCTCCATGCCTTCATCTTCACCTTCTTGACCACCCTGTTCATCGGCCAGGCCATCGTGTTCCACCACCATCACGAGCACGACGGCCATGCCGAGGCAGAGGCGCACTGATTTGAACCGGCCGGATAGGCCTTTGCAACCCTAAGGGAAAGGATTCTTTTCGATGAGCAAGAGATCTGCCAGGTTCGCGTTGACGATGATCGCCCTCGGTTTCGCGCTGATGTTCCTCTCGGTGCCGGCCGTGCACGCGCAGCCGGCCGCCGGCACGGTCGCCCCGGCCGAGCACTCGTACTTCCTGACCACCGAAGGCGCCCGCAAGCTGGGCGGCGCGATCGGCGCCGGCCTCGCCGTCATCGGCGGCGGCGCGGGCATCGGCCGCGTCGGCGGCAGCGCGGTCGAGTCAATGGCTCGCCAGCCCGAGGCCGGCGGCCAGATCAACACCGCCATGATCATCACCGCCGCGATGATCGAAGGTGCGACGCTGTTCGCCGTCGTCGTGGGCCTGCTGGCCGCGCTGTGAGGCCGGCATGAGCACGCGGGCACAGATTGCGCTGACCACGCTGGCGACGGCCCTCTCGGCCCTGCCGGTGCTGGCCGCCGAAAAAGCAGGCGAGGAAGCCCCCAACCTGCTCGCCGGCGACCTCGGCAACTCGTTCTGGACGCTGGTGATCTTCGTGATCGTGCTGGTCGTCCTCGGCAAGTTCGCCTGGGGGCCGCTGCTGAGCGGCCTCCAATCGCGGGAGAACTTCATCCGCGAGGCTCTGGAGTCGGCCAAGCGCGACCGCGAGGCCGCCGAGGCCCGGCTCAAGGAGTACGAGCAGAAGCTCGCGGCCTCCCGGGCCGAGGCCACGGCCATCGTCGAGGAAGGACGCCGCGACGCCGAGGTGGTGAAGCGGCGCATCGAGGCGGCGGCCAAGGAGGAGGCGGACAAGACGATCGAGCGCGCCAAGCGCGAGATCCACATCGCCACCGACACGGCCACCAAGGAGCTCTACACCCTCTCGGCGAAGCTCGCCACCCAGTTGGCGGCGCAGGTCATCGGCCGCGAGCTGTCACCGCAGGACCATCAACGCCTGATCTCCCAGGCCATCGACGGCATCGACGGCGCCGGCCGGAACTAAAGCCATGCAGGACACTGCGAAGCCGAAGGTGGACGATCGCGATCTGGCCGTGGGCCGGCTCTACGCCGAGGCCATGCTCACGCTCGCCGAGGAGCGGGGCCAGAGCGAGTCTCTGCTCGACGAGCTCCGGGAGTTGGTGGAGTTCCTCGACCAGAACCCGAAGGTCGAGCACTTCCTGTCGAGCCTGATGGTGGACGAGGAGGGGCGGGCCCGGGTGCTGAACGACGTGTTCAAGGGCCAGGCGAGCGAGCTGCTGCTCGACTCGCTCCAGGTGATCAACCGCAAGGGGCGGCTCGGCCAGCTCCGCGCCATCGTCGAGTCGTACCGCGGCGCCCTGCGCGACCTGCGGGGCTGGGTGGACGTCAAGGTCCGCTCGGCGGTGCCCCTGGACGACGCGCAGCGCAGCCGCTTGCAGGAGACGCTCGCCGCCTCCACGGGCCGCAAGCCGGCGCTGATCGAGCGGGTCGACCCGTCGCTGATCGGCGGCCTGGTGGTCGAAGTCGAGGGAAAGAAGTTCGACGCCAGCGTGGCGTCCCGGCTGCAGGATTTGAGCGAGGCGCTGCTGGCTCGGGCTTCGCGTGAGATTCATAGCGGCACCGCCTACGTTGCCGAGTCCTGATTGAGGCAGAGAAGCCGAGGCAAGGAGCCTTCATGAGATTCAAAGTCGACGAGATCGCGTCGGTCATCGAAGAGGAAATTCGCAAATATCGCACCGAGGTCGACCTCAGCGAGGTCGGCAAAGTGCTGGAAGTGGGCGACGGCATCGCCCGGATCTACGGCCTGACCGGTGCCATGGCGGGCGAGCGGCTGGAGTTCGCCAACGGGGCCCAGGGCCAGGTGTTCAACCTGGAAGAGAGCTCGGTGGGCGCCGTCGTCCTCGGCGACTACTTAGGGATCAAGGAGGGTGACGAAGTGCGCCGCTCCGGCGAGCTGCTCTCCGTGCCCGTGGGCCCGGCGCTGGTCGGCCGCGTCGTCGACCCGCTGGGCCGGCCGCTGGACGGCAAGGGCGTCATCGAGACGCCGCACCGCCGGCCGCTCGAATGGAAGGCTCCCGGCATCGCCGAGCGCCAGCCCGTCACCGAGCCGTTGCAGACGGGCATCAAGGCCATCGACAGCATGATCCCCATCGGCCGCGGCCAGCGCGAGCTGATCATCGGCGACCGCAAGACGGGCAAGACCGCCGTGGCCATCGACACCATCGTCAACCAGCGGGGCGGCGACGTCATCTGCGTCTACGTCGCCATCGGTCAGAAGGAGTCGACGGTCGTCGGCCTGGTGGACCGGCTGCGCGAGGTCGGCGCCATGGACTACACGATCGTCATCTCGGCCGGCTCGTCCGACCCGGCGCCGCTCCAGTACATCGCTCCCTACGCGGGTGCCGCGATGGCCGAGTACTTCATGTACCAGGAGGGCCGGGCCACCCTCTGCGTCTACGACGACTTGTCGAAGCAGGCGCAGTCGTACCGCCAGCTCTCGCTGCTGCTGCGCCGCCCGCCGGGCCGCGAGGCCTATCCGGGCGACGTGTTCTATCTCCACTCGCGCCTCCTGGAGCGCAGCGTCAAGCTGCGCGAGGAGTTCGCCGTGGTGCCCAAGGACACGCCGGCCGACAGCCGCGACCGGAAGGTCAGCCTCAAGCACCCGCAGGGCCTCCAGGCGCCGGTCGATCACCGGCCCGACGACACCGACGGCGCCTATCACCGTCCCCACGGCCGTCACAAGGCCGAGGCGTGGCTCGCCACCCTGCCGGACGCCGACAAGTACAAGGTGCACCGCTTCCCGGACACCGGCGGCTCGATGACGGCGCTGCCGGTCATCGAAACGCTGGAGGGCGAGGTCTCGGCCTACATTCCGACCAACGTGATCTCGATCACCGACGGCCAGATCTACCTCGAGCCCGACCTCTTCTTCGCCGGCGTGCGCCCCGCCATCAACGTCGGCATCAGCGTCTCGCGCGTCGGCGGCAACGCCCAGCGCAAGGCGATGAAGAAGGTCGCCGGCTCGCTGCGCCTCGACCTCGCGGCCTTCCGCGATCTCGAAGCCTTCTCGCAGCTCGGCACCGAGCTCGACGCCGCCACCCAGCGCCAGCTCGACCGTGGCCAGCGCATGGTGGAGCTGCTCAAGCAGCCGCAGTACCAGCCGTTCAACGTCAACGAGGAGGTGCTGTCGATCTTCGCCGGCACCCGCGGTTTCCTCGACGACGTGCCGGTGAAGGACGTGCCGAAGTTCGAGGCGGCGCTGATCAAGCACTTCGCGGACGAGCATCCGGAGATCGTCGAGACGCTGGACCGCACGCGCGACCTGCCGAACGACCTCGCCGACAAGATCGGCCAGGTCATCCGCGACTTCAAGACGCAGTGGAAGGCCTAGGAGCCGGGGATGGCCAATCGAAGAGTCCTCGTCAAGCGGCGCAAGTCGGTGCGCAACATCCGCAAGATCACGCGCACCATGCAGCTCATCGCGACCGCCCGCTTCCAGGCGGCGTTCAGCCGGGCCGTGGCGTCGCGCCCCTACACCGAGAAGCTCGCCGAGCTGGTCGCCGACCTGTCGCGCGCGGCCGGCGACGTCGATCACCCGCTGCTGAAGACGCATGACGAGGTGAAGCGCTCGGCCGTCGTCGTCATCACCGGCGACCGGGGCTTGGCCGGCGGCTACAACGCCAACGTGCTGCGCACCGCCGTCACCCATCTCGATCAGCAGGCCGGACAGGGGGTCACCAGCGATGTCCACATGGTGGGCAAGAAGGGGATCTCCAACTTCCGCTACCTGCGGCGGGAGGTCTCTCAGCAGACCTCGGGCATCGGCGACAAGCCGCGTTTCGACCAGGTCGAGCCGATCGCCAACGAGCTGATCGACCGCTTCGTGCGCGGCGAGATCGCCTCGGTCTACGTCGTCTATATGAAGTTCTTCTCCGCCGGCCAGCAGCGGCCCGTGGCGGTGCAGCTCCTGCCGCTCAAGCCCGAAGCGGTTGCTGGGGAAACGCCCGCGGCCAAGAAGTCGGTCGAGTACGAGTTCTCGCCCGATCCCCGGCAGCTCCTCGACGAGCTGCTGCCGGCGATGGTGCGGGTGCGGCTCTTCCAGGCCTTCAACGACGCCGCGGTCTCCGAGCAGGTGGCCCGCATGGTCGCCATGAAGGCGGCGACGGACGCCGCGGGCGACATGATCAAGGCGCTGACGCGCGAATACAACCGCGCCCGGCAGACGCAGATCACCATGGAGCTCCTGGACATCGTCAGCGGCGCCAACGCTCTGTCTTGAACCCCATTGATCCCAAAGACTCCTGAGCCCTTCAAGAGATTGGAAATAGCTATGGAAACCGGCACTATCGGCAACATCGGCAAAGTCACCCAGGTCATCGGCTCCACCCTGGACGCCCACTTCTCCGAGGACCAGCTCCCCGGCATCTACAACGCCCTGCGCGTCGAAGTGCCGCGCACGGTGCTCGGCGAGACCAGCACCGAGACCCTGTGGTGCGAGGTCGCCCAGCATCTCGGCGGCGGCCGCGTGCGCGCCGTCGCCCTCGGCTCGACGGACGGTCTGCAGCGCGGCGTCGACATCCTCGACACCGGCTCGCCGATCACCGTGCCCGTCGGCATCGAGACCCTGGGCCGGGTGTTCAACATGGTCGGCGAGACCATCGACGGCCTCGGACCGGCGACCACCACCGAGCGGCGCCCCATTCACCACGAGCCGCCCGAGTTCGACGACCTCTCCTCGAAGACCGAGCTGTTCGAGACCGGCATCAAGGTCATCGACCTGCTCTGCCCGCTGGTGCGCGGCGGCAAGGCCGGCCTCTTTGGTGGTGCAGGCGTCGGCAAGACGGTCATCATTCAGGAGCTGATCGCCCGCCTCGCCCGCTTCCACAGCGGCTACTCCTGCTTCGCCGGCGTCGGCGAGCGCACCCGCGAGGGCAACGACCTCTGGCTGGAAATGCAGGAGGCCAAGATCGGCGACACCGGCAAGAGCGTCATCGACCAGACCGTTATGGTCTTCGGCCAGATGAACGAGCCTCCCGGCGCCCGCCTGCGCGTCGCCCTCTCGGCGCTCACCATGGCCGAGTACTTCCGCGACCAGACCGGCGTCGACACGCTGCTGTTCATCGACAACATCTTCCGCTTCTCGCAGGCGGGCTCCGAGGTGTCGGCGCTCCTCGGCCGCATGCCGTCGGCCGTGGGCTACCAGCCGACCCTGGGCACCGAGATGGGCGCCCTCCAGGAGCGCATCACCTCGACCAGCCGCGGCGCCGTCACCTCGATCCAGGCCATCTACGTGCCGGCCGACGACTACACCGACCCCGCGCCGGCCACCGCCTTCACCCACCTCGACAGCACGGTGAACCTGGAGCGCAGCATCTCCGAGAAGGGCATCTACCCCGCCGTCGATCCGCTCGCCTCCAGCAGCCGCATCATCGCGCCCGAGTACATCGGCGAGGACCACTACCGGGTGGCGCGCCGGGTCCAGGTGATCCTGCAGCGCTACAAGGATCTCCAGGACATCATCGCCATTCTCGGCGTCGACGAGCTGTCGGAAGAGGACAAGGTCACCGTCCGCCGGGCGCGCAAGATCGAGCGCTTCCTCTCGCAGCCCTTCTACGTCGCCGAGCAGTTCACCGGCTTCCCGGGCGTCTACTGCTCCCGGGCGGACACCATCCGCTCCTTCGACGAGCTCTGCGACGGCAAGTGGGACCACCTTCCCGACCAGGCCTTCATGTACGTCGGCACCATCGAAGAGGCGGCGGCGCAGGCGGAGAAGCTGGCGAAGGGATAAGAGGCTATGGCGAAAGACACCTTCCACTGTAGCGTCATCACCCCCGAGCGGGCGGTCCTGGAGACCGAGGCCACGTTCGTCGCCTTTCCGGCCTGGGACGGCGAGGTTGGCATCCTCCACGACCGCGCGCCTCTGCTCTTCAAGATGGGCACCGGCGAGCTGCGGGTGGAATCGCCCGAGGGGAACCAGACGCTGTTCGTCGATGGCGGTTTCGCACAGATGGTCGACAACAAGCTGACGCTCCTCACCGAGCAGGCGAAGAAGATCGGGGAGATCGACGCCGCGGCGGCCGAGAAGGCCCTGGCCGCGGCGCGCACCATGCCAATGGTGACCGATGCCGCCTTCAACGCCCGCCAGCACGCGGTGCAGAGCGCCCAGGTCCAACTGCACCTCGTCGCCAAGCACGGCGACGCGAGACACTGAGCTGACCGAGTACGATCCGCTCTTCGATCCGCGGGCCGGCGTCGACGACCTCGAGCCGGTCCGCGAACACTTCCGGGCCGCCAGCCGGCCTTTCCTCAGCTCTCCCTGGTCCTGGTTCGGCTGGGCCGTCCTCCTGCCGGCGGCGGCCCTGGCGACACCCTTCGCCCTGGCCCACTTCGGCTTTTCGGGAGTCCTCTTCACCTGGTCGGGAGTGATCCTCCTCGGAGGAGCGGTCGAGTTCCTGAACATCCGCCGCGGGCAGTCGTCAACAAGAAGTACCCTGGCCGCCTGGGTGCTCCGCCTCCAGGGCAACCTCTCCTTCGTCGCCCTCCTCCTTTCCGCGGTGCTCATCTGGCAGGACCTCGCCTGGGTGTTGCCCGGCCTCTGGCTGCTCCTGCTCGGCCATTCCTTCTACATGCTGGGAGGCTTCGCCTTCGAGCCCTTCCGCGCCGCTGGCCTCGTCTACCAGCTTGGCGGACTGCTGGCGCTCTGGCCCACGCTGCTGGGGAGCAACTCGCCGCTGGTGGTCTTCGCCGCGGCGACCTTCCTGGGGAATCTGTGGATCGGGATCGGCGTCTGGCGGCGCGAAACGGCTGGCACCTCGAGGGGAATCGGCACACGAGCTCCGTGAAGATCGTCAAGCCACCCAGTGGGTGGGCGAGGGCGTGCCCGGGGAGGAGACCCGGGCTCGCTTTCGAGCTCTACTGTTCCGCGAAAACCAACTCGCCGAACGCCGCGACGTCCGTGGTGGAGGTGGAGCACGTAGCGGCCTCAGCCGCCGGCGCGACACTGGTGGACTTGGCGAAGCTCACCGGGTCACAGAGGTTCCGCACGTAGAAGCAACCACACGCTCCGACGGTGTTCTGGCAGGTCTGACCGTTGTACACCCCGACGTCCTGGCAGCGCCGGCAGGTGGGCGTGACCCACACACACGCTTCCGTGCAGGCGGCGGCGGTGTTGGCGAAGGCGAAGATGCCGGCGGCCACCAAGATAAAACCCATGAGGACTCGCTTCATGACTGCTCCTTCCAAGAAAAAGCAGGGGGATCAGTCCCCCTGTTCCTCATGGCGTAAAAGCACGGCGAATCGAATCACCCAGGATTGGAAGGAAGGAGCAAGGCGAGGTTCTCCGTCTTCGCCGACGCGCAGAACTCCTGTCAAGCCTGAGCCGCTCCCGGGACGACGCCTCGCCATACGCGGAAGGACTCCCGTCGTCTCCAGGCAGGGTCTCGCCGCAAGCGAACAACGTTTCGTCGTAAGCGGACGACGGTCTGTCGTCTCGGGACAACGGTTCGCCTTCCGCGTGCGCTGGAGCGTTGTACGCGGCGCATTTTCATCGTCTTGAGACAACGGTCCATCGTAAGCAGACGATGAACCGTCGTCCATGGGCAATGAACCGTCGTCCGCGTCCCATTTCCGTCGTCTCGAGCCGACGTTCCGTCGTCCGCATGCCACGATTCATCGGGCGTAGACCACGAACTGCTGTCCGCAGATGATGGACCGTCGACCGCGTCCCATTTTCATCGTCCCGGGACGACGAACCGTCGTCCGCACTCTACGGTTCATCGTATGGAGACAACGAACGGTTGTCCGCACCTGATGGACCATCGTCCGCGTCCCGTTTTCATCGTCTCGAGACGACGAGCCGTCGGCCGTGGACGATGAACCGTCGAGTGCGTCCCATTTCCGTGGTCTCGAGACAACGTTCCGTCGTCCGCATGCTACGGTTCATCGTGCGCAGCCGACGAACCGTTGTCCACAGACGAAAAACCGTGGAGCGCGTCCCATTTTCATAGTCGCGAGATGGAGAACCGTCGTCCGTGGACTATGGACCGTCATCAGACGAAAAACCGTTACGCGCGGACCATGGACTGTCGTCTGCGGACGACAGAACTGCGCCGCGTTCGACGCGCCGTTGGCCCGGATGCGGACCATCGTCTGTGTAGATGACAGGTTGGCCCGCAAGCCGGACTCTTTTTCGCTTCCCGGTAACCTCTTCTCCCGGCCAGAGGCAGCGAAAAGGTCAAAGTCGGCACTCGCGCGGTTGCTAGGCGGCCAGGGCGGCCACTCCGATCCGGGCGTGGCGGATTCCAGCCGCTGTGAGAGTCGAGCTGATCTCTTCGAGCAGGCTCGTCCGGTCAGCTCGGACATGCGCTTCGAGGACGTGCGGCCGGCTTGGCGCTGACGTTGGAGCTCCCGGTCGTGGTCTCCCGGTCGAGGTCGTTCGCTTGGCGGAACATCTCCAGGCCGCGCTCCCCGAGTCGCACCAGTGCCAGGCGCTCCTCGAACTGAAGGCGGCCTACCTCGTTCTAGTTCGGAGGGCTGGCTGGACCCGACACCGGGCGCCGAGATCTATAGCGCCATCCCTCTTTTTCTACTTGTTACCTTGGCGATCGGGATCTTTTGTCCCCCGTCTCTCTGCGGTATGCTTATTGAAGCGAGATCATAGTCCACGAGGCCTACGGCACTGCCTTGGGGCCAAGCTGAACAGCGGTTCCAAGAGCTGAAGAGGCAAGTGGGAGCTGTAGGAGGTCGAACCTGCCGCGGAAGTCTTTATTGAAGGCTTCACGACTGATGGCAGCAGAGATTGCGATAGAGACATTATGCTGCACAATCTAGGAGGAGAGATGAAAAGCCGGTTCCCAGTACGTCCCCATTGGTTGCCCTATCGAGCAAAGGACGGCATTCTGGAAACGTTTTTCGGCGTCGATGGCCCAGAAGACAACTTGGCGTCTTATTTTTATCGTGCTATAGCTTGGTCGCAATCAGCAGAGAAGGGAGGATTTCGGCTACTCGATACTTTTCTGAGCGATGCGCTCAATGTTGACCTATTGGCAAACATTTTTCGACTCTCAAGTTTAGCGCACCCGACACGAATCCTGATCGTAGATCCAGAATCAGATTTTGCATTAGCACGAGCAAAGTCAATTGGACAGGTCGCTGCTAAAGAAATACGACTTGGAATTTGCAACATTCTGTCTGCCATTCAGATCGTATCCGGGCTGCAGTTGCCCGAGCTTGCTGCTTTGACATTCGATGAACTACTGGCACTGCTTCATGACTCTGTAAGCAGAGTCATGCTTGAAGTTCGCTTCTACTCAGAATTACCAAGCGGGCCTCTCTACTTCCTGAAAGACATTCTTCTTGCGGGCCGTTTTTGTGCCGGAGTCTCCTCGACTAGACTCCCTTGGATGATGATCGTTGATAATCCTAATTACAAAGGTGATATCTACGATATCTATAGCGCTGAATTTGATAGAATTTGGGGTAAAGCCCGCGAGAGCCCTGAGCAGCGCACGCCAGACTCTAGAGTAATATCTTACGAAAAATTGTCTCCCTCGTACGACCTTGCAATTATAACAGCTACCGAAGTTGAGTGGCAGGCAGTCTTGGGCTTACCCGGAGTAAAGTGGCAAAAACTAGATGCGATATCTGTCGGGAGTTCGATTTTTTATGGCACAACCTTTGAAAGAGGGGGACGTAAGATCTCTGTCGTTGCGACTCGGCAGGTTGATCCGGGGATGGTTTGCGCTGCCATCGCGACCGCAAACCTTTTGCGATATTCCCGTATAAGCTTTCTTGCGGTTGTGGGCATTTGTGCTGCGGTTCCGCAAAGGTCGGAACTCGGTCAACTTGTAATTGCGAACCAAGTGTTCGATGCGCAAGCCGGCAAGTTTGTGGAAGGCCGTTTTCAGTCGAACATTGATACTATAACTCTAGATCGAGGTCTCTTTGGGATGATTAAAGATTGCGGACGTTCTTGCATGGCCGAGGCGGAAAGGACATGTGCACACTTGAGGCCGCCACATTCGAAAGCTCGGCCAATAGTGTATGGCAAAGTAGCAACCGTCAGTCAGGTCATAGCAGATTCAAACTTCGCGGAGCAAGTTTGGAGCCAATCGCGTAGATGCGTCGCGCTCGACATGGAAAGCTATGGAGCATTTCGTGCAGCAGAGGAGGCGAATTCGGAGCGTGTACCTCGTTCTCTCTTTATAAAAACAGCAGTGGATTTTGCCGACCGACGCAAAAATGATAAATATCAAGAGTTTGGTGCGGCTCAAAGCGCCCACTTTCTCTGGAATTTTGCTTTGGAAGCGCTGGCAAAATGACTTTACCTTTCAGCGTGCAGGGCCTGACTCGCCGTAGCCCAGAGGCAATCGAGTCATTACTCGTCAGGAACAAGGTCTCTTTTACGTTCATTAGCACAAAGCCGGTATTCACATGTCGTGAGGCTGCTATCGCCCGCGGTGTTCCTCTGCACAACGAACTTAAGACGCTGTTAGTGGTATACAGGGGAGATCTGGCTCTGCTTAATCTTCCAGGAAACAGACAGGTCGATCGACGATCTGTGCGTATTGCTTTAATGGCGCGCGATTTTCGACTGGCCAATACAGTTGAACTGGCGACTTTGCGTTTAACCAGAGGGATAATAAGCCCCTTGAGTTTGATAGGGTGTAGATCTCTGCTGGATACTGAGGTTCTCGATCTAGAATGGATTACAACTAATGCTGGAAGCTTGACTGTCGGCATAAAAATTGCCGTGCGCGACCTCTTGCGAATTTGCGAGTTCCAGGTTGTTAAAATGACCCAATGACGGAGGTGTATTGATGCAAAATTGGCTAGCTTCCCTTTTGTTGGGAGTAGCGGCTTCTCTACTGGCAGGAATTCTTCTTATTGGATTGGCTGGATTGTTCTCAAAGGGAGCTAGGTGGGTACTGACAGGGATCCTCGGTAGGTTGTTGGATGTAGATGTAGACATGGTATTTTCTAATCCCCGGGAGGCTGCCGAAGATATTACAAAAGAATTGACAAGGAGTTCTAGTATCACGCTGTTTACGGGACGCGGTTCAGAGTTGCAACGAGAGACGTTTGAGCGACTTTTTGTCTCGTCGCCCCGATCACCTAGTCGACGAGTGCGAATACTTCTGCCTTCAATCAGAGTCGACAGTCCGAGCGTTGATTGGGTGTCGCGAAGAGAGCAAGAGAACTCACGCTTTGACTCTGCTTTTGGCGAGGGGCTTCTTAGTCTTCAGATTGAGGCAACAGTCAAATTTTTGAAACGCTATGCGGCCGAGAGAATTCTAGAAGTAAAATGTTATAATCTGCCGTTGATCGGGCGCGTCTTGATTACTGATAGGTTTGCTTATCTGACACCTTATAGCGCAGGTACGCATAGCAGAAACTCGAGAGTTTTGAAGTTTAGGCGAGGAGGCGACATGTTTGCCTTCCTCCAGAGGATTGTTGATGAGGCGTGGGAAACAGGTCGTTCGCCTTGGGAAGAGGAGAGTTAGAACATGTCTAATATTCCAGATAACAAAAACCCCAGTACTGAAGGCATACAGCATGTGAATAGCTTGATCACTGTACATGGGATGGAGAATGAAGATCTGTTATTCCTTGGAAGTGTGCTAGTTATTAACTGCGGTGGTACAATTAACATGGGGACAGCGCCGGTGAAGGGGCCGGCTGGAGTCGTTGAGGCAAAATTAGCCAATATACAGAGAGATATGGCGCGGTTCGGCGTGAGCGTTAAGAGCGAGCCTATTTTCGATAGACCTCCTGATAGCAGCAATATCGGCGAAAGAGAGTGGAGAGTGATTATCGGCAAATTGGTAGAAATTCTTGATAAGAAGGCTATGCTCGCTATGCGACTGCGAGCGCAGGGTATCCACATAGAGGCTGGGGGTATTGTCATTGCTCACGGTACTGACACTTTGCAAGTAACTGCATTGATCGTTGCGCTTGAATTCTCTGTCCGAGCTTTGACTGTACCGATCGTCTTTACAGCGAGTCATTCACCTATTGGGGATGCAGGTAGCGACGGTTTATCTAATCTCCGGAAAGCTATATTTATTGCGAAGGAACGTTTCTCGGCTACCGCGCATAACCTTCCTCCGGCGGTTTATGTTTTGATAGGTCAAGATGTACATCTGGCTGCTCGCTTGACTAAGGTGCGGACAATGCCGGATTCAGACGGTAGATATTTTTTTAGCTTTCCTGCGCCGGTAGGCCGCATAACAGGCGACAGGTTTCACTTAAGGATCGATGAAGCGTACCTTCATAAGATGCTGCCTGAGGCGCCTGTACATGGCTTAAGCCTGAATAGGCCGCGGCGGTTTTTTGGGATCGTAGAGCATCTATACGTTGATAAATTCGCTAGCGCTATAGGTTTGCAGGATGTTAAGCGGCGCGCAGACTTTTATCGGGCGGAAGTTCCCCTTGATCAGCGAGGCCTCTCATTTGTTGTTCAGGGCGACTTTTCTGCTAACCCGGAATTTCTTGAAATAGCCAAAGTGTTTGAAGGCATCTCTAACGGCGCTCCTGTTTTTGTTGGATCTAAAAGATCATTTGAGAGAATCGGTTCTTTGGTCGAAGGGAGAAATTGCTTCTTACTGCCCAAGAGCATGACTCATGCCAAGGCCCAGGCAAAGTTGAGGTGGCTGTTGAGCTTTCCGGGAATTGAGAGTGAAATTGACAAATATCTTAATTGCAATTTCGCCGGCGAGGTGTTAGATTCAGATTCCGGTGAGTTACCTGAGTGGATTAATTATGAGACATTCCCTGACAGAAAGGAAGGCACGGAGGTTGTTATTGTATATCCAGACCTGCACTGGAAAGTAGTTGGCGATGCTGTTGACCGGCTTAGAAACTCGAAGCATCGTAACCCTAGGTTATTTCTCTTCGGGTTCGGTGATGGACATGTGCCGGCAGTGAACATTCCGCTTAGGGAAATAGTGTGTCGTCATGTGGAGCATGAAATTTTGGGAAGGATTCCTTTCGGTGAGGAGGAGGTTGCTGTCGAGGACGTTGTCGATGGAGTGGCGCGGCACCTTGCTAAATGCCCAACTATCCAGTTGAAGGACTACCTTGCCCTGAAGTATTCCATTGAAAGCAAATCTCTCAAGAGCGCTCTCATGAGGGAAGTAGCGCAAGAGATGAGAAGTCGTGAGATCGAGAGGCTAAAAAATTCTATTAGCGCCTTAATAGCGAGGAAGAGGGGGCGCGGACCGATGAAACTATCAATCAAAAATAAAGAGGGCACGATTGATAGTATTGTCAGAAATGTTCGGGTAGTTGTGCCGAATGATGAGCTTGTTAGGGCCGTGAAGGATGTAGAGATTGAAGATTGGAGCTATAATTTGGTCGAGACGTTGAAGACTAGGTTTGCAAGGGTCCTCGCTCGAAGGATGATTAAGGATGCAATTATGACTGTCAATAGACTTCTTGAAGTTATAGGTGCGGCCGTTGATCTAAACATCGATGTCAAAATAAGGAGCCTTGCCGTGAAGAGCAGGACCAACACGACGAATTATGAGCAGGGTAATCTCCTTAGGGCGATTGGTGTTAATAGTGAAGAAATCGAGGGATGGAATACCCAATATTTCCAACCCAGACGATAAGGCAAGCTTTTACAAAAATCTAGGAGCCTCCAGCGCGCAGATTGGTTTCGGCAGGTCGGCTACGCTCGCCGGTTCGGACCGCGCTTCAAGCTCATTGAGGACGGTAATGTCGTCATCCAAGCCTTGCCTGTATCCTGACCGCCGAGCCAGGAAAACTGCCGCCGGCCCCGCCGGGGCTGAAAACCGGGTCTTGCCCATTTCGTATGCAGTAGCCTGCTGAATGTAGATGCCAATTCACAGGGGGGTTGACAATCGGCGAGGGAATCATGCACTCTATGCGCACCAATCGGAGCCAAGATGGCGCCGGATGTTTGAGCCCGGAGGGGCTCTGAAAGGAGAAAGTAGTCATGGCAAGAGAGACGAGAAGCGCAGGGATCATGGGCGCCTTGCAGCGCCTGTCGGTGACGATGGAGGCCAACAAGGAGGAGCTTCCGAACCTGGAACCCTTCCGGCTCAAGCTCGCAGGAATCGTCATCCAGATCTTCGACATCGCCAAGCAGCAGGCCGCGCACAAGGCCGGCAAGCAGGAGAGCGCGAAGCTACTCCGGAAGCTCCTCACCGAGGGGAACCGGGTGGCCGACCTGGTGCGCACCGGGGTGCGGGACCACTACGGCCCTGATGCCGAGAAGGTCGCCGAGTTCGGGGTGCAGCCGTTCCGCGGCCTGAAGGGGAAGGCGGCGGCGGAGAAGCCGGCACCGAATCCGGCCCCCGTTCCCATCACCCCGCCGGCGCACGCCGGGCCCGCGGTTGCCGTCAAGTCGGATCAGTAGTTTGTCCTGCCGGGGGAGCGCTCATCACGCTCCCCCCGTTTTGTGCTTCCTTCCCCATCCGCCGTTCACGCCGCGTCTACTTCCTCGCGATTCCAGGCAGGTTGCCGCCGCCGAGGCGTTCGTCGCCAAAGGGGCATGGGTATCGCACATCGTCCTTGTCGAGACCCTATGGGTCCTGGGCTCGGTATACGGCCAGGGTCCAGATGAGATCGCTACGGCTGTCGAGATCTTGCTCAATCATCGGGATCTCATGATCGATCCAGGATTCGGACGTCGTCGCAGCCGCTCTCCAGCACCTCCGCAAACGCCCGGCGTTGGGCTTCTCGGATTGCCTGATTCTAGAAGTGGCTCGCAAAGCTGGACACGTGCCTCTCGGCACCTTCGACGGCGATCTCAGCAAGCTGGACGGTGCACAGAAGCTGTAACCGCCAGAAAATGACAGGCCGCCCAACACCCCAGTGTCGCACCTCGAAGTATTGGACTCTCCCGGGTCGCGGTCTCCCTGTCGAGGCCGTTAGCTTGGTGGAATATCTCCATACCTCTGTTGAACAGCGTCCACCGATAACGCATAATCAGACTCGGCGTCGTGCCACCGTCCCTTACAGGCGTGCGATTCTCAACGGGAGATTTCCGTGGCGAAAAAGCAACCCAGCGCCGCGCGCGGCGCGGCCCCGAAAGCGACGCGGCGAAAGTCTTTCACTGCCAATATCTCTCCCGACAATCGCATCGCGCTGTATGCGGTCTCCCGCCGCCTCCCCTCCAGCCTCAAAGGGGAATGCAAGCTGCAGATCCCCTTCACCACCTACATGCAGGATCCGGAGGTGGCGAAGAAAAACCCGGGCCTCGCCTTCAACGAAAAACTGTGCGTCGACTGGGAGCCGGGCCTCGCCGACGGACCGACGAGCGCTCGCTTCGCCGTCGTCGACTACAACGCCGACACCGATGAGCTCACGCCTCCCGCTGAATGGAGTGAGGAGCTCCAGACGTTCGTCATCGGCGACCAGGTCGTCGACCAGACGACGGCTCACCTCCCGCAGTTTCACCAGGTGAGCGTCTGGGCCACTCTGCAACGCGCTCTGGCGTTCTTTGAGGACGGTTCCGCTCTCGGCCGGCCTATCCCCTGGGCTTTCGAAGGGAACCGCCTGATCGTCGTGCCCCGCGCCGGTTACGGCGAGAACGCCTTCTACGACCGCGGCAGCAAGTCGCTCCAGTTCTATTACTTTGGGTCCGACCCCGACATCGTCTACACCTGCCTCTCGACTGACATCGTCAACCACGAATTCGGCCACGCCGTGCTCGACGGCATTCGCCCGTTGTACAACGAAAGCAGCTTCGTCCAGACCGGAGCGTTCCACGAATTCATCGGCGACCTGACCGCCATCCTGCTCACGCTGCGAAACAACGATCTGCGCGGGTATCTGGCAAAAGCGACCGAAGGTAACATCGACGAAGCCGACGCGATTTCGTCGATCGCCGAGGAGTTCGGCAAAAACGTCTCCGGCCGGCCGTACCTGCGAACGGCGAAGAACAACGACAGAATGTCGGACATGAAGGGAGAGACCAGCGCGCATCGCGTCTCCACGGTCCTCACGGGCGCCATGTTCCAGATCCTCGTCGAGCTCGCGAATCACTATCGGACCCCGTCCGAAGAGCGCGAGCCCTCCACCCCTAAAGAGGCGTTCTGGTACGCCATCGATCGCATGCAGCGCACCGCCATCCAACCGCTCGATCTGCTACCTCCCGTCGACGTGACGTTCCGGGACTACGCCCTCGCCGTCTGTAGGTCGCAGCGGATCTCCGATCCGCTCGACCCTGAGGATTACTACGGCATGCTGATCAAGGTCTTCCGCAAGCGAGGGATCCTTTCGAAGAAGGACGAGCAGCAACTGACGGAGCCGCAGTATCTCTACGAACGCCTCGAGCTCTGCGTCACCCCCGACATCGGCGGTATTTCACGGTCGCGCGCCGCCGCGTATCGCTTCCTGGACGACAACCGCCAGGAGCTCCTCATCCCCGCCAATCAGGATTTCTTCGTCGCGGATCTCTACGACGCCAGCAAATGCGGTCGTGAGCGGGCCAGACTGCCCCAGCAGATCATTCTCGAATACGTCTGGCGGGAAGACGTCCTCCTCAAGGGCGAGCGGTTCGGCCAGTTCGACGGACGCTGGACCTCCATGCTCTGTGGCGGAACCCTCGTATTCAACGACAACGGGAATGTGCTCGCCTGGGCGATGAAGCCCGGCTCCCTCCCTTACGGGGGCAAACGGGTCCGGGGAGGCAACGTCGCCGAGGGTTGGGAGTCCGCGGTCGCCGAAGGAATCGCGCGCAGGAAGGAGTTGCTCGACAATCTGGCCGGCCAGATCGCCGCCGGACGGGTGGGAGCCGTGATCAGCTCAGCGAAGGGGCTTCTGGGCGCGGTTCCTCCGTTGGTTGCGGAAGAGGAGGAAGATCAGGTCCGGTTCCGCTTGTCGCCCCACCTGCATCTGTCTCATGACGACGAAGACCATCCGGGAGCAAGGCCATGGGAAATGATCTCCTGATTCGAGCTTACCGCGTCGGCTGCGGAGACTGCATCTACATCCGCATCCCGCAGGGGAAAGACGGATTCCACATCCTCATCGACTGCGGCAAGAAGGGGGGTGTGGAGCTGCTCGAGAAAGCCATCAGGGATCTCGAGACCACGATGCTGCCCGACGGAGACGTGAAGGGCAAGAAGCGTCTCGATCTGATCGTCGCCACGCACCGGCACGAAGATCACATCAAGGGTTTCGACAAGGAGTTGTTCAAGAACATCCAGGTCAAGAACATCTGGCTCAGCGCGGTGATGGATCCCAAGCACCCGCAGCAGGCGCCGAAGGCGCACAAGCTCCACGCCTTGGCCGGCGCCCAGATGCGCCGGCTCCTGGACAGCGGCAGGGCTTTGAGCCCGCAGGTCGAGATCCTGGCTTCCGCCTATGGCGTCAGCAACGACGCGGCCGACGACCTCCTGATGAACACGCTGCCGAAAGCCAACAACATCGTGCCAAAGTTCGTCCACTCCGGAATGACGTCCGAGCAGCTCGGCCTCGACATCAAGGGCGCAACGATCCGCGTTCTCGCTCCCGAACAGGACATCGACCACTTCTACCTCGGTGAAGAAACGGACAACAGCCTCAAGGGCCTCCAAGCCGTCAGCGCTTCCGGCAAGTCTTCTTCAAGGCATGGGGCAGAACGTTCGGCAGGCCCCGCTCCGAAGAACATCAGCGCCGGCGACTTTCGCCTGTTGCAATCCGGCATGCTTTCCAACGGCCTCGCGTTCGCCGCCAAAGACACCTCCATCCAGAACAACATGAGCGTCGTGCTCCTGATCGAATGGAAGAAGCGGCGGCTGCTGTTCGTCGGTGACGCCGAATGGGAGCGCGAGTTCAAGGAGGGCAAGGACAATGGCAGTTGGAACGTGATGTGGGAGAAGCACCGTGAGACCCACCTCAAGGATCCGGTCGACTTCCTGAAGATCGGCCACCACGGAAGCGTCAATGCCACACCGCCAGTCGCCGAGTTGCAGCCGAAGCCCAAGCCGGGCGCGGACCTTGGCGCCGCGAGCATCTACCGGATGCTCGATACGCTCTTGCCGGTTCCCAAGGCCGGAAAGAAGCCGACGGCGCAGGCGATCGTCTCCACCGAGCGCGAGTTCTACAATCCGATTCCCGAATGCGCCGTGCTGGTCGACCTCGCCCGCCGGGTGAGCAACACGAGAAACTACGGCGCTGAATTCAAGAAGAAGAACAAGGACCCCAAAGGCATCTGGAGCTCGACAAAGGCGAAAAAGAACAAGTTTTTCGAGACCTACGAGAAAGAATTCCTCGACAAGCCCCAACCGCTCCGCACCGATCTGGAATTCGAGCTCATCGGAGCCGACTTCATCGACGTTCAAATTCCGCCGGGCACCTAGCAACGACCTTGCCTTACATCGCGGGGCGGCGATCCAGGTGTCGAAGACGATGCTCTGAGATCGTCCCGACACCCCGGAACGGAAGAACCGGGGTGTCCCGGCCCTAGACCGCGAACGACGAGCCGCAGCCGCAGGTGCCTTTGGCCTTGGGGTTGTTGAACTTGAACCCCGCTCCGGCCATGCCCAGCACGTAGTCGATGCTGGTGCCTTCGAGATAGCGCGCGCTGATAGGGTCGACGTAGACCGTCAGGCCGCTCTGCTCGTAGATCCAGTCGGTCTCGCGAGCTTCGTTCTCGTAGTCGAGGGCATATTCGAAGCCGCTACAGCCACCGCCTCGGACCGCGATCCGCAGGCCGTGGTTGGGATCGATCCCCTCCTGCTCGCGGGTGATCTTCACCATCTCCACCGCCTTGGGGGTCAGCGTGACGGGGAATTCCGACTGGGGGGGCGCGGATTGTGGATTCGGGGGCTGGACCTGCTCGGTATTTTCCATTTCGAGGCTCCTTGCTGCCCGCACTGCTAGTATCAGCGGCAGCATCCATCAAGATAGCGGGGGGGCGGAGGGCTTGTCAAACTCTGCCCTAAGAGTGAGAACGGATACCCGATGAGCGACATTTCAGAACGGCTGGCGGGGCTCTCGCCACGGAAACGCGAGCTTCTCCTGCGTCAGCTCGCCGCCCGGCAGGCTCCGGCAACGGTGGACCGCATTCCCCGGCAGCCGCGAGCCCCGCAGGGCACCGACAGGTTCCCTCTTTCCTTCTCTCAGCTCCGGGAGTGGCTCCTGGAGCTGCTCGATCCCGGGACGTTCGCCTACAACATGCCGGGAGGTGCGCGCGTGCTCGGCGCCCTGGACCTCGACGCCCTGCGCCGGACAGTGGAGGAGATCGTGCGCCGTCACGAGTCGTTGCGGACTACGTTCCAGCCGAGCTCGGGGGAGCCGGTTCAGGTCGTCTCCCCCACGGCGACGGTCGATGTCCCTCTCCTCGATCTCTCGGCCCTGCCGCCGGCCACGCGGGACGCGGAGGCCGCGTGGTTGATCGCGGCGGAGCGGCGGTTGCCGTTCGACCTCGGCGCCGGGCCGTTGCTGCGGTTCTTCGTCCTGCGGCTCGGCCCGGAAGATCACCTGGCACCCTTTTCCATGCATCACATCGTCTCGGACGGCTGGTCGATCGCCCTGCTCTACGCGGAGCTTGTGGCCCTCTACGGGGCGTTCTCGACCGGCGCACCATCGCCGCTGCCGGAGCTTCCCATTCAATATCCGGACTTCGCCGTCTGGCAGCGGGAGCGGCTGAGGGGTGAGCTCCTGGAGGAGCAGGTGGGCTACTGGCGCGATCAGCTCGCCGGCTCGCCGCCGCTCCTCCCCCTGCCGGCGGACCGGCCGCGACCGCCCATCCAGCGGTTGCGGGGCGCGTTTGCCCCCGTCGTCCTTGGCCCCGATCTGATCCGGGCCGCCAGGGCCCTCGGGCAGCGATCAGGGGCAAGCCTCTTCATGGTGCTCCTCGCCGCATTCCAGGCAACCCTCGCCCGCTGGACGGGGGAGGATGACGTGCCGGTGGGTACCTTCAGCGGCAACCGGGGGCGCGCCGAGCTGGAAAAGCTCATTGGCTTCTTCATAAATACCCTCGTCCTGCGCACTCAGGTGGAGGAGCCTCTGGGCTTCGGTGCTCTGGTGACCCGAGTGCGGAATGTGACGCTCGGCGCCTTCGCCCATCAGGAGGTGCCTTTCGAGAAGCTGCTGGAGGAGCTGCGGCTGGACCGGAACCTCTCCCATACCCCCCTGTTCCAGGCGCTCTTCGTACTGCAGAACTATCCGCTCCAGGCCGTGGAGCTCTCCCAGGTGACTCTGGCGCCGCTGAAGGAGGGGGATAGTGGGGAGGAGCACGTCAACTTCGACCTCGAGCTCATCCTTCGCGAGATGGATGAGGAGGTGCTCGGCGTCGCCGGCTACAACGCCGAGCTTTTTGACGCGGGGACGATCAAACGGCTGATCCGTCACCTCAAGGCGCTGCTGGAAGCCGCCCTGCGGGAGCCAGCGCGGCCGGTGCACGAGCTGCCGCTGCTCGGCGCGGCGGAGCGCGACCAGCTTCTGAAGGAATGGAGCGGCGCGGGGATGGCTCTCCCGCCGGTAGCGCCGCCCGTCTCCCAGCTCTTCTCCGCCCAGGCGGCGCGCACTCCCGCCGCCGTCGCCGTGGAGCATGAGGGTGTGCGCACCACCTACCGCGAGTTGGAGGAGCGCTCGAACCGCCTGGCTCGCCACCTTCAGACGCTGGGGGTCGGGCCGGAGACCGTGGTGGGCTTGGCGGCGGACCGCTCGCTGGAGCTGGTGACAGGATTGCTGGCGGTGCTCAAGGCGGGAGGCGCGTACCTGCCGCTCGATCCCGCCTATCCGCCGGAGCGTCTGACTTGGATGCTGGCGGATTCAGGCGCGGCCCTGCTGCTGACTCGGCGAGAGCTGGCCTCGCGGTGGCCGGAGGCGCGGACGGTGTTCCTGGAGGAGGGCGAAGAAAGGGACGAAAGGGACCTCAAGGACGTCAGGGACTGGAATCCGGGGAACGCGGCTTATGTGCTTTATACCTCGGGGTCCACGGGGCGGCCCAAGGGTGTGGTCGTAGAGCACCGGTCGCTGGCCGCCTATGCGCTGGACGCTGCGGCGGCCTACGGCCTGGGACCGGGCGAGCGGGCGTTGCAGCTCGCCTCCGTGAGCTTCGACACCAGCGCCGAGGAGATCTATCCGGCCCTGATCTCGGGGGCGACGCTGGTGCTGCGGCCGGAGTCGATGCTCGACACGGTGCCCTACTTTCTGGCCGAGCTGGACCGCCTGGGGATCACCGTCCTCAACCTGCCCACCGCCTACTGGCACACCCTGGCGGCCGGGCTGGACGGCGCGGCGCTCCCCCGCGAGGTGCGGCGGGTGATCATCGGCGGCGAGCAGGCGCTTCCGGAAGCCCTGGCCCAATGGCGGCGAGGAACGGCAGGCCATCCCGCCCGGCTGGTCAACACCTACGGCCCCACGGAGACGACCATCGTCGCCACCCGCCAGGAGCTTGGCGGAGAGGCGACAAGTCCTACGATTTCCATCGGGCGGCCCATCGCCGGAGCCCGGGTCTACGTGGTGGACCCCCGCCTCCAGCCGGTGCCGCCCGGGGTGGCCGGCGAGCTGCTGGTTGGCGGGGTGGGGCTCTCGCGAGGCTATCTCGGCCGGCCGGATCTGACGGCAGCGGCTTTCGTCCCAGACCCCTTCGGCACGGTTCCCGGAGGCCGTCTCTATCGGACCGGCGATCTCGTCCGGTATTCAGGAGAAGCCCTGGAGTTCCTGGGGCGGATCGACGGGCAGGTGAAGATCCGGGGTTTCCGGGTGGAGACGGGGGAAATCGAGAGCGTCCTGACGGCTCACCCGGATGTCCGCGCCGCGGCCGTGATCCTGCGGGAGGACGATCCCGGCTCGCCGCGACTGGTGGCCTATGTGGTTGGGACCGGCGGGGCCGAGCCGCCTTCCACGACGGAGCTGCGCCGCCATCTCGCCGATCGTCTGCCCGAGCACATGGTGCCCGCGGCCTTCGTGCCCCTGCCGGCCCTCCCCCTCACCGGCAGCGGCAAGGTGGATCGCCGGGCACTCCCCCGGCCCGACGGCGAGCGCCCGAGCCTGGAGCGGGAGTACGTGCCGCCGGCCTCCGACGTCGAAGAGGCGCTGGTGGAGATCTGGGCCGAGTTCCTGGGGATCGAGCGGGTCGGAGTCCAGGACAACTTCTTCGAGTTGGGCGGCCATTCCCTCCTTGCCACCCAGGTCATCACCCGCATCCACGAGCGCCTGCGGGTCGACGTGCCCCTCATCGCCCTCTTCCAGATGCCGACGGTCGAGCAGCTCGCGGTGCTGGTGGAGGAGAAGATCCTCGACGTCCTGGAGGCGCTGGAGGACGCGGAGGTGCAGGCCTTGGTAGGAGGGGGAGCGTGAGCGAGGGACTCCGCGACCTTCTCGTCGCCCGGCTCGCCGCCCGCCTGGGCGTCGAGCCCTCCGCGATCGATCCCCGGGAATCCTTCCAATCCCAGGGCCTCGACTCCTCCGGGTCAGTCGGATTCATCTCCGATCTCTCCGCGGCTCTGGGGCGGACGCTCTCTCCAACGCTGATTTGGGCTCATCCGACGCCCGAGGCTCTGGCGCGGTTCCTGGCGGGCGGGGGTACCGGTGGAAATAGTGGGCCGGCCCGGTCCGCACGGTCCAAGGCGGCGGACGAGCCCATTGCCGTCGTGGGCATGGCTTGCCGGTTTCCCGGGGCGCCGGACCTGGAGGCTTTCTGGCGACTTCTATGCGAGGGGACCGACGCCACCCGCGAGGTGCCCGCCGAACGGTGGGACCCGTCGGGCTTCTATGACCCCGATCCCGAAACGCCTGGCACCACCAACACCCGGCGCGGCGCGTTCCTCGAAGGGATCGACCAGTTCGATCCTCTCTTCTTCGGCATCTCGCCCCGTGAGGCGGCGGAGATGGACCCCCAGCAGCGATTCATGCTGGAGCTTTCCTGGGAGGCCCTGGAGGATGCCGGGTTGCCGCCCCGGGACCTCGCCGGCACGAAGACGGGCGTCTTCACCGGCGTGATCTGGCGCGAGTACGCGGAGCTCCACCGGGCGGCCGGCGCCACCGTGACCTCCCACACCGGCGTGGGCCAGGGGGTGACGATCGTCGCCAACCGCGTCTCCTACGCCTTGGGTCTGCGGGGACCGAGCCTGGTGGTGGACACGGCCTGCTCGTCGTCGCTGGTGGCGATTCATCTCGCCTGCCAAAGCCTGCGCTCGGGAGAGTCCACCCTGGCCCTGGCGGGCGGCGTCAATCTCATGCTGTTGCCGGAAACCATGGTGACGCTCACCAAGTTCGGCGGCCTTTCGGGCGAGGGGCGCTGCAAGGCGTTCGACGCCAGGGCGGACGGCTTCGCCCGCGGCGAGGGGGCCGGGGTCGTGGTGCTCAAGCCGCTTTCCCGCGCCCTGGCCGACGGCGACCCCGTCTACTGCGTGATCCGGGGCAGCGCCGTCAACAACGACGGCGCCAGCAACGGCCTGACGGCTCCGAACCCCGAGTCCCAGGTGGAGGTGCTGCGCGATGCCTACGAGCGAGCCGGCGTCGATCCCGGCCGGGTCCAGGTGGTGGAGGCGCACGGCACCGGCACGCCGCTGGGCGATCCCATCGAGGCGCGGGCGCTGTCGCAGGTGCTCGGCGAAGGGCGGGCGCCGGACCATCCGCTGGTGATCGGCTCGGTGAAGACCAACATCGGCCACCTCGAGGGCGCGGCGGGGATCGCCGGTCTGATCAAGCTCGCTCTATCCATCAGCCACCGCACCGTGCCGCCGAGCCTCCACTTCGAGCGGCCGAACCCGGACATCCCCTTCGCCGAGATGGGACTGCGGGTGCAGACGGCGCTGGGGCCGTGGCCGATGCCTGCGGAGGGCGAGAAGGCGCTGGGTGGCGTCAGCTCGTTCGGGTGGGGCGGCACGAACTGTCATGTGGTGGTGGAGGGGGTGGAAGAAGGAACACGGACGGGCAGGGACGGGCAGGGACGGATACGGACAGACAGAGAGGCCTCTCCCCGCCCCGTCTTCGTCTTCTCGGGCATCGGCGCCCAGTGGCCGGGGATGGGGGTGGATCTGCTGCGCTCCGAGCCGGTGTTTCGAGTCCGGCTGGAGGCCTGTGACAGGGCGCTGGCGCCGCTCACCGGGTGGTCGGTCGTCGAGGAGCTGATCGCGGGCGGTCCGGGAGAAGGGGTGGAGAGGGCGTTGCCGGCGATCTTCGCCGTCGAGGTGGCCCTGGCGGCGCTGTGGCGGTCATGGGGCGTCGAGCCTGGAGCCGTGATCGGTCATAGCGCCGGCGAATTCGCGGCGGCCCATATGGCCGGGCTGCTCAACCTGGAGGGCGCGGCTCTGGGCGTTTTCCACTACAGCCGATTGCTGGCCCGCATTGCCGGACAGGCGGGCCTGGGAGTCGTGCAGCTCTCCGCCGAGGAGGTGGCGGCGCGGATTGCTCCGGAAGGGGATCGACTGGCGGTGGCGGGATGGAGCAGCCCGTCGTCAACCCTGGTGGCCGGGGAGCCGGAGCCGCTGGACCGCCTGCTCGCCGCCGTGGCGGCCGAGGGCCGGTTCAGCGCCCGGGTGCCGAGCGACGTGGCCGCCCACTGCCCCCAGATCGAGCCGCTCCTGGACGAGCTGCGGCAATCGCTCGCCGGCATCGCGCCGTGGAGAGGAAGAGTCGAGATGATCTCGACCGCCACCGGCGAGCCGGTGCGGCAGCCGCTGGACGCCCTGTACTGGACGGCGAACCTGCGGCAGCCGGTGCGCTTCTCCCAGGCCGTGGAGCACGCTTTGCGCGCAGGTTTCGACACCTTCCTGGAGGTGGATCCCCACCCCATCCTGGCGACTCCTCTGGAGCAATGCTTCGAAGCCTTCGGGGTCCGTGCGGCCGTCCTCCCTTCGATGCGGCGGCGGGAGGACACACAGACCGTCCTCGCCAAGTCACTGGATGCTCTGAACTCCAGTCCAAGAGAGGCGGGCGCTACGATCCTGCCCCTCTCGGCCCGCTCGGCCGAGGCGCGGCGCGAGATGGCGCTACGGACGGCGGTACGGCTGCGATCCGAGGGGACCGAGACGGCAGGGGATTTCGGCTGGACGGCTGCTCTTCGCCGCACCCACCACGAGCACCGCCTGGCCGTGGTGGGCCGTTCGCGCGCCGAGCTGGCGGAACGGCTGGAAGCCTTCGCGGCCGGCGAGCCCGTGGTAGGCGTCGCCGCGGGGCGGGCCGGCCGAGGAGACCGGAGGGGAATCGTCTTCGCCTTTTCGGGTCAGGGACCCCAGTGGTCCGGAATGGGGCGCCAGCTCCTGGAGGCCGAGCCGGTGTTCCGCGATGCCGTGGAGCGCTGCGACGAGGCGTTCCGGCCATGGCTCGGCGGCTCGCTGATGGAAAAGTTGGACCAAGTGGAGGACGCCCTGGATCGCACCGAGCTGGCCCAGCCGGCGATCTTCGCCCTCCAGGTGGGTCTTACCGAGCTTTGGCTCTCCTGGGGCGTGATCCCCACTGCCGTGGCGGGGCACAGCGTCGGAGAGATCGCGGCGGCCTGGGCCTCGGGCGTGCTGACGCTCGACGAGGCCGCACAGGTGGCGGCGGTGCGCGGCGGAGCCATGGCGAGCGCGCGGCGGCGGGGCGGCATGATCGCCGCCGAGCTCGGTGAGGCGGAGGCGAGAGGCCTCCTCGCGGACCTTCGCTCTTCCCTGGAAATCGCGGCCGTGAACGGTCCCTCCTCCGTCACCTTGGGCGGTGCTCCCGAGGATCTGGATGCGGCGATGGCGGAGCTGACCCGGCGCGGCGCCACCGGCCGCCGGCTGCGGGTGGACTACGCCTTCCATACCGCCCAGATGGAGCCGTTCGATGCCGAGGTGGAGGCGGCGCTGTTCGATCTCCGCCCCCGGTCCGCCGCCGTGCCCCTGATCTCCACCGTCACCGGCGGCCTCTTGGAGGGCCCGGAGATGGACGGTGCCTACTGGCGCCGCAACGTCCGGCAGCCGGTCCGCTTCGGCGACGCCATGGCGAGTTTGGCCGCCGCGGGCCATACCGCCTTTCTGGAGATCGGCCCCCATCCCGTGCTGGCGGCGTCGATCGCCGAGGCCGTCGATCCATCCGCCACGGTCGTTGCCTCCCTTCGCCGTGGACGGAACGAGAGGGAGACGCTCCTCGAATCCTTGGGCGCCTTGTACGTCCTGGGTTGGCCCGTCGACTGGCGCGGGGTCTTCCCCGACGGCGGCCGGCGGGCGCCGCTGCCCGGCTATCCCTTCCAGCGTCAGCGGTATTGGTTTTCGGCGCCGTCCCGGCCGGCCGCGGCGGCGGCACCTTCTCTTCTGCCGGAGACTCGCCCCATGCCCGCCTCATCTCATCGCGCCCGCCTCACCTCGACCCTCCAGGGCATCTTCGGCCGTGTGCTCCGTATCGAACCGGCGCGGATCGATATCGAAGCACTTTTCCTGGAGCTGGGGGCCGACTCCCTTTCCCTGGTGGAGGCCTTGCGGGGCATTCAGGAGGCGTATGGAGTCAAGCTGACGATCCGGCAGCTCTTCGAGCGTCTGCCGTCGATCTCGGCGCTGGCGGCGTTCCTGGAGGGCCAAACTCCCCCTCCTGAACCTGTGGCTCCCGTCGTGGCGGGGGAGGCCCTCATCACCTCGGCCCTCTTCTCCCAGCCTCCCCCCCGTCCGCCGGGAGAAGAGGGAGAGGTTGGCCTTGGAAAGCAGGCCGAGGGATCCGCCCTGGAGCGGATCTTCGCCATGCAGATGGCCGCCTTCCATCAGCTCGTGGCGCAGCAGCTCCAGGCACTGGGCGGTCCGCCGGGTCCGGTTCAGCCCTCGCAACCCTCGCCGGCGAAGGGGTTCTGGGACCGGCAGGGGAAGCCCGCGATCGCACCCGTGATGGTGGTGGAAAAAGCAGATCGGACGGATCGGTCCGATCGGTCGGATCCATCCGATACAACGGCAGAGCACAGCAGCCGCGGGATGGTGTTCAGCCTCTACTTCTTCGGCCACTACCCGGCGCAGTTCCGGGCCGGGAAGTACGACCTGCTGTTCGAGGCGGCCCGCTACGCCGACCGCCACGGCTTCTCGGCCCTCTGGTTCCCGGAGCGGCATTTCCATCCCTTCGGCGGGCTCTCGCCCAATCCGTCGGTGCTCGCGGCGGCTCTCGCCCGGGAGACGGAGCGCATCGCCCTGCGGGCCGGCAGCGTGGTGCTCCCTCTCCATCACCCCCTGCGGGTGGCCGAGGAGTGGTCGCTGGTGGACAACCTCTCGGGCGGGCGGGTCGGCCTCTCCTACGCCTCGGGGTGGCATCCCAACGACTTCGCCCTGGCGCCGGAAGCCTATGGCCGGCACCGCGACCTGATGTTCGAGCGCATCGAGGAGGTCCGCCGCCTGTGGCGCGGGGAGGCCCTGCGGGTGCGCGACGGCGCCGGCAAGGAGGTGGACGTCCGCATCTACCCGCGGCCGGCGCGGCGCAAGCTCGCCGAATGGATCACCATCGTCAACAACCCCGACACCTGGCGGCGGGCCGGCGAAATGGGGGTCGGCGTGCTCACCAATCTCATGGGGCAGACGGTGGAGGGGCTCACCGGCATGCTGCGGTGCTACCGCGAGGCCCTGGCCGCCGCCGGGCATCCGCCGGAGAAGGGGCACGTCACCCTCCTGCTCCACACCTATCTCGACGCCGATCCCGCCCTCGCCGTGGAGCGGGCGCGCCGGCCGTTCTACGACTACCTCAAGTCCTCCGTGGGGCTGCTCCAGAACATGATGGCGAGCGAGGGGATCACGGCCGACTTCGACCGCATGGCCGAGGAGGACCTGGAGTACATGCTGGAGATGGCGTTCCAACGGTACGTCGCCACTTCGGCCCTCATCGGCTCGCCGGATTCGTGCGCTCCCATCGTCGAGCGCCTGCGCGCCCTGGGCGTGGACGAGATCTCCTGCCTGATTGATTTCGGCGTCGAGCCGGCCCTCGTCATGGCCGGGCTCCCCGTCCTCACCGAGCTGAAGGATCGGTTCGCCGGCAGGGAGAAGCGGGTTTCGATCCCCGAGCCCATCTCCTTCCCCCTCACCGAGGCCCAGAGCGACCTCTACACCGTGGCCCTGGCGGGAGCCGAGGCGCTCGGGGCCTACTATGAGTCCGGCGTCCTCGAGCTGCGGGGGCCGCTGGACCTCGGGCTCCTACGCCAGGCATTGCAGGGCGAGGTGGACCGCCACGAGGCGCTACGCACGACGTTCCCGCCGATGGGAGAGGCGCAGGTGATCCTGCCGGCGCTGCGCCTGGAGGTTCCCCTGCTCGACGCGGCGGGCTGGCCCTCCGAGCGGCACGAGGAGATCGCCGGGGGCTGGCTGGAGGAGCTGGCGCGCGATCCCTTCGACCTCGCCCACGGCCCGCTGGTCCGCGCCTCGGTGCTGCGCCTCGGGGAGCGGCAATCTCCGCGGCATCTCCTGTCGTTCGCCGTCCACCACCTCGTGGCCGACGGGCTGTCGATCGGTATCCTCCTCAGCGAGGTCTTCACCGCCTACGAGGCGATGCGGGCGGGCTGCCGGCCCGCCCTGCCTCGGCCGATGCAGTTCCGCGAGTACAAGGCCTGGCTGGCCGAGGCCTGGACGGCCGAGCGGCTGGCAGGCGACGAGGCCTACTGGCTGAGCGAGCTGGCCGGCGATCTCCCCATCTTCGAGCCGCCCACGGACCGCCCACGCCCAACCGTATTCACCTTTCAGGGGCGCCGGCAACGGATCGTCCTGGCTACCGCGGAGCGCGAGCGCATCCAGCGCTTCGGCCGGCGGCACGGCGCCACCCTCTACATGACCCTGTTCGCAGCCTGGACCGCCCTGCTCCACCGCTGGACGGGCCAGGACGACGTGATCGCCGGCAGTGCCCAGGCCCGCCGCCCCCTCGAAGGCGGCGACCGCCTGGTGGGGCACTGCACGGACATCGTGCCCCTGCGCAGCCGTCTGGCCGGGGAAGGCGCGGAGGCCACCTTCCTGCGCCACCTCGCGGCCGTGCGTGGCCGCGTGCTCGGAGCCCACGACCACGGCGAGCTTTCGTTCTCCCGGCTCGTGCGGCGGCTGGCCGTCCAGCGCGATCCCAGCCGGTCGCCCCTGGTCAACACGATTTTCAACCTCGATCCCGAATGGGCGACCGGCCCGGCGGGAGGTCTGGAGCTCGCCGAGCGCTCGCCGGCCATGCCGTTCGTCAAGTTCGATCTGGCCGCCCACGCCGTGCCCGCGGGCGAGCGGCTGGTGATCTATCTCGACTCGCGCCGCGATCTGTTCGACGCCGTCACCATCGAACGCCTGGCCGGCCGCTTCGTGGCCCTTCTCGAAGGGGCGATGGAGAGCCCCGAGCTCCCGCTCGAAGAGCTGCCCTGGATGACGGCGGCGGACCGCGCGCAGCTCATGGCCGTGGCCCTCGTTCCGTATCCACGGGAGCGGGCGGTCCACGAGCTGTTCGCCGAGGTGGCCGCGGAGAGGCCGGACGCGGTGGCGGTCGAAGCCGGAGACCGGCGCCTGACCTACGCGGAGCTGGATGCCCTCGCGAGCACCTGGGCTCATCGCCTGCGTGCCCTGGGCGTGGGAACCGACTCGCGGGTCGCGACCGTCCTGGAGCGCTCGCCCGAGCTGATCGCGGCCTGGCTGGCGACGCTCAAGGCGGGCGGGGCGTACGTCCCCCTCGATCCGGCCTTTCCCGAGGAGCGGCTGGCCCGGCTGCTCGCTGGCTCCGGTGCCGTGGCCGTGCTGACCGTGGAGGAGCACCGGAAGGTCCTCGAAAGGATCTCCCCCATCCCCGTCCTCGCCCTGCCTATTGGCTGGTCTCCCTCTTCTCCCGGTGAGGGCATGGCGGGAGAGGAGGGCCGGGGTGATGAGGGTCTCGGCCTCGCCTACGTCACCTACACCTCGGGCTCCACGGGGGAGCCCAAGGGGGTGGCGATTCCCCACCGTGCCGTCGTCCGCCTGGTGCGGGAGACGGACTACGCCCGCCTGGGGCCGGACGACCGGGTGGCGCACCTCGCCCACGTGGCCTTCGACGCCACCACCTTCGAGATCTGGGGACCGCTGCTCAACGGCGGCCGCGTGGTGGTGCTGGACCGCGACACGGCCGTCTCCCCCCACCGCCTGGCTGCGGCCCTGCGCGAGCGCGGGGTGACGGCGCTGTTCCTCACCACGGCGCTGTTCAACCAGATGGCGATCGAGGAGCCGGCGGCCTTCGCGGGCCTGCGCTGTTTGCTCACGGGCGGCGAGGCCGCCGATCCCGCCCGCTTCCGCGACGTGCTGGCGGCCGGAGCGCCGGCCCGTCTGGTCAACATCTATGGTCCCACCGAATGCACCACCTTCGCGTTGTGGGAGCCGGTGACCGCCGTGCAGGAGCTGGCGGTGAGCCTGCCCATCGGCCGGCCCATCGCCAATACCCGCCTCTGCATCCTGCGTGGCTGCGATCCCGTGTCCGCGGGATTGGACGGCGAGCTCTGCCTGGGCGGCGACGGCCTCGCCCGCGGCTACCTCGGCCGCCCGGACCTGACGGCGGAGCGGTTCATGCCCGATCCTCTGGCCACCACGCCCGGAGAGCGCCTCTATCGCACGGGCGACCGGGCCCGGATGCGCCCGGACGGCCGCGTCGAGTATCACGGCCGGCTCGACCGGCAGGTGAAGATCCGCGGTTTCCGCATCGAGCCGGGTGAGGTCGAGGCGGCCCTCGCCGCCTATCCGGGGTTGCGGGAGGTCGTCGTCGGGGTGAGCGAGGACCGGTCGGGAGAATCCCGGCTCACGGCCTGGTTCGTTCCAGGCGGCGGCTCCCCTCCCACGGACCGTGACCTGCGCGGGTTCCTCGCCGCGCGGCTGCCGGCCGCGATGATCCCCGCGGTCTTCTTGGGCGTCCCCTTCCTGCCGCTGACGGCGAGCGGCAAGATCGACCGGAGCGCTCTGGCGGCCCTCGCACTCGAGCCGGTGGCGGCGGCGCAACCGGTGAAGATCCCCACGCCGGCTGGCCTCCGCACCCCGACCACCGAGGTGCTCAGCGGCCTCTGGGCCGACGTGCTGGGACGCGAGCAGGTGGGTCCGGACGACGATTTCTTCGAGTTCGGCGGGCACTCCCTGCTGGCCACCCGCGTGCTGTTGCGCGTGCGCAGCCTCCTGGGACCGGACCTGCCCATGCACGTCCTCCTCGATCTGCCGACTCCGGCTCTCTTCGCCGCGCGGATCGACCGCGAGCTGGCTGGCGGGGCGGGCTCCGGGCCGGAGCCCGGACCGTTGCCTGACGCGATTCCGTTGGAGCGCCGCGCGCCACTCTCCTTCGCCCAGGAGCGTCTCTGGTTCTTCAGCCGGCTGGCCCCGGGATCGATCGCCTACAACCTGCCGGCGGCGTTTCGCCTCACGGGTCCGCTCATCCCCGACGCGCTGGCGGCGGCCCTGGGGGAGATCGTCCGCCGGCACGAGGCGCTCCGCACGGTGTTCGCGGAGGGGGAAGAGGGGGAGCCCGAGCAGGTGGTGCGCGCCTTCACCGGCTTCGCACTCCCTCGGGTGGACCTCTCGGCGCTGCCGGGCCCCCGGGCCGCGGCCGAGAGCCTGATTCGCGAAGAGGCACGGCGGCCGTTCGACCTCGGGACCGGCCCGCTGCTGCGCCCCTTCCTGCTGCGCCTCGACGGCGAGACCCATACGCTGCTGCTCGCCGCCCATCACATCCTCGCCGACGGCTGGTCGTTCGGAGTGCTGGGCCAGGAGCTGGCGGCCCTCTACCGCGCCGCCCTGGCCGGAGAGCCCTCGCCGTTACCGCCGTTGCCGATCCAGTACGCGGACTTCGCCCTCTGGCAGCGCTCCTGGCTGCAAGGCGAGGTCCTGGAGTCGCTCCTCGACGATTGGCGCCGCCGTCTGGCCGGCCATCCGGGGGTGATCGAGCTGCCCACCGACCGGCCGCGGCCCCCGACCCAGAGCTTCCGGGGCGCCGTCCAGCGGTTGCCGTTCGATGCGCCGGCCGCGCCCGGCGAGCTTCGCGACCGCCTGCGGAGCCTGGGGCTCCGCTATCGGGCGACGCCGTTCATGGTCGCTCTCGCCGCCCTTCAGGTCGTCCTCCTGCATCACACCGGCGAGGAGGACCTGCTGGTGGGCACTCCCATCGCCGGCCGCAACCGCGAGAACATCGAAGGGCTGATCGGCTTCTTCGTCAACACCCTGCCCGTGCGCACCAGCCTGGGGGGAGATCCCACCTTCACCGGCCTCGTGGCGCGCGTCCGGGAGGTCACCCTGGCGGCCTACGCCCAGCAGGACCTGCCCTTCGACAAGCTCGTCGAGGCGTTCGCCCCAACCCGTGAGCTGTCGCGCAACCCCCTGGTGCAGGTGGTCTTCGCCTTCCAGAACACCCTCCTGCCGGACCGCCACCTGGCGCCGGGCCTCGCCTGCGACGTCGAGTACGTGGACGCCGGCACCGCCAAGTTCGACCTCACCTTCTTCCTGGAGGAGGACGGCCTGTCGGGTGGCGTGGAGTACGCGACCGATCTGTTCGACGCCGCCACCGTACGGCGCCTGCAGGGACACTTCCTGAACGTGGTGCGCGCCGCCGCGTCCGCTCCGGACGCGGCGATCTCGGAGCTGCCCGTCCTCACCCCGGAGGAGCGCTGGCAGGTGGTCGAGGCCTGGAACGACACGGCCTCCGAGTACCCGCGCGAGACACCCGTCCACCGGCTGTTCGAAAGGGTGGCGGCGCGCGATCCACAAGCCCCGGCGATCCTCTGGGAGGGTGGAACGCTTTCCTACGGCGAGCTGGATCGCTGGGCCAACCGGCTGGCCCGGCGCCTGCGCGCCCGGGGGATCGGCCCCGAGGTCGCCGTCGCCCTCGACATGGAGCGCTCGCCCGAGCTGGTCGTGGCCTCGCTCGCGGTGCTCAAGGCCGGCGGCTTCTACGTGCCGCTCGACGCCGCCGATCCGGCGGAGCGGCGGGCGCTGATCCTGGAGGACTCCGGTGCGGCGGTACGGCTCGACCATGATGAGGTGACCGACGTGGCCGCGGCCGAGGCCGGAGACGCCGGAGAGGACTCCGGCCCCCCGTCCGTGGCGGTCGATGCCGAGGGCCTGATCTACGTGATCTACACCTCCGGCTCGACGGGCCGGCCCAAGGGGGTTGCCGTTTTCCACCGCGCCATCGCTCGCCTGGTGTTGAACACCAACTACGTCCGGCTCGGTCCCGGCGAGCGCGTGGCCCACGTCTGCAACACGGCCTTCGACGTGGCGGCCTTCGAGGTGTGGGGAGCCCTGCTCACCGGGGCTTCCCTGGTGGTGATCCCCCGCGAGGTGGTGCTCTCGCCCAAGGCTCTGGGCGAGGCGTACCGCCGCTGGGGAATCACCGTGTCCTTCCTCACCCCCCCGCTGTTCAACGAGGTGATGCGCGAGGCGCCGGAGACCCTGGCCGGAGTCCGCCAGTTGCTGGTCGGCGGCGAGGCCGTGGCGCCGCGCTGGATGCGCGAGGCCCGGGCCGTGGCGCCGCGGCAACGCCTGCTCAACGCTTACGGCCCCACCGAGGCCACGGTTTTCGCCGCCTGGTACCTGGTGGAGACGGTCCCGGAGGGGGCATCCTCCGTGCCCATCGGCCTGCCGATCGCCAACACCCGCCTCTACGTGGTGGATCGCCACCTGCGGCCGGTGCCCGTGGGCGTCCCCGGGGAGCTGTGCATCGCGGGGGACGGCCTCGCCCGGGGCTACCTTCGCCGGCCGGATCTCACCGCCGAGCGCTTCGTGCCGGACCCCTTCGGTCCCGCGGGGGCCCGGATGTACCGCACGGGAGACGTCGCCCGCCGGCTGGCTGACGGCGCCATCGACTACCTGGGGCGCACCGACGCCCAGGTGAAGGTCCGCGGCTTCCGTATCGAGCTGGGGGAGATCGAGGCCGCGCTCTCTCAGGCGCCCGGCGTGCGGGAGTGCGCCGTGGTGGTGCGCGAGCAGCCGGAAGGAGGGCGCCTGCTGGTCGCCTGGGTGGCCTTGGAGGAGGGCGCCGCCGCGGGCCTGCGCGGCTTTCTGCGCGCGAGGCTGCCGGATTTCATGGTCCCCGCGATCTTCGCGCCTCTCGATGCCTTCCCGCGGACCCCGAGCGGCAAGGTGGACCGCCGCGCCCTGGCGCGCCGGGAGCCGCCCGGCGGCTCCGGCTCCGATCCCGGCTTCGAGGCGCCGCGCACCCCGGCGGAGCAGATCGTGGCGGACGTCTGGAGCGAGGTGCTCGGTTTGAAGCAGGTGAGCGTGCGCGAGAGCTTCTTCGATCTCGGCGGGCACTCGCTGCTCGCGGGCCGGGTGCTCCGCCGGCTGCGCGCTCCTCTGGGGGTCGATCTTTCGCTCGCCCAATTCTTCCAGCACCCCACTGTGGCGGGCCTTGCCCGGCTTGCCGGCCAGGCGCGGCAGACGCAGCGCGCCGGCCTGCCGTCCCTGGTCCGAGTCGCCGTCGCCGGCCCGGCCCGCCTCTCCTTCGCCCAGGAGCGGCTGTGGCTGGTGGATCAGCTCCAGCCCGGCAGCACCGCCTACAACATGGCCCTCACCCTGGTGCTCACCGGGCGGCTCGACGCACCGGCGCTCGGTAGGGCGTTGGAGGAGATCGCTCGCCGCCACGAGGTGCTGCGCACGCGTTTCGCTGCCGGCGGCGGGCCGGTTCAAATCATCGAGCCGGTCTCCTGGCTCGGCCTCAACCCGCTCTCCCAGGTGGATCTGCCGGGTCTTCCGCCGGAGCTCGCGCGCGCCGAGCTGAGCTGTCTTGGCGATCTGCGCCAGCCTTTCGATCTTGCCCGCGGCCCCTTGTTCCGTGCCGTTCTGGTGCGGGCGAGCGAGGCCGAGCACGCGCTGATGGTGGAGATGCATCACTCGGTCTGCGACGGCTGGTCGCTCGGCATCATGACCCGCGAGCTGTCCGCCCTCTACGGCGCCTTCGCGGCGGGCCAGCCGTCCCCTCTGCCCGAGCTACCCATTCAATATGCCGACTTCTCCCGCTGGCAGCGCCAGGGGTTGCAGGGCGAGGTCGTGGAGGCGGAGCTCGCCTGGTGGCGGGGCCGGCTCGGCGAGAATCCGCCGCCGCTCGCCCTGCCCACCGACCGCCCGCGGCCCGCCGTGCCGCCGGCCGGCGGCTTCCGCAGCGAGAGCCGGCTCCTCACCGTGCCGCCCGATCTTGCGGACGGGCTCGCGTCCCTCGCCCGGAGCCGGGGAGCGACCCTGTTCATCGTGCTGCTGGCGGGTTTCCAGGCGCTGCTCCACCGCCACACCCACCAGCCGAGGGTCATTGTCGGCTCACCCGTCGCCGGCCGTACCCGGCTGGAGGTGGAGGAGCTGATCGGCTTCTTCGTCAACACCCTCGTGCTCGCGGCCGATTTCGGCGGCGAGCCCACAGCCGGTGTGTTCCTGGACCAGGTGAGGGACGCCACCCTGGGCGCCTTCGACCATCAGGACCTCCCTTTCGAGCAACTCGTCGCGGCGCTCGCCCGGGACCGCGATCCCGGCCGCCAGCCCCTGTTTCAGGTGATGTTCGTGCTGCAGAACAACGCCCAGTCCAAAATCGTTCTGCCGGGCCTCAATCTGGCGTTCCTGCCCGGGGGTGGCAGCACCAGCGCGCTGTTCGACCTGACGCTGAGCGCCATGGAGGTGAAAGGGAAGATCGTCTGCGGCATCAACTATGCCGCCGAGCTTTTCGATCCGGCGACCATCGGCCGCCTGCTGGAGCAGTACCGGCGGTTGCTCGAGGCCCTGGTGGAAAACCCAGGCCAACTCGTCGGCCGCCTGCCCCTGCTCTCCGCGGCGGAGTGGCACCAGCTCGCGGTGGAGTGGCCTTCGGCTGCCGGTCAGCCGTCTCCCCTTCTGCATGAGGGAGAGCTCGTGCCCATCGGCGTCTGGGGCGAGGAGGGCAGGCTCCGGGCCGACGGTGTGTTCGAGCGAAGAGTCGAGACCATGGCAGACACCTCAGGCTCCGCGAAAGAGACCCTGGCCGAGGCGCGGCGGGCCGAGCTGGACCGCCGCCGTAGCGAGGTGGCCTCTCGCCGCGGTCAGCTTTCGGGCGACCGCCGGGTCCTGCTCAGCAAGTGGGTAGGCGGCACGGCGCCCGTTCCTGCCAAAAGCAAGGAAGCGCCGCCCCCCCCGGAGATCACTCCCCTGGTGAAGCTCCAGACCTCGGGCACCCGGACGCCCATCTTCCTGGTCCATGCCGCGGGCGGCCTCGTCCACGACTTCGTCAATCTGGCTCAGCGGCTCGATCCCGATCAGCCCTTTTACGCCCTCCAGTCGCCGGCCCTCGCGGGGGGCGAGCATTTCGCCAGTGTGCCGGAGATGGCCGCCTGTTACCTGGAGGCCGTCCGCTCCGTCCAGCCGCGGGGACCCTATCGCCTGGGGGGCTACTGCATCGGCGGCGCTGTGGCCTTCGAGATGGCCCGCCAGCTCCGGGCCGCGGGCGAGGAGACCGGCAGCCTCCTGCTGTTCGACAGCCCTGCACCGTTTTCCGCGCCGCCGCCGCCGCTCGACGAGGCGAAGGTGCTGTCCTCCTTGGCCCGTTCCTACGGCAATGCCGCGGAGGTCCCCGCGGACGAGCTTCGCGCCCTGCCCCCCGAGGCGTGGATCGGCCATGTTCTTGACCGAGTGCGGGAGACCGGTGGCCTGGGCCCGTCCTTCGATGCCGCGCAGCTTCACCGGCGCTGGGAGGTGATGAAGCGCAACACCCGCGCCATCCTGCCCTACGTGCCGTCCGGCCGGTTGCCCCTCGGCGCCATCCTCTTTCGAGTCGACGAGCAGTCGGAGCCATACCGGAGCCAGCGGTTCCTGGGCTGGGAGCGCTGGCTGGAGGGGCCGATCGAGGTTGTGGACGTGAAAGGCGGCCATCTCGACGTCTTCCTGGAACCCGCCGTCGAAGCGGTCGCCCGGGAGCTGCGAGACCGGACGGCGGTGGTCAGCGCGGTATGATGCCGGCGTGATCCGCGCCGTCCTCTTCGATTTCAACGGTGTCCTGGTCGACGACGAGCCGATCCACCTGGAGGTCTTCCAGCGCGTCCTCGCCGAGGAGGGGATCGCCGTCTCCGCCGAGGACTACCGGGCCCGCTACCTGGGCCTCGACGACCGCACTTGTTTCGCGGCGGTGCTCGGCGAATCGGGAGAGCCCGCGACCGTCCCCCGCCTGATGCGGCTGATGGCCCGCAAGGCGAGCTACTACCAGGAGCGCATCCGCGGCGGCGGCTATCCGTTCTTCCCGGGCGCGGTGGAGTTGGTGCGCGCCCTCGCCGGCGGCGGGCGCATGCTGGGCGTGGTGAGCGGCGCCCTGCGCGAGGAGGTCGAGGGGGCGCTGCGCCAGGCGGGCATCTTCGACCATTTCAAGGTGCTGGTCACCGCCGAGGACGTGGCCGAGGGCAAGCCCGATCCCGAGGGCTACCTCAAGGCCCTGGAGAGCCTCAACTCCCAGCCTCCGCTGCCCGAGCGACTGCTGCATCCCCACGAGGTGCTCGCCGTGGAGGACAGCCCGGCCGGCCTCGCCGCCGCCGCCGAAGTGGGTTTCCCCACCCTCGGCGTGGCGCACACCTTTCCGGCCGCCCGCCTCTCCAGGGCCGACACCGTGACGGCGAGCCTCCGCGATCTCACCCCCGACGGAGTCGACCGGCTCTTCGCCGAGGCCAGCCGCCGGTGAATCCCGATATCTCTCGACGGGCGGAGCAGTTCGTCCGTCCGCTCTACGCCGGTCTCGACGGAGTCCAGACCTTCGATCGCGTGGAACGGCTCCGCCCGCGGGTGGCCGCGCTGGCCGAAGGGCTGGAGATCGACGGCGATCTCCTGGATCTCCTGCTCGTCTTCCACGGCGTCGTGGACCGTCTGGGCTCCCTCGCCCCCGGCGGCCGTCTAGACCTCTTCCTCCGGGATCTAGGTCTCGCGGATTCCCTGGCGCGCCGGGTGCGGGCGGCCCTGGGGAGGATGGGAGGCGATCCGAGAGGACCCGAGGAGGAGTTGCTGCACGATGCCCTGCTCCTGGAATCGGCGGGAGTCGCCGCCACGGCCGAGCGCTTGATGGCTCTGGGCAAGAAGCGTACGCCCCTGGCGCGGGCTCTCACCCAGCTCGATCCCGGACCGCCGGCCGAGCGCTACCGCACGACACGGGGCGCCGCCCTGGGTTCAGCCCGCCGTCACGAGGCCGAGGAGTGGATTGCGGACCTGCGGCGGCGGATCGCGGCGGATATCTAATTGATAGGCAGTCGCCCCGCGAAGCCTTCGTCGTAGGTGTGGAAGTACGACAGGGCCTGCTCGGGGAAGCGCCAGCAGTAGTAGCCGTCGCCGCTGTCCCAGTCCACCAGCCAGACGCCTTTGACCTCGCAGCCGAGGGTGGCGATCTGCTGCGCCCAGGCGCGGACGATCCGCTCCCGCGCCTCCTCCACCTCGTCCCGCCGGGAATCGAGCTCGTCGCGGCTGGCGACGCTGTTGATGAGGGCCTCCACCTGGCGCACCGCGGCCGCCGTCAGGTCGCGCACCACGGGGAACGTGTTGACGGCCTCGTCGTAGGAGAAGATCCGCTTGCCGATGGCTCTGCGCTTGGGCATGAGCCAAGGATAATATCAGACTGCCGCGGGCTTCCCGTCGTTGTCAGAGTCGGTTACAGTCCCTGCGGTGAACGATCTGGAGAGCATCCGCGAGCGCACCCGGGAAGGCTGCATCGAAGCGATCAGCGGCGGCATGTTCTCCGGCAAGAGCGAGGAGCTGGTGCGCCGCCTGCGCCGCGCCTCCCTCGCCCGCCAGGTGGTTCAGGTCTTCAAGCCCGCGGCCGACGCCCGGCACGCGGACTCCCAGCGGTTGATCACCCGCGACAAGCGCGAGCTGGAGGCGGTGAGCGTCACCTGCAGCCACGAGCTGCACGAGAAGCTCCATCCGCAGGTCCAGGTGGTGGGAATCGACGAGGCGCAGTTCTTCGACGACGGTTTGGTGGACGTGGTGACCGAGCTGGCGGACTCCGGCGTGCGAGTCATCGTGGCCGGGCTGGACCTCGACTACCTGCGCCGCCCCTTCGGACCCATGCCCCGCATCCTCGCCATCGCCGAGTACGTGGACAAGGTCCACGCCGTCTGCATGCGCTGCGGCGCCCCGGCCCACTACAGCCAGCGTACCGCCGGCGGCGGCGAGCAGCTCCAGTTGGGGGACACCGAGTCCTACGAGGCCCGCTGCCGGCGCTGCTACGAGGCGTTCGCGCCGTAGCCCTCAGGCATTCGGGTCAATGGGGATCGGGTGATTGTTCTTGTCGACGCGAACGTAGACGACCTCGGCCTCGGTGACCTTCACCCGGCCGGTTCCCGTCGAGCGCTCGGCCTCGACCGTCACCTTGACCGTCACCGACGTCCGCCCCACCCGCAGCGTCTCCGTGTAGAAGCTCACCAGGTCGCCCACGAAGACGGGGGAGTGGAAGATGGCCTCGCGCATCGCCACCGTCACCAGGCGGCCGGGCAGCGGGACGTGGCGGTGCCCCTCCACCGCTCCCGCCTGGTCGATGTAGGAAAGGATGATCCCGCCGAAGATGGTGCCCAGGGCGTTCGTGTCCTTCGGCATCAGGATGACGCGGATGGCCGGCTGCAAGGGGCCGGCGCTCGGGTGCAGGGAAGGGGCGTCCATCGGATCTTTTTTCCTTTCCGGTCGGATTGGGAGCCTCAAGGGGGCGACCAGGGGGTAACGGGCTTCATGCTATCCTAGCCGTGTCTTGTCTTCGCGGCCCCTTTTCCGGGAATGAACCCCTCCATCCCCTCCCAGCCAAGCCCCGGTCCCCTGGAGTCTTTGAGCGACGCCGTCCTGCTGCGGCAGGTGGCCGAGCGCCAGCCGGCGGCCCTGGAAAACCTCTATAACCGCTACGCGCCGACACTGCTCGCCCTGAGCGCCCGCATCCTGGGCGGCGTGGCCGAGGCCGAGGAGGTGCTCCAGGAGGTCTTCCTCCACGTCTGGAACCAGGCGGGCCGCTACGACTCCAGCCGCTCGTCGGTCTCCACCTGGCTGATCCTCATCGGGCGCAGCCGGGCCATCGACCGCCTGCGCACCCGCAAGGTGGTGGAGCGCACGCACGAGAACGCGGCGAAGCGCGATCCGGTGGGGTATGCATCCCCTGAAGGCCTGGAGTCCGTATTTATCCATGAGCGGCGGGAGCGGGTGCGTGGAGAGCTGGAAAAGCTGCCGCCGGAACAGAGGCAGGTCCTCGAGATGGCGTTCTACGAGGGCTTGAGCCAGAGCGAGATCGCCGCCAAGGCCGAGTTGCCGCTGGGCACGGTCAAGACGCGGACGCTGCTGGCGATGAAGAAACTGCGTAGCGCGCTACGCGACGAGATCAGGCAACTGCTGTGAACGACCTGACTGAGCCCATGCATCCCGAGGATCGGACCATCCTCGCCGCCGTCGAGGCGCTGAAGCGCGATAACGAGGCTTCCGGGGCCCTGCCGCGCGCCGATCTGGACGATACGACCGAGGAGACCCGGGCCCGCCTCTACACCGAGGTGCTGGGCCTGATCCCCTATGAGTTGGAGCCGGTGCTGCCCTCGCCTGGCGTTCGGGCGCGCCTGATGGCCGCCGTCCAGGGCGTGGAGGCCGGGGCGCTTCCGAAGATCGAGGACGCCCGCGATCCCGCTCCGCCCACGCTGGCCGAGCCCATCCGCCTGACCTCCGTGCCACCAGCACAGCCTCTCCGCCCGGCGAGCGCGCCGGCGCCCGCGCCCGTTCGGAACGTGCCGCCGGCCGGTACCGTCCGCCCCGCTTCCCAGGAGACGCGGGTCTACCGGCCTGCCTCGCTCACGCCTCCGCCCCGCCGCGCCGTCCGGCCGGCGCGCTGGCCGCTGGCCCTCGCCGCGTCCCTGGCACTGCTCTTCGCGGGCATCGCCGTAGTGCTCTATCTTCAGCTCGCCCAGCAGCGCAATACGATCGACGCCCTGGGCCAGCAGCTCGATCTGGAGCGCGGCCGAGCCGCGAGCGCCATCAAGCAGGCGCGCCAGTCCGAGGCGGACTCGCTGAGCATGCGGGACAAGTTCGCGTTGGTCACCTCGCCCGCCGTTCAGGCGAGCCCCATGCGTCCGCCGGCCGGCAGTCCCCTTCAGCCGGCGGCCCGGGGCGTGCTCTTCGTCGCCTCCGACCACCAACACTGGTATCTCTGCCTCCACGACGTAGAGCCCGCGCCCGCGGGCAAGACCTACAAGCTCTGGTTCATGGCCGAGGGAGGGCCGGTGAGCGGCGGCGTCTTCACCGCCCGTCCGGGCGAGCCCGTAGAGCTCAGCTCCAAGGAGATGCCGGCCGGCATCAAGGCGGTGAAGGTCACCCTGGAGGCCGACCCCGAGGCCCCCAAGCCTGCCGGCCCTGAGGTTCTCCAGGCGGCCGGCGTGTACCAGCTCAGCTAGCCGCGGCTAGCCGCGGTCAATTCGCTCTCCTCGACACAGGCCCGGCACGCGCCGCGGCGTTCTATTCCGTCCTTCAGCACGTCAAAGCTCAACCCAGTCCAAATCCTAAATAGATCAATAGTAATGCGCAACCAAGATTGCCCTCTGTCGTGACTTAGCGTATAAATGGTCGTCAACCTTGCGACAACGGGGCTCATCATCCACGGGGGATATGACTCCAATCAATCAGGGCGAGGATCTGCCATGGCTGACGAAGTAAAGCAAGCGATCTCTCACGCCATTCGCGGGTCCATCCTCGCCGTCGCTTTGACAATGGCCACGGGAAGCACTGCTGCCGCCATGGAACCAATTACCGTTCAGTCCTCTTCCCCGGCGCCCGTGAGGCGCATCGTCCTCTGTCTCGACGGCACCTGGAACAGCACCTACGACGAGGCCAAGCGTGACGACGGTAGCAACGTTCTAAAACCCACCAATGTCTTGAAGCTCTGCCGTGCGGTAGTGCCGAAGGAGAAGAGCACCGGCTCTGAGCAAATCATTCACTACGGGCTCGGTGTGGGCTCGCTCGCGGAATTTCCCGGTACGGCCAACCACTTGCTCCATGTCTCGGACAAATATTTGGGCGGCGTCTGGGCAGCAGGCTTCGAGAGCAACATCGAAGCGACCCTGAGCTTTCTCGTGCTGAACTACGAGCCGGGTGACGAGATCTTCATATTCGGCTTCAGTCGCGGCGCGGCTACCGCGCGGGGCGTCACTCGCTTCCTGGACTGGTCCGGCGGTCTGCCGGCCAAGGCCGATGCCTACTACTTGCCGCTTCTATTCCGGGCCTTCGTCACCTTCCACGGAGAGCGACCGGTCAAGGACGTAATGGATGGAATTCAAGCCGAGCGGGATCGCGAAAGTGCCAGGAGAAAAAGGCCGCTCGATCGGCTCCAACCATTTCATCCGATCCCGGTCAGGTTCCTCGGCGTCTGGGACACGGTCATGTCCCTGGGCTCTCGTTTCCAAGCCACTGGCGCCAGCACCTCGACCGTAAGCAAGAGCTTTTACGTGGATCATCAGCCTGCCCGGTGCGTCCAACATGCCCGTCAAGCCCTGGCCATCGACGAGGCGCGATACGATTTCCGGCCGGAGATCTGGAGCGGTCACCGCGATGGCCAGACCCTCGAACAGCGTTGGTTTGCGGGGGTGCACTCCAACGTGGGTGGAGGCTACGTCGACGACGGTCTGGCCAACGTGGCCTTCCGCTGGATCCTCAAAGAGGCCCAGGCTCAAGGCCTGCAGATAGATCCGGCTTTCATCAGGCACTTTTCCGCCTACCCCTTCGATCGTCTATACCGTTCGGAATCAGTTCTTTACCGCTTTCTCGACGCGTTTCGATTTAGGTTTGGCCGCGGAAGTCGCAATCTGGTCGGTCAGCCGGCCGGCGCCAATCTAAGCCTCTCTCCCTCGGTGATCCAGCGCATCCACGCCGATCCCACGGCGAAAAAGGCCGATGGCAGCCTCAAGTATCCAGATCTCAAACAGACCTACCGGCCCAAGAACGTGTTGCTCTATCTCGCGTGCCAACCGGATCTGGAGGCCTACTTAAAGACGCTGGATTTGAGCGAAGAGGACCGGCAGCTTCCAGCGGATGCACTGAGCCAGATCAAAGCACTGCGAGCGCAGTGCGGCAAGGGCGAGCATTAGCCGTGCCAGAATCGAGCTGGAAGTGCTACCAGGGGGATGGGCGTAGGATGCCGCCGGTGCGGACGCAAGGGCGGTAGCGCTCTACTTCGGCGGCTTCGCTGGCCGCATCTCTACCAGGCTGGGCAGCGCATTGGCCGGATAGGATCTCGCCTTATCGGCTCGGCCGGCACCAAGGCGTCATCCTGGAGGCCGATTCCCAGACTCCCAAGCCCGCCACAGTCCGGAGGTTCTCCAGGCGGCAGGTGTGTATCAGCTCAGCTAAGAAAGCCCTCATCACCCCGGCCCTCTTCTCCCGCCCTCACCCACCCCCCACACCGGGAGAAGAGAGAGATCCGCTCGACATTGGCTCGAACCGCGGTAGAATCCGATGTCATGAGAGTCGCTACCTTCGAAGGGTTTGTGGAAAACGGCCAGATCCGGCTACCCATGAGTATCCGTTTGCCTGAGAAGGCCAGGGTATACGTCGTCGTTCCGGATCTGGAAGTCCCTTCGGTCCCCTACATCGGGAGCCCCCGGCTTGTTCATCCAGAGCAAGCGGCTGACTTCGTGAAGAAAGTCGGCTAGGGCGGACTGAATGCCCGGTTATGACGCCGCACTTTTCAGGCCTCCTGCTCCAGTGGCGAGAGTAACCTTGCGTGATCCTGCAAGTGGAACGACGGCCTCGAATGTGCTCATGCTGGTCGATACCGGTGCGGACCTGACGTTGATTCCTCTCGCCTCCGTTTACAGTCTGGGCGCCCTGATGGAGCCTGACGGTTACGAGCTCAGGTCGTTCGATGGCACCAGAAGCGTGGCCCAGGCTGCGCGGATCCATCTGGATGTCTTCGGGAAAACTTTCGAGGGCAAGTTTCTGACGGTTGCCCAGGAGTGGGGGCTTCTGGGACGGGATGTCCTCAATGAATTCGTTCTTGTTTTTGACGGACCTCGGATGACTTGGGAACAGAAGTAGTCGATCCATACCCGCCCTGCCCCCCTTCCCCTTCCTCAATCCTCGGCATACTACTTCGGCGGCTTCGCCGGCCGCATCTCCACCAGGCTGGGCAGCGCGTGGGCCGGATAGGCCAGGAGATGGAGGATCATCGCGGCGATGTCCGCCGGTTGCAGCATCCAACTGCGGTCCTGACGGTCCCGGCGATGGGAGAATCCCGTGTCGACGCTGCCGGGGAGGATTGCCGCCACCCTCACTCCGTGAGGTCGTAGGTCGAGCATCGCCGCCTCGGAGAGCCCGATCATGCCGAACTTGCTGGCGTTGTAGGCGGCGCCTCCCGCGAAGGGGTTCTTGCCGGCCAGCGAGGCGATGTTGAAGATCCAGCCCGAGCCCTGACGCTTCATCGCCGGGGCCACGGCGCGGAGGAAGTAGAAGGCGCCGGAGAGGTTCGTGTCGATCACCTCCCGCCATTGCTCGCCCGTCAGCTCGTCGACCGCGCCGAACGTCCCCAGGCCGGCGTTGTTCACCAGGATGTCGATCCGTCCCTCACTTTCCAGCACCTCCCGGACGAAGGAGTCCACCTCCTCCTGGCTCCGCACGTCCACGACCTTCCCGTCCACGGCCTCGCCATGGGTCTTGGCGAGCTCCGCCCTGGTTTCCTCGACCGACTCCGGGGTCCTGCCGCAGAAATGCACCTTCCACCCGTCGCCGAGCAGAGCCTCTACGACGCCGCGTCCGATTCCGCGGCTGCCTCCGGTGACGATCGCGATATTCTTGGGTGTGGCCATTGCGGTCCCTCCTTCTTGGGAGCCACTGTATCAACCCCGTTGGGAAGAAGCGGGAGAAATACGACGTGAGCTCGGCCTGTTATACGCTCTCGAAAGGGTACAAAAACCATGTTCATGCATATGGATCCAACATACTTCCTCTTCATCCTCCCGGCGCTGGCCCTGTCGTTGTGGGCGAGCTGGCGGACGAAGTCGGCTTTCAAGAAATACTCCACGGTGCGCACCTTCCGGGGGCTGACGGGCGCCCAGGCCGCGCAGGAGATGCTGCGCGCCTCCGGCATCACCGACGTGCAGGTGGTGGCGACGAACGGCTTCCTGTCGGACCACTACAACCCGGCCAACAAGACGCTGGCGCTGTCCGAGGCCACGTACGCGTCGAACTCGGTCGCCGCCGTGGGCGTCGCCTGCCACGAGGCGGGGCACGCCCTCCAGCACGCCCAGGGCTACAAGCCCCTCGGGCTGCGGTCGGCCCTGGTGCCAACGGCGAACATCGGCTCGACGGCGGGCTATTTCGTGATGTTCGGGGGCGCCATGTTCCACTCGCCGAACATGATCTACCTAGGCGCGATGCTCTTCTCGGCGGTGCTGCTCTTCCAGATCGTGACGCTGCCCGTGGAGTTCGACGCCACCGCCCGCGCCAAGCGGGTGGCCGTCGAGACCGGCATCATCCTGCCCCAGGAGCGAGAGGGCATGGACCGGGTGCTCAACGCCGCGGCCATGACCTACGTGGCGGCCGTCGTCTCGACCCTGATGACGCTCCTCTATTACCTGCTCCGCGCCTCGCGGCGCTGAGCGGGTAAGTCCCGCAAGTCGTTTTGACCCGTTGGCTGCCATTGTAGAGACGCCCAGCGGGTAGCGCGAGCTACCCCGTGGGGCGTCTCCGCCGAAGAGTCGCCCTCTCCGTTATGGGAACTTTCTGGGGCGCGCTTTCCGCGGTTCAGACCTTCCAGGTGGCTGGGCGATCCAGCCTCCGCCGGAGACGCCCCACGGGGTAGCTCGCGCTACCCGCTGGGCGTCTCTACATTGGGCTGGCAGCGGCGTCGAACTCTGGTAAGTCCTCCCCTGGGAATCCCCGAATCCCGGCCCGGGTTCCGCTCCGGTACAATACGCAGTCTTTGCCGCTCCCCGACCGGGGGCCGCGGCGCGCGAGGGTCTTCCACGTATGAGCGGCAAACAGTTGAGTGACAAGCGATTTCCCGACGTCCCGGGCGGCTATCCCTTCCCGGCTCTGGAGCAGCAGGTGCTCCAGGAGTGGAAGGACCAGGATGTCTTCGAAGCGACTCTGAAGCGGCCCGCTCCCGAGGGGGAGTTCGTCTTCTACGACGGGCCGCCCACCGCCAACAACGTCCCTCACATCGGCCACGTCGTGACGCGGGTGGTAAAGGACGCCTTTCCCCGCTACCGCACGATGCGCGGCTATCACGTGGCGCGCAAGGCGGGTTGGGACACCCACGGCCTGCCTGTCGAGATCGAGGTCGAGAAGCGCCTCGGCTTCTCCGGCAAGCAGCAGATCGAAGCCTACGGCATCGCCGAGTTCAACAAAGCGTGCCTGGAGAGCGTCCACACCTACGAGAAGCAGTGGCGCGCCATGACCGAGCGCATCGGCTACTGGGTGGACCTCGACAACCCGTACTGGACCTACTCCAACGAATACATCGAGTCCGTCTGGTGGTCCCTCTCGGAGCTGGCGGCCCGCGGGCTGCTCAACGAGGGCTACAAGATCCAGCCTTACTGCGGTCGCTGCGGTACCACCCTCTCCAGCCACGAGGTGGCCCAGAACTACAAGGACGCGGACGATCCGTCCATCTGGACCTTGTTTCACGCCCGCCCGAGCCAGACCGCGAAGACCGTGGACGGCGAGGACTGGAAGGCGGGGGACAACCTCTACTTCGTGGCCTGGACGACCACGCCCTGGACGACGATCGCCAACGTCGGGCTCGCCGTTCATCCCGACCTTATCTACAAGGTCGTCGAGAACCCGGCCCGGCCCGGTCAGCTCATCCTCCTCGGCGACGATCTCGGCACCGCCGTTCCCTTGCAGGTCGAGGAGGACGGCAAGCGCCACCAGGCCGACCTGCGGGAGGCGCCGGCTCTCGCCCGCTTCCGCGGCCGGGACCTGGAGGGGCTGCTCTACGACAGGCTGTTCACCTTCTTCGAGCCGGACGTTGCCGGCAAAGTCGTCCTCGGCGACTACGTGACGTCAACCGACGGCACCGGGCTGGTGCACACGGCTCCCCCCTTCGGCGAGGACGACTACCAGACGGGCCGGCGCTACGAGCTGCCGCTGATCCTCTCGGTCGACGGCGAGGGGAAGATCGTCCCCGGCGCCGGTGCCTTCGCGGGGATGTGGTTCAAGGACGCGGACCCAAAGATCATCCAGGACCTCAAGAGCCGCGGCCTGATGCTCCACTCGGACCGCTACCGCCACAGCTACCCGTTCTGCTGGCGGTGCGACCGGCCGCTCCTCTACTACGCCACCACGAGCTGGTTCGTCCGCACCACCGAAGAGAAGGACGGGCTGGTGGCGAAAAACAAGGAGATCCACTGGCACCCCGAGCACATCGGCGAGGGGCGGTTCGGCAACTGGCTGGAGAACGTGGTGGACTGGGCCCTCTCCCGCCGCCGCTACTGGGGGACGCCGCTGCCCGTGTGGCGCTGCCCGGAGTGCAATCACCAGCAGGTGATCGGCTCTTACGAGGAGCTCTTCGCCGCCTCCGGGCGGCCGAAGCCGGCGAACCTCTACGATCCGGAGCAGTTCAATCCGCACCGGCCCTACATCGACGAGGTCACCTGGCCCTGCGCGGAGTGCGGTGGCGCCGGCACGATGAAGCGGGTGGAGGAGGTCATCGACGCCTGGTACGACTCGGGCTCCATGCCCTTCGCCCAGCACCACTACCCGTTCGAGAACAAGGAGCTGATCGACCGGCGGATTCAGTTCCCGGCGGACATGATCTCCGAGGCCGTGGACCAGACGCGCGGATGGTTCTACACCCTCCACGTCCTGGGCGTGCTGCTCTTCGACTCGGTGGCTTATAAGACCTGCATCGTCCTGGGGCACATCAACGACGAGCAGGGCCGGAAGATGTCGAAGCGGCTGGGCAACGTCGTCGAGCCCATGGGCGTCATGCAGGAGACCGGGGCGGACGCCCTGCGCTGGTACTTCTGCATCAACAACCCCGAAGTGAACTCGCGCTTCTCGGCCCGGCTGGTGCGCGAGGCGGCGCAGGGGTTCCTGCTGCCGCTGTGGAACGCCCTGTCCTTCTTCACCATCTACGCCAATCTCGACTGCTGGCATCCCGGGGGACAGGCGGCGGCGCAGCCGTTCGGCGAGCGGCCGGCCCTGGACCGCTGGATCCTCCTGCGCCTCGGGCGCCTGGTCGCCGACACCACGGCACGGATGGACGCCTACGACCTGACAGCCGCCGCGCGGGGGATCGAGGAGCTGCTGGGCGACCTCACGAACTGGTACATCCGGCGCAGCCGCGACCGCTTCTGGGCGCCCAACGGCGACGCGGCGAGCCATGCGGCAAAGGCGAGCGCCTACGAGGCCCTCTACGAGGTGCTGACGACACTCACCCGGCTCATCGCGCCGTTCACGCCCTTTGTGGCCGAGGTGCTGCACCGGCATCTCGTGCGCAGCCAGATGGAGGGCGCGCCGAAAAGCGTCCATCTGGAGGACTGGCCGGTGCCCGCGCCGGGACGGGCCGACGAGGCCCTGGAACGCGGTATGGCCGCCGTCCAGCGCATCGTCACTCTCGGCCACGCGGCCCGCAATCTCCACGGCCTCAAGACCCGGCAGCCGCTATCCGCGGTCACCCTGGTGACGGCGGACGAGTCGCTCCGGGGCTTCGTGGAGCCGTACGCGGAGCTACTGGAGGACGAGCTGAACGTCAAGGAGATCCGCTGGGCCGCGGACCGCAACGTCTACGTCCATCACGAGGTCAAGCCGATCTTCCCGAAGACCGGGCCGCGCTTCGGCAAGAAGATGCCGGAGGTGAAGAAGGCCCTGGACGCGGCGGACGGCGACGCCTTGGCTGCCGAGCTGGAGCGCGCGGGGAAGATCACCATCCAACTCTCCGACGGCCCGGCCGAGCTCTCCGCCGAGGAGGTCGAGGTCCGGCTCGTCGAAAAGGAGGGCACCGCCACTCAAGGGGACCGCGAGCTTCTCGTCGCCCTGTCGACCGAGCTGACGCCGGAGCTGGAAGCCGAGGGCCTCGCCCGCGAGTTCGTCCACTGGGTGCAGCAGGCGCGCAAGAAGGAGGATCTCGACTACGCGGACCGTATCCGGGTCGCCTACGAAGCCGGAGCGGAGATGAAAGCCGCGGTGGACGCCCATCTCGGCTGGATCCAGGGGGAGACCCTGGCCGTCGAGATCATGGGGACGATTGCGGGGACCGCCTCCGCCGGCGAACCGTCCATCCGGATTGAAAAGGTCTAAGTCTCAGAAAAGAGCGAGGGAGAGAGAATGTCTGGAATCTTCAAAGCCTATGATGTCCGGGGGATCGTCCCCACGGAGCTCAACGAGGATATCGCGCGCCAGATCGGCACCGCCTTTCAGTTCGTCCTCGACGCCGAGGACCGGGCGAACGGCAACGCCGTGGTGGTGAGCCGCGACATGCGCGCGCACAGCCCGGGAATCGAGAGGGCGTTGATCGAGGGGATCACCGCCGGCGGCCTCGACGTGATCGAGATCGGCCTGGCCACGACGCCGATGAACTACTTCGCCATCGCCCACCTGAAGACGGCGGGCGGCGTGCAGGTCACCGCCAGCCACAACCCGGCGGAGTACAACGGCCTCAAGTTCAGCCGCCACGGCGCCCGGCCGGTCTCCGGCGACCATGGCATCGCCCTGATGGAGGCGAAGGTCAAGGCGGGCGACCTGCCGAAGGCCGCCAAGCCTGGAACGGTGACGCAAGCCAACGTGACAGAGGCCTACAACCAGCACGTCCTCTCGTTCCAGGGTGACACCAGCCGGCGCCTCAAGGTGGTGGTGGACGCCGCCAACGGCATGGGCACCATCGACAAGCCCCTGCTGGAGGCCATGAACCTGGAGCTGATCCCCCTCTTCTTCGAGCTGGACGGCAGCTTCCCCAACCACGAGGCGAACCCGCTCAAGGAGGAGAACCTCCGCGATCTTCAGAAGGGCGTGCGCGAGCACGGGGCCGACCTCGGCGTCACCTTCGACGGCGACGCCGACCGGGCCGCCTTCGTCGACGAGACGGGCGAGGCCATCGGCAGCGACCTGATGACGGGGCTGATTGCGGGCGAGCTGCTGAAGCGCGAACCGGGCAAGGTGGTGGTCTACGACCTGCGCTCCTCGCGGGCGGTCGCCGAGTACATCGAGGAGAACGGCGGCGTGCCGGTGCGCGAGCGGGTGGGCCACTCCTTCATCAAGGCCACGATGCGCCAGCGCAACGCCATCTTCGGCGGCGAGCTGGCGGGCCACTACTACTTCCGCGACCACTCTTACGCCGACTGCCCGATGCTCTCCGTGGTGGAGGTGCTGAACCTGGTGCGGTCGAGCGGCAAGCCCCTCTCCGCCCTGGTGGCGCCGCTTCGCCGCTACGCCAAGAGCCCCGAGATCAACTTCGTGGTCGAGGACAAAAAGGGGAAGATGGAAGAGCTCGCCCGTCGCTTCGCCGACGCCCAGATCGACTACCTCGACGGCATCACCTTCAGCTACCCCGACTGGTGGGCGAACGTCCGTCCCTCGAACACCGAGCCCTATCTGCGGCTGGTGCTGGAGGCTGGGACTCCCGAGGATCTGAAGCGGCATGAAGAGGAACTGATCGGGATTCTGGGAGAGCCGGCGGAGTAGGGCGAGGAAGACAGGCCGAGATACTCGACATCCCTACGTTGTGCGAAGCGGCGAGTCGCGTGCAGCCTCTCCCGGCCGCAGTCTCCACGATAAAAAGTCGCCTCTTCTAGCTAGCGCGGCAGCAGTCGATGCTCCGGCGTAAGCAGCCGTTGCTATGAGCTTAGCAGTCGTTGCTATGGCCTTAGCAGTCGTCGCTCTGGCCTTAGCAGCCATCGCTATGAGCTTAGCAGCCGACGCTATGAGCTTGGCAGTCGTCGCCATGAGCTTAGCAGTCGTTGCCATGGCCTTAGCAGCCGTCGCTATGGCCTTAGCAGCCGTCGCCATGGGCTTAGCAGCCGTTGCTCCCGCGAGAGCGGTCGCCTCTTCCCCTCTGCCGGCTGCTGACGTCTGTAGTATTCTGTGGAGAGCCTTCTAAAAGACGGTCCCTCTGAGTGGAGGAGACGCCCATGGCCGAGCCCCTGAAGAGCCGCCACGCCAATCTGATCGATCCGGAGACCGCTCCCCGGCCGCGGATCAAGGAGCTGGAGGTGATGGTCGCCGAGGTGATCCGGGAGACCCCGGACTCCGCGACGATCGTCTTGTTCACCGGCAACGACCGGCTGGAGTATCAGCCCGGGCACTTCCTCACCATCCGGCCGCAGCAGTTCCCCTCGCTCGACCGCTTCTGCAAGTTCTTTGAGGACGTGAAGGGGAGGAAGGAGCCGGCGCGGGCCTACTCGCTCTGCTCGGCGCCCCATGAGCGGCAGCTTGCCGTCACGGTGAAGGAGGAGCGCTACGTCTCGGGCGTCACCAAGTTTCCGCCTCTCCTGTCCCCGATGCTGGTCTGGCGCCTTTCTCCGGGCATGAGGATGGTGGTGACGGGTTTCGGGGGTCCCTACACCCTGCCCGCGGACATCGACTCGCGCACCGACCACCTCGTCCACATCTGCGCCGGCTCGGGCATCGTGCCCAACCTGAGCATCCTCAAGCACTGCCTGGCCAACGGCATGAAGTTGCGGCACACGCTGATCTACGGCAACAAGACGTGGGAGGACATCATCTTCCAGCGCCAGCTCGAGGATCTCGCCCGGCAGTATCCGGACAAGCTGCGGATCGTTCACACGCTATCCCGCGAAGCCCGGGAGGCCCGCGCCTCCTCGGGTGCCGGGGAGGTCCGCAACGGCCGGGTCTCCGAGGCGCTGATCCGCGAAGTCATTCCCGATCCTACGGGTGTCGAGGTCTTCGCCTGCGGCCCCGGCGTCGGCAAGTTCGAGCGCCAAGCCGCCAAGGAGAAAGGCGAGGAGCCCGCGCCGCGCTTCTTGGAGACCACGCTCGAAGCCCTGGAAAACCACGGAGTACCCGACGAGCGGATTCACCGCGAGAGCTACGGCTAGGGCGGCCTCTTGTCATCCAGGGCAGGACGCGTTGTGCGCGAAAGAGGTCATGCGCGGCTTGCCCTACAGGCGGGAACCTAATGGCATCTGCATTGCTCTAAAGGAACAGCAGAGGTAACGACAAGGGAGGGTTCCGAGATGAGCTGGACAGAGCCAGGCAACGTATACCGCCAGGAAAGTTCCATCGGCGTATGGCTCAAGAAAGCCGGCGCCGCATTGCTGATCCTGGCGCTGAGCACCGCCGCCGCTCACGCCGCCCCGAAGCCGCCGAAGGAGAATGCCAAGCAGAAGGAATATGACGAGCTGATCGCCCGGGTCAAGAAGGACGACACCTCGGTCGACTTCAGCCATCTCCGGTCTCTCTACACGGAGCTCGACTCCTACGGTCCGACCCCGCCGGATACCAAGGAGATGTTTGCGGCGCTTCGGGCAGGCGACTACAAGAAGGCGCTCAGGCAGGTTGACGCGGTGCTCGCGGAATACTACCTGGACGCCCACGCTCACTACGTCGGGATGATCGCGGCGGACAAGCTGGGGGACGCCGCGCGGTCGGCCCATCACCGGTATGTGGAGAAGGGGATCCTCGACTCGATCCTGCGTTCCGGCGACGGCAAGTCGCCTGAGACCGCATACAAGGTGATCTTCGTCAGTGAGGAATACGCTCTGCTGCGATCCCTCGGGCTCGAGTCACAACAACAGAATCTCATCGATCATGACGATGGCCACAGCTTCGACCTTCTCACGGTGAGTAACCCCAAGTCGAAGGCGGTATTCAGGGTCTGGTTCGGTATCGATCCGATTACCGCCGCCGAAATCCGCCACTTTCAGTGACGGGAGGACCGGGGGTGAGGGAACTCCTCTAGGAAAAGCTCAGTCGCCTCTTTCAGATTGGCGACGGCCTCGTCCGGTGTCGAGCCCTGACTGACCGTGCCGACCTCTGGGCACTCCGCCACGAAGAGGTCACCCTCCTTCTTCAGAATCGCCGTGACTGTTCGTTGCTCGGTCATCGTTGGCTCGCCTCCTTACCCCGGAACCCCCGCGCCTCCCGCCCGAAGGCGCGGAGCTGGCCGCAGGCGGCGGCGACGTCGTCTCCGCGGCGACGGCGGATGGTGGCGATCCAGCCGCGCTGGCGCAGGCGCTCTTTGAAGGCCTCGATGCGCGCGTCATCCGGCGGCACCATGCGCGCGCCCAGGACCGGATCGGGGTTGACCGGGATGAGGTTGACCTTGGCCTTGAGACCCGTGAGGAGCCGCGAGAGCTCGTCGGCGTCCCGCAGGGAGTCGTTGAAGTCCCGGATGAGGATGTACTCGAAGGTGAGCTTGCGTCCCTTCTCCAGCGGGTAGTGCCGCAGGGCCTTCAGCAGGTCGCCCAGCGGGTAGGTGCGGTTGACCGGCATCACTTCGGAGCGGCGATCCTCGTCCGGCGCGTGGAGGGAGATCGCCAGGTTGGGCCGGCGCTCCCAGCGGGCCATCTCTTCGATGCCGGGGAGGATGCCGACGGTGGAGACGGTGATGCGGTGGGGGGAGATGAACTCGGTGAGAATCTCGATCGCCCCTCGCACGCTCTCGACGTTGAGCAGCGGCTCGCCCATTCCCATGAAGACGACGTTCAGCCCCTCGGCCGGCAGCCCCCGGTCGGCGCGGATGGCCAGGACCTGGGCCACGATCTCGCCGGCCGTGAGGTTTCGTCCCGCTCCCCAGTAGCCGGTGACGCAGAAGGTGCAGGCGAGCGCGCAGCCGGCCTGGCTGGAGATGCAGAAGGTGTGGCGTCCCTCGTCGGGGATGTCCACGGCCTCGACGGTGGCGCCGTCGTGCAACCGGAACAGGTACTTGCAGGTGCCGTCCGCCGACTCGTGACGCGAGGTCATGGCCGGCAGGCCGATGCGGAAACTCTCGGCGAGTCGCGTCCGCAGCTCCTTCGAGAGGTCGGTGAGCTCGGCGAAGTCGCTTGCTCCCCGCTCGTAGAGGGCCTGGTAGATCTGCTTTACCCGGAAGGGCTTGTCCACCACCGGGGCCAGGACCTCGGCGAGTTGCTCGCGCGACAGCCCGAGCAGGTCCACGCGGTCCGGCGCGGCGTTGGCGGTTTCACTCGTAGAAATCATAAAGAATCCGGACAAGGCCGGGAGGATGAGGACCGTCTCCCGAGGAGGGGACTTCAGTCTGCGGCGACGCGGCGGCGGCGCAGGCGGCGGGTCGGGTCGATGCCGATGGAGCGCAGGAAGGAGAGGTCGCGGCCGTCGATCTGGAAGGCAGGCTCTCCGGAGGAGAGACGCGGCGCGCTGGTGGTGGCGAAGGTCAGAGGCTCGATTTCGCCCGGCTCCCGTTTGCAGTCCACCAACAGGTAGAGGGCGTAGCCCTCCTCGCGAATTCTCCGCAGCGTGCGATTTACGTCCGAGCTCTCCGAGATCGCTTCGGAGAGGGCTCGCCGCAGCTCGCGCAGCATCTGATGGAGCTTGTCGTCCAGCTTAAAATCCTCCGGGCTCTTTGGAGCCGCCGCCGGATTATCCCTTGCACCCCCTGAGGAGTCAAACGGGCCCGGCGGTTTCCAAAAAATAAGTCCGCCCCGCTTGCAACACCCTCGATCCAGCCCCCATTCCCCCGGCGTTTCCAGGAAGTCTAGCATGGTAGGCTCAACGCCACAGCGAAGGGGTTTTCAGCAGCTTTTCCGATGACTTTCAACAGATGAGGCACGCCCTGACATGACCGAGCCGGTCCAGGCCGCGTCCAGCCCCTCGGAGGGACTGGCCGCGGCAGGCTTCACGCCCCTTGAAATCCTGCCCCTGACGGGCGACGTTTCGCCACGCCGCTACTCCCGCGTCGTCCTGGAGGGCGGCGGCAGCGCCATTCTCGCCACCTATCCGCCGGAGATCCATGCCACCTGCTCGCGGTTCCTGCGCACCACGGAGATCTGCGCCGCGGCGGGCGTGCGGGTGCCGCGCGTCCTCTCGAGCGACTGCGAGGCCGGCTGGATGCTGCTGGAGGACCTCGGTCCCCAGACGCTGGGCGAGTGGGGCCAGGGCCGGCCGTGGAGCGAGCTCGCCCCCTGGTTCGACCGGGCTCTGGAGATCGCCAGGCGGATCGCGCGTCTGCCCGTCTTTCCGGCGTCCCCGGATCTCCAGGAGCTCAACCCCCGGCTGGGCGCCGAAATGCTGCGCCGGGAGCTGGCGCAGACCTGGGACCTTTTCCTGGAGCCCCGGGGCCTGCTGGCGGACGCGGAGCTGGCGGCCGGGCTCCGCGCGGCGCTGGACGTCCTCTGCGACACCCTCGGCGGCGAGACGCCCGTGGTCTGCCATCGCGACTTCATGGTGCGCAACCTGATGCCGCTCGACGGCGGGGAGGTGGCGGTGTTGGACCATCAGGATCTGCGCCTCGGGCCGCCGCTCTATGACGCGGCCTCGCTGCTCAACGACACGCTCTTCCCGCCGGCCGCCGAGGAGGAGGCGCTGGTCGGCGCTCTGATTGCCTCTCCGGACGGCCGCGTCCAATATCACCGGGCCGCGGCGCAGCGCACGCTCAAGGCGGTCGGCACCTACGCCTCCTTCGCCCGCCGGGGAGCCACCCGCCACCTGCCGCTGATCCCCCCGACGCTGCTGCGGTTCGTGAGGAATTTCTCGCTCCTGCCGGAAGGAAAACCCCTGGGGGACCGGCTCGCCGCGGCCTGTAGCCCCGTCTGGAGCGGCGAGCGGGGATCGTGACGCCGGCCGACCTCGTGAGCGGAGCTCTGCCTGCCGCCCCGAGGCCCTCACTCCCCCAGCCCCTCTCTCCCAGCCTCCCCCCCACCGTCCGGGAGAGAGGGGAGCCGAAAGTCCAACAAAGGCGGAGTTGCTCTTGGCTGTTCTCCCTCTTCTCCCGGCGGACGGGGGGGAGGCTGGGAGAAGAGGGCCGGGGTGATGAGGGCCTCGCAGTGGCGTCGAACCCCCGCCCTCGCTGATCTGCTAGACTCAAGGCGCCCTCGTCAGGGCCAGGAGGGGCGCGGACCGCCCCAGGAGATCTTCCGTTATGCCTTCCCTCGGTGTTCCAGAGCTCATCATCATCTTCCTCATCATCATCGTCCTGTTCGGTGCCAGCCGGCTGCCGCAGATCGGCAAGGGCATCGGCGAGGGGATCCGCAACTTCAAGAAGGGGATGAAAGAGGGCGAGGAGCCCGATCAGATCCCCGAGAAGACCGGGTCCCGCAACACGTAAGAACCCCGCAGCTCCTCCGCCGCGCCGAGGAGGTCGATGAGCACCCCCGAGGCCGTGATCTCCGGCCCCGCTCCCGGACCCGAAAGGGTCAGGGGAAGACCGGAGTAGCGATCGGTGCGGATCACGACGACATTCTCGCCGGCGCCCGCCCGGCCCACGGGGTGTACCGCCGGCAGGGAGGCGACTCCGACTTGGGGACCCTTCCCCTCGGAGCTGTCGAACCGGGCGACGTGAAAGAGGCGCTCGCCCCGGGCTAGGGCCTCGGCGGCGCGGCCGGCCCACACCTCATCGAACCGGACCAGTCCCGCCAGGAACCGCTCAGGGTCTTCCTCACCATCCTCACCGCTGGAGATCATGGGCTCGACGATCACCTCGTCCCGCTCCACGGCGAAGCCCGACTCGCGAAGCAGGATGAGGAGCTTGCGCGCCACGTCCTGGCCCGACAGGTCCTCCCGCGGATGCGGCTCGGTGAAGCCCAGCCGGTGCGCCTCGGCTACCGCCGACGAGAACGGCGTTCCCTCGTTCACCCGGTGGAGCACAAAGGAGAGGGAGCCTGAGAGGATGGCGGTGAGCGAGACCAGCCGGTCGCCCGCCCGGCGCAGGTCCGCGAGCGGTTCCAGCACGGGGAGGGCGGCGCCCACGGTCGTCTCGTACCGCCAGGGCGCGCCGCGGGTGAGGCTCAGCTCGCGCAGCAGCCGCCAACGCTCGAAGTCCCCGGAGCCCGCCAGTTTGTTGGGCGTGACCACGCCGATCCCGGCGGCCAGAAGGAAGGGATAGCGCTGCGCGACCTCGGGGCTCGCCGTGCAGTCGACGAAGACCAGGGGTTCTCGGGTTGAGCCGAGGAGCGCGTCGAGGCTCTCCCAGTCGTTGGAGCCGCCGGTTTCGAGAGCCGCCGGCACGGCCAGCGGGTCGACGCCGGCGTCGTCCCAGGTGAGGCGACGACGGTTGAGCGCGCCGACCAAGCGCAGGCGGGAGCCCTCCTTCAACCGTCCGAGCTGCTCGCAGAGCCGGCTCCCCACCCGTCCGGTGGCGCCGGCCACCACGACGCGAACCGTCCGCTTCTCCGCCGGCTGCGCCGGGAGAAGGCGGGGACCGGCGGGCCGGGGCCGGCCGAGGCCCGCCCGGAAATCCACCAGCAGGCGGTTCAACGCCTCGGTCTCGATAAGGAACGCGTCGTGGCCGTGAGGCGAGCGAAGCCACTCCAGTCGCGAATTGCTTAACCCGGCGGCCAGCTCCCGCTGCTCCTCCGGCGGGTAGAGCACGTCTGAATCGATGCCCACCACCAGGGCCGGCTGGCGTACGGAGCGCAGAGCGTTCTCAGAGCCGCCTCTCCCTCGTCCCACGTCGTGTGAGTCCATGGCCCGGGTGAGGGTGACGTAGGAGTGGGCGTCGAACCGGCCGGCGAGCTTCGTCCCGTGATGGCGCAGGTAGCGCTCGACGTGGAACACCCCCGGCGATTCGAGCCGGCGGCCGAAGCGCTCCTCGAAGGAGCCGCGGCTGCGGTAGGTGCACATCGCGACCGCCCTCGCCGCCGCCAGGCCCGCGGCCGGCGGCGCCTCCGGCAAGTAGCGCCCGCCCTGCCAGAGAGGATCGGCGTAGAGGGCCTGCCGCTGCGCCTCCGAGAGGCCGATGCACCAGGCCGAGTGACGGCTTGAGACGGCGATGGGCGCGATCGCTTCCACCATCTCGGGAAACAGCAGCGCCCACTCCAGCACCTGCATGCCGCCCAGCGAGCCGCCGAGCACGAGCTTCAGCCGGCAAACCCCCAAGCCCAGTACCAAGGCGTGCTGGACGCGGACGACGTCGCGGATCGTGATCGCCGGGAAATCCGCTCCCCGAATGGAAGCTGGACCCGTGGTGCCGTAGCAGCTCCCCAGGACGTTGCTGCAGACGATGAAGTCGCGCGCCGGATCGAGCGCGCGGCCGGGTCCGAAAAGCCCGGCCCACCAGGAGAACGCGTCCGCCGAGCCGGTGAGGGCATGGCAGACGAGCACAGCGTCCTCGGAGGGCGATCCCCAGGTGCGATAGGCCACCCGGACGCCAGAAAGCCGCTCCCCCGACTCCAGCTCCAAAGGCTCCGCCAGCTCGTAGATCTTCTGTTCGTTTTTCTTCTCCCCGGAGGTGACGAGGTCCCCAACCTCGCCCTCCAGAACTTCCGTCACACCGCCTCGGTCGCTCATCTGCATTCTCCTTCTTCGGGTTGAGCGACGGCGTGCCGAAAAAGGAAAAGACCCGCTCCGGCAGCGCCGTCGCGGGTCTTGAGATCCTCGAATCCTAGGTTCTGCTGGTCTAGGCCGGGCGCGCTCCTTCCCCGCGGCATGTCGTGTGGCACATGCACATCGAGGGGGCGGGAGTCGCGAAGCGTTCAGCCATGACGGGCAGAGTCTGGGGTTGGCACCAGCCCTTTGTCAAGGGCAGGTGGCGAAGGCGCTGGTGTCCGTCACCGTGCTGAAGGTGTGGTTCAGGGGGTTGGTGTAGATCTTTACCGATCCCGTCTTCGTGTCGGTCACCGTGAGGGTCACCATCACGTCGGTCGCGCCGCTGAGGAAGACCCAGTACCGGTTGTTGAGGCTGCAAGCGTTGAGCACCTTGAGGGTCAGCTCCACGTTCGTCCGGTCGAAGAACCAGAAGTAGCCGCTGTCCGGAGTCAGCTCCACACCCTGCGCCGAGCCGGTGGCCCCGGCGGGGGTCTTCCACGTAGCCACAACCTGGAAGCGGTTGTTCGAGAGGCAGAGGAAGGGGCCGCCGGCCACGCAGGCCGTGGTCTTCTCGAAGGCGCCGAGATCGCAGCGCCCGGCGCCGAGGGTGGCCGGCCGCGCCGCGCCGCGCTGGTCGGTCGTCTCGCAGGCCCGCGGCGATCCGGCCGCGGCCGGGTTGCCGGCGTCGAGGGCGGGGCTACCGGGCTTCAGCGGCTGCGTCGGAGTGGGGCCGCCAGCGGGCTGGAGGACGTCCAGCTTGGGATCGAGGGGGGTCGCGGCCGTGCCCACCAGATCGTTGCGGGCGACGGAAGGGCCGTTGCAGCCGGAGTCGACGACGCCGACCAGGTTGTAGCGGGAGTCGACGGGACCCCAGCAGTCCGGAAACGAGGTGGTGGCCGTGTTGCCGGCGATGATGGAGTTGGAGATCACCGGCGGCGTGCCGATGAAGGCGCTGTTCTCGACCAGCAGGCCGCCGCCCTGGAGGGCGGTATTGCCCGACACCGTGATGTTGTTGGCCGTGGCATGGGCGGAGCCATAGATGTAGAGGCCGCCGCCGAAGTTGGAGTTGGCATGGTTGGCCGAGAAGGTGACGTTGGCGAGCGTGAGATTGCCGGCGGCTGCCAGGCCGCCGCCGCCGCTCTGCGCGCTGTTGCCGGTGATCGTGCTGTCGGTCACCGTCAGCGAGGAGGCGGCACCGCTCGCATAGAGGGCGCCGCCGAAGCCGGCGCCCGCCGTGCCGGCGACGCTCGAGTTGCCGGAGAGCACGGAGCGCTCGATCGTCAGATTGCCGGCGTTCAGGATGGCGCCGCCGAGCCCGTTGCCCTTGCCGTTGCGCAGGGTGACGTCGCGGATCTCGGCGGTGATGCCGGCCGGCACCTGGAAGATGCGGTCGAGGGCGCCGCCGTCGACGATCGTGGTGGAGGCGCCGTCGCCCAGCAGCACGAGGTTGTCCTGGACGTCGAGGTCGCCCGTAGCGCCGAGGTCTTCGTCGGCGCCGGCGATCGTCAGCGTATAGGTGCCGGCGTGGAGCAGGATGACGTCCTCACCGGGATTCTGGTTGGCGGCAAGGATCGCCTCGCGCAGCGAGCAGCTCTGCGGCGTGCAGGCGCCGGCGGAGTCGGTCGTCTTGGTGGGGATGTAGACCGCCGCGTAGGCGGCCGAGGTCGAGGCGGCCACGGCCAGCGAGACGGCCGAGGCGGTGAGGACGCTGAGGATTTTGCGCATGATCGTTTCTCTCCTGCGAGATCGCTCTCGCTGATGAATGAATCGGAGGACCGATGCGCGGTACCCGGGATCCCGCGTAAAGTCGCTGCCGACGCCGAGCCTTCAAACTGCTTCGTTCTCGTGCGTTTCTATCTAGGTTTACGGGCTGTGGGCGGAAAGCGTTTAGGGGGTGGGTGCTAGACTCCCCGCCGACACCTGGAACCTCCGCGGAGCCCTGAAAACATGACGCGACGAATCGCGAAGCCCGTTTCCGCCCTCTTCCTTCTCTTGAGCCTCTCGCTGCCGTCCGCCTGGGCGCAGCTCGCTCCGCCGCCCCTGGAGCCGGCGTCGACCGGCGGTCTGGCGGAGGTCGACCGCGCCCTCGCCCGGCTGTCGACGAACAAGCGGCTGCTGGTGATCGGCGCCCATCCGGACGACGAGGACACCTCGCTGATCGCCCTCGTCTCGCGCGGCATCGGCGGCGACGCCGCCTACCTTTCGCTCAGCCGCGGCGAGGGCGGCCAGAACGTCATCGGCCCGGAGCTGGGCGTGGGCCTCGGCCTGCTGCGCAGCCGCGAGCTGCTCGCCGCCCGCGCCGTGGACGGCGGCCGTCAATTCTTCACCCGCGCCTTCGACTTCGGCTACACCCGCTCCATCGACGAAACGCTTCGGCTGTGGCCCAAGGACGTGCTGGTGGAGGACGCCGTGCGGGTCATCCGGCGTTTCAAGCCGCAGGTGGTGGTCTCCGTCTTCCCCGGCGTGCCCCACCCCAACCACGGCCAGCATCAGGCCGCCGGGGTCACCGCCTACGCCGCCTTCCCCCTGTCCGGCGACGCCGCGGCCCTGCCGCAGCTCGCGGCCGAGGGTCTCACCGCCTGGACGCCCCAGGTCCTCTACCGGTCGACCTACTTCGACCCCAACTCCAGCACCATGACGCTCCCAACCGGCGGCATCGACCCCCTGGCGGGCAAGTCAATGTTCCAACTCGCCATGGCCAGCCGCAGCATGCACCGCTCGCAGGACATGGGGCAGATCCAGCGCCTCGGCCCCCAGCAGACCCGGGTCGCCTGGGTACAGGGCGGGACGGGCAAGGAGGCCAAGGCTCTCTTCGACGGCATCGACACGCGCCTCTCCTCCCTCGCCGCGACCGTGGCCGACGCCGGCCGACGCAAGACCGCCGGGGAGCGGCTGGACGCGGCGCAGGCTTCAGCGGAGAAGGCGCGGGCCGCGCTCACCCCCGCGCACCTCGACGCCGCGGTGCCCGCGTTCCTCGACATCCTCAAGGATCTCCAGGCGGCGCAGGCCGCGCTCGCCGAAGAGGACCGCCCGGCGCGCGAGCTGATCGACGAGAAGATCGCCGTCGCCGCCGCGGGACTGGCGGCCGCTGGCGGCCTCGCCGTCGACGCCACCACGGAGCGCGAGGTGCTGATCGACGGCGAGACGTTCACCGTTCAGACCTCGCTCTGGAACAGTGGCTCGCGCTCGCTGTCGGGCGCCGCCGTCTCGCTCGTGACGTCTCCCGATTGGGGTGCCGAGGCCGCCGCAGGGGTTGCCGGTGCGGCCGTGGAAGCGAAGGAGCTCGCGGCCGGCGCCCTGGGAACCTGGGAGCTCAAGCCGCAGGTGCCGGCCCAGGCCCCCCCTACGGTTCCCTACTTTCTGCGCAAGCCGATGAACGGCAGCCTCTACGACTGGTCGGCGGCCCTGCCGTCCGAGCGCGGCCTCCCCTTCGGCCCGCCACCGCTCACCGCCCGCTTCCGGTTCACCGTCGACGGCGTGCCGGTGACCCTGGACCGCGAGGTGGTCCACCTTCATCGCGACCAGGCCGCGGGCGAGGTGCGCCGGCCGCTGCGGGTGGTGCCGGAGGTGGAGGTGGAGGCCGCGAACGATCTGCTGGTGTGGCCCATTCAGAGCGCGCAAACCCGGCATCTCAACGTCACGCTGACCTCCCACGCCAAGGGACCGGTCCACGGGCGGCTGGAGGCCAAGGCCGAGGGCAGCGCGTCCGCCCCCACCGTCACGAGCCAGCCCTTCACCCTGAGCGCCGCCGGCGAGCCGCTGAACGTGGAGCTGAGCCTGGAGCCGCCGAAGACGCTGGCGCCGGGCCAGTCCACGCTGCGCCTCACCGCGGTGCTGGACGACGGCCGGCGCTTCGACCTCGCCGTGCCGGTGGTCGACTATCCCCACATCCGCGCCACACCGCGGCCGGTGCCGGCCCGGGTGGATCTCCGTTTCGCCGACCTGCGCCTGCCGGCCGTGAAGACCGTGGGCTACGTGCGCGGTGCCTCGGATCGGGTCCCCGAGTTCCTGCATCAGGTCGGGGTGCCGCTCTCGATGATGGGTCCCGTGGACCTGGAATCGTCGAACCTCGGCCGCTACGACGCCATCGTCGTCGGCAGCCGCGCCTATGAGACCGATCCCTCCCTGGCGCGGGCCAATCGCCGGCTCCTGGACTATGTGAAGAACGGCGGGCTGGTGATCGTCCAGTACCAGCAGTACCCGTTCGTCGACGGGAAGTTCGCGCCGTTCCCGCTCGAAATCGCCCGCCCCCACGACCGGGTGACGGACGAGAAGGCGGCGGTCCAGATCCTCGATCCGGCGAGCCCGGTCTTCAACGTGCCCAACAAGATCGGACCCGCGGACTGGGAGGGCTGGGTGCAGGAGCGCGGCCTCTACTTCGCCCACACCTGGGACCCGGCCTACACGCCCCTGCTGTCGATGAAGGACCCGGACACCCTGGACCTCAAGGGAAGCCTGCTGGTGGCGAAGCTGGGCAAGGGCACCTACGTCTACACCGCCCTCGCCTTCTTCCGCCAGCTCCCGGCCGGCGTGACTGGCGGCTACCGGCTGTTCGCCAACCTGCTGGGGCTCGGCCAACCTCAAGCACCGGCGGGCAAGACGGCCAAGCCAGCCAAGGCGACCAAGGCAAGGCCGAAAAACGGATAGACTCGTTCACCCATGAACCGACTCCATCTTCCACTCCTCGCCTTCGCCGTCGCCCTGTTCGCTACGAGCTGTGGCGACGGCCGCCAGCCATTGACGATCTACTCGCCCCATGGCAGCGACCTTCTGGCCCTGGTGGAGAAGGCCTACGAGGCCAAGCACCCGGAGATCGTCGTCCGCTGGCTCGACATGGGCTCGCAGGAGGTCTACGACCGCATCCGCTCCGAGGCCGCCAATCCGCAGGCCGACGTCTGGTACGGGGGCCCGCAGACGATCTTCATCCGCGGCGCCGAGGACGGCCTGTTGACGCCCTACCGGCCGGCCTGGGCGGACGCCATTCCGGCGGCCAGCCGCGACTCGCGGAACCTCTTCTTCGGCGCCTATCGCACGGCGCCGGTCTTGGTATTCAACACCCAGGCGGTGAAGCCGGAAGAGGCCCCGAAGGATTGGGACGACCTGCTCGATCCGCGCTGGAAGGGCAAGATCCTGCTCCGCGATCCGTTGGCGAGCGGCACCATGCGCACCCTCTTCGGCACGATCCTCTCCCGCTCGGTGAAGGAGACGGGGAATCTCGATCGCGGCTGGGACTGGCTGCGCCGCTTCGACGGCCAGACCAAGGAGTACGTGCAGAACCCGGCGCTGCTGCTGGAGAAGCTCAATCGCCGGGAGGGGCTGGTCACCGTCTGGGAGCTGACCGACATGCTTTGGCAGGCGAAGCGCGGCGCGCCCCTGGGATACCGCTTCGCGAAGAGCGGCACGCCGGTGATCGACGATTCCATCGGCATGGTAAAAAATGCGCCGCACGTGGCGCAGGCGAAGGCGTTCATCGACTTCGTCGGCAGCGTCGAGGGGCAGGAGCTGGCGGCCCGCGAGGCCTTCCGCCTGCCGGCTCGCACCGATCTGCCCCCCGAGCGCCTGCCGCAATGGGCGCAGGACGTGTTGAAGGAGATGGTGCCGGCCGACGTGGATTGGCCCCTGATCGCCAAGAACGGCCAGGCCTGGATGGCCACCTGGGACCGCACCGTGCGAGGCCACGGCGCCGCCAAGCCCAAGCCTTGAGAGCCTTGGCCGGACGATGACCGCCTTCCTCACCCTCGACCGGCTCGACAAGAGCTTCGGCGCCCAGGCCGTCCTTCGCGGCCTGTCCCTGGAGGTGGCGAAGGGTGAGATCGTCGCCCTGCTCGGTCCTTCGGGCAGCGGCAAGACCACGGCCCTGCGCCTCATCGCCGGCTTCGAGACGCCGGACCGCGGCCAGATCCGCGTCGAGGGCGTGGACGTCACCGCCCAGCCGCCCGAGCGCCGGCACTTCGGCATGGTCTTCCAGCACTACGCCCTGTTCCCCCACCTGACGATCGGCGAGAACGTCGCCTTCGGACTGGCCGGGCGCGGCGATCGTTCGGACACCGCCCGCCGCGTGGCCGCCGCCCTGAACCTGGTGGAGCTTCCCGGGTACGAGGCGCGCAAGGTGGGCGAGATCTCGGGCGGCCAGCAGCAGCGGGTGGCGCTCGCCCGAGCCCTGGCGCCCGAGCCCCGCGTACTGCTGCTCGACGAGCCCCTCTCCAACCTCGACCCCACCCTGCGCGAGCGCACCCGCCGCGAGCTCAAGCGGTCCATCCAGCGGGTGGGCATCACCACCGTCCTCGTCACTCACGAGCAGGAGGAGGCCTTCCATCTCGGCGACCGGGTGGCGGTGCTGCACGGCGGCGTCCTGCACCAGGTGGGCACGCCCGAAGAGCTCTACGAGCAGCCGGCCACCCGCTTCGTCGCCACCTTCGTGGGCCGGGCGAGCGTGCTCCCCAGCGTGCTGGAAGGGGATGGCGCCGTCTGGGTGCCCGTTCCCGCACCGGAGGGAGTGGCGCCGGTTCGCTGGACGGCCCTGCGAGCCTCGGAGCTGACCGGCGCCGAGCCGGGCGAGGAGGTGGACCTCGTCATCCGTCCCGAATCGCTGGCCTTCGCCGAGGCGGGGGACCCCCACGCGCTCGCCGGCAAGGTGATCGAGCGGCGCTACGCCGGCCCGGTGACCTACTACCAGGTGGTCCTCGCGGCAGGCGGCGAGGTCGAAGTTCTCGCTCCCTCCGGCGCTGCCGCCACCGGCGACACGGTGCGGGTCGTGCCCAACCGGGAAGGTCCCGCGCCCCGGCTCTTCCGCAGGGTGAGAGGTTTTACAGAACCTTGACGTTCCCCCCGGCGTAGACGAAGTACAAGGGAACGGCCGTGAAACGATCCACCACTCTCATCCCAGCCCTCTGCATCGTGGCCTTGCTCGCCTGGCTGGTGGGCTACCCGCTGCTGATGACGCTGCTCGAAGCGCTGGGCGGTCCCGCTCACTGGACCCTGCGCTGGTTCAGCGAGTTCTTCCACCGGCCGGACGAATGGATGGCCCTCTGGCGGAGCCTGTGGATCTCCGCCGCCTCGGTGGTGCTGGCCGCTCTCGTGGGCATCCCTCTCGCCTTCCTCTTCGAGCGCACGGAGTTCCCCGGCCGGCGGATCCTCGGCGCCATCGTCGCCCTGCCCGTGGCCCTGCCGCCGCTGGTGGGCGTCATCGCCTTCCTCTTCCTCTACGGCGAGAGCGGCTTCGCCTCGCGGGCGGTGCAAGCGGCGCTGAGGCTCTCCGAGCCGCCGTGGCGGCTGGCGGGGCCGGGCGCCATCCTGCTGGTGCACGCCTACTCGATGTACGTCTACTTCTACCTCTTCACCCGCGCGGGATTGGCGCGGCTGGACGCGGCCCTGCTGGAAGCGGCGGCCTCGCTGGGCGCGAGCCGCTGGCGAATGCTATTCCGCATCACCCTGCCGCTGCTGCGGCCGGCGCTCGCGGGCGCGGCGCTCCTCACCTTCATGACGGCCCTCGCCTCCTTTTCGGCGCCCTACCTCTTCGGCGGCGGCTTCCGGGTGATGACGACGCAGATCGTCGCCTCCAAGCTCAACGGCGAGCTCGGGGTCGCCCAGGTCGAAACAGTGATGCTGGCCCTCCTCGCCCTCCTGGGCCTGCGGGCGATGCGGAAGGCGGACCGCGTGACCTCCGTGGGCACCGGCGTGCGGGGCATCGCGCCGGCCCGCAAGCAGCTCCGCTCTCCCCTGGCGCGGGGCCTCGCGGGATTCTTCGGCTGGCTGCTGGCGGGCTTCCTGCTGCTCCCCCACGCCGTTCTCGCCCTCGTCTCTCTGGTGCCGCCTTTCACCTGGACGGCGGAGTTCATTCCGCCGGTCCTCAACTTCGGCAACTGGGTCGCTCTCGTCTCCCAGTCCGAGCATCTACGGCCGATGGTCAACTCGCTGTGGATGGCGGTGGTCGCCACCGTGGCGGCGCTGGCCCTGGGGTTCGCCGCCGCGCGCTTCGCCGCAGCCCGGAAGGACCGTGTCGGCGGCCTGCTCGAGGGGATGATCGCCATTCCTTGGGCGGTTCCCGGCACCGTGTTCGCGGTGGCCCTGGCGACGACGTTCAGCGCCAACCAGCCCTGGCTCGGCCGCTTCGTGCTCATCGGCACGCCGTGGATCCTGCCGCTGGCCTACCTGGTGCGCAACCTGCCGCTCACCGGCCGGGCGGCCCTCGCCGGCCTGCGCCAGCTCGATCCGTCGCTGGAAGAGGCCGCGGCCTCCCTGGGCGCCAGCCGCTGGCGCCGGCTGGTCCGCGTCACCCTCCCGCTGCTGCGCCCGGCGCTCGCCGCCGGCGCCGGCCTCGCCTTCATCACCGCCCTGGGGGACTTCGTGGTCTCCATCGTCCTGTATACCTTCGACACCCGCCCCATCTCCATTGAGATCCTCTCCAGCCTGCGCCTGCAGAACCTGGGGATGGCGGCGGCTTATGGCGTCCTCCTCATGACCGCGAGCGCCGCGGCCTTCCTGCTCTGGGGGCAGGGAGAGGGGTCCTGAAAGAGAGTCATGGAGTCCAGCACGCTCAAGCAGCTTTCCGTCCTCATGGCCACCGTCTTCGTGGACATGATCGGCGCCCTCATGGTGTTGTCGACCCTCGCCTACAACGCCCGGGACCTGGGAGCGCGGCCCCTCGTCGTCACGCTCATCATCTCGTCCTTCTTCTTCGCCCAGTTCGTCACGGCGCCGCTGTGGGGCCGCCTCTCGGACCGTTACGGCCGGCGGCCGGCACTGATCGTGGGCCTCGCCTCCTCGGCCGTCGCCTTCGCGCTCTTCGGTCTCGCCAACACCGTCTGGCTGCTCTTCATCTTCCGTCTGGTGCAGGGGGCGGGAGGCGGCACGACCGGGGTGGTGCAGGCCTACGTCAGCGACGCGGTACCGCCGGAGGAGCGGGCCAAGGCCCTGGGCTGGATCAGCGCCGCCACCAACGCCGGCGTCATGATCGGCGGCGCCATGGGCTCCCTGGCGCACAATCATCTCGGTCCCTGGGGTCCGGGCTTCGTGGCCGCCGGCCTCTGCACCCTCAACGCGATCTCGGCCTGGTTCTGGCTTCCCGAGTCGCGCCGGCTGGACGCCCCGGCTGGAAACGTCCCCGCGCCGAGGCGCCGGTCCCTCCGGGAATCCATGGTCTCCGTGCTGCGGCATCCCCGGACGCCGGCGAGCTCCCTGATCTGGATCTACACCATCGGCATGCTCGCCTTCATGGCGATGAACGGCGTCCTCGCGCTCTACCTCGGCAAAGCCTACGGCACCAACGGGGATACCTTTGGCTACTTCCTGACCTACATCGGCGCGGTCGGCCTGATCATGCGTGCCGTGCTCCTGGGGCCTTTGCTCACGCGCTTCGGGGAGATCGGAGTGACACGGCTGGGCGCGATTTCGCTCGTCCTGGGGCTCGCGGGCATCCCGCTGCCCGCGATGCTGGATCTCTCTCACGGGGTGCGCTTTGGATTGCTCGCGGTGATCGCCCTCCTGGTGCCGGTGGGCACGGCCCTCCTCTTTCCGGCCACCACGGCCCGTCTCTCGCACTTCACCTCCCGGCAGGAGATGGGGCAGACCATGGGCGTCCAGCAGTCCTTCGGCTCCGTGGCGCGCATGGTGGGACCCGTCTTCGCCGGCCGGGTCTACGAGATCGACCCGCGCTATCCGTTCTGGGCGGCGGCGCTGCTGATGCTCGGCGCAAGCTTCCTGACCACGCGGCAGAGGGCGCCGGTGGTCGAGAAAGCCCCGGTCGACGTGCCGGTGGCGTAACTGGAGTCCCGCGACAGGAAAACTCCTCGGCATCGGCTGGGGGCATGGCTGTCCATGCTCCAAGTGGCCCGGTGGGCGATTCCCACTTGAGGCTCTCTCCCATTCCGTGTATCCTTAAGTCATGGCTGCAAGAGGCAAAGAGGAAGGCGACCTAGTGCTGATCGCGCGGGACATCCGTCCGGACGCCAAGAAGAGGGTGACCTTGGGCAAGGCTTTGACGGGCCTCGAGGAGGACGTCCGCTTCGACGTGTACCGTAAGGAGAACGGCCAGATTCTCCTCGATCCTCAGATTTCGGTTCCGGCCTCAGAGGCCTGGCTCTACAGGAATCCCGAAGCGCTCGCTGCCGTTCAGCGAGGAATTCAGCAGGCGGCCGAGGGAAAAACCGTCTCGGCTGGTTCGTTCGCGTCGTACGCCGACGAAGAATGAACCGCGAGTTACGGCTGGCCCCATCCGCGATAGAGACCCTGCGAGAGCTGGAGCGGAACCCTCATCAGGAGAACCTTCTCAAGCAGGTTCGCAAGACTTTGGCTTTCCTGGAGACCGACCTCCGGCATCCTTCACTGCGGACCCACAAGTTCCGGTCTCTCCATGGGCCCGGTGGCGAGGACGTCTTCGAGGCTTACGTCCAAAACCAGACACCTGCGGCATACCGCATCTTCTTCTGTTATGGCCCTGATCGCGTTGAAGGCAAGCGCCGAATCCCAGTACTGACGATTTTGGCCATCACTCCTCATCCCTGAAGGTTTCCTCGGCCTACACCTTCGCCCGGATCGGCAGCACCACCATCGGCACGCCCACCCATTGCAGACGCCGCTGGATGATCTTCGAGGTCTCGTTGTGGAGGATGCCGTAGAAGAAGCGCTCGCGGCGGAAGACCAGCTTGCCGGTGAAGATCGTCGCCTTGGGGTAGAGCTTCGCCACCTGCTCGCAGAGGTCCGAGGCCTGGGCCACGACCTCGATGCCGACGCTGTAGACGCTGTCCGCCGCGAAGCCCATGCGGCGGGCGAGGTCCACGTACTTGGCGAGGTCCTCTTCGGTGTGGATCTTCAGCGCGTCGATCTCTTCCGCGCCCTTGAAGGAGCCCGAGTCCACCACGGCCACGGAGATGAAGATGAACTGCTTGTAGAGGCCGGGGAAGTACCGCAGGATCGAGAGCACCGTGTGAACGCCGAAACCGGAGAAGCCCGAGACCAGCAGCACCGCCGTCGGCAGCTTGGAGTCCAGGCTCTTGGGCCTCGCCTCGCCGGTCGCCGGCAGCGTGCTGAGGATGTCGTCGAGCTGGCGCAGCCCCTCCGCGGAGCTCTTGTAGTGCTTGTGGATGCCGAAGCAGATCAGCACGAAGGCGGAGGTGATGAGGATGGTCACCCAGCCGCCGTGGAGGAAGCGCTCGAACACGGTCACCACCAGGATGCCCACGCAGAGCAGCAGCGCCACGATGTGGATGGCGAGATGCCGCTTGCGCGTCGGGATTTTCGGGCGGTCTTTCCAGAACCGGGTCATGCCCAGTTGGGAGAGCGAGAAGGTCAGGAACACGTTGATCGAGTACATGTAGACCAGCGTCTGGATGTTGCCGTGGGTGTAGAACAACATGCCCAGGGCCGCGATACCCATCAGCAGGACGCCGTTCTGCATCGAGAGCTGCTCGGAGAGGGCGGCGAAGCGGTGCGGCAGGTAGGAGTCCACGGCCATGTTGGCCATCACCCGGGGCCCGTCGATGAAGCCCGCCTGCGCCGCCACGAAGAGCAGCAGCCCTTCCGAGATCAGCGTCACCAGCACCAGCCAGTAGCCGACCGGCATGGCGCCGAGGTGCCAGGCGCCGAAGGCCCTTTCGGCGAGCACGGCGTTCATCGTCTTGCCGGGGAAGTGCTGAACGTTGAGGAGCAGGTAGCCGATGAGGATGCCGCCGGCCGTGAGCGCCAGGGAGAGCGCCATGTAGACCATGGTCTTCTTGCCCGTCGCCACCCGCGGCTCGCGCATGATCTGCAGGCCGTTGGAGACCGCCTCGATGCCGGTGTACGTACCGCCACCCAGGGCGTACGCCCGCAACAGCAGCATGATCATGCCCAGACCCCCAAGGGTCTGGAGGCCCGAGTGGTAGCCCTCCGAGAGGTGGCGGGAGACCTGGGGAATCTCGTCCAGGTGGGTGAAGATCGACCAGCCGATGAGCAGGGCATGGGTGGCGAGGAAGACCAGGAACACCGGTAGCAGCGCCTTCACCGACTCCTTGACGCCCCGCAAGTTGAGGCCGATGAGGAGGATGATCGCCGCGTACTCGGCCGGCAGCTTCCAGACCTCCATGTGAGGCGGCAGGAAGCTGAAGATGGCATTGCCGCCCGAGGCGATGGAGACGGTGATGGTGAGCACGTAGTCGACCACCAGCGCACAGCCGGAGACGACGCCGACGTTGGGTCCCAGCAGGTGGGAGGCCACGACGTACCCGCCGCCGCCGGTGGGAAACTGCTCGATGATGCCGCTGTAGGAGGCGGAGATGATGAGCACGGTCAGCGCCGTGGCGAGGGCCAGGCCGACCGCCAGATAGGTATGCTGGCCCAGGGCGCGGAACGCTTCCTCGGGGCCGTACGCCGAGGACGACAGACCGTCCGCTCCCAGCCCGACCCAGGCCAGGAAGGCGATCAGCGTCATGTTGTGCAGTTGAGTGGTATCGGCGACGTTGCGAGGAGCGCCGAGAAGCGCTCTGCGGACCCGCTCGGAGAGGCGCTCTTCCTGCTGGACTTCCTGTTCCGTCTCAATCATGTCCAATCATCGGTGTCGCCCGACCCTCTCCCCGGGACCCCGCCGGTCATTCGGAATGGAATGAGCAGCAAGGAAAAAGGTAGGGCCGCGAATAGCGGGCCCTACCTTTGGAACGCCTCTACGGCGGATGTTTCGATGGTTGCGGGGACAGGATTTGAACCTGCGACCTTTGGGTTATGAGCCCAACGAGCTACCAGACTGCTCCACCCCGCGTCAGTTCCTTCGTCCGCGCCTCCTTTGGAGGCGGGAGAAGATAATCGCACAAGGCGGCGGCGGTGTCAAACCGGGGGATTACACGTAGGGCTCGTGCAGCTTCACCACCTGCCGCTTCTTGTGCATCCGCAGGTTCAGGAACTCCACGAAGACCGAGAAGGCCATGGCGAAGTAGATGTAGCCCTTGGGGATATGCTGTCCCAGTCCCTCGGCGAGCAGCGACATGCCGATGAGGATGAGGAAGGCCAGGGCCAGCATCTTGACCGTGGGATGCCGGGCCACGAAGTCGCCGATGGGCCCGGCGGCGAACATCATCACTCCCACGGCGATGACGACGGCGGCGATCATGATCGAGAGGTGGCTCGCCATGCCGACGGCCGTGATCACCGAGTCGAGGGAGAAGACGATGTCGAGGAGCAGGATCTGGACGATGACGGCGCCGAACCGGGCGGCCACCCGCGAGCTGGCCTCCCCTTCCTCGCCTTCGAGCTTCTCGTGGATCTCGCGGGTCGCCTTGGTCAGCAGGAAGAGGCCGCCCGCGAGCAGGATCAAATCGCGGCCCGATATACCCTTGCCGAGCACCGAGAAAAGCGGCGAGGTCAGCCGGGCCATCCAGGCGATCGAGGCCAGCAGGCCGATGCGCAGGATCATGGCGAGCGCCAAGCCCAGCCGCCGCGCCTTCGGCTGCTCAGCCTTCGCAAGCTTGCCGACCAGGATGGAGATGAAGATGATGTTGTCGATGCCCAGCACGATCTCGAGCACCGTCAGGGTCAGCAGTGCGATCCAGCCTTCGAGGGTGGTCATCCAGTCCATTCCCGCTCCTCCCTTGTCTCTCCAGACGATGAGTCCGGGCGAACGAATTGTAACCCGGTGACAGGGAGCCATCCCGTGACATACTTTGGAGTCTTATGAGCGATACGACGACCCGCGGCATCCGGGTCCAGGTTGAGACCTTCTACGACGAAGAGCGCAGCTCTCCCCAGGAGAGCTATTACTTCTTTTCCTACCACGTGCGGATCTCGAACGTCGGCACCGAGACCGCCCAGCTCGTCAGCCGCGAGTGGTTCATCACCGACGGCAACGGCGACACCCAGCGCGTGCAGGGGCCGGGCGTGGTAGGCGAGAAGCCGGTGCTCGCCCCGGGCGAGGAGTTCGAGTACTCGAGCTTCTGCCCCCTCACCACTCCGGTGGGCGCCATGCAGGGCTCCTACCGCATGGTGCTCCAGAACGGCGACAGCTTTGAGGCGGAGATCGCACCGTTCTCGCTGGCGGTTCCCCACGCCGTGAACTGAACGCCGTTCCTGGGGCGCGGTCCCCTTAGAGACGGGGCATGATCCGCAGATCGGGCTTGGGGCTCGGCGCGCTTTTCGTGTCGAAGCGGTCCTCCCCTTTCCAGCCGCGGACGGTCTGCATCAGCTCCAGGGTGGCCTTGAGGGCGAACTCCTTGAAGCGGGCCGTCCGTTCGTACGGAACACCCTTGGGGTCCTTCTGCTGCAGGAACTTGTCGAAGCCCGCGGTGTAGACGCGGTCCATCGTCTCCAGTTTGCCCTGGAGCTGGCCCATGGCCGAGAGATACCGGGTCCAGCGGTGGTCGTCCCACTTGAACTGGGTCGCCAGCAGATGGCCGGCCGCCTTGCCGCGCGCCGAGAGCGCCGTGATCCGCTCCTCCGGCATGTTGAGGTTCATGCCGCCCTCGTCCTTCGTCAGGTTGATGTGAATGACGCGGTCGCGATAGCCGGGCAGCCGCGTCTGGGCCGTGTCCACCCAGTTCTGCATGGTGTTGAGAATGGCGCCGATGAAGGGGAAGACTCCGGTGATGGGCCGCCAGGTCGGGGCGATGCCCTGGACCGCGGCGGAGGGAAACCAGACGTTCTTGCTCTCGTCCTTCCGCTTGGGGTAATCGGGGTGGAAGGGGCGCAGGTTGATGCCGAAGGTGGGGCGGCCGGGCAGGAGGCCGTCGAAGAAGTGGACGGGGAAGTTGCTGCCGATGCCGCCGTCGGAGAACCAGCACTTTTCGAGCACCGGGGCACGGCCCTCCTTCTGCGCTTCGGCGTTCGCCTTGCGCGACCAGTCCACGGCGTAGAAGGGAACGGCGCTGAAGAGCACGGGAAAGCTGAGGCTCATCCGGGCGGCGACGATCACGGGCAGGTCGGCGGGCGCCGGGAGGTGGCGGTAGGGCGTGGTGGCGGCCACGAGGTCGAGCTGCGCCTGCTCCCTGGCGTCCCTCCCCGGGGCGGGGTGCTTCAGCAGCCACGTGACGACAGGCTCGGGGAAGAGCTGGGCCATCTCGGCGGGGTCGAAGAAGAATTCCCGGGTGACGAAGGGCAGGCGCGTGGGCCGGCACCAGGTGAGATTGGTGGTCATCACCTCGAAGTTGATCCGCCGATCCTCCACGTTCTCCTCCGGGTCCCCGTCCTTTCCCCAGAAATCGCCGAAGGTGAGAGGGTCCCCGTCAGGGTTCCTGCCCGCGGTCTCTTCCAGCGTCTTCGCGAGCCAGGGCGTGAGAGCGGGTTTCGCCTTGGGGCTGTAGGGCATGCCGCTGCACAGGCCGAAGAAGTTGCCGCGCAGAGCGGAGAGGGTTCCCACCACCAGGCCGACGAGGGCCACGAGCACGCCGCCGTCCAGCGCGAAGGCCGCCCAGGTCGCCCAGGTGCGATGGGGGTGAATCGGGTCCACGGGAAGCCAGACCAGGAACAGGAGATAGAAGACGAGGGCTCCCAGCCCGGCGCCCGCCAGAAACCAGAGGAGCCTGCGCAGGATGAGTTGGAAGAGGCTTACCGTCACCTTCCGCAGGAAGCCCCCGTCGCCGATCCAGGTGAGCAGGATCTGGAAGAACGCCCGGCCCCCCGGCGACGGCTGGAACAGCGAAAGGAGCCCGGTCTGGAGGAATCCGGGGAGCGTCGCCAGCTTGGGAAAGCCGCCGCCGGGAGACGTGCGACCCAATTCGGCGGCGGCGGTGAGCGCCGCGGCGATGGCGCCGGCCGAGGTGCCGCCGATGTTCCTGAACCTGTACTTCTGGGCCAGCTCACAGACGGCCAGCGGGTAGACCACGCCGCTGGTGATGCCCCCTTTCATGATGACGTCGCACTCCAGCGCGGGGCTGCTGAAAAGGGAAGAGTCGTAGGCCGGAGCGTCTGCCATCGCGGTCGCCTCCTTGTCGTCGTTCGCCGTCTGAGTTTGCCGCCATTATAGAAGGACCGGGCGATCAGGATTCGCCCTCTGAGGTGTATGCGGTGTCCGCGGCAGGGGACGCCCGGCGGGGCCGAGGCCGGACGGCTCCTGGACGCTCCTGGGACCGGCGAATGGTCCTTTTCTTGCTTGGATGGGATTGAAGCTCCGTCGCGGAGAGGTCAATATGGTAGGGTACGGAGCCGAAAAACCCGCGTTCTCTGCGCAAGGAAAGGGGCCTGATGGCGATCCACGAAATCCCCCCGCAAGAGTATCCCGACATCGTCGCGCCGGTGCCTGTCGAGACGCCCGCCACCGCCTTCCGGCCGTTCATTCCGGCCGAGGTGGTGCTGCCGGAGCTCACCGTGCTGCCGCTCATCGTCGGCACTCTCCTCGGCATCGTCTTCGGCGCCTCGTCGCTCTACCTGGTCCTCAAGGTCGGCTTGACGGTGAGCGCCTCGATCCCCGTGGCCGTCATCTCGCTGACCATCTTCCGGCTGCTGCAGAAGTTCGGCCTCCGGGGCGCGACCATCCTCGAGCACAACATCGTGCAGACGGCCGGGTCGGCGGGCGAGTCCATCGCCTTCGGCGTCGGCGTCACCATGCCGGCGATCATGATCCTGGGCTTCGACCTGGAGATCACCCGGGTGATGCTGGTCGCCGTGCTCGGCGGCCTGCTCGGCATCCTGATGATGATTCCGCTGCGCCGGGCGCTCATCGTCCAGCAGCACGGCCTGCTCAAGTACCCGGAGGGGACGGCTTGCGCCGAGGTGCTCAAGGCCGGCGCCTCGGAAGAGGAGCGGCAGATCGCCGCCCGCGCGGCCTCCGGCACGGGCGAGACCGCTGTGGCCCTGGCCCCGTCCGGCGCCAAGGCCATCTTCGCCGGCTTCGGCATCGGCTTCGTCTATTACACGGCGATGAAGGTCTTCTACCTGTGGAAGGAGACTCCGGAGAAAGTCTTCGGCAAGCCCTTCGAGGCGGGCTCGGTGGCCGCCGAGATCAACCCCACGCTCCTCGGTGTCGGCTATATCATCGGTCCGCGCATCGCCTCCATCATGTGCGCCGGCGGCGTGCTCGCCTACCTGGTGCTGATTCCCGCCATCAAGTTCTTCGGTGGCGCCTCGACGGGCATCATCCCGCCCGGCACGATGCCGATCGCGCAGATGACCCCCAACGCCATCCGCGGCGCCTACGTGCTCTACATCGGCGCCGGGGCCGTGGCGGCGGGCGGCATCATCAGCCTGTTCCGCTCGCTGCCCACCATCTGGCACGGCCTCAAAGGGGGGCTCGCCGACTTCCGCGGCCGCGGGGCCAACGGCGGGGCCGCCACGGCCACCCTGCGCACCGACAAGGACATGTCGCTCAAGGTGGTGGTCGGCGGCATCATCGCCCTGATCGCCGTCATCATGCTGGTGCCGCAACTCCACCTGCAGTGGAACCTGCTGGGCGCCCTGCTCATCATCGTCTTCGGCTTCCTGTTCGTCACCGTCTCCTCCCGCCTGACGGGTGAGATCGGCTCGTCGTCGAACCCGATCTCGGGGATGACGGTGGCCACCCTGCTGCTGACCTGCCTCATCTTCCTAGCGATCGGCTGGACGGGACCGAGCTATTACGTGACGGCGCTGTCGATCGGCGCCATCGTCTGCATCGCAGCCTCCAACGGCGGCACCACCTCGCAGGACCTGAAGACCGGCTTCCTGGTGGGCTCCACACCGCGCCATCAGCAGGTCGCGATCCTCTTCGGCGCCCTGGCCTCGGCTTTGGTGCTCGGGCCCATCCTGCTGGCGCTCAACAACTCCGCCACCGTCTACGTGCCGATCTCCGACAAGGCCAGCGGCCAGATCATCGCCCAGGGTTACGCGCCGGACCTGCACGCCCCCGCCAACGAGCTGTCGGCAGCGCGCACCGAGAAGCTCCAGGGCACGCAGGCGTCGTCCGACCCGGTGATCTACCGGGTCTGGCAGAAGGTGGACGCGATCGGCGGCCCGGCCGGCAGGTACCTGGTCAACGACGCCGGCACGCCCGTCTATCTGGTCGACCCGGGCATCAACGGTACTCACCCGGACCGGCCGGACGGCAAGCACGTCAGCAAGTTCGACGCGCCCAAGGCGACGCTGATGTCCTACATCATCAAGGGCATCCTCAACCGCCAGCTCCCCTGGGGCCTGGTGCTCCTGGGCGTGATGATCTCCATCGTGCTGGAGATGTCGGGCATCCCGTCGCTGGCCTTCGCGGTGGGCGTGTACCTGCCGCTCTCCTCGTCGAGCCCGATCTTCGTCGGCGGCATGGTGCGCTGGCTGGTGGACCGCTGGCTGAAGAGGAAGAAGTTCGCGGGCCGCGACCTGACCGAGGACGAGCTGACGGCCGAGGGCGATAAGAGCCCCGGCGTGCTCATGGCCTCCGGCTACATCGCGGGAGGCGCCATCGCCGGCATCCTGATCGCCATCTCCCAGGGCTGGTTCGAGGACTTCGACAAGTCGATGACCAAGATGATGGAAGCCGCGAACCCCTTCTTCGAAGGCCCCTGGTCGGACCGTCTGGCGCTCATCCCCTTCGTGATCCTCTGCGTGCTGCTCTACATGGCAGGAAGGGAGATGATCCTGGCGCCGAAGCAGCCGAAAACCAACCGTTGACCTCCGGGCCGGCCGTGGCGGCCGGCCAGGCTCTTCGGTCCGCGCAAGACTGCGCTATCGTTGTTGACAGAGAGTGCCATGATCCTTCTGGTCGGCTTCTATCGCGATCCCGATGCGGCGCGTCAGGCCGAGCTCCTCGACTGCCTGGCGCGCAATGCCGCGAACGAGAGCATCGCGGAGATCCACGTTTTCGTCGAGGAGGCGATGGCGCCGCCGGCGCTCGCCGCCGCCTATCGCGAGCTGGCCCACCGGAAAGTCCGGCTCGTTCCGCACGGCCGCCGCGTTACCTACCGCGACTTGTTCCAGCACGCCAACCAGCACTTCGACGGGCGCGGCTCGATCATCGCCAACGCGGACATCTTCTTCGACTCGACGCTCGGCCTGCTGGCTGACCTGGACCTCTCCGGCCGGCTGCTCTGCCTCACCCGCTGGGACGTGAGGCCTGACGGCAGCTCGCACCTTTTCGAGCATCCGTCGAGCCAGGACGCGTGGATCTTCCGCGCCCCGATCCGGGACTTCGTATGCGACTTTCCGCTCGGCGTGCTCGCGTGCGACAACCGGCTCGCCTGGGAGGCGGAGCAGGCGGGGCTGGAGATCTCGAATCCGGCCCGCTCCATCCGCGCCCGCCATCTCCACCTGAGCGGCGTCCGCCGCTATTCCGAGTCCAACCGGCTGCCCGGCCCCGTGCGTTCCATCAAGCCGGCCTTCCTGGCTCCGCATCGCCATCCATGGGAGCACGGCGCGCCGCCGGAGACGCCCCTCGCCGCCATCGCCTTCCGCGAGACCATGGGCTATACGGTCGCCAGGATGGAGGAGGGAGCGTCGTCGCACAACAACGATCCGCGGCCGTTCGGCGCACCTCCCCCGGCGCTCGCCGGCCGGCCCTTCACCCAGGTGGTGTCCCACCGCGTCTCCCCGGTCGAGATCGAGTTCCTCGGCGCCGGCCGGCTCTTCGTGCTGGTGGGGACGGATTGGGACGGAGCCCAGGCCGCGACCGCCTGGCTGCGCGAGGTTGGCTACAAGGAGGCGCTGCCGCCGGTCGAGACGCGCAAGGGCACGGCCTTCGAGGTCTGGTCGCTCGTCGGCGCCGCCGGCGACCGGCACGTGGTCCCCACCCAGGTGATGCTCGTGGCGGAGGAGCTCGTGGCATGTACGCGCTGACGTCGCTGTCTCCCGACGAAGCCAGCACGCATCGCCAGCAGGCTTGCCTGCAGTCCTGGCGGCAGGCCGGCCTGCACGTGGTCTCGTTCAACCACCCGCGGGAGATCGAGTCGCTCGCCGGGCGTTACGACGTGACGCTCGTGCCTGTCGAGAGCACGTCCGAGCCCGTGTTCGGGCGGCCGTTCATTCCCGTCCGGTCGATGGTCGATTGGGCCGAACGGCGAAACGTGCCCATCCTGATCGTCAATTCGGACATCGACCTCCAGCTCTCGCCGTGGCAGATGAAACGGCTGCGCTGGATCGCCGACGACGGGCTCTGCTATCTGGTGCGTCACAACTACGACGGCGACCTTCGACGGGCGGCGCGCGAACCCTACGGCATCGACGCCTTCCTGTTCCACGGCCGGTACGGCCCGCTGATTTCAGAATCCTTCCTCAGCATGGGGCAGCCGTTCTGGGACTACTGGCTTCCGTACGCGTTCGCCAGCGCGGGGAGGCCGATCTGGGCCGTGGAGTTCCCCGCCGCCCTGCATCGGAATCATCCCCGCCGCTGGTCGGACGCGAGCTGGCACCGCTGCGCTCTGGAGTTCGACCGCCTCACGGGGCTGCTCGGGCCGGACCGTTCCCTCGAGGCCTGCTACGCCATGTCGTGGCAGGTGCGGCAAGCATTCGAGAGTCAGCGGTCGCTCGTGCCGCCGCGGCCGGTGGAGATCCGCGACTGGGTGCGGGGCCGCTTCGGCGACGGGCAGCCGAAGATCTTCCTCGAGCTCGGCGCGCACACGGGCACGGATACCGACTGGATGGCCGCTCTCCCGAACGTCACCCTCCATGCCTTCGAGCCCGATCCGCGCAACCAGCAGCCCCCGCGCGCCAACGTCGTCATGAACTGCGCCGCCGTGGCGGACCGCGACGGCCGGAGCCCCTTCCTCCTCAGCCGCGAAGGCTGGGGCCGGGAATGGACCTACTCCTCGTCGATCAAGCAGCCGAAGAACCATCTGCAGCACTACCCGGTCACCTTCGGCGAGACGATCGAGGTCGAGACGGTGACGCTCGACACCTACCGCCGGAAGAGCGGCCTCGACGTGATCGACTTCATCTGGGCCGACATCCAGGGCGCCGAGGGCGAAATGATCCGCGGCGGCCGCGAGACGCTGGCGCGAACGCGCTACCTCTTCACGGAGTACTCGGACCACGAGCTGTACGAAGGTCAGGTCTCGCTGGAGCAGATCCTCGCCGAGCTTCCCGGCTTCCGCGTAGTGGAGCTGTACGAGGAAGACGTGCTCCTGGAGAACCAGAGCCTCGCTGCCGGGGACAGCCCGCTCCCGCACCGGGCCTACCGAACCAACAACTCCTAACCCAGACGTCCCCTACGCCCCGCCAACTCCCTCGGGAGCGAGGGCCGTTTCTCCATGGACAGTGCATTGTCGGCTGCCTCTTTCGGACGGGAGGGTTGGGGTCTAAGATAGGTCCTGTGGACCTGCGTTTCTACCTTGACCCGGAGACCGGGGAACCGCACATCTACAACCATGGGGTCGATGAGGACGAGATCGAGGAGGTTCTGGCAGACCCGGGCGAGGTGCGGCCGGGTCGAGAGAATTCCTGGGTGGTAATAGGAGCGACGGCAGGGGGTCGGATCCTGCGGGTGATCTACTCGCCAGACCCCTATCCCCAAACCCTTTTTGTGATCACGGCCTACGAGTTGAAAGGCAAGCCGCTGGCCGCCTACCGGCGCCGGCAGCGCCGAAGGAGAAGATGATGAAGCCGAAAGCGAAAACGCAGTTTCCTCCAGGATGGGACGAGGAGCGAGCACGCCGAGTTCTGGAGCACTACGAGAATCAGAGCGAGGACGAGGCCGTTGCCGAAGACGAGGCGTCCTTCATGGCTTCGGCTGGAACGCTGATGGCAATTCCCCCGGCTCTGGTGCCTGAAGTGCGGCAGCTCATCACCCGCTACCAGCAGCAGAGGAAGGCGAGCTAGAGAGCTGTTAGCTAGGGCTCGGGAACAGACCAGCGAGGAGGAGGGTGAATGAAAGTCGGAGTTCTCGGTTCAGGCGACGTCGGCAAGACACTTGGGGCTGGCTTTGCCAGTCTTGGACATGAGGTGAAGATCGGCTCCCGCGACCCCGGGAAGCTGAAGGACTGGGTGGAGAAGACCGGCCCGAAGGCATCGGCCGGGACCTTCGTGGAGGCCGCCGCTTTCGGGGAGATCCTGGTGCTGGCGACCCTATGGGAGGGCACGCAGCATGCGCTCCAGATGGCGGAGGCCAGGAACTTCGAGGGCAAGGTGGTGATCGACGCCACCAATCCGCTGGCTTTCGACGGCGGTCCTCATCTGGCCCTCGGCCACACCGACTCGGGAGGGGAGCAGGTGCAGCGCTGGCTCCCCGCGGCCCGGGTGGTCAAGGCCTTCAACACCGTGGGTCACGCCCACATGGTGCATCCCGACTTCCCCGGCGGCCCGCCGGACATGTTCATCTGCGGCAACGACGACGAGGCGAAGAAGACCGTCACCGGCATCCTCAAGAACTTCGGCTGGCCCGCGATCGACGTCGGCGGCATCGAGGGAGCCCGGCTCCTGGAGCCGCTCTGCATCCTCTGGGTGGGCTACGGGATTCGGACCGGCACCTGGAATCACGCTTTCAAGCTGCTGCGGAAGTAGAATGGACGACCTTCAGGCTTGGCAGACTCGCCAGATCGGGGGCAGCGGGAGGAGTGAGCCGTGGCGACTTTGCCAAGAAAAGAGAAGAAGTACCGAATCTACATTGACGAGTCTGGAGATCACACGCTCCACCTCGCAGATAACGATAATCACCGCTATTTAGGCTTGTTGGGGCTCTGGTTCGACACTGATGTCCCCTACAGAGCTTTCGCCCAAGCGCTGACTGAGCTCAAAAGGGACGTCTTTAGCTGGCATCCTGATGATCCGTCCATTTGTCTACATCGCAAGGATCTGATCGACCGCAAGGGTATCTTTCGACAGTTGCGTAACCCGGAGCTCAACGAGCGCTTTGAACGCGGTTTGCTCAAGATAGTCGGTGAGGCCCGCTTCTGCATGACTTGTGTGGTGATTGACAAAGCATCGCACCACGCCAAGACCCATAGGGAGCTCGTCCATCCTTATCATTACTGCTTGGCTGCCCTGCTTGAGCGCTATGCCGGCTGGCTTTCCATCGAGAAGTCGGTGGGCGACATCATGGCTGAGTCAAGGGGCGGGCGCGAAGACCAAGATCTGAGAACTGCGTTTGAGAGCACCCTTCAGAAGGGTACCAGGTTTCATACTCCGGAGCAATTTCAAACGGTCTTGACCAGCAGAGAAATCAAGCTAAAGAAGAAGGAACACGCAATCGCGGGACTGGAGCTTGCGGACTTACTTGCATATCCCTTCAAGCGCGAGATGATTGCGGAAAGTCGCAGGGAAGACCTGCCGAAGGACTTCGGCTCAGTTCTCTTGGGCGCGGCGCGCCCCAAGATGAACTGCCAAGTTTCTACGGGTCGCGTTGAGGGATATGGGAAGGTCTGGCTCGACTAAAATGAAAAGGCTCCGTGAGGAGCCTTTTCACCGCTAGCCCGTTGGGGCTATCCACCTGCGGTTAACCGCATTACGAGTATTTTAGGCGCGTGTAGACCGCACTGTCAAGTCAAGTAATGCCCTGATTGCGCGGTCAGGTCTCTTCGCCCCCCTACCGAAAGTCCAACAACTCCCACCCCAGCTCGCGGAAAAGCCGGCGGGTGAGCGGCAGGGGGAGGCCCACGACGTTGGTGTAGTTGCCGTGGACCTCTTCGACGAGGAGGGCGCCGATTCCCTGGATGGCGTAGGAGCCGGCTTTGTCGAGGGGCTCTTTGGTACCGACGTACCACTCGATCTCCGCGGGGGTGAGGCTCGTCATCCGGACCTGTGATCTCTCCAAGGCGGAGGCGCGCAGGCCGCGGCCGGGCTCTTCGAGGGCGACTCCGGTGAGCACGGTGTGCTCGCGGCCGGCGATGCGGGCCAGCATGCGGCGGGCGTCTTCCGGGTCGCGGGGCTTGCCCAGCAGGTCGCCGTCGATCACCACCACCGTGTCCGCCGCCAGCACCAGCTCTCCCGGCGCGGCCTGGGCGGCCGCCTTCTCGCGGGCGAGGCGGACGACGGTTTCCTCCGGCGGCTCGCCGGCTCCGGGCGTCTCGTCCAGATCCACGGCGCGGACGGTGAAGCGCAGGCCGAGGCCGGCCAGCAACTCGCGGCGGCGCGGCGAGCCGGAGGCGAGGATGAGGGCGGGATGGCTCAGGGTCGGTCTCAGGGGTAGTAGCCTCTCAGCGTCTTGGCTTCGAAGCCGGGGCGGGCGACCTTCACCTCCACGGTGCGGAACTTCTCGGCGTCTCCCGGCTCCCGCTCCTTGTTGGACTGGTAGGCCAGGAGGTACTGCGACCGCAGCTCGCTCTGGATAACGTCGTAGACCCGCTCGAGCTCGCTGGCTCTCTCGATCATGAAAACTCGGCCGCCGGTCTCGTCCGACAGGCGGGAGAGCTTCAACCGGACATCCGCGTCCTGCCTGGAGAGGTTGATCCCTACCGTGTAGATTGCCACGCCGCTACGGCGGGCGTACTCCAGGGCGTCGGCGTAGGAGTAGTGGCTCCCCTCGTCCTTGCCGTCGGAGAGCAGGATGATCGCCCGCTTCCCCTTGATGCCGCCGAAGTAGTAGAGGGAGTAGATGACGCTGTCGTAGAGGGCGGTGTTGCCGTCGGCCTTGAGGCCGGCGAGGCCGCCGGCCAGCACCGTCTCGTCGTTGGTGAAGCGGACGGCCAGGGTCGGCTGTCCGTTGAAGGTGATGACCGAGGCGCGGTCCTTGGGGGTGATCACCTTCTGGAAGAAGCGCAGCGACCCCTTCACCGCCTCCTCGAGCTTCGAGGCCTCGCTCATGGAGGCCGAGGTGTCGAGCAGGATGCCGGCGTAAATAGGCACGTCCTTCACCAGCTCGAAGCGCCGGACGAGCTGCGGCGCGCCGTCCTCGGTGACCTTGAAGTCCTCCTTCGTCAGCCCCTCGACGGGCCGGCCCTTGCCGTCCACCACCGAGGTGTAGAGCTCCACGAACTGGACGTCCAGATGGCCGGTGAGCTCGGGCGCGTTGACCAGCACCGTGCTCTCCGTCGAGTTGCCGTCGGCGAGGTAGGCGACGGCCCGCACCCAGGTGACGTCCTTGCTCTTCGGCAGCAGGATCGGCTGGGTGAAGGGCGGCTGGTAGAGAGTGGCCACGCGGTTGTCGTTGAGGAAGATCTCCACCCGGTCCAGCTTGTCGCCTTCCGGCACGTCCACCTGGGCCTGGGCGCGCAGGCTGGCCTTGTAGGTCTTGCCGGGTTGCGGCTCCACCAGACGCACGGCGAAGCGGTGGGGGCCGGCGTTGAGCTCGATCTGATCCTCGGCCACCTTCTTGCCTTCGGCGTCCAGGGCCAGGGCCTTGAGCGTGTGGATACGGGGCTGGGCGCCGAGGTTCAGCTCGACGCTGAAGGGCGGCTTGCTCTTGGTGAGGACGGGCTTGCCGTCCAGCTCGAAGGTCACCCTGGCGATGCCGGTGCCGGCCGCGAGGGCCTCCAGCCGCGCCTTGCCGGTGATCAAGCCCGGGGGCGGCGGCAGCAGGCGGAGCATCTGCTCGTCCGTGGCCGGCGGCCCCCCCGTGGTTCCCGCGGTGCCATCCGAGGGCACCGCCGCGGCCAGGGTGGAGTTGGCCTCGGCCAGGGCGGCCGCCGCCGGAGCACTGGCCGCCGGGACCGTGGCGGCGGCTTCCGTCACCACCGGCACCTCCAGCTCCCTCTGCTCGCGGAAGTAGCTCTTTCCCGCCGTGTCCTCGATCTTCAACACCAGCGAGTAGCTGCCCGGCCGCAGGAAGCGCTGGAAGACCAGGGGGATCTTTCCCCCTGGCCCCGCGGCCACCTCGGCTTCGGGCAGGGCGAAGCGGTAGCGGAAGTGCTCGAACAGCTCGTCCTTGCTGAGCACCTCGCCGTCGACGGTGAAGACGTAGCTATTTACGGGGCTGCCCTCGATCCGCTCCGGCTTGACGGCCTCCCGCGGCACGCTCACCAGCGCCTGCACCACCGTGCGGCTGCCGAAGCGGCCGGGAAAGGAGAGATCCACCTGGGCCGGGAAGGTCGCGGCGCCCTCCGGGAGGTCCGTGCCATAGGAGGAGAAGGTGGAAAGCCACTCCTCGCCCGGCTTCGGGATGAGCTTCTGGGAGGTCTCGATCTGCCGCCAGTCGAGCGCCTCGGCGAGGCGCGAGGAGATGTCCTCCCCCCGCGAGCACAGCTCGCCGATCTGCTGGTAGCTCCGGGCCGGATTGTCGATCGACACCCGCGCATCGCCGGAAAGCAGGGGTGAGAGACCGTCGTTCGGATACCAGAGCTTGTAGTTCGCGCGTCCGCGGGCGACGAACACCAGGGTGAAGCTGCTGCGGATGCGATCCGTGCCCGAGTAGCTCCAGATCTCCAGCGGCATCAGCACTTCGCAGTGGACGGGATAGACCTCGGCGGGCTCGCCGTTGAACAGCAGCATGCGGGCGCGGTCGTCCGCGACGCCGCCGAAGCGCTCGCGGGCGATGGCGATCCGCTGCTCCCAGCGATCCTTCAGCTCGTTCTGGGGCGTCTGCGGGAACGGGTCGCGCACCTCCCAGAACCGGCGCATGAAGGTGTCGCGCTGGTAGTCCTTCTTCAGGGCCAGGAAGACCGCCTTCTCCTTGGGGCTCATCAGCAGCGCCACGTCCTCCAGCCACGTCCGGTACCGCGGCTCCAGGTCCGCGACGTCCGCGGCGGGCAGGCTGGAAGAGATAGAGAAAAGCAGGGAAAAGGCGAGGAGGAGGAGCGGCCGGAGCGATCGGCGGAGCAGCATCGTGGGCGATCCTACCTTATCTGTTCACGGGTAATAGCCGCGTATTGTCTTGGCTTCCAGCCCCGGCTTGACCACCTTCAGGTCCACCGTGCGGAAGCCGGGGTCCTTGCGGAGGGTGGCGGACTGGTAGGCGATCAGGTACTGGGAGCGCAGCTCCTCCTCGATCGCCGAGTAGATGGCCGGCAGCTCGCCCGCGTCCCTGGGGAAGAAGGCCCGGCCGCCGGTCTCCTCGGAGAGGCGCTTGAGCTTTCCCTTCTCCACGTCCTCTCCCAGGCCGATGGTGTAGACGGTGACGCCGGCCCGGCGCGCGAACTCCAGGGTCTCCTCCCAGGTGAAGCGGCTGCCTTCGTCGCGGCCGTCCGAGAGCAGCAGGAGCGCCCGCCGGCCCTTCAAGCCGTTGAAGGTGTAGAAGGAGTAGACCAGGCTGTCGTAGAGGGCCGTGCCGCGCTCGGCCTTGAGCCCGGCGAGCCCGCCCGCCAGGTCCTTGAGGTCGCGGGTGAACTTCACCACCAGGTTCGGATGATCGTTGAAGGTGATGACGGCCGCCCTGTCCCGGGGCTTGACCGTCCCTTCCAGGAACCGCAGGGCGGCCTCCTGCGCCTTGGGCAGGCTCTTCTCCATGGAGGCCGAGATGTCGATCGCCACCGCGGCGTGAATGGGCATGTCGGTGACGCGGTCGCAGCGCACGATCTGCTGGCGGGCGCCGTCCTCGGTGACGCCGAAGTCCTTGGCCGCCAATCCTCCCGTCACGGGGTGGCCGTCGCGGTCGAGCACCGTGGTGTAGAGCTCCACCAGATCGACGTTCACCTCCTCCAGATTCTCGGGCGCATTGACGAAGACGACGCTCTCCGTGGAGTGGCCGTCGGCGAGATAGGCCACGGCCCGCACGTAGGCGACCGGCTCGCCGCGCGGCAGGACCACGGGATGGACGTAGGGCGGCTGGAAGAGTGTCGCGATCTTCGTTTCGTTGAGGAACAGCTCCACCCGCTCGATCCCCTCCCCCTCTGGCGCCTCGGCCTCGACCCGCGCCAGGAGGCTCGACTCGTAGCGCTTCCCCTTCTGCGGCTCCGCGAGGCGGACGCGGAAGCGGTTGCCGGCGGCGTTGATCTGCAGCTCGTCCGAGGCCAGGACCTCGCCGGCCGCGTCGAAGGCCGTGACGCCCAGCAGGCGGGTGCGGGGCACCTTGCCGAGGTCCAGCTCGACGCTGTAGGGCGGCGCCTTCTTGGTCAGCACCGCCTTGCCGTCGAGGAGGAAGGTGACGCGGGCGATGTTCTTTCCCGTGCTCAGGGTGTCGAAGCGCTGCATGCCGGTCTGGAGCTGGCCCGGCGGAGGCATGAGCTTGATCGTCGTCTCGCCGCTCTTCAGGGCCGCGTTGGCCTCGGCCAGGATGCGGTTCACCTCCACGGACTCGGGTGTGGAGGCGGCTGCGACCGTTGGCGCTGGATTCTCCATCTCCGGGACGTTCAGGGCGTGCTCGTCGCGGAAGAGCTTGCCGGAGTTGACGTCCTCCACCTTGACCACGAGGGTGTAGTCGCCGGGCCTCAAGGGGCGCTCGAAGGAGAGGGGCAGCGCTTCAGGCGTGGCTCCAGCCGGCAGGTCGAACTTGTAGCGGAAGCTGTCGAAGAGGCGGCCGTCGTGGAGCACCTCGCCGGTGAGCAGGAGATTGTAGGAACGGGCCTCGCCGAGGGCGGCCTGGCCGGCGGCGCCCGTCGGCACGGTTACCAGGCCCATCACCATGGTGCGCCCCTGCCAGCGGCCGGGGAAGCTCACCTCGACCTTGGCCGGCAGCGGAGCCGCTCCGGCGGGAACGTCCGTCGAGTAGGAGTTGAAGGTCGAGACCCACTCGTGGCCGGGCCCCGGCTGCCGGCCCGCCAATCGCGACTCGACCATGTCCCAGTGGATGCCCTGGGACATGACCCAGGAGATGCCGGCGAGGAGCTTGCGGGAGTGGTCGTAGTCGCCGCACCCGCCGCTGAAGTTTGCGATCTCTCCCAGGTTGTGCCGGCTGCCGCCGGCGCGGGCGGCATCGAGGGGATTGGGCGCCGTTTCCAGAACGCTGAAAGCGAAGAGGGTATCGCTGCCCTCGGCGGGGTTCCACACCCGGAACGGGCCGGTGCCCCATTTGCGGTAGAGGACGATGGCGAACGGCTCCGAGATCTTGTCGCCGGGCGGATAGAACCAGACCTCCAGGGGCCAGAGGATGAGCGAGCAGCCGGACTCGACCCGCTCGTCGGGGGGGCCGTTCAGCAGCATGACGTGGGAGCGGCCGTCGGTGATGTCGCCGAACAGGGCGCGGGCCGCTTGGACGTTGGCCGCCCAGCGCTCCTTGAAGCCGTTGAGAGCCGTGTGGCGGACGGGATCGCGCACCTGCCAGAACTTCTCGATGAAGGAGTCGCGCTGGTAGTCCTTCTCCAAGGCCAGGAAGGTCTTGCGCTCCTCCTCCGTGAGGAGGACGTCCACCTCTTCCCACCACGTGCGGTACTTCTCGGCCAGCTTGGCGACCGCCTCGCGCTCCTGCGGGGAGACGGCGCGGTCGTACGGGTGATAGGCAGCGGCCGGCAGGGGGAGGAGAAGGAAGGCGAAAAGGACCGCCCTCCTCACCCCGGCCCTCACGGGTAGTACCCCCGGATCGTCTTGGCCTCCAGGCCGGGCTTGCCGACCTTCAGCTCGACGCTCCGGAAGTTGTTTCCGCCGCTGGTGTTCGTCGATTGGTAGGCGACTAGGTACTGCGAGCGCAGCTCCTGCTCGACGCTGGCGTAGATGCCCGCCAGCTCGTCCACGTTCTTGAGGAAGAAGGAGCGCCCGCCCGTCTCCTCGGAGAGCTTGGAAAGCTTGCGCTTGTCCACGTCGTCGCCGAGGCCGATGGTGTAGATGGTGACGCCGGCCCGGCGGGCGTAGTCGAGGGCGTCGTCCCAGGTGAAGCGGCTGCCCTCGTCTTTGCCGTCGGAGATCAGCACCAGCGCCCGCTGCCCCTTGACCCCGGTGAAGTAATAGAGGGTGAAGATGACGCTGTCGTAGAGCGCCGTGCCGCGCTCGGCCTTGAGGCCGGCCAGGCCGCCGGCCAGCGCCGGGACGTCATTGGTGAACTTCACCGTCAGGTTGGGATGATCGTTGAAGGTGATCACCGAGGCTCTGTCCTTGGGCCGGACGGTGCGCTGGAAGAACTCCAGCGCCGCCTGCTTGGCCTTGTCCAGGCTCTTCTCCATCGACGCCGAGACGTCGAGCGCCACCACGGCGTGGATGGAGAGGTTGGTCACCTTCTCGAAGCGGGAGATCTCCTGCTTCGTGCCGTCCTCCATCACGGTGAAGTCCTTCTGCTCCAGCCCGTCCACCGGCCGCTTCTGCTTGTCGAGCACCGAGGTGTAGAGCTCGACGAAGTTGATGTTCACCTCCGCCATGTCCTCGGGCGCGTTGACGAAGACCAGGTTCTCCGTCGAGCTGCCGTCCGGCAGGTAGGCGACGGCGCGCACGTAGCCCAGGGCCTCCGCCTTGGGCAGCACGATGGGCTGCTCCCACGGCGGCTGGTAGAGGGTCGCGACCTTGGTCTCGTTGAGGAAGAACTCCACGCGCTCCACGACGCCGGCGTCCGGCGCCTGGGGCTCGGCCTTGGCCAGCAGGCTGGTGCTGTAGCGCTTCCCGCGCTTGGGCTCGATGAGGCGCACCTGGAAGCGGTTGGGCGCCGAGTTGACGACCAGCTCGTCCGAGGCCACCTCGGCGCCGGTGGCGTTGTAGGCCTTGGCGGTGAGGGTGCGGGGGCGGGGAAGGTTGCCGAGATCCAGCTCGACGCTGTAGGGCGGCTTCTTCTTGGTGAGCAGCGCCCGGCCGTCGAGCGCGAAAGTCACGCGGTCAATGTCCTTGCCGGTGGTCAGGGTGTCGAAGCGCTGCATGCCGGCCTGGAGCTCGCCGAAGGGGCGGATCAGCTTCAGGGTCGTGTCGCCGTTGGCGATGGCGGCGTTGGCCTCGGCCAGCATTTTCGCGCTGGCTTCGTCGGGATCGTCCGAGGGCGGGGCGGGCGCCGCCTTGTCCGAGGCCGGCACCGAGATCGTGCGCTCCTCGCGGAAGACCTTGTTCGAGTTGAGATCCACCAGCTTCACCACCAGTTGGTAGTCGCCCGGGCGCAGATAGCGCTGGAAGATGACCGGCAGCGAGTCCGTGGGGTTGGGCGCCGCCGCGGCCGGGAAGTCGAACTTGTAGCGGAAGTTCTCGAACATCCGGCCGTTCTGCAGCACCTCGCCGTTGAGGATCATGTCGTAGGTGTGGGCGCCGCCCAGGCTGGACTGCCCGGCGCCGGAGACCGGCACGGTGATGACGCCTTCGACCGCCGTGCGCCCCTGCCAGCGGCCGGGGTAGTCCAGCGTCAGCTTCGCCGGCAGCAGCTTGGCTCCGGGATCGATGTCCGTGGAGTAGGAGCTGAAGGAGTTGACCCACTCTCCCTTCTGATCCTCGGGCTTGGACGAGATCCGCGACTGGAGGATGTCGTAGCCCATGCCCTGGCGCAGCACGTAGTTGATGCCGCCGGCAAGTTGGTCGCCGCCCTGGCAACTGTTGGCGATCACGGACAGGTTCTGCTCGCCCGTGGAGCCCGCGCCGTTGGAGAAGAGGACGCCGATGCCTTCGTTCGGGCTCCAGATGCGGTACGGCCCGACGCCCCAGTGGCGGTAGAACACCACGATGAACTCGGAGCCGATGCGCTCGGCGTGAGCGTAGAACCAGACCTCGATCGGCCAGATGACGCTGGAGCAGTGGGACTCTATGCGGCCGTTGGGCGTGCCGTTGAGCAGCAGGATGCGGGTGCGCTCGTCGTCCAGGTTGCCGAACAGCTCCAGGGACTGCTCCACCCGGGCCTCCCACTGCTCCTGGAACGAGTTGCGGCCGCCGCCCTTGTAGGGGTTGCGGGCGTCCCAGAACTGGCGGATGAAGGCGTCGCGCTGATAGTCCTTCTCGAGCTCCAGGAAGGTCTTCAGCTCCTGCTGGCTGATCAGGAGGTCCACCACCTTGAGCCACTGCTTGTACTTGTCGGGCAGCTTCTGGCGGGCCTCCTCCATGGCCTTGCGCTCTGCCCGCGTTATTTTGTCGGCCGCGTGGGCCGTGGCGGGTAACAGGGTGCAGAGCGAGAGGAGAAGAAGGGGCAGGACGATCAGCGGACTCAATCGGCGCATTCGTTCACCTTCCAAGTACCTTCCAAGATCCAGAGACAGGAGCCCCTGGGCGAGCCCGAGGGATTCAACAACCGTGCCGGACCCTCGACACCCGTGAGTCCCTCTCGTCGGGCGTCGCGTTCAGCTAAGGGTACAATGCATACCCGGAAACCGTCTCCCCGAGGATCCTTCATGCACCCCGTCTATTTCGACAACAACGCCACCACGCCCCTCCATTCAAGAGTACGCGAGGCCATGCTGCCCTGGATCGGCGAGATTCACGGCAACCCCTCGTCGCTCCACCGTTTCGGCCAGGCGGCGCGCAACGCCGTCGAGGAGGCGCGCGAGAAGGTAGCGGCCTTGCTGGGCGTGCGGCCGCCGGAGCTGGTGTTCACCGCCTCGGGCACCGAGGCCAACAACACCGTTCTCTTCCATCGCGCGCGCCGGCCGGGGCACGTCGTGATCTCCGCCATCGAGCATCCGTCGATCCGCGAAGCCGCGGCGCGGCTGGAGAAAGAAGGCCTGGAGGTGACGCGTGTGTCCCCTGCCGGAGACGGTGTGGTGCCCGCGGCGGAGGTCCTCCGCGCTCTCCGGCCGGACACGCTGCTCGTCGCCCTGATGCTCGCCAACAACGAGCTGGGCACGCTCCAGCCCGTGGCCGAGGTGGCCGCCGCCTGCCGGGAGCGGGGAGTCCCCGTGCTCTGCGACGCCGTGCAGGCGGTGGGCAAGATTCCCGTCGACGCGGCCGCCCTGGGAGTGGACTACCTGGTGCTCGGGGCGCACAAGTTCTACGGCCCGCTGGGCGCCGCCGCGCTCTGGGTGCGCAAGGGCGTCGAGCTGACGGGCTATCTCGTGGGCGGCAGCCAGGAGCGGCGGCGCCGAGCGAGCACGGAGAACGTGCCGGCGATCGTGGGCCTGGGCGAGGCCGCCGCCGCGGCACGGGAGGAGATGGCAGCGCGCGGCGCGCACCTCGCCGCCCTGCGCGACCGCTTCGAGACCGGGCTCGCCCACCGCATGCCGGAGGCGATCTTCCACTGCCAGGCTTCGCCCCGGCTTCCCAACACCTCGCACGTGGCGTTTCCCGGAGTCGAGGGGGAGTCGCTGCTCATCCGCCTCGACCTCGCCGGCTTCGCCGTCTCCACGGGCTCCGCCTGCTCCTCCGGCGCCGTCGAGCCCAGCAAGACGCTCCTCGCCATGGGCCTCTCTCCCGACGAGGCGCTCTCCTCGCTGCGCATCAGCTTCGGCATCTCCAACACCGCGGAGGAGGTCGACGCCTTCCTGGACGCCCTCGACCGCGAGGTGGCCGCGCTGCGCCGCGTCTCGCCGCTCGCCCGGGCGGCCGCGTCTTGAGCAGACCCCGCATCGCCGTGATCCTCGCGGCCGGCAAAGGCACGCGCATGAAGTCGTCGCTGCCGAAAGTCCTGCACGAGGCCGCGGGCCGGCCGCTGCTGGCCTGGGTGATCGACGCCGCCCGGGCCGCCGGCTGCCAGCGCATCCTCGTCGTGGTGGGCCATGGCGTCGAGCGGGTGCGGGAGACGATCGAGGGCGACGATCTAGGCTGGGTCCTTCAGGCCGAGCAGCGGGGAACGGGCCATGCCCTGGCCCAGGCCGAGGCTGAGATCGAAGGCGACGCGACCGTGCTCGTCCTCTCCGGCGACGTGCCGCTGATGAATCCGGCGACGCTGGACCGGCTGGCGCGGGACGCCGAGGAGGGCTGGGGCGCGATGGCGGTGGCGGAGATGGACGAGCCCGGCTCGCTGGGCCGGGTCCTCGTCGACGAGTCCGGTTCTTTTCAGGCGATCGTCGAAGCGCGGGACGCCGTGCCGGACCAGCTCGCCGTGCGGCGCATCAACGCCGGCCTCTACGCCCTCCCCGCGCCGGACGTCTTCACCTACCTGCGCAACCTCAAGGCGGAGAACGCCCAGGGCGAGCTCTACCTGACGGACGCGGTGACCAATGCCGCGAAGGACGGCCATCCCGTGCGTCTCGTCCATCTGGCCGATCCGGACGAAGCCCTGGGCGTCAACGACCGGGTGGAGCTGGCGAAGGTGCACCGGCTCCTCCTGGACCGTCACCTCCAGGCGCTGATGAAGGCGGGGGTGACCGTCCTGGAACCGGCGAGGACGGTGATCGAGCCCGGCGTCCTTGTTGGCGAGGACACCATCATCCATCCCGGCGTCTCCCTGCTCGGCCGCACCGTGGTGGGCCGCGAGTGCGTCGTCCACCAGGGCGCCTGGCTGCGCGACACGTCGGTCGCCGATGGAACAATCGTCGAGCCCTACAGCGTTCTGGATCGTGCCGAGGTGGGGGAGGGATGCCGCGTGGGACCTTTCGCCCGGTTGCGTCCGGCAGCCCGCTTGCACAGCGGCTCCCGGGTGGGCAACTTCGTCGAGGTGAAGAATTCGGAGATCGGCGCCGGCGCCAAAGTCAACCATCTCGCCTACGTGGGGGACGCGACGGTGGGTGCCGGGGCGAATCTCGGAGCGGGTGTCGTGACCTGCAACTACGACGGCGTGCGCAAGCATCCCACCGAGATCGGCGCCGGGGCCTTCATCGGCAGCGATACGATGCTGGTGGCGCCGGTGAAGGTGGGAGCCGGCGCCTCGACCGCCGCCGGCTCGGTCGTCACCCGCAACGTCCCGGACGGGGCGCTGGCGGTAACCCGGGTGCGGCAGAAGAACCTGGAAGGCTGGGCCGGCGGGCTGCGCCGCCGGCGGGCAGATCCCAAGACAGAAGATCCTTCTAAGAAAGAAGGCTGAGATATGTGCGGAATCGTCGGGTACGTGGGACAGCGAGAGGTCGTGCCGCTCTTGATGGACGGCCTGCGCCGCCTGGAGTACCGGGGGTATGACTCGGCCGGCGTGGTGACGGTGGAGGACGGCGAGTTCCAGACCGCCAAGGCCGAAGGCAAGCTCGACCGCCTCAAGGAGAAGCTGGAGAAGCAGCCGCTCTCGGGCCATTACGGCCTGGGCCACACTCGCTGGGCCACCCACGGCGCGCCGAGCGAGCGCAATGCCCATCCGGTGGTGGACTCGCGCCGGCGCCTCGCGCTCATCCACAACGGCATCATCGAGAACTTCCTGCCGCTCAAGAAGCGGCTGATCGCCGACGGCTGGACCTTCACCTCGGACACCGACACCGAGGTGGTGGCGAACCTCATCTCCTCCTATCTCGACGGCACGGGCGATCTGCGGGCCGCGGTGGCCAAGGCCATCTCCGAGCTCGAGGGGATGTATGCCTTCGCCGTGGTGAGCACCGAGACGGACGGCCAGGAGATCGTCGCCGCCCGGCAGGGGCCGCCGCTCGTCATCGGCCTCGCACAGGAAGAGCAGTTCCTCGCCTCGGACCCGGCGGCCCTCCTGGCCTACACCAAGGACGTCATCTTCCTGGAGAACGGCGACCTGGCGCGGCTGACGCCCGCGGGCGTC